>Ga0114898_1001141_pt1 | contig 16619 bp, 17 predicted proteins | sample Malvired_Geostar_FD_83496 | JGI IMG/M metagenome (GOLD analysis project Ga0114898, IMG submission 83496) | Marine viral communities from the Global Malaspina Expedition - Malaspina viral metaG DeepMed_Geostar | ecosystem: Environmental > Aquatic > Marine > Oceanic | place: Mediterranean Sea... | reverse complement strand
GCCGGGTTCGTCCAGCAGCACCACCGGAACCAGCGGGCTCTTGCCGGTCTGTATCAGTGTCAGCACTTCCAGCGTTTCGTCCAGCGTACCGAAACCGCCCGGGCACAGCACCAGCGCATCGGCTTCCTTGATGAAGAACAGCTTGCGCCCGAAGAAGAAATGGAACGACAGCAAATGGTCGGTGCCATCGACCGTCGGGTTGGCGTGCTGCTCGAACGGAAGGGTGATGTTCAGTCCGAGGCTGTTATCCGTGCCAGCACCCTCGTGCGCCGCCGCCATGATGCCGCCGCCAGCGCCTGTAATCACCATCAGGTCATAGCGCGCGAGGGTTTCTCCCAGTTGGCGAGCCAAGGCGTACAGCGGGTGCTCGACGGGGGTACGTGCTGAACCGAAGACGGTGACCTTGCGACGGCGCTTGAACGGCTCGAGCCGGCTGAACGCGTGTTCCATCTCGCGCATGGTCTGCAGCAGTATCTTGGCGTCCCAGCGGCTCCGGTCGGCCTGTGCCATACGTATGACGGTGACCAGCATTTCACGGTACAGCGGCAGGTTCTGGCTATTGGGCGGGACGACCAGAGCCACCAGCTCGTCGATTTTCTTCGACAGCTCCGCGCCGCTGGTCTTGAAATGTCGCGACAGGTAATCGTCCGGTTCGAAAGGCATGCAGCGTCTCCCTTGTAATGGAACTGGCGGCCCGTGCAATGTGTCGGGCCTGTTCCGGCGATCTCTGACTTCACCCCTGAGCGATTGCGTGGCGAGCCGTGCGGCAGTTGTCTCAAGCCTAGCAGCCACCGGTTGCGGGCAGGGTGATTTAGCACATTGGCGCCGTCGCGGTGAGCTGCTCAAGGATACGGGTCAACTCCTCGAGTGTCGCCTGATGATCGCGCCGGTCGCGGTCGCCAGGTCGGCACTATCAACCGCTTCGCGTCGCTCATTGGCGGCGGCGCATGCATCAGTGGCGAGCCGGCATCGTCCAGAGCGCCGCGAACACCACCCGACGCGTGCGGCTGAATCTTCGAGGTGGCCGGAAGATGGCCGAGCCGGATATGACCCGTGTCGACAAGGGTTACGGTGAGCCCCAAGGGCCGCCTGAAGGCTTCGCCATAGGCATTCGCGCCGGCATGCCCGCCGCTCCGATTGTGCAGCTTGATGCATATCAGAGATGGCTGCTCAGTCGCTGACTAGACTGTCGCTACCGCCATTCAACGGAGCGCTCCATGAACCAGTTATTGCCCAGTCTCGACGAGTTGGACCGCCACGCCGAAAACCAGCCTGAGTTCGCACGCTGGCGGACCGGCTATGGCGTCTTCGAGCATGCGCTGGAGACCCAGGCGGCGGTATTTCGCCTGGCCCATCAACTGGTACAGGCGCAACTGCAGCCGGATCTGGCCACTGTCTATCGTATGTTGCAGGCGATCGACCGGATCGCTTCGGCCGGGCTTTGGCTGGTGGTCCACATGACCTATGCGTGCCGCGTCAGGCTCGATGGCGCGGCCCTCTGCGCTGAAGATTTCAAGGCATCGCCGGAAGGGCACACCGGCGGCTCGCTGAATATGGTTCCCGCCTACGCCGGTTACCTTGGGCTCAACGCACTGACGGGCAGCACCCGCGCGTGGCTGATGGGGCAGGGACACTGCGTTGCTGCGATCGAGGCACTGAACCTGCTCAGCGACAATCTGCATCCCGAACAGGCGCAGGCCTACGGTGACGGCGAAGCAGGCATCAATCGCCTCCTCGGGGATTTCTATGGCTATCACCAGGCGGCGGATGGGACTCCGGCGGCACCGCTTGGCAGCCATGTCAACGCGCATACCGGGGGTGGCATTGCCGAAGGCGGCTACCTTGGTTTTGCAGAGCTGCAATATGCGCACATGCCGCTGCCGGGCGAAACGCTGGTGGCGTTCCTCTCCGATGGCGCCGCGGAGGAGCAGCGGGGCAGCGACTGGATTCCCCGTTGGTGGCGGGCCGAGGATTGCGGCATGGCGTTGCCGATCATGATCGCCAACGGCCGGCGCATCGAGCAGCGAACCCAGCTGGGCACCCATGAAGGGCTGGAAGGGTTTCGCCAGCATCTGAGTCGTTGTGGCTTCGATCCGATCCTGTTCGATGGACGGGACCCCGCGGCGTTTGTCTGCATGCTGTGGGAAATGGAGCAGCGGCTGGCGCGGCGCGTCGAGGAAAAGGCGCGCGGACTGCTCCATTACCCCCTGCCGATTCCGTATGGCATCGCCGAGACGGTCAAGGGGTTTGGCTTCTATGGTGCTGGGAGCAATGCCGCGCACAATCTGCCACTACCCGCGAATCCGCGTTTCGACGACGCCTCTCGCGAGTTGTTCAACAGCCATGTAGCGCGGCTTTTCGTGCCGCAAGAAGCGCTTGAGGCCGCGCGTGACCTGTTACGGCAATCACGGCAGGGTCGCCCGGCCGAACGGGACAACACAGTGGCGCTTCGACGGCCCGCCGAGCCCGTGATGCCGGCGCTCGACTATCGGCAGGACAGCTGTTCTCCCATGGCCGCCGTGGACAGATTCTTCGTGGAATTGACACGTGCCAACCCTTCGCTACGGCCGAGGGTGGGAAATCCTGACGAACTGGCGAGCAACCGCCTTGGCGGTGTCCTCGAGGCACTCAAGCACCGTGTGATCGACCCGGAGAGCGCGTTCGAGGCGGTGGACGGGAAAATCATCACCGCCTTGAACGAAGAGGCAGTGGTCTCGGCATGCCTGGCCAACCAGGGTGGGCTGAATCTGGTGGCGAGCTACGAGGCGTTCTGCGTAAAGATGCTCGGTGCAGTACGTCAGACCCTGATTTTCTCGCGCCAGCAGAAGGAGGCGGGGCGTCCGGCAGGCTGGCTTGGCTGGCCGCTCATCGCCACGTCGCACACCTGGGAAAACGGCAAGAATCAGCAGTCGCACCAGGACACCAGTTTCTGCGAGGCGCTGCTGGGTGAGATGAATGACATGGCCAGGGTGCTGTTCCCGGCGGACCACAACAGCGCCTTGGCGCTGCTGCCTTCGATCTACCGTGCACGCGGGACCCTGGCTTGCCTGGTAATGCCCAAGCGCGAGCGGCCAACGCTGTTCGATCGCGCGCAGGCGGAGCAGTTGGCAAGGGACGGCGCAATCATCGTCGACGAGCGGGCTGGCAGCGATGCCATCCTGTTAATCGCCAACGGCAGCTACCAACTGACCGAAATGCAGCGCGCAGCTGCCCGTCTGAACGAGGCGGGCGTTGCCTATCGGCTGGTCTACCTGCAGGAGCCGGGGCGTTTCCGGGCGCCACGCGATCGCTGGGAAATCGATGCGCTCGCCGCCGACGGCGTGGCCGAGCGGCTGTTCCCTGAACAAATGGAGCTGCGGGTAATGCTCACGCATATGCGGCCCGAGGTGGCGCGCGGTCACCTCTGGCCCATCCTTCCGGATGCGCGCCGCAGTTCGGTCCTGGGGTACCGTAACCGCGGCGGTACGTTGGACGAGGCCGGAATGCAATTCGCCAACCGTGCCTCTTGGGCGAATGTGCTGGCTGCCTGCGCGCGGTTGCTCGACGTGCCGAGGACCGCTCTGTTGAAACCGGATGAGGCTGCCGCGGTAGCGGGCAGAGGGGATCCGCGCATCCTGCGCTAAGGCCGTTGATCAGCGGCCCTCGGCAGGCCTGTGAATCAGCAGTCGCTGGAGCGGTACCGCTCGGTGGTGATCGGCTTCTTGCTCTGATACTCGCTGAATTCGAAGCGCAACACCGCGCCCTGGCTCATGAGTTGGCGTAGGCCATCGTTGTTGCAGACGCTGGCCGCCAGTTGTGTGCGAACCTGCTTAGGGTTGTCACGCATCTGCGCGGCGTGGCGCGGTTGGACGCTCAGGTGGTTGACCAGCTCGTTGCCGTCAACGCTGTAGCCTTCGTCGAGAAGGTCGGAATTGATCGCGCGCGGCGTGCCCACGCTGCTTTCGCGGGCAACCTGGTCGAGCAACTGGCCGAGTGCCTGATCCTGCGCCGAGGCGGCATGAGCAAAGGGAAGGGCGAGGCAGAGCGTGAATAGAGTGGTCAGACGGTGCATGATAAATCTCCTGATGACTGCCGACGTTCGACCGGTGTCGATCGGCACGGTTCAGCGACGGCATGGATTCGGCGCAGGCTGATAAACTGCGGCCCTCAATCGAATCGGTCGAACATTCCCAATGCCTCATGCCGTAGCCCGCCTGCGCGACGCGCGCCTGGCTCGCAGCGCCAAGCCCTTTATCGCACGCGGTTCCCGTACGCCCCGCTGCGCCCGCTGTCGAGCCTCGCCCAGCCATTGCCTGTGCGCCTGGCAACCTCATGTCGCGGCGCAGAGCGCGGTGTGCCTGATCATGCACGACATCGAGCCGCTGAAGCCGAGCAACACCGGTTGGCTGATCGCCGACATCGTGGCCGACACGCACGCCTTCACCTGGCAGCGCACCGGCGTGGATGCGGCCTTGCTGCAATTGTTGGACGATGACCGATACGAGCCGTTCGTGGTATTTCCTGGCGAATACGCCGAACCCGAGCGGGTAGTTTCCACGGTCGATCGCGTGACCGGCAGGCGCCCGCTGTTCATCCTGCTCGACGCGACCTGGACCGAAGCGCGAAAAATGTTTCGAAAGAGCCCTTATCTGAACCGTTTGCCGGTGTTGAGCCTGCAGGCCGAGGTATTGTCACGCTATCGGCTGCGTCGTTCGACGCGCAGTGAACACCTGTGCACCGCGGAAGTTGCCGCGTTATGCCTGCAGCTGGCCGGTGATGAACAGGCTGCAGGTGCGCTGGACGGCTGGCTCGATGCATTCACCGATCACTACCTGGCGGCCAAGCATCACCGCACGCCGGACCCGGATGATGCCACTCACCGGGCGCTGGCCGCGCTCGCCCGCCCGTGAGGTTCGGGTGCGCTCAGTGCCTGGCGGTTTGCGCAACCTCAATCGGCGCCGGTACTGGCTTGCGAGGCCAGAGCTGCGCGGCGAGCATACCTACGAACATCAGCGCACAGCCGAAATAGCCACGTAGGCTGAGGCTTTCGTCGAGGAACAAGGCGCCGGCCACAGCGGCGAACACCGCTTCGAGCGACAGGATGACGGCTGCATGCGAGGCAATGGCGTGCTTCTGCGCCACGACCTGCAAGGTATAGCCGACCCCGACCGCAAACATGCCGCCATATACCAGCGCTGGCGCCGCCAGCCAGATGCTGTCCAGCGTGGCGTCTTCGAAAATTGCTGCCAGCACCAGACTGACCACCGCGCAGGTAACGAACTGCAGAAACGCCAGGCGAATGGCGTCGTGGCGGCTGACGAAGAAGCTCACCAGCAACACGTGCACGCCCCACACGAATGCCCCGGCCAGTTGTATCCAGTCACCGGAGGCAACCTGGAAGTTTTCGTCGATGCTGAGCAGCGCCATGCCCACCACCGCCAGGATCGCCCCCAGCCAGGTGCCCATTCCGGTTCGCTGGCCGATGATCAGTCCCAGCAGCGGCACGACGATGACGTACAAACCGGTGATGAACCCGGAGTTGGTGACACTGGTGAACAGCAGGCCAACCTGTTGCAGATTGATGCCCAGCGTGAGCGCAAGTCCCATGCTGAGACCGCCAAGCAGCAGACCGCGTTGAAAGAACGGTTCATGTCGGGCAGCGCCACGGCCCTGGCGAAGCAGCAAAGGCAGTAGCACCAGCGCACCCAATGCGAAGCGCAGGCCGGTGAACAGGAACGGACCGATGTTATCCATCCCGACCCGCTGTGCGACAAAAGCGCTCCCCCAGATCATGGCCGTGATGAGCATCAGGAAATCGGCGCGAAGGGCTTGGTTACGCATGTTTGGGCTCGTCAGGGAAAGCCGGGAACTTTGCCTCAAACCGATGCGCTTGACCACCGCCTGGCTGTCTGGCTGGCAAAATGCTCGATTAAATGCGCGACGGTGATCGAATTTACAGTGGTGGCGCGATATCATCACCTTCGGTCCATCCTCAAGCATATTCCGGGTTCTTACCGGCGTGATGCCGGCATCCGGCTCCGGCCGGTGAAAGCGCCAATAAAAACTATAGGTCCGCCATGGCTGCTTACGAAATCCTTATCGCCGATGATCATCCGTTGTTTCGCAGTGCCCTCCAGCAGGCGTTGACGCTTGGCCTGGGCAGTGGCGTGCGGTTGTCCGAAGCGGCAAGCATCGCCGAACTGGAAGCCCAGCTGGATCGAACCGCCGATTGGGACCTGGTGTTATTGGACCTGAACATGCCGGGCGCTTATGGGTTTTCCGGCCTGGTACTGCTCAGGGGGCAGTATCCGCAGATCCCGGTGGTCATGATCTCGGCGCAAGAGGATTCGGCGGTCGTCGCCCGCTCGCGCGAATTCGGCGCCAGCGGCTTCATTCCCAAGTCCAGCTCCCTGGAGACCATCCAGGAGGCCGTGCAAGTGGTGCTCGACGGCGATGTATGGTGGCCCAGTAACATTCAGGACGTCGCGCATGTGAGTCCCGAGGCGAAGGCGGCCAGCGAAGGCCTTGCCAGTCTCACGCCCCAGCAGTTTCGTGTACTGACCATGGTGTGTGACGGCCTGTTGAACAAGCAGATCGCCTACGAACTCAGTGTGTCCGAGGCGACCATCAAGGCGCATGTCACCGCGATCTTCCGCAAGCTGGGCGTGCGCACCCGGACCCAGGCCGCGTTGTTGCTGCAGCAGATGGGTTCGATTCCGGGCAACTGATCGAGGCCTGCTCGAGCAGCGTTTTAGGCAACCGGCAGGCAACGCCATCGCTCGCGGCTGTGATGGTTCGCAGACGGGTCGGTTCATTCGGTCATCAGGCGATGGTCGGCAATACAATCTCGTCACTGCGCCGGATGCCGGCAGTCAGCGCCCGGCACTGCTCGATGAACTCGCGCATCGCCGCGGTCTGGTACTTGGACGAGTGCCAGATGAAGTAGAACTGCCGGCTCAAATCCAGTTCAGCGGTTTCTACTGCAACCAGGCTTCCCCGGCGAAACGCGTCGCGCAGCGCCAGTCTTGAGATACAGCCAATTCCCAGGCCGGACTCGACGGCTCGCTTGATCGCTTCGGTGTGCTCGAGTTCGAGCCGGATATTGAGTTTGGCGGGATGATGGCGCATGGCATGGTCGAATGTCAGGCGTGTGCCCGAGCCCTGCTCGCGAAGGATCCACGCTTCGCGTGAAAGCTGCTCCAGACTCGCCTCGGCGCGATTCGCCAATGGGTGCTGCGGTGCACAGAACACCACCAGCTCGTCTTCGACCCACGGCAGCACTTCGATGTCCGGGTGCTGGCAGTCACCTTCGATCAGCCCCAGGTCGAGTTCATGCTGGGCGACCTGCTGGACGATGTGGGCGGTGTTCTGTACGTGCAGTTTCACCCGGCACTCCGGATGGCGCTGCATGAAGCTCCCGATCAGCAGGGTCGCCAGGTAGTTGCCGATGGTCAGGGTTGCGCCGACGTTGAGTGAGCCAAAGCCGGTTTTGCCGGCGAGCAGATCTTCGATGGCTTTGGCCTGATCGAGCAGGCTCACCGCTTGCGGTAGCAACTGGCGGCCCAGCGCGTTCAGCCACAGGCGTTTGCCGGCGCGGTCGAACAACTGGCACCCGGATTGACGCTCCAGCTCGGCCAGCGACGTGCTGGTGGCCGACTGCGACAGCGCCAGGCTCTGGGCCGCGCGCGAGACGCTTTCCTGACGGGCGACGGAAACGAACACCTCGAGCTGGCGCAGCGTAAAATGCATATCTATATAACCGATAAGCTATATCGTTAATATTCGTTTAGCGGATATTAGCGGTGCCGTTAAACTCACGCAAATATCGAAGCGCCCGTCGCGCGCTGGAAGGGGAAACCGTACATGAGCAACCTGAACGTAGAGCGAGTCCTCAGTGTGCATCACTGGAACGACACGTTGTTCAGCTTCAAAACGACCCGTAATCCGGGCCTGCGCTTTGAAAATGGCCAGTTCGTGATGATCGGTCTGGAAGTGGAAGGCCGGCCATTGATGCGTGCCTACAGCATCGCCAGCCCCAATTACGAAGAGCACCTTGAATTCTTCAGCATCAAGGTACCGGATGGCCCGCTGACGTCTCGTCTGCAGCACCTCAAGGAAGGTGATTCGCTGATGGTCAGTCGCAAGCCCACCGGTACGCTGGTGCTGGACGACCTGTTGCCCGCCAAGCATCTTTACCTGCTGAGCACGGGTACGGGGCTGGCGCCGTTCATCAGTGTGATCCAGGATCCGGAAACCTATGAGCGTTTCGAGAAGGTGGTTCTGGTTCACGGCGTGCGCTATGTGAACGAGGTGGCTTATCGGGAATTCATCACCGAGCATCTGCCGCAGAACGAGTTTTTTGGAGACGCCCTGAAGGGCAAGTTGATTTACTACCCGACCGTGACGCGCGAGCCGTTCGAAAACCAGGGCCGCCTCACCGACCTGATGCGCAGCGGCAAGCTGTTCAGCGATATCGGCCTTCCTCCGATCAACCCCGAGGATGACCGCGCGATGATCTGCGGGAGCCCGAGCATGCTGGCCGAGACCAGTGAAGTCCTGGATAGCTTCGGGCTGAAGGCTTCGCCGCGCATGGGCGATCCGGGGCATTACCTGATCGAGCGCGCGTTCGTCGAGAAGTGATCGGGCGCCGCCAGTGAAAGGCCGGTTGGCGCGATACGCCTGCCGGCCTTTTTCGTGGCGGGGAGACTATAGATAGGCAGCGCAGCACTTCTTGAACTTCTGGCCGCTGCCGCACGGGCAGGGGTCGTTGCGACCGGCATTCAGCGGGACGGTCGGGTCGATGAAATACCATTTCCCGTCGTGCTGGACGAAGGCTGAGCGTTCATGCTGGACATGCTCACCCGTCAGGTCGTGCCAGCGAGCGGTGAACGTGACGCGCGCGTGTTCTGGCTGTCCGCCGAGCAGTTGGCTTTCTTCCACCTCGAGCCCCAGCCAGGTGCTGCCGGCACTCCAGGCCTTCATCGACTGGAGGTCCAGCGAAGGCTGCTGGACAGGCAGTGTGGTGGACTCGATGTAATCGATCAATCCGAGCACGTAGGCGCTGTAGCGTGACCGCATCAGCCGCTCCGCGCTCGGCGCCGGGAGCCCGCCGTGGTAGCGCCCGCAGCACGCCTCTAGGGGGTCGCCGCTGCCACAAGGGCAGCGGATATCGCGGTGTGGGTCAGGGTCGATCATCAGGCATCACCACCAATATTTACCGAACATCTGCGGATTGGCCCAGAACTTCGCGTTCAACCAGTCCGGAACCTGCTTGTAAGCATGCAGGTCGTAGGTGAAGAGGGTCAGGGTCTGTCCGTCGCGCTCGAAATGCGCATTGATCTGCAACGCGAGGGCGAAAAAATCGGTGGCCTGCCAACCGCACGCGCCGAGATCGACCAGGACCGCGATGCGGCTGGCGTTGAGATTGCGAATACCGCCAAGCAACTGCAGGCCGTCGCGTTTGGGCAGGTGCTCCAGGCAATCGGCGATGATGGCCAAGTCGTAGCGACGACGGGCCAGGTCTTCGGGCAATGGGGCGGACGGCGAGCGATCGAGCTGACTGTTTGGGTGGCTACGGCTGAATGCGTCGATTGCGGGCATGTCGCTGCGTCCGACATGCAGCAACCGCGTCGGAACGTGGTGTTCAAGCAGTGCGGCCAGCGCCTGCTGCGGTGTTTGCAATGTATGGGATGCAACCAAGCCAGGATCCTCGATGAGACGTTTCGGGCGGCAGAATGTGTGATTCGTACACTCTGTCGCAGCGTAAAGACTAGCGCGGCGGCGCGTGCCGTCCTAGTCTCGTAATAACTAGAGCCGCTTATGCCGTCCGCATGGCGCTCTGGCCGATCCCAAACTAGGAGGTTTTACCAATGAGTAGCTTACGGACAGCAGTACCCGTGATAGTAATGACCACCGTCCTGGCCGGCTGTGCAGGGGTGCAGAAGCAGGATTGGCCCACATGTGCGGCTGTCGGCGGCGTGACTGGCGCTGCGCTGGGTGCAATCGAAAGCAGTACCTATGCCGGTTATGGCGCGTTGATCGGCGGCGGTATGGCGGCGGCGTACTGCTGGGCCCACGGCACTGAGCAAGAGACGGTCGCCGTAGTCGAAACCGTTGAGCCGGTACCGGTTGCCGAGCCCGAGCCGGAGCCCATGGCCGAACCCGTTCGCGTCGAACTGGACGTGAAGTTCGACTTCGACCGCGCAGAAGTCAAGCAGGACAGCATGGCTGACATCCAGGACCTGGCCGACTTCATGAAACAGTATGGCCAGACCTCGACTGTGGTCGAAGGGCATACTGACTCGGTGGGTACCGATGCGTACAACCAGCGCCTGTCCGAGCGCCGCGCCAATGCCGTGCGCGATGTGCTGGTCAATCAGCATGGCCTGGACGCGAGTCGTGTCGATGCGGTCGGTTACGGCGAATCCCGCCCGGTTGCCGATAACTCGACGGCCGAGGGTCGTGCGATCAACCGTCGTGTAGAAGCCGAGGTTGAAGCTCGTCCTTGATCCGAGGCGATGCTGCAAAAAAAGCCGGGCATTTCGCCCGGCTTTTTCATCTAGGCCCTCCGACGGTTCGTCTGGCTGGTTCAGAACAGCGGGCGTGCGCTGGCCAATGCCACGACCAGCAGTCCCAACAGCAGGTTGGTGCCGACGAGGCCGCGGATCTTGCCCAGTGCCGTGCCGCCTTCAGGCCAGTTCTGCGCCGCGATGGCGCGTTTGAGTTCGGGCAACAGCAGCCATTGGATCCGCAGGAACAGCGCCAGCATCACCAGAAACAGCCCTGCCATGACGTGAACGTAGCGGGGTGCCGCGTCGAGACCCTCGAATCGCATGTGCCACATCCCGATACCGCTGATCGGTAATACCAGAACGGCGACCCAGATCCATTTGAAGAAACGCCGAAACACCTCGGCCCACAGTTTCAGTCGCTCGGGGGCCGCAAGCTCGGACACGGCGGCGGGGCGCAGCACCATCCAGGCGAAGAACATGCCGCCGACCCATATCACGGCGGCCAGGACATGGAACGAATAGAGCAGGGCGAAGGCGGTCATTGGGCAAATCTCCGGTGGCGATTGAACGAACGCGCGCTATCATAGCCACCCCATCGAAATACTGAAAATATATACAGCTTCCGCGCCCATGCTCAGCACCGAACTCAAGTCCCAGATCCAGGGCGCCTACTCTCGATTTCTCGAAGCCAAAGGCCTCAAGCCGCGCTATGGCCAGCGCCTGATGATCGCTGAAGTGGCGAAGGTCCTGGGCGCGATCAAAGCCGACGACGAAGGTCGGCGAGAGGGTGAGCCGGCGGTTGTCGCCGTCGAGGCGGGGACCGGCACCGGCAAGACCGTCGCCTATAGCATGGCGGCTATCCCGACGGCCAAGGCCGCCGGCAAACGGCTGGTGATCGCGACGGCCACTGTCGCCTTGCAGGAGCAAATCGTGCACAAGGACCTGCCGGACCTGATGCGCAACAGCGGGCTCAATTTTTCCTTCGCCCTGGCCAAGGGGCGAGGCCGCTACTTGTGCCTGTCCAAGCTCGACGTGCTGCTGCAGGAAGGCCAGGCGCAGAGCGCCACCGCTCAGTTGTTCGAAGAAGAAGGCTTTCGCATCGATGTCGACGAGCGCAGCGAAAAGCTGTTTGGCAGCATGATCGAAAAGCTTGCCGGCAACCGTTGGGATGGCGATCGTGACAGCTGGCCGGAGGAACTGGCCGATCCCGACTGGGCTCGCCTGACCACCGACCACAGCCAATGCACCGGGCGTCATTGCCCCAATTTCCAGCAATGTGCGTTCTACAAGGCGCGCGAGGGCATGACCAAGGTCGATGTCATCGTGACCAATCACGACATGGTGCTGGCCGATCTGGCGCTGGGCGGCGGGGCCGTGCTGCCGGACCCGCGCGACACCCTTTATGTCTTTGACGAGGGCCATCATCTGCCGGACAAGGCGATTGGTCATTTCGCTCATTTCACCCGGCTGCGATCAACCGCCGACTGGCTTGCCCAGGTCGAAAAGAACCTGACCAAGCTGCTGGCTCAGCATCCGTTGCCAGGCGATCTCGGTCGGCTCATCGAAGCGGTGCCGGAGATCGCCCGCGACTTGCGCAGCCAGCAGCAGTTCATGTTCAGTGCGTGCGAGCAATTGGCCGATTTCAAGGCCGGGGAAGACATGGAGGGTCGCGAGCGACCGCGCCACCGCTTTGTCGGAGGCGTTGTACCCGAGCACCTGATCGAGTTGGGTATCGAGCTGAAAAAGGGCTTTGCCAAGCTGACCGACCTGTTCACGCGCCTGACCGAACTGCTCAAAGAAGCCATGGACGGTGAGGCGGGCGTCGGCATCGCCAGTCACCAGGCAGAAGAATGGTATCCGCTGTTCGGCAGCTTGCTGACACGGTCGCAGGGCAATTGGGAATTGTGGACTGCCTTTACCGTTGACGACCCGCAGGATAGCCCGCCGATGGCACGTTGGCTGACGCTGGCCGATGGCGGTGCGCTGTTCGATATTGAAGTCAACGCCAGCCCGATCCTGGCCGCCGAGACGTTGCGCCGCAATCTGTGGAATGTCTGCTACGGCGCGCTGGTCACCTCGGCGACGCTCACCGCACTCAACAGTTTCGATCGATACCGCATGCGTGCCGGATTGCCGCGCTGCGCCGTGACTGCGGTGGTGCCGAGCCCGTTCCACCATGCCGACGCCGGTGTGCTGCGGGTGCCCGATCTGAAGGCCGATCCGCGTGATGCCACCGCCCATACCGCCGCGATCGTGCGCGATCTGCCAGGCCTGGTCGAAGCCTCGCGCGGCACGCTGGTGCTCTTTTCATCGCGCAAACAGATGCAGGATGTATTCGAGGGGCTTGAACGCGACTGGCGTCGGCGCGTACTGATTCAGGGCAACCTGTCCAAACAGGAAACCTTGAACAAGCACAAGGCGCGGGTGGATGACGGTGAAAAGAGTGTGCTGTTCGGGCTGGCCAGTTTTGCCGAGGGCGTCGACCTGCCGGGCGCCTACTGCGAGCACGTGGTGATCGCCAAGATCCCCTTCGCGGTGCCCGACGATCCGGTCGAGGCGGCCTTGGCCGAGTGGATCGAGGCGCGGGGCGGCAATCCTTTCATGGAAATCGCTGTGCCTGATGCATCGTTGCGCCTGGTGCAGGCCTGTGGACGGCTGCTGCGTACCGAAGAGGATCGCGGCACCATTACATTGCTCGATCGCCGGGTCGTTACCCAGCGCTACGGCAAGGCCATCCTCAATGCATTGCCGCCGTTTCGGCGTGAAATCGGTTGATGAAATACGCATCGGCCCGGCAGGTTGCATACAGGGTCATTCAGGTGGCTGATGAGTCCGCAATCGGCAGCGAGTCTGTTTCCTTTGCCCCGGCACGGCTGAAACAATGCACCGATCACACAGCGGAATGAGAGGCGCAAGCGTGCAGATCCAGGGATATTTCGATCTTCGTTTCGAGGCGGTCAAACAGACGTTCAGCGATCTGTTCGAGCAGACCCAGCAACGCGGAGCGGCCGTCTGCGTGAAAGTCGGCGGCGAAACCGTCGTCGACCTATGGGCCGGCGTCGCTGACAACGCCGGTGAGCAGGCCTGGCAAAGCGATACGCTGGTCAACCTGTTCTCCTGCACCAAGACCTTTACGGCAGTGGCGGCGCTGCAACTGGTCGGTGAAGGCAAGCTGCAGCTCGACGAGCCGGTCGCCAGGCACTGGCCCGAGTTTGCCGCCAATGGCAAGCAGCGGATTACGCTGCGGCAGTTGCTCAGCCATCAGGCCGGGCTGCCGGCGATCCGCCAGCCTCTACCTCCCGAAGCCTTGTACGATTGGGATGCGATGACCGCTGCGCTGGCCGCCGAGAGTCCCTGGTGGACGCCTGGCGATGGCCATGGCTACGCTGCGATTACCTATGGCTGGCTGCTGGGCGAGCTGATTCGCCGCGTCGATGGTCGCGAGCCGGGCGAGGCGATCGTCGCCCGGACCGCGCGCCCGCTGGGGCTGGACTTCCATGTCGGCCTGGCCGACTCCGAGTTCCACCGTGTCGGTTATCTCACCCGACAGAAAAACAATTTTGGGGATGCCGCTGCCCAGCGGGTATTCAAGGCGTTGACTGGCGATCCGCAGTCGATGACGGCGCGCGCCTTCACCAATCCGCCCTCGATCATGAACAGTTCCAACAAGCCTGAGTGGCGGCGAATGGCACAGCCAGCCGCCAACGGGCATGGCAACGCGCGTGCGCTGGCGGGTTTTTATGACGGGCTGCTGCGCGGTGAGCTGCTCGATTACGAATTGCTGACCGAGATGACACGCGAACAGAGTGTCGGCGAAGATCGTACCCTGCTCAGCCATACCCGTTTCGCTTTAGGCTGCTGGCTGGATCAGCCCGAGATGGAGAATGCGACCTTCGCCATGGGGCCCGGCGCGTTCGGACATCCGGGCGCTGGCGGTTGCATCGGTTTTGCCGATCCGCAGCGAGACGTGGCGTTCGGTTATGTCACCAATACGCTCGGCCCGTATGTGCTGATGGACCCTCGAGCGCAGGCACTGGCCCGGGCGGTGAATCAATGCCTCGGCTGAACCGCTCGTCTGTTTGCCACAAGGAGGCTTTTCATAACAATGACCTGCGTCCACAATTTGAGACGAATCCTTGCTTAAGCTCTGCGTCCGTCTCGCACGGCTTGTATTCGCAAATCACCTTCATGGAACCTGGCTCATGAACCTGCTGAAAAGCGCCTCCCTTATTCTCTGCTTGGTCATTGCCGGCTGTAGCTCCAACAGCGAAAAGCCGACCGAAATAGCCGTCGTACCGGGCCCGGTGATCGACCCGGCCTGGCTGGATGCATACGAGCCGCGATTGAAGGATGCGCTCAAGGACAGCCGCTTCGAGCTCGAGCGCCGCGAGGGGGTGCTGGTGGTGACGGCGCCGGTCGATGCATCGTTCAACCCGGATCGTCCCGGTATGCTGCTGCCGGTCACCTTGGGTCCGCTCAGCCGAGTGGCCAAGCTGGTCGAGGGCGATGAAAAGACCGCTGTGGTCGTCTTGGGGCACGCCGACAGTACCGGGCCGGCGGACCTCAACCGGGAGATCAGCCGCAAGCGTGCCGGCGCCGTCGCCGCGATCTTCCGTCTCAGTGGCCTGAAGCACGACCGGCTGCGCATCCGTGGGCTGGGTTCGGACATGCCGCGGGCGTCCAACGAACATCAGGAAGGCCGCGCCCTGAATCGACGCGTCGAGATGGTGCTGGCACCTCAACCAACGCTGCTGGCCTTGATCGCCCAGTACAGCGAAGTGCCCGGTGAGCCGACGCAGGTCGCCTCGGCGGAGGTGGCCAAAGCCAAATAAGGGGCGTGACCTTGCCGTCGCGGGACGTATTGCCTGGGCGGGTGTTGCGTTGAATCAAGGAGGTTGGCCAACAAGCCGGTAAGCTTTGGCTTCGACTGTTTTCAGGAATTGCGCGATGACCCAGACCTTGGCCGATATGCGCCGCGACTACACCCGTGATGGCCTCAGCGAAGCGAACGCGCCGGACGAGCCCTTTGCGCTTTTTCGTCACTGGTTCGAGGACGCGGTGCAGACGGAGCAGCTTCCGGTCGAACCTAACGCCATGACCCTGGCCACGGTAGACGACGAAGGACGTCCGCACTGTCGCGTGCTGTTGCTCAAGGCACTCGATGATCGCGGCTTTACCTTTTTCAGCAATTACGAGAGCGCCAAGGCCGAACAGCTGGCCGCCTGCCCGTTTGCCGCCATGACGTTCTTCTGGCCGAGCCTGGAGCGCCAGGTCCGGATCGAGGGGCGGGTAGAGAAGGTCAGTCCGGCCGAATCGGATGCTTATTATCAAGTCCGCCCGCTAGGCAGCCGCCTGGGGGCCTGGGCTTCGCCGCAAAGCCGTGTGATTCGGGATCGTGCCGAGCTGGAGCGACTGCTCGCTGAAACCGAATTGCGCTTCCTGGACCGGGCGCCTCACTGCCCGCCTCACTGGGGCGGCTATCGCTTGCTGCCGGAGCGGATGGAGTTCTGGCAGGGGCGTCCCAGCCGCCTTCATGACCGTCTCAACTATCGGCGCGTCGCCAGCGCCTGGCAGCGCGAGCGTTTGGCGCCGTGACGCGCTGACGGGCACGACGCCCGCCAGGGTCAGCGGCCAGCAGCCGGTGCCCTGGCGGCAGTGACATCCCGGTCGTAACCGTTCAGTTCCCGCTCCAGCCATGTCTGCAGATCTTTCCGCTTCACCCTGGTGGCTTTTGCTGCGGCAAGCCGCTGCAGCGCCCATTCGCGTTTCTTCGGATCGTCTCCGGCCAGCGACAACGCCAGGTCTCGATCGGCCCAGCGCCTGAAATGCAGGAACAGCCAGGCATGGAAAACCAGCCCGGCCAAGGTGACAACGGTGATGATGAAGTAGTCCATTAGCCTCTCGTAGCGCCACCTGGGTGAGCGTCGTGCATGCGGCGAGGGATCGCCTCGGGTAAAGTACGGTCCTAATTGGCACGAATGCTGAGTCAGCTCGAGGCCGCTGCCAAGCGTCTCTTCGCCGCAGTCGCGCGCTCTACGCGGTCGGGGATGAACAACCGTTTCCCAGGAGGGTACATCATGCGCAACTCCTTTTTCGTGGCTTCCTTTACCCCCGTGGCCCTCGCTGTCG
>Ga0114898_1001139_pt1 | contig 16645 bp, 20 predicted proteins | sample Malvired_Geostar_FD_83496 | JGI IMG/M metagenome (GOLD analysis project Ga0114898, IMG submission 83496) | Marine viral communities from the Global Malaspina Expedition - Malaspina viral metaG DeepMed_Geostar | ecosystem: Environmental > Aquatic > Marine > Oceanic | place: Mediterranean Sea... | reverse complement strand
CCCAGGCGCGCTCGCTGGTCTCCTCGATATTGCGGAGCGGCTGGAGCTGGATTGCCGCCTCATCCTCCGACAGCGCCCCGGCGAGATCTTGCCAGTCGCCGCCGCAAGCAATGGTCGCGCAGCGGATCGAACCGCCGAAATCGAAGGCAAACACTTGCGCGTCGGGATAGCGCCGAAATTGCAGCGCCATCAGAGCCAGGAGGACCGACTTGCCCGAACCGGTGGGGCCGACGACCAGCGTATGGCCGACATCGCCGACATGCATCGAGAAGCGGAATGGCGTCGAGCCTTCCGTCTCGGCGTAGAAGAGCGGCGGGCCGTCCAGATGATCGTTGCGCGCCGGGCCTGCCCACACCGCCGAGATCGGGATCATGTGCACGAGATTGAGAGTCGAGACCGGCGGCTGGCGGACATTGGCGTAAAGGTGACCGGGCAGCGAACCGAGCCAGGCCTCGATAGCGTTGACCGTTTCCGGCATGCAGGTGAAATCGCGACCCTGTATGACCTTCTCGGCCGCCTTCAGCTTGGTCTCGGCGACCGCTTCATCCTCGTCCCAGACCGTGAGCGTGGCCGTGACATAGACGGCGCCCGCCATGTCCGCGCCGAGCTCCTGCAATGCTTCGTCAGCATCGGCGGCCTTGTTCGATGCGTCGGAATCGAGCAGCGTCGAGGCCTCATTGGTCATCACCTCTTTCAGGATCGCGGCGATGGATTTGCGTTTAGCGAACCATTGCCGGCGGATGCGCGTCAGCAGTTTGGTCGCGTCGGTCTTGTCGAGGCAGATAGCGCGCGTGACCCAACGATATTCGAAGGGTTGGCTGTTGAGTTCATCTAGCAGTCCCGGCCAGGTGGCGGTGGGGAATCCGATGATGGAGAGGCTGCGCAGATGTGCATCGCCAAGTCTCGGCGCCAGTCCGCCGACGAGCGCGTTATCGGCCAGCAGCGCGTCGAGATGCATCGGCGTTTCCGGCATGCGCACGCGCTGGCGGCGCGTCGATACGGTCGAATGCAGAAAGGTCAGTGTCTCTTCGTCGGAGAGCCAGGCGGCTTCCGGCATGAAACCGTCGAGGAGATCGAGCAGACGATCCGTTCGCGCCGTAAAACTCTCGACATGCTCTTGCGGGTTCAGGCCGCTGTCAGGTGCGTCCTCATAGAGCCATCGCCCGGCGCGGCTCGTATCGTCGAGCGGCGGCATCCAGACGAAAGTCAGGAAGTAGCTGCTTTCGAAATGTCTGGACGCATCTTCAAACTGGGCGCGTCGTTCCGCGTCGACGAGCGCGGAGACCGGGTCAGAAAATTCCGAGAGCGGATAATCGCGCGAGGGCAAGCGTTGCGCTTCCACGAACACTGCCCAGCCCGATCCGAGCCGGCGAAGGGCGTTGTTGAGCCGGCCGGACACGGCGACGAGTTCCGACGGTGTCGCTGAGTCGAGGTCAGGCCCCCGAAACCGTGCGGTGCGTTGCAGACTGCCATCCTTGTTGAGGATGACGCCCTCCGCGACGAGCGCCGCCCACGGAAGAAAATCTGCCAATAGCGAGGCGGTCGAACGATATTCGGCGAGGCGCATCATCGCTCAGACTCCGAACCAGGTTGGGAAACGAAGATGCCGGCGCGCGACATCGACGATCTGGGCGTCGCGTTTTGCGGCCCAGACCGCGAGGAGATGGCCGACAAGCCAGAGCGCGATCCCGACCGCCCAGAGCCTGAGGCCAAGTCCGACGGCCGCTGCGAGCGTGCCGTTGGCGATGGCGACCGTGCGGGGCGCGCCGCCGAGCAGGATCGGCTCGACCAGGGCGCGGTGGACGGGCGCGTAAAAGCCCGGAATGTCGGCCAGCTCCCGCATCAGATCAGCGCTCCGCCGCCGAACGAGAAGAAGGACAGGAAGAAGCTCGACGCCGCGAAGGCGATGGATAGACCGAAGACGATCTGCACGAGGCGGCGAAAACCGCCGGAGGTGTCGCCGAAGGCGAGGGTCAGTCCCGTGACGATGATGATGATTACCGCGACGATCTTGGCGACCGGCCCTTCGATGGATTCCAGGATTGATTGGAGCGGCGCCTCCCAGGGCATGCCCGAGCCCGCCGCATGGGCGGGCGCGACGAGCAGAAGGCCGAACACAAGCGCCGTCGCGTAGAGCGGCCAGCGCGGATAGAGGATGGTGGTTTTGGTCATAGATGGTCTCCTGTGCGGGGGTGAAGAAGCGGTTGGATTTGGTAGTCGCCGGTCGCATCGAGCCCCTCGACGCTGGCGAGTTCGGAAAGCCGGCGCGCCGATCCGCGTCCCGAGAGGACGGCGATCAGGTCGATGGTCTCTGCGATCATCGCGCGGGGCACGGTGACGACGGCTTCCTGGATGAGCTGTTCGAGACGGCGCAGCGCGCCGAGCGCCGAACCAGCATGGATGGTGCCGATCCCGCCGGGATGGCCGGTGCCCCAGGCTTTGAGGAGATCGAGCGCCTCAGCGCCGCGCACCTCGCCGATGGGAATGCGGTCAGGTCGCAGGCGCAGCGAGGAGCGGACGAGATCGGAGAGCGACGCCACACCATCCTTGGTACGCAGAGCGACAAGGTTGGGCGTCAGGCATTGGAGCTCGCGTGTGTCCTCGATCAGAACGACACGGTCGGAGGATTTGGCGACTTCCGCTAGCAGCGCGTTGGTAAGGGTGGTCTTGCCGGTCGAGGTGCCGCCGGCGACGAGGATATTGGCGCGCGACGTGATGGCGTCACGCAAGGCCGCCGCCGCATCGTCTGGCATGACCCCGGCGCGGACATAGTCTTCGAGCGTGAAGACGGCGACGGCGGGCTTGCGGATCGCGAAGACGGGCGCGGCGACGACAGGAGGTAACAGTCCCTCGAAACGCTCCCCCGTTCCCGGCAGCTCTGCCGACACGCGCGGAGATCCCGCATGAACCTCCGCGCCGACATGGTGCGCGACCAAACGGACGATGCGCTCACCGTCAGCTTCGGAAAGCTCTTCGCCCGTGTCGGCGAGGCCCTCGCTCAGCCGGTCCACCCACAAACGTCCATCCGGGTTGAGCATGACCTCGACGACCGCAGGGTCTTCGAGCCACGCGGCGACGCCCGTCCCCAACGCGGTCCTGAGCATGCGTGCGCCACGGGCGAGCGCTTCGGATTTGAATGTCTGGACGGTCATTGGCGGCCCCGCGTTTGATTACGGGGTCGATCAAGAAGACCGTTAATGGCTCATCGGCAACAGTCTTGAAGGCGTAGTAGTGCCGAAGCGTATGAAGGCAGGAAACCGCCAAGGTCGCGCGATCAAGTAAGGGCGCCTTTGCAGGACGAGACTTGCATTGTTCGCGCTCAGGCACGTGCGCTTGAGGCGTCAATCTCGGCTGCGAGCTGCTGGCACTTGGCGCTTGCCCATTCGTGCGCATCAGCGCCAAACAGGAGTCGCCGCGCAGGTTCGGGAGACGACGCTTCGGCGACGATCAGGGCTGCGAGCGCCTCGGGGTCGTTTTTCTGCGCGCCGTTGGCCTCTGCAATGAAGGCACGGAATCCGGCCACCGCCTCGGCATAGTCCTCAATGTCTTCATTGCCCTGCCGAGCAGTGGACGGATCGAGAAAATTCGTGCGCATCATCCCCGGCTCCACGATGAGAGAGCGGATACCGAGCGGTGCGATCTCTTCGGCGAGGCCCTCCATCCAGCCTTCAAGCGCGAACTTGGACGCCGAGTAGACCGATCCGCCGGGGTTCGAGACGAGGCCGTTCACCGAGGAGATGGTGACCACAAGGCCTGAGCGCTGCCGGCGCATCGTGGGGAGCACCGCGCGTGCCACGTTCATCGCCCCGAAGAGGTTGATCTCGAACTGCCGGCGCACGTCCTCGTCCTGGATCGTCTCGAACCATCCGAGTTGCGCGCGACCGGCGTTGTTGACCAAAATGTCGATCCGTCCGAATGCCTCGATGGCCGCGTCATGCGCATCCGACGCTGCCCGGGCATCGGTTACGTCGAGCGGTACCACGAGCAGCCTATCATTCGAAGCGGAGAGGCGTTCTGCGAGCCCGTCCACGGTCTGGCTGGTCGCCACGACCTTGTCGCCGGCGGCTAGGGCGTCGCGGGCGAGCAGATATCCCAGGCCTCTGCCGGCCCCGGTGATGAACCATACCTTCTCAGTCACAGGAACCTCCTCTTGGCTTGCTGATCTGATATTAGCCCATCGATGCTGTGCGCGATTAGTGCTTAGGAATTTATCGGATCAAGTAGTAGAGCTACTGAATGGACCCACGTAAGTTCTCTGATCTCGTTATCTTCCATCGCGTCGTCGCTGAGCGTAGTTTCACCGCCGCGGCACGCAGCCTCGGCGTGACTCAGTCCGCCGTCAGCCAGACGGTGAAGCGCCTCGAGGGCGATCTGGGGATCAGGTTGTTATCCCGCTCGACGCGCAGCCTTACCCCGACTGCGGCTGGCGAGCGGCTGCTGGACACGCTTACACCGGTCATCGCGGAGATCGATGCCGAGATCGAGGATCTGGAACAGTTGCGCGAGCAACCTGGCGGTCGGCTACGGGTAACCTGTGGCAAACACGCTGCCGATACGCTCGTCTGGCCGGCCTTCTCACGGTTGATCGCGGCGCATCCCGAGATCGAGGGGGAACTGAGTGTTGAGAACAGATACGTCGATATTGTGGCCGAGCGGTTCGATGTAGGGATACGGATGCGCGACGATCTTGAGATGGACATGATCGCGGTTCCCGTTGGGCCGCCCCTGAGAGCTGTTGTAGTGGGAGCACCGCGATATCTCGACACCTGCGATCCGCCGCGCGCACCGCGTGATCTTTCGGCGCATCGCTGCATCGGATTCAGAAACGCGGGCGGTACCTTGTCGCCGTGGTCGTTCGAGAAAGACGGACATGCGGAAACAGTGAAGGTCTCGCCGTCCGTCATCGTCAACGACGGCGATGCGCTCATAGGGGCGGCCTGCGCAGGAATGGGTTTGGCCTACATGCTAGAGGACCTCGCCGCGCCCTTTCTGAAAGACGGTCAGGTCGTTGAGGTGCTCGAAGACTGGTGTCCACCGTTTCCGGGCTACCATGCCTTCTATTCCAGTCGGCGCCATCCGACCCGCGCCTTCACTCTCTTTTTGGACGCTTTGCGGCAGGACGCCAGGGAGAGAGCTGACGAGTAGAGCGCAATCTCGGGAAAGGGCTCGAAGCCGTCATTGCTCAGATCGAAACCCTGCGATGTCCTCCGATATTTCTTTCGTCAGAGTGCTTCCCTTCGCCAGCCGCCGCCCGAGCGTCTCCACAAAGCCTTCATACCGCTCGCGGCCTTTCGCCTGCGCGGCATCGCGCATCGTATCTGGCAATGGCGGAGTCGTTGTGAGCCAGAACCGGACGAACAGAGCCAGCGCCTCATTGCCAATGGTCACGTCCCGCTCAAGTCGCTCGACAGCGCGGGTCAGACGGTCGAGACGCCGCGTGATCGCAGCCTCGCGCTGATCGGCGGCGTCCGGTGAGAGATAGGCGGCCAGCGCCGCTTCCACGATCTGAGACTTCGACACATTGCGCCGCGCCGCCAGCGCGTCGAGCTCCGCTGACAGCGTAGGATCGAAATACACATTCAGTCGATCTTTCTTCATGGCGAGCCTCAAAGATCGATGCCGTCATCGGGATCAAGCGAGGCCTGCCGGGCGATGCTCCGGAAGCGGCCCTGCATCTGGCGAGCGCGCTGAGCATCGTCATCCGGTTCGTCGTCGAGCCCCGCGAACTCTTCCCGTGCAGACGGCGCCGGTTCCGGCGCGATGTCTTCATGCTCGGGCAGTTCAGGCTCGCGGCGGATACCGCCATCGGCGTCTTCGCCCGCATCGCCAGACCTCTTCTTCCGGGGCTTGGGCGCCGTGATGGGCGCTCGGTCGCTCCAATCATCCGTCGTCACTTGGTTCGGTGTCGTTGCTTCAGCAATCGGGTTCGGCGGCGACAGGATGCGTGTCTTGAGCTGCGGGTCGGCATAGTAGCGCGCCTTCTTCCCCCTGATCGGCGGCGCGCCCGAGACGAGCACAATTTCATCATCCGGCGGCAATTGCATGATCTCACCGGGCGTCATCAAGGGCCGCGCGGTCTCCTGCCGAGAGACCATGAGATGGCCAAGCCAGGGCGACAATCTGTGCCCGGCGTAGTTCTTCATCGCCCGCATCTCGGTCGCCGTGCCGAGGGCGTCGGACACGCGCTTGGCGGTGCGCTCGTCATTGGTCGCGAAACTCACCCGCACATGGCAGTTGTCGAGGATGGCGTTGTTCTGGCCATAAGCCTTCTCGATCTGATTGAGTGACTGCGCGATCAGAAAGGCTTTCAGACCGTAGCCCGCCATGAAGGCGAGCTGGCTCTCGAAGAAGTCTAGTCGCCCGAGCGCCGGAAACTCGTCGAGCATGAGCAACAGGCGATGGCGCTTGCGATTGGCGTTCAACTCTTCTGTCAGTCTGCGTCCGATCTGGTTCAGCACAAGCCGGACGAGCGGCTTTGTGCGGCTGATGTCGGAGGGCGGCACGACGAGATAGAGGGTGGTCGGCCGTGCGCCGGAGACGAGATCCTTGATCCGCCAGTCGCAACGGCTGGTGACCCTGGCGACGACGGGATCGCGATAGAGGCCGAGAAAACTCATCGCCGTGGACAGGACGCCAGAGCGTTCGTTCTCCGACTTGTTGAGGAGTTCTCGCGCCGCCTGCGCCACGACAGGGTGCGGCCGGTCGCCAAGATGTTGGGTGCGCATCATCGCCGCGAGCGTCGCCTCGATCGGCCGGCCGGGATCGGAGAGGAAGGCGGCGACGCCGGCGAGCGTCTTGTCAGCTTCGGCATAGAGGACATGGAGGATCGCGCCGACGAGCAGCGAATGGCTGGTTTTCTCCCAATGGTTCCGGCGTTCGAGCAGGCCTTCGGGATCCACCAGGATGTCAGCGACGTTCTGGACGTCACGTACTTCGCTGTCGCCGCGCCGGACTTCGAGCAGCGGATTGTAAGCCGCGCTCTTCGCGTCGGTCGGATCGAACAGGATGGTGCGGGTGAACCGCGCTCGCCATCCGGCCGTGAGCTGCCAGTTCTCGCCCTTGATGTCATGGACGATGGCCGAGCCCGGCCAGGTCAGGAGACTAGGGACGACGAGGCCGACGCCCTTGCCGCTGCGGGTTGGGGCGAAGCAGAGCACATGCTCCGGGCCGTCATGTCGGAGGTAATGGTTCTCGAAGCGGCCGAGCACGACGCCATCTGAAGCGAGCAGACCGGAGGATTCAACGTCTTTGCGCTCAGCCCATCGTGCCGAGCCATAGGTGGTCACGTCCCGCGCCTCACGAGCGCGCAGGACGGAGAGGAAAATCGCGACGGCGATCGCGGCGATCCCGCCGCTGCCGGCGATGATCGCGCCTTCGACGAACACGCGCGGCGCATAGGCATCAAAGAAATACCACCAGACGAAGAAGCTCCAAGGTGGATAGATGGGCCAGCCGAGGAACTCCGTCATCGGCGCGCCGAGCTGCGGCTGATACCCGAGACGCCATGCGGTCCATTGCGTAGCCGCCCAGATGAAACCGACGGCAACGAGCGAGACGATGATGATCTGGCCCCAGAGGATCCGGGTGGCCTGAGTTTGCTGGGTCTTGATCGGCATGTCTTTTCCTTCCGGGGTGTTGCTCAGAGGCTGAGCCCGCGCTTGCGGCCGAGGCTCCAGTCGACCCCGCCGCCGGGCGTCATCGTCCCCGACACGGTCTGGCCGAGATGGCGTTCGAGCTGGGGCTTCCAGGGGACGAGTTCGAAGCCGAGGGCATCGTCGACCATGGCGAAGCGACCCGAAGCGAGATCGAGCCGCCGGCGATAGGTGCCGGAGATGCGATCTCCCTCGGCGGGCTTGCGGCGAGGCAAGCCGGTCTCGGCCTCGATAGCCGCCGCCGCAGTGTCGAGTTCTCGGTCGCGCAGCGTCTTCAGAAGGTCGCGGGCGAAGGTTATGCGTCGGCCGTTCCTTGTCGCCAGTCCCTCGGCGACAAGATGATCGCCACGCCGCTCCAGAGCCCCGCGAACTTCGGCGCCAAACCCGCCCCTGCTGAGTGGCGCGCGTTCCTTGGCGAGTTGCAGGCGGTCGAGCCAAGTCGCGCCGTTGGCGCCGATCTGGGCTTCGAGGTTGAGATCGGAGCGGCCGACCAGGGCCATGCGCTGGCGGCCGCTGTCGCCTGAACGCCAGAGCCGAGTCTCGACAATGCCGCCTTCGGGCGTGTCGCCCGTGGCGTCGAGATCGCGGAAGCGCAGATGATGGACGCGGCCATCGACCGCGTCGATCACGGCATAGGCTTCGCCGCTCAACTCGTTATGAAGGCCGCGTTCGACAAGCCGTCCAAGGACTGGGGCGGTGGGTGTGTCCTCGATCGCGAAGTCCGTTTGTGCGCGTCCTGGTCCGCCGGACATGGCGCGGTGCATGGTCTTGATGATGTCGCCACGCTCGGCAAGATCGCGCAGCGTTTCCTGTGCGCCCGGTCTCAGGGACCAGACCGCGGGGGCGAGCCTGTCGGTGAGGCCGAGCCGTTCCAGCGTCTGGGCGCGACCAATAAGGAGTTTGCGCAGTTCCGGATCGCGCGGTTCCGGGGAGCCGGGACGCAGATCAACAACGCCGGCTCCGTCATCGGCGAGCCCCTGGAGCGCGCGGTCAAGACCCGTCCAGCGTTCGGCATTCACCTCCGCCTGAAGTCCGGATGCGATCTCCCGCTCGGTGCGCGGCCCGAGCTCCAGTTCGACCAATTGCTCGGCGCGGATGCGGAACCCTCGGCTGATATAGTCGCGGGCGATGACGAGGTCCTTGCCGTCATCGGCTCGGCCCCGCACGAGAACATGGATGTGCGGATTGTCGGTGTTCCAATGATCGACGCCGATCCAGTCAAGCTTCGTGCCGAGATCGCGCTCGGCCTGGCTCATCAGGTCGCGCGTGTAGGCGCGCAGGTCTTCGAGGCGGTCGGCGTCTTCGGGCGAGACGATGAAGCGGAAATGATGGCGGTCCTCTTCGCAACGTTCGGCGAAGGCGCGATCATCGACGCTGTCCGCTTCGGCGTTGAACATGCCCGCGTCGCGACCGTCACGGGTCACACCCTCACGCTTGAGATAGGCGATGTGTTTGGCGAGCGGGGCGGAACGGAAACGTGCGCCTCGATGACGGACGACGCGCGCCTTGACGACGACGCGCCGCTGGGGGCGTGACAGTCCGCGCGCTGTGCCGGCGAAGCGGCCCCGGCCGAATTGCGATCCGCGCCCGCGTCCCTTCGGACCGCCCAGCTTGTATCCGGTGTGTCCGGCCTTGCGGGCGGCGCCCATGACCTGACCGATGAAGCTCTGCGCCTTGCGGGCGCTTGTTCCCTTATTGCGGATGCGGCCGGGCCGGATGCGCATGTCATTGTCGCGGTCGCTCATGACAAAGCGCCCGCTTGAAAGCGCGCGGCACGGTGAAACCCGCGTGAAAACAGTGGGTTGGGCCGTGGGGTGGCACTGTGCCCATGACCGCGGCGGGCGAAATACCCAACAACAACAACGACATAGCGTGCATCCGTGCCGCGCCTTTTATCTCGCCCTCCCGTTGTTGTTGCGCCTTCCGTCCCCGTCCTTCCTCCCGGAAGCACGCCATCGCGCGACGGACTGCGCGAGAGTGCGATCAGCGAGATCATCGCTGATCCCCGGTTCCGTGTGGCGGGAAAAGGTTGGCGGAAGCGCCCGATGTGTGCGGAGGATATGCATCTGCACTGCTGCCGGAATGCGTTTCGTCAGCAGCCGTCTGCCGATCAGTATGCGCGGCGAATAGCGGCGCTGTGCGCCAGTCCACGGTCAGAAACGCACTCTGTTCATGCCGTTCCGCTGCAACCGACGCGCTGAGGAGCGGCGTCAGCACCGCTACATAGTCGCGGGTTTCTCGGGGCAGCGGGCGACCCGTCGCCAGGTGCTCGGCATAGCGTGTCGGTCCCGCATTGTAGGCGGCGAGGAAGCCCGGTGATCCGAAGCGGTCATGCAGTTCACGCAGATAAGCGGCGCCCGCCAGAATGTTGTCGCGAGGATCGAACGGATCGCGCCCCAGACCGTAACGCGCGCGCAGCTCATCCCAGGTATCGGGCATGATCTGCATCAGCCCCATCGCGCCCTTTTCGCTGACGGCGCGCATGTCGCCGGCGCTTTCCCTGCGCATGACTGCGAGGATCCAATGCGCCGGGACGCCGAACCGCTGCGCAGCTTCGGCGACATAGGCAGCATAGAGACTGCCGCCCTGTTCCGTCCCGGAGGACGCGGTTTCTGCTGATACGGCGTGAGAGACAACCACGCCGGAGAGCAGACCGCAGAGGAGGAACTTCGCCATCATCGCGCAGCGCCGAGACGGTCTAGCCACGCTCATCGCGTTTCTCGGGGCGCTTTGCAGGACGATTCCAATAGAGCGCCCAATGCTCGTCTTCCGCGTCGGTCTTGAAGAGATTGGCGCGGATCGGAAATGCGAAGGTCGGGTCGTCGATCTGCAAAGAGATGTATTCGCCGGCCGTTTCGCCGGTGCGTTTCCAGCCTGCGCCGATCTCCGGTCCGTCGTGATCGCCGTGATGGATGCGATAGTCGGGCGCGTTTTCGCTATCTGACGGCGTTGCAGGAACGAGCGTGAGTTCTCGGTAGAGAATGAGCGTGTGAAGCCGACCGGTGAAGCCGGTTTCCGTGCGGGTGAATTGACCGATCTGAGCCATGGGGCAGTTCCTTTCAATTGCGGTCGGAAGAATTTTCGGGAGCGTCAGCGTCGTCATCGGCGCGCCAGACATAGTGGCCGTCGCCGTCTTCATCGGTGAGGATCGGGACGGCGCGTCCGATCACGGCGTCGGCCGGGAGTGCGCCGAAATAGCGACCGTCGAGACTGTCGGGATGGCTTGGATTCAGGAGGAAGAGTTCCGTCTTGGCGACGACGTGGCAGCCCTGCCAAACGGGCAGGTCGCGTCCGAAGCGGTCGAGCGGCTGGGCCTGCGCCAGGGTGATGTCGTCGACAGTGACAGCGACGTCGTCACGGCAGACACGCTGTCCGGGAAGCGCGGCGATATGCTTGAGGAGCGGCACGCCTTCAGGCAAATAGCCGCGCTCGTCGAGATAGATCGCGAGTGATTTCGGAGGATCGACGACGACCAGATCGCCTACGGCAAGATCGTCGTCCGACGTAATGGCGTATAGTCCGATGGGCGCGCTCGCGGACGCGTTCCAGATCAGCTTAGGGCTGACATGAACGAAGGCCAGTCCGCCGATCGCGAGCACAGAGAAATAGGTCGTCATGACGTAACCGAACCGGGTCATGACACGCTCCCCGCCGACGCGGCGCGCAATGTCAGTGGATCGGGCGGACAGGCTTGGCGCAGGAGCCAGGCGTGATGCTGAGCGGCTGTGTAGCCTCGCGGCTCCAGGCCTGCTGACAGCCTGTTGTGAACGTGGCGCCAATAGTCCGGCGCGGCGTCGGCCGGGTCGATGCCGAGCGCTTCGATCACGTCGGCGAACTGAAGAACCCGTTCGACCTTGGCCCAGCCAGATAGGCGCAGGAGACTATCGCCGCCGGGCGTTACATGCGGCACGGTCGCATAGGGCTCATCGGTTCTGGGCGCGCGCAGAATGTCGATCCGGCTTTCCGCCGTACCGAAATCATTTGCATGCCAGCGGACGAAGGCGAAGACGGCGCCGGGATCGAAAGCGACGGTGCTGCGGCTACGGCTCTGGATCGTTGCCCGCACGATCCGGCCGAAGCGAATCCAGTGCTCGATCTGCTTCTCGATCCAGACGAGTTCGACAGTGGCGCCGCCGCTCATGAGCGGGCCTTCCGTGCATAGGCGGGCGAGATCGCTGCATGCCGCTTGGCGGGCAGAACTTCGTCGCCCGTGTCATCCGAGGTCGAATTCTTCTCTCCCCGGCTAACCCAGGCCTGCAGATCCTCGATCGCGTAGACGACACGCCCGCCGATCTTCGAGTAGCGTGGTCCCGTGCCGTAGGTGCGATGTTTTTCGAGCGTTCGGCCGGACAGACCTAGAAAACGGGCCGCTTCAGGCGTTCTTAAATAGCGTGGGGGAAGTCCGGCATTGGGATCGGGCATGGGTAGCGTCTCCGGTTAGGCCATCCCGCTGCGGGAAGCGCGGGACTGTCGGAGACGAGAAAAGCGTAAGATGCGCGCCGGGAGGGATGACGATCAGGGCGCGGCGAAAACGTCACCCCTACCGTCATCAACGCGTGCGTATTCCCGACACGGTTGGGTGGCGCTCCGATTGACGGGGATTGGTCGTGCAAGACGTCAGACTGACGGGTATTCTTGGGATTAGCTTGGCCTGTAGACGTGACGTAACTGCACACAGACGAAGTTCAGATCGAATGCGAGCTCTGCGAGTTCGCCCATGATTTCGTCGCACCGTGCCTGCGAGAGATCTTCCTGCGTGAAATCTACATCGTGTCCCCGACGATGGACGTCAGACCGCATGATGGGCTGTCCGATTGCCAGGAAATCGAACAAGAACTGTGAGTGGAGGATGCCGTTTCGCCGCTTGCGCTCTGTATGTAAACGATCGACCACTTGCTCGAAGTGTTCATACCAGCCGTCAATCTGAATGCGATCGAAGGGCTCGTCAGCCTGCACTAGGTCGCGGAACGCATTGACCTTGTCGACATTCCTGAGCCCAGCGAGCCAATGGTGGGTTTCGCTCCATTTGTCATGGCCGCGCGCGAGCAGAAACATTTGATCGATCTGCCCTTCCAGCCATTGAAACGAGATTACGTATTGCCCCACAAAACTATAGAAGCGCTCTGCTTCGGCGATTGCGGCAGGATCATCTTCCCAACGGTTCCTGGTCATGTTTTCCCTCTCTGAGACTGCCGCAGGGAAAAGATAGCAATCTTTGCAGGGTCTGATGACTACTTGCCGCGCAACAGATTTCTATACCCCTGATCGATCATCATTCGGCCATAAGATGCCAGGCGCGCAACCTGCGCCTTGAGCGAACTCGTCTTCCAGGGTTCGGCGGCCACACGATCAGCGCCAAAGAAAACCGTGGCCAGGGTACGATAGCTGGCGCCGCTCTGTCGTCCATCGATTGTCCGCAGGGCGCGTTTCAGGCGCTCACGTCGCTGTCGCGTGATCGGCGGATCAGCATTGCCATTGACGAGTTGGCGATACAGCCGATCGGCAGCCGCCAGGCGAACGGGCCAGTCTCCATCGAGCGGAAGCAGGAGACCAACAGGCCGACCTCCGGCCTGCTCCCCAACGAGATTGGTGCCATCTTCCAGCCGCACCCACGACAGCCCATCGGCATCGATCTTGCGATCCGCGATGCTGTCGGGAGAAACGACGGTGGTCAGGCCGATATCTGGCGGAACGGCGATGAGATGAACCACGGCGGGCGCTGCGGCCGGAAGCCAGAAGATTGGAGCGCTGAGCGCATTAAGTTTTGGGTCTGCAAGGAAATCGCAACCCCCAGTCGGCTGGAGCGCCGCCGCCCTCCCGCATCAAGTCGTAGTCATTGCGATAATGCATGTTCCGCCGAAGACATTCCCAGGCCAGTCCGGAGATGCCGAGATCATCGAAATGATCGTATTGGTGATCGTCGCGCCAGTCGGTCGGCATGGCGAAATCTTCCCAATCACGCGCCGAAATGTGGAGCGGCGTCAGTTGGTTGGGATGTTTCGCTCTAAATCGGAGGTTGCATAGTATGGCCGCAGGCATCATGTGATGCGTTGGACGCATCAGAGCACTCTTCAGCCCGTGGGAAGGCCATTCTTCAGCAGGTCTCGATAACCTTGCTCGGTCATCCAGCGAGCGCGTGACAGGTGACTGTCATGGACACGGCGGGCGCGTTCCGGTTCCTCATCCGCATCAATGCCGAGCAGAAGCGACGACACTTCTTCCAGCGATGCTCCCGCGTCATTCGCGTCGAGAAGCCGCATGTAAAGCGCGAAGTGATCACGGTCATAGACGGTCACGGCCGCGTCGTTCGGCGGAGCGTCAGCGATCATGATCTGGGTGGCGGGCATCGGTGTCCTTACGGGTCTGGCGCGAATTATTAATGAACTGGAAACCATAAAGTACGCAAGCGCCGGCCGGTTGAAATCTCCAGTCCTGGCTGTGAGCAGACCGACGGGTCAGCTCCAGTTCCGCGTATTATAATACGTCGCATTAAAATACGCGATCCGCATTTTACTGGCGGATGGATATTCGGGAAGTATTTGGTGCGAACCTACAGTTTTTTCGGGAGAAAGCCGGCCTCAGCCAAGCCGCCCTGGCGGACAGGATGGGCGTCGATCGCGCGCATATTAGCGCGATGGAGCGCGGCCAGCAGAACGTCACCATCATCACGCTCTGGCATGTGGCCGAGGCGCTTGACGTCAAACCGGCGGCGCTTCTGGACGATCAGGAGAAGAGCCGAAAGGCATGATGGCTGCCCCTCCCGGCTAGTCCGGGAGGGGCTACCAGGGGGCGTCAATCGCCGCTCTGGCGGCGCGACCGAGACCAGATGAGGCTGTAGCTGTCTTCACCTTCGATTACGGTGTCGTCGAAGAGGTTGGCGTAGATCGGAGCGGTGAAGCTCGGATCGTCGAGCTTGAGGCTCAGATAGTCGCGGCCCTCGTTCGAGCGCTTGGACCAGGCGGCGCCGATTTCGGCGCGGCCGACGAAGACGCGGTGGCTGGGCGCATTGTCATTCGCGCGATCCTCTTCCGGGATGATCCTTACATTCTTCGCCTGAACGCTGAGGGTGACGATTTCGCCGACGTACTCGTTGGCGGACTTCTTGAAGGTTCCGATGGTGGCCATGTCAGTTCTCCTTTTGGCTTCCGAGCCCGCGCCCTTCGCGGCCTCGATGGCGATCGACGAGGCCGGGACGACCGCCGACGCAGTCCGAAGGACCCGCAGCGGATGCGAAGGACGGCGGAGACGGAGTTTCTTGGTCCGCGAGGAATGGGCGCAGCCCAGGGGAAGAAAGTTCGGCTCCGCCGTTGCGGCCAAGGCGGTCGAGGCGTCAGCCGATCCCGGCCAGATCAGTCCATGAGGGGCCGTGTTGGGCGTGGGTGATGAGGCTCAGGAGAAGTTTTTCAGTGGCCAGCGATGACCGAGACTTACCGGCAACTTGCGTCAGGCGATGTGTCGTCGACACTGTTTCGGACGGAAAGATGATATCAGATCGGAGAGGATGGAACGACAACGCTCCGTCATTGTTGCTCTCGCTGGGAGCCCAATTGGGCCTTCCCTGTCAAAGCGCGAGAGTCGGTACGAAATGCGTCAGGCGCGACTCCGGTATGCGCTCGGATGCGCCTTGATCGCAGAGCGACACGTTAGATTGGCCTGAGCGACTCAGCCTTCTCAGGCCGCGTATCCAGCATGATGCGAGTCGCCGCCGCTAGACTGCGTCTCCGATCCTGCAAGGGATGCGATGCGCACCCATGCCGTCGCGCCGACGATGATTGCGCCGAGGCTCGCGAAGATGAGCGTCCACGTCTCGCCCGCGCCGCCGGTCTGAGAGAGCCCTTTGACCGCGTGAAAGCCGGCCAGCCCCGCCGGCAAGGCATAGAGCGCGCCGATCGCCAGGCGGATGGTCGGTGACCGGATCGTGGCGAACGCGATTTGCCCGAGGATAAGAGCGACGGCGCCGGCGATCAGGGCGACGGCGATGGCGCCGATCGGCCCCGCGCCGGCATCGAACGCATAGTAGCCGACCGTTACGGCAACGAAGAACGGAAGCGCATAGACGGCCAGGCTGAACAACAGCCAGCAGAGAAAGCCGAGGCCGACAACGCTCAGCAATGCGGACAGAAACATGGGCGGTCTCCTTCATGGATGGAGCGCCTCCACCAACCGCCACGGCGCTTTTCGAAGCATAGCGTAAAGCAGCGCACGCCGGAACCTTCCGGCGCGCGCATCAGGTGATGCATCCTGTGCATCATACTGCCTGCGTCGTGTTTTTCTTCGGTCTGAAATCGAAGAGTGGGACGCCGAGTTTCTTGGCCTTGTCGGCGAGATTGTCGGTGATCCCGGAGCCCGGAAAGAGGATGAGGCCGATGGGCATCGCCTCAAGAAGGGCGTCGTTGCGCTTGAACGGCGCGGCCTTGCCGTGGCGCTTCCAGTCCGGCTTGAAGACGATCTGCTGGCATTTGCGGTTATCGGCCCAGCACGCGGCGATCTTCTCGGCGCCTTTGGGCGATCCGCCATGCAGGAGCACCATGTCGGCGTGTTTGGCCATCACGCGGTCCAGTGCTGCCCAGATAGCCCGATGATCGGTGACATCGAGTCCTCCGGAAAAGGCGACCCGTGGACCGGTGGGCAGAAGCGGTTCGATCTCCGCGCGTCGCTTCGCCGACAGATAGTCGCGGCTGTCGATCATCGCGGCCGTCAGCGTGCGGTGACTGATCCGTGATCCCGAGTGCGGTCGCCAGGTCTGACCGATATGGGTTTCGAAGTGGTCGGCGGCGATATCGCGCATGAGCTCGTAAGCGTTGCGCCGCTCGATCAGCGTGGTTCCTTGCGCCGTCAGTGCTTCAAGTTCGACCGAGCGAATTTCCGACCCGTCCTGCTCACGCTGTGATCGTTTCTGGGCCTGCTCATTGTCGTCGAGGTCGCGGTCGACGCGGGCTGCTGTGCGATGAAACAGGTTGGTCACGGACCAGAGCAGGTCTTCGAGATCCGGT
>Ga0114898_1001135_pt1 | contig 16689 bp, 14 predicted proteins | sample Malvired_Geostar_FD_83496 | JGI IMG/M metagenome (GOLD analysis project Ga0114898, IMG submission 83496) | Marine viral communities from the Global Malaspina Expedition - Malaspina viral metaG DeepMed_Geostar | ecosystem: Environmental > Aquatic > Marine > Oceanic | place: Mediterranean Sea... | reverse complement strand
TGCTCGGCAAGAGCAACACGCCGGAGTTCGGCCTTCTCGGCACCACGGAGTCTCTCTTGCTCGGGCCGAGCCGTAACCCCTGGAACCTTGAACATTCGACGGGCGGGTCATCGGGCGGTGCGGCGGCTGCCGTCGCATCCGGCATGGTGCCGCTTGCCCATGCGACGGATGGCGGCGGTTCCATCCGCATTCCCGCGTCCTGCTGCGGTGTCTTCGGGTTGAAGCCGAGCCGCGGCCGCATCTATCTCGGTGGCCGCCACCTGCCGGGCGATATCGGTGTGCAGCATTGCGTCAGCCGTTCGGTGCGCGACAGCGCAACGCTCATGGACCTCTCCGAGATGAAGGGCGAGAAGGCGGTGCTTGTGCCCATCGGCCGCGTCGAAGGGCCGGGAAGCAAGCGCCTGAAGATCGCCTTCAACACCGAGAACTATTACGGCAGGGAGCCGGATGGCGATGTGAAGGCGGCCATTGAGGATGTGGCGAAACTCTGCGCCGATCTCGGCCATGAAATCGTGCCGGTGAAAAACCCGGTCGATGGCGGCGCCTTCAGCGATGCCTTCCTTACCGTATGGGCCTCCGGCCCCTCGCAGCTCGTCGCGCTCGCGAAGGAGAACGGTCTTGACCCGGAAGAGGTGCTCGAACCCTGGACTGTCGGTCTGGCAAGATATTTCGATGCGAAGCCTGCGGATGCGCTTGAAGTCTCGCTGAAACATTTCGCGGAAGCGACGGCAAAGACCAATGCTTTCATGGCGGATTACGATGTCTGGCTCACGCCGGTGCTCACCTCCGCGCCGCCGAAACTTGGCCAGCAGGCGCCGACCGTTCCCTTCGACACGCTTTACGAGCGCACCGTCGAATATGTGAGCTACACGCCGCTCCATAATGTCGTCGGTACACCAGCCATGTCGGTGCCACTCTCGTGGAACGAGGCAGGGCTTCCTATCGGCTCGCAATTCGCCGCGCCACTTGGCGGCGAGAAGGTGCTCTATGAGCTTGCCTTCGAACTCGAACTCGCGCGGGGTTGGGGCAACAAATATGCGCCGCTCTTTGCGGGCTGACGCGACATTCTTTCAAGCGGCAAAGCCGTCATGCAGCGATGCATGGCGGCTTTGTCCGTTTTGGGCATCGAAGCCCGGATAATGCAATCGGCGACGAGAAGGCGGTGGCCTTCACAATACGAGGACAAGTTTCAGGCACGCGTTTTGTGACAGCGCAATCCGGGCTTATCCCCGGCCAAACCTCACACCCTAGAATATTGATCCGCAGGCTCTCCTTGTCCCTCATTTCGTGGATAAGAGACAGCAGGGAGCGGCGCGTGGCGCTCCGCCTCTTTATCCACGGGGGTGGGGATATCCGGGAGGTTTGTGACGGTTCAGTGACGTTACCGTGACGGTGGCCTTGCCTTATCCCCGTTTTCCGTCTCATACATCAGTAGACGGATTATATGAGGCCCATAGATCGGAAGCTCGCATGCCGCCCCTTGCCGACGACGAGGTGGTCGTGCACGTCGATGCCGAGCGGCTTTGCCGTGTCGACGATCTGGCGTGTCATTTCAACGTCCGCATTGGAGGGTGTGGGGTCGCCTGAAGGGTGGTTGTGCACAAGGATCAGGGCTGAGGCGTTGAGCTCCAGCGCGCGTTTAACGACCTCGCGCGGATAGACAGGCGTGTGGTCGACCGTTCCCTTTTGCTGTACCTCGTCGGCGATCAGCACATTCTTGCGGTCGAGAAAGAGAATGCGGAACTGTTCCGTCGGGTTATGCGCCATGGAGGCGGAGCAATATTCGAGCAGCGCATCCCAAGAGCCGATCACTTCCTTCTTCAACACTTTTGCCTGCGCAATGCGAAGGCCCACTTCGCGTGCGATGCGGAGTTCAGTAATGGTCGCGTCCTTCACGCCCTTAACTTCGCGAAGGCGTGCAGGCTCGGCATTCAGCACTTCGGAGAAGCCGCCGAACTTTGCGATCAGCTCCTTGGCGAGCGGTTTGACGTCGCGTTGGGGAATGGCGCGAAAAAGGATGAGTTCCAGTAGTTCGTAGTCGGGAAGGGTGTCGGGCGACTTCAGGAAGCGTTCGCGGAGACGTTCCCGGTGCCCCGCATAATGCGGTTTCGTTTCGCTCCCGTCCCCCACGAGCCCCGCGCTCGTCTTTAAGCGTAAGGCGGGCGATCGCGGCCCGCCGGAGACTTGGTGAAGATTTCGCAGCCATCCGCCGTTACGCCGATCGAGTGTTCGAACTGCGCGGAGAGTGAGCGGTCGCGCGTCACCGCCGTCCAGCCATCAGAGAGGATTTTCACGCCGGGCTTGCCGAGATTGATCATCGGCTCGATGGTGAAGAACATGCCTTCCTTCAGCGTCGCGCCTTGGCCCTTCCGGCCATAGTGGAGCACGTTCGGGGTATCGTGGAAGACGCGACCGAGCCCGTGGCCGCAGAACTCGCGCACCACCGAGCAGCGCTGGCTTTCGGCATAGTCCTGAATTGCATGACCGATGTCGCCAAGCGTAGCGCCGGGCTTCACCACGGCGATAGCGCGCATCAGGCTTTCATAGGTGACGTCCACAAGGCGCTGTGCCTTGCGGGGCGCTTCGCCTGCGAAATACATGCGGTTCGTGTCGCCATGCCAGCCGTCTAGAATATAGGTTACGTCCACATTCACCGCGTCGCCGTCCCGCAGAACGCGGTCGCCGGGAATGCCGTGGCAGACGACATGATTGATCGAGGTGCAGCAGGCCTTGCGGAAACCACGGTAATTGAGCGGTGCGGGATAGGCGCCGTGATCCATGCCAAAATCGAAGACGAGGCGGTCGATATGATCCGTCGTGATGCCGGGCTTTATCTCGTCCACAAGCATGTCGAGTGCTTCCGCCGCGAGGCGGCCGACGCGGCGCATGCCTTCAAAGGCCTCGGCGTCGTGAATCTTGATCCGCCCGGTGTTGCGTTCCGGGGCTTCGAGGGCATCAGTATAGCTCATCGGCTTCTTTCGCAGGGTCTTCGTGAGGGTGTTGCCTCTAACATAGTGCCCGGAGCCTCTATTTGAAAGCGGGGGCAGGGCGGCGCTATCCTGCCGTGAAATGACATTCAAGGATCCGCCCCATGCCGCAGAGCGCCTCACCTTCTTCACCTGCGAAAACGGTCACGGCTTGTGTGCTGATGATTGGTGACGAAATCCTGTCTGGCCGCACGCGGGATTCGAACCTGGCCTATATCGCGACTCATCTGAACAGAATTGGCGTGCAGGTGCGCGAGGCGCGCGTTATTCCCGATATAGAAGAGGTGATCGTCGCGACGGTGAACGAGGTGCGGGCCCGCTACGATTATGTTTTCACCACGGGCGGCATAGGGCCGACGCATGACGACATCACAGCGGATGCCATCGCCAAGGCCTTTGGCGTCGGGATCGATTATCACCCGGAAGCTGTGAAAATCCTTGGCGATCACTACAACGAGACAGGCGGCGAGTTCACCAAGGCGCGGATGCGCATGGCGCGGCTGCCCGAAGGCGCCATCATGATCGAGAATCCCTTGAGCAAGGCGCCGGGCTTCCAGGTCGGCAATGTGTTCGTGATGGCGGGTGTGCCGATGGTCATGCAGGTCATGCTCGACAGCCTGACAGGCCGCCTGAAGGGCGGGGCGACCATGCAGAGCCGTACCGTGACCGGTCAGATCGGGGAGGGCACCATTGCCGAGAAACTGGGCGATCTTCAGGCCCGCCATCCAGACGTTAGTGTTGGCAGTTATCCTTATTACAAGGGCAAGATTTTTGGCACGAGCATCGTCATTCGGGCCGCCGATTCGAGACAACTCGATATTGTGGAGAGCGAGGTAGCGGCACTCATGCGGGAATTCGGGGTGGAGCCGACAATCGGCGAGCAGGTCTGAAGAGCCCGGAAAACAAGGGATTTCTGTCTCATATCTGCAACATTTACCCCCAACATTACAAAAGTTTCAGCCTTTGCACGGCTTACGGGCGATACAATTTTTACCGAACCGACTAGAGTTTCCCGCATGAAGGTCTGCTGGCCTTTCCCGGTGAGCATGTGCGCAGGGGCCGGCGGCGGGGGAACAGGCTTTGACCTGAAAAGGCCTGAAAACAAAATCAGGGTCACGGTGACCCGGAGGGAGAAAACGACATGAAGAAGACCATCGCTATTCTGGGTATGGCTGCGGGCGCTGCAATGATGCTCTCGAGCGCTGCTTCCGCCCTCGATTCGAGTTTCGACGCGATGTCGAAGGCTGGTACGCACAAGTTCTACGTGTGGTGCACGGGCGGCGCGGACAGCGAGCAGACCGCTGAGGGCGCGAACGCCAAGGAAGCCCAGGCGACGCTCGCCGCTTCCGCCGGTAACAATTGCTGGCCGGTATGGCAGGGCCTCGAAGGCTGATCGGCCACGCGCCTTTGGAATAAAAAACGGCGGTCCCTCGGGGTCGCCGTTTTTCTTTGTAACAGATTGGTTTTGCGGGCTATTTAACGCTTCATGCGTCTTAACGCGTCTGGGCCCCTTGGCGAAACTGGTATACGCAGCGGACTTAAAATCCGCTTCCCGCAAGGGAGTGCGGGTTCGAGTCCCGCAGGGGCCACCAGCCTCCGCTCCGACAGCTCAGCCGTGGCCGGCGATGGCGAGCGGGTCTTCGTGATAGAGCGCGTCGGCGGGACGGCTCTCATCCGGCTTGAGGGCAGGGTCGAACTTGTAGAGTGTCGAACAGTAACCGCAGATGATTTCGTTCTCGCGCCCCATGTCCAGGAAGACATGCGGATGATCGAAGGGCGGTTTTGCGCCGATACATTCGAATTCGCGCACGCCAATACGGATTTCGCGGACGCCTGTCTCGTTGCAGAATTTCGGTATCTTGCCGCCCGCCATGCCATGCACTCCTTGGAAACCGGGGATTAGCGGGCAAACTAGAGCGGGCCGGGCGTTCTCGCAAGAGCTTCGGGGCCGGCAGCTCGTAACGGAACCGTTACAAAACTGCGGGTGCCCAAGTGGCTGGAATTGCCCGGCTTTTATTTGCCCCCCTTTTGACCGACATCAAAACGTCATCAAACTGTCATAAATGGCGACGTTATACTCGAGAGCGGGGATAAATCCCCCCAGTCTTATCCCCCGAGGCGGGGACAAATTCGTTTTTCGTGTCCCCGAGGGCGAGGATAAGGCTCCTTTTCTTGTCCCCGGGCGAGGCTGCAAATATGCTCGGCCGGGGATTAGAGGGAAACGGCATCGGCTTTCTCCCGTCATGTTGAGAAGCGGCAAGTGTAAACCGACCCGTTTCGCCGGGGATAAGCCCGGTTTCCCACTGTCATAATTCCCGGGCCGGAGCGCGATGCCGGGGTGGGGACAAGATCAGTATACAGAAATTATCGATGCCGAACCGATGAGGCGGGATCACACACGGGATGTCCGTTTCATGTCTCATGCTGCGAAATATATCCCCGCTCTGTTGCGCGCGCGAAGGGGCGCAGCGAGGGGGAGCGTGTTTCAAATTGGGATAAGGCCCATCCGAATTGTGGCATTTCCGTGGAACCTGCTGGCAATCAAGGCGTTCTCATGTTCAAGGCATTCTGCCCAGGGGCACTTTTGAGGAGCTAAGGCATGGAAAATCGGGGCTGGGTGGCCTTGGCGGTATTGATGGCGATCGGCACGGGGCCAATCAACGGCGCTGCCGCACAGGAACAGACTGAAGAATCCGCCGGTAGCGAAGATGACGATTTCGCGGGCGGCTCCTTCAGCGGAAATCTCCGTTTCGCCACAAACTACATGTTTCGCGGCATTTCGCAGACCGATGACGGACCTCAGATACAAGGCGATGTCACCTGGGCGCATAATAGCGGCTTTTATGCCGGTGTGTGGTCTTCCAACACCGATGCGGGCGGGCCCGGAAATTCCATGGAGTTCGATCCGTTCATCGGTTTCTCGCAAGCCATTGGCGACACGCGCCTCACCTACGATGTCGGCTTCTGGTACTATTCCTATCCGGGTTCGGATTTCGATTACGACTATTGGGAGATCTACGGAATCCTGACCTATGCGTTCGACGGAGCGAGCATCGGCGGCAGCGTGTGGTACGCGGACAATTACTTCGGGGAAGATTTCTTCGACGGCACATCCGCTATCGCCGTCGAGACCGTCGTGACATTCGATCTGCCCGAAAACTTCGCGCTATCCGGCCGTATCGGACGGCAGACGTTCGACGAAGCGGGCGGTATCGGCGATCAGGACTACACCTATTACGACGTGGGTGTCTCCAAGGTCTGGAACGACGTGACTTTCGATGTGCGCTGGCACGATGCCGCAGACGTTACATCCGCGCTGGCGAGCGATGACAATGTCGGAGCGCTGGTGGGCAGCGTTGCTTTCGCCTTCTAACAGCCGGCAGTCACCGAAACTTCATCCGCTCGCGCACAGGAGAGAAAATCAATGAGTGAATCCACGGAACCGGACCGCGAGCAGACAAGTGGCGACCGGATCAATCCCGTCGTCTTCTACATCTCCGCGATCGGTATTGCCGGCTTTGCATTGTGGACGATGTTCTTCATCGACTCGGCGAACCTCGTCATCAATACAACGCTCGCGTGGATCTCGAATTCGCTCGGGTGGTTCTACTTCGTCGCAGTCGTTCTCTATCTGGTTTTCGTGATCGCCGTTGCCTTTTCACGCTTCGGGAATTTGCGGCTCGGACCGGACCATGCAAAACCGGAGTTCAATGTCATTACATGGGCCGCGATGCTGTTTGCCGCCGGCATCGGCATCGACCTTCTGTTTTTCTGCGTGTCGGAGCCCGTTACCCAGTTCCTTGCGCCGCCGGTAGGCGAGGGCAGCACCGTAGAGGCGGCGCGTCATGCGATGCAGCTGACTTTCCTGCATTGGGGCATCTCGGGTTGGGGGGTCTATACGCTGGTTGGTATGGCGCTTGCCTTTTTCAGCTACCGGCACGGGCTTCCGCTGACCATCCGCTCCGCACTGTTTCCCATTTTCGGGCGGCGTATCTATGGCCCCATCGGACACAGCGTCGACATTGCCGCCGTGCTGGGCACCGTGTTCGGCATTGCGACGAGCCTCGGCATCGGCATCATACAACTCAATTACGGGCTCGATCATGTCTTCGGCATTCCGCAGAGCACCTGGACGCAGGCTGGGCTCGTGGTTGTCATCATCGCCTTTGCCGCGCTGTCGGCGGCGACCGGCGTGGAGCGCGGCATCCGCCGTTTGTCCGAGTTCAACATGGCGCTCGCGCTCGTCTTGCTGATTTTCGTGCTCTTTGCAGGTGAGACGACTTTCCTGCTGAATGCTTTCGTGATGAATGTCGGCGACTACGTATCCGACTTCGTTTCCATGTCGTTCAACACCTATGCATTCGATCCGCCGACGGACTGGCTGAACGGCTGGACCGTGTTTTTCTGGGCCTGGTGGATTGCATGGGGACCGTTTGTGGGTCTTTTCCTCGCCCGTATTTCGAGGGGGCGGACGATCCGTCAGTTTGTCCTCGGTACATTGACGCTGCCGCTTGTCTTCATGATGGCGTGGATGTCGATCATGGGGAACAGTGCCATAGAGATGGTGATGGCGGGGCAGCAGGCATTCGGCGAAGAGGCGATGAACAATCCGGGTTCGGCGATCTATCTGTTCCTTCAGAACATGCCGTTTGCGGTCATTACCACCATCGTCGTCACCATTCTGGGCATTGTCTTCTTCATCACGTCGGGCGATTCAGGTTCTCTCGTTCTGTCGAACTTCACCTCGACGCTCAAGGACGTGAACAGCGATGCGCCTGTATGGATGCGTATTCTCTGGGCTGGGATCATCGGCATTTTGACGCTGGCCTTGCTTATTGCGGGCGGACTGAGCGCATTGCAGAGCACTGTGGTTATCATGGGGCTGCCGTTCTCCATTGTGCTGCTGCTCATGATGGGCGGCCTCTACAAGGCATTGCGGGTGGAGGGGCTCAAGGAAGACAGCCGTCGCGCCAGCCTTTCGGGCTATCTGTCGGGCAGGCTCGGCGGGGCCCCCCATGCAGCGCCAAGCTGGCGGCTACGCATCGCGCGGGCAACGAGTTTTCCTTCGTTGAAGCAGGTTCATCGCTTCATGAAGGATGAAGTGAAGCCCGCCATGCTGGAGATCAAGGAGACGCTTGCGAAGAACGGATTTCCCGCCACCGTCACGGAGGATGACGAGCATATGGAAATCAGCGTGGATATGGGCGAGGCGCAGAACTTCGTCTATCAGGTCTGGCCGGTACGCTGCACCATGCCGTCCTTCGTCATGCGTCCGCAACAAACGGCGTCCGACTATTATCGCGTGGAGCCCTATCTTTCCGAGGGCAGCCTGGAGTACGACCTGATGGGCTACACCAAGGAGCAGATGATCGACGATATTCTCGATCAGTTCGAACGTCATATGCATTTCCTGCACACGCAGCGCGAAGCGTTTGGCGGCGCGGTTTCGATGCCCGATGCCAGCAATTCAAACCCATCGGGCAAGTGATGTGTCATCGCCGCAGGACGCAATTTCAGGAGGCTAAGAGATGACTAACCCCAAGTTCGATTACGAAGCCGATTACGTCATCGTCGGCGCAGGGTCGGCGGGGTGCGTGTTGGCCGACCGGTTGAGTGCCGATGGCAAGAACAAGGTTGTCGTGCTGGAAACGGGCGGCAAGGACAATTCGGTCTTCATCAAGATGCCGACGGCCTTTTCCATTCCGCTCGGCATGAAAAAATACGACTGGGGCTTCCATGCGGAGGCCGAACCCGGACTGAACGGACGGCGCCTTCATCAGGCTCGCGGCAAGGTGATTGGCGGGTCATCCTCGATCAACGGACTTGCCTATGTGCGGGGAAGCGCGGGCGACTTCGCGGAGTGGTCGGAGCTGGGCGCCACGGGATGGGACTATGCAAATGTGCTGCCCTATTTCCGGCGTTCGGAAGACTGTCTCTATGGCGAGGATGCCTATCGCGGCGTGAACGGGCCTGTGTCGATTACCAATGGCAACAATATGAAAAACCCGCTTTACCGCGCCTTCATCGCGGCGGGCGAGCAGGCGGGTTACGGCATGACGGAAGACTATAACGGCTACCGTCAGGAAGGCTTCGGCCGCATGGACATGACGGTGCGCGACGGCATCCGCTGTTCGACCGCGGTTGCCTATCTCAAGCCCGCGATGGAACGGGATAACCTTGAGGTCGTCCTCCATGCGACGACCACGCGCATTCTCATGGAAGGCAAACGCGCGGTGGGCGTGGAATATCGCAGGCGCGGCAAACTCCACCGCGTCAAGGCGCGGCGCGAGGTTATCCTTTCGGCGAGCTCGTTCAATTCGCCCAAACTGCTGATGCTCTCGGGCATCGGCCCGGCGGCGCATCTCAAATCGCTGGGGATCGATGTGGTGCACGATCTGCCGGGCGTCGGGCAGAACCTTCAGGACCATTTGGAGGTCTGGGTGCAGCAGGCCTGCAAGCAGCCGATCACCCTGAACGGGACGCTGGGGCCGATTTCCAAGCTGCTGATCGGCGCGCAATGGTTCTTTTTCAAGAGCGGGCTGGGGATCTCCAACCAGTTCGAATCGAATGGCTATATCCGCAGCCGGGCGGGGCTGAAATTTCCCGACATCCAGTATCATTTTCTCGCAGGCGCCCTTGCCTATGACGGATCGAGCGCGGTGAAGGGGCATGGCTATCAGGTGCATCTGGGCGCGAACAAGCCCAAGAGCCGTGGCGAGGTGCGGCTGAGATCAGCCGATCCCGACGCGCCGCCGGTGCTCATCTTCAATTATCTGAGCGAGGAAGAAGACAAGCAGGCCTATCGTGACGGTGTGCGCCTGACGCGCGAGATATTTGCGCAACCGGCCTTCGACCCTTACCGGGATGGCGAAATCTCGCCGGGCCTCGATGTGCAGAGCGATGCGGACATAGATGCGTGGGTGGCGGAGACGGCCGAGACGGCCTATCACCCGGCCGGCACCTGCCGCATGGGGACCGACGACATGGCGGTTGTAGATCCGGAATGCCGGGTGCGCGGGATAGAGAGCCTGCGCGTGGTCGATTCCTCGATCATGCCGACGCTGACCGACGGTAATATCAATGCGCCGACGATCATGATCGGCGAGAAGGCGGCGGACCATATTCTCGGCCGCCCGCCGCTGCCGCCCTCGACTGCACCGGTCTATCACGCGCCCGACTGGGAGGAGCGCCAGCGCGCAGGCGGGCCAGCAGCGCGCTGAGTCGTGGAAGCGCGATAATCCGAACAAGAGGGAAAGCAGATCCGATTCTGCGTTTCCCGGCGCCCCGGCAAAGCCGGGGCGTTTCTGCGTGTAGGGGCATCTCGCCGATGCGGCCGTTCGCAATTCTCGCCATTGAGCGACGGATAATGGCGGTTGCCGCGTGAGAGCTTTCAAGAAAGTGAGGAATGGTCACCCGGAAGCACTTGGTCGTGCTCTGGCCATCGGCCATACTCGCGCCAAATGATTAAATGTCAGAAACGGGCCGCCAAGAGCCCGGCGGCATGACCCCGGGAAGAGGACCTCCTATGACGCACGTGGCCGGCACGGGCCCGACCCATACGCATGGCACGGAGAAGGGCACTGCGCCGCTTTCGCGCTGGACACTTTTTGTCTTTGCGCTGCCTGCGGCACCCATCTCGGCCATGGGGCTTCCGCTTGTCGTTCATCTGCCGCCCTTCTATGCGGGTACGCTCGGCCTCGGCCTCACGGTCGTCGGCACGATCTTCATGCTGGCACGTTTCTGGGATGTCTTCACCGATCCGGTGCTCGGCATCCTGTCGGACCGCTTCGAGACGCGATGGGGACGGCGGCGGCACTGGATCGTTGCTGCCGTGCCGATCATGCTCGTTTCCGTCTATATGGTCTTCATGCCGCCGGTGGAGGCAACGGCCACCTATCTCGTCTTCTGGCTGTTCGTGCTTTATGTCGGCTGGACGCTGCTGACGATTTCGCACATGAGCTGGGGCGCGGAGCTGACGCCCGACTATCACGAGCGCTCCCGCGTGCAAGGAGCGCGCGAGATCGCGCTCATTCTGGGCATGGTGCTGGTGCTGACGCTGCCGGTTCTGATCGAGCGGACGAACCCCGAGAATGTGGCGCAGGCGCGCGTCGCCTCGATGGGCTGGTTCGTGCTGATTGTGCTGCCTATCGCCGTTGCGCTCGCGGTCTGGCGCGTGCCGGAGCGGCCGACGCCCGCGCCCGTTCACGTGCCGATGAAACAGGCGGTGGCGGCGCTGATGCAGAGCAAGCCGCTGCAGATCGTGCTGGCGGCGGACCTGCTGGGCGGGGTCTCCGGCGGGCTTGTGGCTTCGATGTTCCTGTTTCTCGCGGAGGATGCGCTGAAGCTCGGGCAATATTCCAGCCTGATGCTGCTCGGCTATTTCTTATCGGGTGTCTGTTTCATTCCACCCGTGCTCGCGCTCAGCCGGCGCCTCGGCAAGCACAGGACGGCGACGGCCTCGGCGGCGTTCAATGCTGTCACCGTGCCGCTGATCCTGATCGTGCCGCCGGAACATGCGGGGCTGGCGCTCGCGGTCTGGACACTGCTCGGCGTCAACATGGCGGCGGGGCCGTTTCTCTTTCGCTCGCTGATGGCGGATGTGGCGGACCATGACACGGTCATCACGCGGCAGCAGCGCACGGGGCTCTTCTATTCGATGCTGACGATGACCAGCAAATTCGGCGCGGCCATCGCGATCTTCCTTGCCTATGCGATGCTCGACTCGATCGGCTTCCAGGCGGGGGGCGAGAACACGGCGCATGTGCTCGATAGTCTGCGGGTGGTTTATGTCTGGCCGACGGTCATCATCAGCGCGACGGTGGCCGGCATTCTCTGGTTCTATCCGATTGACGAAGCGGCGCAGAAAGCGAACCGCGATATTCTCGAACAGCGCGGGCTCGAAACGGCGGCGGTGGCGATTGCCATGCGCACCGGCGCGCCTTCCGATGCACAATCCTCCGGCATGGCGGCGGACTGAATGCCGGTGTTTTCGTCAGGTGGCGTTTCCATCGCCTATGAAGTCGAGGGGGGAGGGCAACCGATCCTCCTCATTCACGGTTTTTCGGCAACCTCGGAAGACAACTGGGTACGCACGGGCTGGGTTCAGGCGCTGACCCGTGCGCGCTTCAAGGTGGTGCGCTTCGATCTGCGCGGGCACGGGAAGAGCGAGAAGCTCTACGAGCCGGGCGACTACGCCATCGAGAAGATGACGGGAGACGCCATTGCGCTGCTCGATCATCTCGGTATCGGACAAGCCGATCTGATGGGCTTTTCGATGGGCGCGGGGATTGCCATGCGGCTGGCCGCGCAGCATGGGGAGCGTTTCGGCAAGGTGGTGCTGGCGGGCATGGGCAGCCGCGCGCTCGAACCCGGTAAGCCGGGCAATCCGATTGCCGAGGCGCTGGAGGCGGATGATCCGTCGATTGTCGGGGACCGGTCGGCGCGCGCTTTCCGGCTTTATGCGGAAAAACTCGGGCAGGATCTCAAGGCGATTGCGGCCTGTGCGCGCGAGCCGCGGCGCGGTGGCGTGCGTGAGGCGGCGGCCGGGATCAATAACGAAGTGCTTGTGATCGCGGGCGCGCGGGACGATCTCGCTGGCGATCCGCAGGCGCTGGCGGCGCTGATGCCGCAGGGGCGAGCGGAAGTCATTCCCGGTACGGATCATATGTTTGCGTTGCCCAATCCGATGTTCAAGGGTGCGGTGATGGACTTCCTGACCGGCTGGGTCTGAATTTTCCTTAGGGGCTTTAAAGAAAAATATGTTCGATAAAAAACTGTCGCCCTGGCGGCTTGCCGCCTTCTCGGGTCCGGCCATTCCTATTGCCGCCCTGGGGCTTCCCATCGGCGTCTATCTGCCGCAATTCTATGCCGGGCCGATGGGGCTGGGGCTCGCGGCGGTGGGCACGATTTTCATGCTGCTGCGGTTCTGGGACGTGGTTACCGACCCGCTGATGGGCATTCTGTCGGATCGTTATACTTCGCGCTGGGGCAGGCGGCGGCACTGGATCGTCCTGTCGGTGCCTTTGCTCGTCATCTGCGCCTATATGGCGTTCGTGCCGACGGCGCCGGTTTCGAGCCTCTATCTCTTCGGCTGGATGTTCTTCCTCTATATCGGCTGGACGATGCTCACCATTTCGCACATGGCGTGGGCGGCTGAACTTTCAGACGACTATAACGAGCGTTCGCGCATCCAGGGCTACCGCGAGGCGTTCCAGCTTATCGGCGTGCCGCTGGTGCTGCTCATTCCGGCGGTCATCGAACAGATGGGCCCGGAGAACATGGAAGCGGCGCGTGTCGCTTCCATTGGCTGGTTCATTGTGGCAACGCTGCCGATTGCAGTGGTGATCAATGTCTTCTTCGTTCCGGAGCGGAGATCCGCGCCGCAACCACCCATCGACCTGATTGCGGCGATCAAGACGATCTTGCGCAACCTGCCGCTGCGCCGTCTGCTGGCGGCGGATTTCCTGAGCGGCTTTGCAGGGGCGGCGCTCGCCTCTATGTATATCTACGAGGCGACTTATGTGTGGGGGATCGGCTCGGTCGCCAGCTTCCTGCTGCTTCTCTATTTCTTCGGCGGCATCATCTTCATTCCGGTGGTGCTGAAGCTCAGCTACCGGCTCGGCAAACATCGCACCGTGGTCGTGGCCGCTCTGTTCAATAGCGCCTTTCCGCCGATCATCTTCCTGATTCCGGAGGGAAATTACATCGTCGCATCGTTCGTGCTCTTGTTCCTCGGGGTCAATATTGGCGCGACCGCGACGCTTTACCGCTCAATGATGGCGGATGTGGCGGATATCGACGAACTGGAAACCGGACAGCGGCGGACCGGGCTTTTCTATTCGCTGCTCACACTGACGCAAAAACTCGGCGGGGCCGTCGCTGTCGGCGTCGTGTTCTGGACGCTGGCGCTGATCGGCTTCGTGCCGGAGCAGGGCGCGAACACGGCCTCAACGCTGACCGGCCTTTCCATTGTCTTCGTGGCGACGCCTGTGATCTGCAATGTGCTGGTTGCCGCGATCATGTGGAAGTTCCCCATCGGCATCGAGGAGCAAGAGGAATTGCGGCGCAAGCTCAAGGAACGCTTTGTGGAGGAAGCGGAGCTGACGGAGCGGCCGCCGAATCTGCCGTGAGGTGTTCTGGCTGGTCTTACATGCAGCCGCAGCCGCCGATATCGGTCGAGCCCGAGGGATCGTAGGCGGCGGCGACGGAGCGCGCAGAGCCCTCGGCGGTGGCCGCGAAATCGGCTTTTGCCTGCTCGCGCATTTCCTCGTCCGTCATGTAGTCGATGGCCGTCATGGCAAGTGACTTCGCACCGTCAATGCAGGCCTTGTCGCCGAGATCGGAAGCGGCCCATTTCGCGAATTCCGGGTTGTGGATCACGACATGGGGCGGGGCCGATGCGATCATCGGATGGATCGAGGGGACACGGTGGCTGACATTGCCCATGTCGGTGCTGCCGGAAGAGCCCGCAGGCATTTTTGACAGCGGGAAGAAGTCGCGGCCGAGCGAACGGGCATTCGCCTCATAGGCATTCGCAATCGGCATGCTCGTCTTCAGGTCGAGATAGTCGGCCTTCGCCCATTTGATGTCCGCGGTGCAACCGCTTGCGAGAGCGCCTGCCTCGAAGCAGGCTTGTACACGTTTTTTCAGCGGTGCGAGGTCTTCGGCATTTGCGGCGCGCACATAGAAGAGGCCGGTGGTTTCGTCGGGTACGATGTTGGGTGCGGAGCCGCCCTTCTTGATGATGCCGTGGATACGCTCGGTCGGCCGGATGTGCTGGCGGAGTTGCGCGATGGCCTGATAGGCGGTGATGAGAGCGTCGAGCGCGTTCAAGCCCGCATGCGGCATGGCGGAGGCATGGGCCGAGCGGCCGTGATAGGTAACGGACACTTCCGAGATGCAGATACAGGGCATGGTGAGAAGGTTGACGCCCGCCGGATGAACCATCATGGCGGCATCGACGCCATCGAAGGCGCCTTCCTGGGCCATCAGTTCCTTGCCGCCGCCCATTTCCTCTGCCGGTGTGCCGAGATAGCGAACACGGCCGGGAAGTTTCGCTCCCAGCTTTGCGAGCGCGAGTGAGGCGCCAAGGCCGGTGGTGGCGATGATGTTGTGGCCGCAGGCATGGCCGATGCCGGGGAGCGCGTCATATTCCGACAGGATCGCGACTTCGGGGCCGCTTTCGCCGAATTCGCTCGCATAAGCGGTCGGGAGGCCAAAGGCGCCGCGCGTGACGGGAAGGTTTGCCGCATCGAGCGTGGAGGTGAGAATGCGCGCCGCTTCATGCTCGTGGAAGGCGAGTTCGGGCTTTGCGTGGATCGCATGGCTGACGCCGAGCAGGCTCGCCGACATGGCGTCGATTGCGTCGCAGACTTCACGCTTCAGGGTGGTGGCGTCGCTCATCTTGTTCTCCCGCTGTTTTCCTGAGACTAGACTGTGGGGGACGTTTTACCAATTGCGCGGTGCGGCCCCCGCCCCGATGCGAGGCAGGTATAAAAGGATACGGGATGGATTTCTTCGAGGCGGATGACGGTGTAGAGATCGGCTATGCGGTGGAGGGCGAGGGGAGCCCGGTGATGCTTGCGCATGGCTTCGCCTCCACGCATGAGGTGAACTGGATCGCGACGGGCTGGGTGAAAGCACTCACGCAAGCGGGATATCGCGTCATCATGCCGGATATGCGCGGGCATGGGCAAAGCGGCAAGCCGCATGACAAGCAGGCTTACACGCTTTCGACGATGGCGATGGATCTCATTGCGCTGCTCGATCATCTGGGCGAACCGGGCGCGGACCTGATGGGCTATTCGATGGGGGCGATGGTGTCTCTCGTCGCGGCAATGGAAAGGCCCGAACGCTTCGACAAGATCGTGGCGGCGGGCGTCGGCGCGAAGCTGATCGACCGCTCTTTTGATGATTCTGGGCGCGATCCCGGACCCGTGATCGAGGCGCTGCTGACGGACGACCCTTCGAGCATCGAGAACAAGGGCGCGCTTCTTTTCCGTACCTTCGCCGACCAGAACGGCCAAGACAGAGAGGCGCTCGCCGCCTGCTTCGAAGCAGTGCGGGCGCCTTTTCCCGTGGAAGGGCTCGGCGGCATCAAGCGGCCGGTGCTCGTTGTCGCGGGCGAGACGGATATACAGGCCGGAGCGCCCGGGCCGTTGGCCGAACGGATGCCGAAGGGGAAAGCCGTCACCGTGCCGAAGCGCGACCACATGAAGACGGTGGGCGACCGCGCCTATAAAGAGGCGGTGCTGGCGTTTTTGGCTGGTTAGGATTTCTGCGCTTCAGGAAAACAAGAGTGTCACCCCGGCACTTGTTGCCGGCGTGACAGGTTTTACTGTGCGGCGAGCGGTGCAAAGCCGAGATGCATGCCAGCATTGGTGATGAGGGTTTCGCCGGTGATGTGGTCGGAACCTTCGTCGCAGAAGGCTTCGACTATTTGTCAGCGGGAGAGGGCTCGGGCGGATTGCGGAAGGCGGCAAGGATCAGCTTGTCCGTCAGCCGGTCGCGGCGCGCGGGCGGCGTTGCGAGTTCGATGGAGACGAGATGGTCTGCCGGATAGCGCCGTGCGATACCACGGGCGAAACCCACTTCGGGCACGTCGAGCGCGACATCCGCGCCGAGGGCAGGCAGCGGCAGGACCTCGACAATGGCGCCCGATGCCGACATTTCATGCACGAGACATTCTGCATCCACGCCCGCA
>Ga0114898_1001131_pt1 | contig 16798 bp, 18 predicted proteins | sample Malvired_Geostar_FD_83496 | JGI IMG/M metagenome (GOLD analysis project Ga0114898, IMG submission 83496) | Marine viral communities from the Global Malaspina Expedition - Malaspina viral metaG DeepMed_Geostar | ecosystem: Environmental > Aquatic > Marine > Oceanic | place: Mediterranean Sea... | reverse complement strand
TTTCGACACACCTCGTAAGGGTCGTGGAATCAGCGGCAAGAGCGTCAGACCAAAACGATTCGGTTGACTCAAACGCGAAATTAAAGTCGTACACCGTTAGCGCGCCCTTCTTTCTGGGGCGGTAATCGACGTTCGTAGGGACAGCCATAATGTAGCGTTCAAGCCTGAGTCCAAGTTGCTTCGGCTCGTTAACGCCTACAGCGTCAAGCAGATTAGCCATGTTCGTCCCAGCATCGTTCTCAGAGGATCCGATCACAGAACCGCGCAGAGTGATGTTGCGCCCCCCACGGCTGATATTCTTAAGCGGAACGCCCGAGCCAAATATGCGCTTGCCCTTCGTCAGCCTCGTTCTCTGGCGATCACGAACATCGCTAACGGTAACTCCAACGGCAGTTGAAAAATTGTAACTGTTGAACCTGGGACTCCAGTTAAAAGCCATCGCTACGCTCCAAACGCCATTGCGTTTTCAACCTCGGCAGAGACTAACTCGCCAACTTGGTCAATGAACGACTCCTCAACAACGTCAGCGTAGATGTTCACAGTGATGCCACCGCCCATGCCACCGCCGAACTCGGGCATGAACTCGTCCATGCGGTCCAGCGGGACCACGGCCTCGGGAGACGGCCCCTCGCCAATTAGCGCAAGTGTAGGACCAGTCACAATGCCGCCCTCGGCCATCTCTTCCGCTGGCAGTCCAGCCGCCTGAATCATTGCTATGGCCTTGGCCCCGAACGTAAGTGCGCCGCCAAGGGTTGCGATAGCCGCCGCAGTTGCGGCCTTTGACCACGCCTTAGTAAGAAGGTTCGCCGCCGCGACGGACGCGGCTACCTGACCAGCGGTAATACCAGCCTGTGTCGCCTCAAGCCCGAACAGTTCCATAAAGAACTTTTTAATCATAGTAAGACCCTCGGAAATCCAATCACCAAGCGGCCCGAAAGCGGCTTTTAGCCCCTTTCCTAGAGTAGAGATGATGGGGATGTTCCCGGCGAACATCTTGCTCAGAAGGCCGCTCATGCCTTGTAGGATCCTCCCAGGAGCGTTGAGCGCGGCCTTAATCGTGTTGCTCATCATCGCAATGCCGTCGTTAAAGTCGCCAAGGAACACTTCCGTAATGCCCTCTGAGAACTTGCCAAGCACTTGATTCAGGAGCATTTCGCCAATGTCCTCAAGAGCATCCTTCATGTTTTCCCATTGCTGGAGAGTGTCATAGGAAATGGCATTGATGCCTTCCCATGTAAACTGTAAGTCATTTGTCGCATCAACTAACCCATCAACTGCGCCAGTTGATTCACCCATTTGGCCGACAGACTCCGTGTAATTGCCAAGGCTGGAGTTTAGGTGTTGAAGACGCTCTATCAATTCCCTGACGGATTCGGACTGCGCTTGCCACGCGTCCTCATCGTCAGCGGCCAACAACAGGGTTTCCAGCGCCGCTCCGACATCTCGCGTGGACGCGCCAAGGCGACGCAACATGGGGTCAACAATCGCCAAGCGAGCATACGCATCTCTAACGGCTTGAACGTTAGGCTCGGCCTTGAGCAGTTCCCCAGAGAGAGTGCTGAACGCCTTTCCGCCAGCCTTGATTGCGTTCTTGGTCTTATCGCTGGCATCCTTGAAGAGTTTTTGCCCCCTTCTGGCGAGGTCCAAATTCTGCGTTAGGCGCTCAAGTCCCGCGACGGGAACGCCAATTGCGTTACCATATTTCTCAAGGTCGCTTGCTTGCTTTTTCCAACTCGCCTGTTTCGCCGTGCGAACGAAGTCCTTAAACCACTTCATAGCGTCCTTAAGCGGATTGACCATATACGTTTCCATAGCGCGGCCCATGAGTTCTGATGCCGCCGCCATTTCAACGGCTTCAAGTTCTGAGATACGCATAGTGCGGGCCAGACTGAGCCACGTGTTAACGTAGGTTTTCTCTATTACTGCCGCAAACTTGGGACTTAGCGTTTTTGACAGCGCCATCATCTCGCGGGCAAATGTCATTACCTGGGCAGAAGTAAATTTGCCCTCCATAGTCATCGTGTTAAACGAACTTGCCAGGGCGCTGACCAGACCCCTCTGCCGCTTAAGTTCCTCGGAAACGTCGCTCATCTCCTCTGGATCGGCCCCCGTGCCTCCGCCCGGTACGCCATCAAAAATCTCTTGAAGCGTTTTCACCTCAACGCCCATTTCTTTGATGGTCGTTGACAGCAGACTCATCGCATATCGGACGCTTTCGAGTTCCCCAGACTTAACCGACTCCAGCCACGTTTTTGTAACCTCGTACAGTTCAGTGAACTGGTCTGTACCCGCGTGGCCAACACGATTGAGTCCCTCTACCCAAGCCAGGCTATTACCATAGAGCATGCCAAAAAAGCCGCCTTCCAGTGGGGACTCCACCGAGTGCGCCCAATCGCTACTCTTCATAAATGTTTCGGTAAGGGGGGCGAGCATCCCCTCGGCCTCGGAGCGGGCGTTAGCCATTTCGTCCGTAAGAAGCCCAAGTCCCTCTGCCGTATTTGCCAGCCGAACGATGTAGTCAAGGAACTCCCTGCCGGAATCGCTAATGACAATGTTGTATTGGTCCCACCAGTAGGCTTGTCGCCTTTGGACCTCCCCAAGCCGCTCCATGTTGTGGGCAACCCAATCGACTGCCTCGCTCGCCTTATCAGACTGAGTGGTGAGAAGGCCAAGTTCCCCCCACACCGCGCCCAAGTCCTCCGTAACGCCCTTCATGTTTTCCTGAAAGCGCTTGGGGTCAACGATGGTATCTAGGTCAACGTCAGCCTTCCCGAAATTCGTAACCCACTCAAGCAACGTCTTAAAGGCAAGCATCGTTGCGCCAAGAGCCTGAATTACGACACCCGTTACTCTCGCCATCTGTCCGCCGAACTGCCGGAATATCTTGCCCATCTCGTCAGCGCCACCAGCCGACTCAATCCACTTATTAACGCTGTCAACGACTGCTGGCATCTTCTCCAGATAGCCAATTATCGCCTCCCTTGCGAATCCAAACGCAAGACCAACCATACGGACTATCTCTTCCGCTCCGCCCATTGCCGCAATGAGACGCTGTAAGACCTTCACGATTGACTGCCCAAGAATCACCTTGAGGTCAATTAGCGAAGACCTGATCTGCTTCATCTGGTTTCGCCACGTATGCTTCGTGGCGATCAGGTCGCCAACAGCGTCACGGCTGTCACTAAGCATCTTAACAACCCTGATAAGGACAGCATGATTCTCAGTCAGATCCTTGCTGTTCTTGGCTAGGCCAGCATTCGCCGCGATCTGGGCAATCTCCGTTTTCCTTACGTTGATGCCAAGGTCGAGAACGGCGCGACTCATTCCAACGGTTGCGCTGGAGAATTTCTGTATAACGTCCGCGTCAACGCGCTCACTGAATGACGCAACATCGTAAGCAAGTAACGTAAGAGTTTGACTGAGTTGAGCGCCCGCCTCACGCGTGAACCCAAGTGGCACAAACAGGTCTTGGAGTTGCGCCATGAACTGCTTTGTTTCAAGCCTACTCCGCGACATCGAGCCCGCTATCGCGTCAGCCGTCTTGTTCATTTCGACGCGCAGTTCCTTGCCGAATACAACGTCGAACTTGGACTGAACCTCTGCGGCAGACGCGGCGGCATCAACCATTGCCTTGCCAGCGTCAACAAAGGGCTTGATGAGCGCCCTAGTGATGCGCGACGCTAGTTGGGCGATACGAGCGTAGGAAGCCCAGCGAATAGCAACGTTACGAATGTTTACATTCGTAGTCTGGATGTTGCGATTTAGTTTACGGAATGCGGCGCTCGCCGCATCGTCAGCCGTAATTTTAATTGCTAGGCGTTCTGAGGGCATGGCTATCTATCCATTGAAACAAGGTTTGCCAGATCAACGACAACCATAGCGTTTTTCTTGTTCTTACGCACCATCCTCTTGAGGCGGACGGATTCACCTACCCGTCGCCACTTGTCACAGTCCAAGTATGCGAAAGCCGTGTTAAGCGGCATATCCAACGCCTCCTGCCAAGTGAAGCCCAGACGCATCATTCGGAGAACGAGAGTGCCTAGTTCTCGTCCTCCCCCCCGAAAAAACCAATATGCCGCAGGATATCCGTCTGCTTCTGAACGAACTCACGGAACGTGAGCCGCGCGTTCAGATCATCTTCTGTGATCGTCGGATCCTTTTTCTTCGCCGCCATCAGAACGAGATGGACGAACGCTTCCCACGGAATGCCCTCAGTCTCCCAATCAAGGTTGGCGAGCGGCTTACCACAGATTTTCTCAAACTCAGCAATGTCCCTAACGCCGAGTTGCCCAAGTTTAATGGGCGGATCACCTACTGCGAGTTCTTCGCTGGCGGCAATTTCAGCCGCGCTTGTCTCCCGCGCTTCTGTGCTTTCGGTCATCTAACAATACCTCTTTGTTTCTCAACTCTCTGGCCTGACGGAGAACATCCCCGTTCACATTCTGTAACTCATCATATTTTCTAAAGTCATGCGCGTAATAAGAGACAAAATGAGGCATTGACTTGTCGGCCTCATTCTTCTCCCACACAGCCATACACAACTTCGCGGCAGTGCCGCGCTTTAAGGTTGAGATGTTAAAATCAATCTCAGCCCAATCGACAGGACGGCCATTAATTGACACCGTTGTTCCAGATGCCATGCCGTCCGTCAGTATTTCAATTCGCACTACGTGGAAACCAAAGCAACGGTGTTATCGTTCGTAAGCGCCAGGGAAATCGGCGCAAGCGTGGCGTATGCCGCCTTGAATGTCAGATCCATCGTAACTACGCCGGGACCAGACACTTGCGGTTCGCCGCCAGAAACCAAATGGCAGGTAGGAAGCGTAAACACCGCCTTGTGGTCGTTTGCCGGGGTGGTGTTGATTGCGCCAAACACCGCTGAGAACGTTTCCGGGCTATTTGTTCCGGTCGCAACATTATCACCCGCCCAGTTCAGAACGGACACTGCGCTCGACGCATCCAACTCAACAGTTGCCTCAAGCGTAATTTCGGGACGGCCCGGATACGGCTCTGCGGGGAACTGGCCTTGGAGCGTGGGGCGCTCCTCAAAGTTGTGATTGATGCTGATAGAAACAGAGCGCGCCACGTAATCAACCCCGATTCCTGTCTCTTGGTCAAGAGTCAGTTTGCCAACTGTGCCGCTGTCGCTGTAGTACCCACCAGAAACAAATCGCTGTCCATTAGTAAGCGTCGGGCCGCTGGCCGGGTCGGTCACCTGAGCGTCATACAGTTGCCCAACAACGTCACACGCAATGGTCGCGGGCTGGTTTGGCTCAAACGAGAACGTTGTTGAGCCAACCTTACAGCCACTAAACTGAGAAACATTGAGTCCGTCCTGAATGCGGTTCACCCAGACCGTAAGGCCGAACCCCTCGGTTCCATAGGTGTTGAACCCAGTCCCAGACATATAACCGAACGTCCAGACGCGCGGATCCCCGGTAACGTCACCGCTCTGAATCCTGTGAAGGAATACGTGTTCCAACAACGACTCCATGCCCTGGCTTTGGAAGTCAAGCGTGAACGAGCCGCCCACAGACCGTTGCCCGTAAATTTTGTTCCGATACCCCTCGACCCGGTTGGAGAGGTCGGCAACATCGAGAAGGCCGGGGTCATGCTCAAGGCCGTCAGTATCGTCCCGCATAGGGAACCAATACGGCAACATTTGGTAGCCGTCATCCGTCGTGGCGGCCGCTTCGTCGATATCGGCGGCTGTGCCATATGCGCCAACCGAATCATTTGACTCTTCCGAGGCCCATCCGATGTACGCGCCGATTCCTGTATAGACCATAATTATTCACCTTCTCCTGTGGAGGCGCGCTTTGCGCGCTTCTTTGACTTTTTCTGCTTGGGCTTCTCAGCATTGTCGCTCACGACCTCAAAACCAGGGCGTGTAGACAGATACTTTGCGAGTGCCTCTGACACCTCAACAACTTCACCGGGACTGCCACTAGGACCGCCAGGGACGGTCCAGCCACAGGTGGTGTTAACAACTTTAGTCATCAAACAGTAGACCTCGCTACAACGTGTACGCGGAAAGCCGCACAGATGGTATTGCGAATGCCAGTCGAACGCAACAAACGTTCTTCTGGCGGAAAATAATTCACACCATCGAGGTAGGAGTATAACGGTTGGAGATTACTGTTCCCACCGTTTGTCCACGCCTGTTCTGGTGTGCTATTCGGATTGCGCGCACGCAAGAACGGGCGCATGACCAACTCTAAGTCCTGAACCTTTTTCAAGTAAGGATCGGTAACAGCACTGTCCGCCACACTGTCTCCAACTCCCGCCGCCAAGTGGATGTGCCTGTAGTAGACAATCCTGATCGGATAGTCGATATCGTAAATGCCAGCCGTGCCGTCGTTTTCGATAACCATGTCATCGTCAGCCATGATCGTCACCATCGGCAGGTACTTGTCCCAGTCCTTCTGCTCGTCCAGAGGGTAATACTGTAGATTGCCAAGCGTGACTATCTGTAATGACAGATCACCGCCGTCCACAGGCTGATGGTCAGCGTGAACGAGAATGGCCTTGGCCTGAGTCATAAACTCATCCATGTAGATCATTTGATCTCCAGCGGCCATTACTTGCCCTTCCCTCTTCCCATGAAGTGACCATACAGAAGAATGTTCAGATACGCCCGCTGGATAAACCCAACTATGGCTTGACGATTTTCCTCAAACGCGGGGATCAGGAAGGGCTGTGCGGGGATGCTTTTCTTTTGGAGGGAGCGCCACACGGCATACGGGTTCATTCCCTTCCATTGCGCCCACAATCGGAGTTGCCTACCGCGAGGAGTATTCGGGGGAGGGATGGGTCCGGGGCCACGACCCTTCTCAACAGCCCAGGGCTTTCCGCGCGCGTCAGACACGCTTGATCTACCGCCCTCGTCCATGACCGTGACGGATGCCCAGGGCTTCCCAGCGCCATGAGGACCAGAACCCCAGTTAGGGGTGATGGACGCGCGCAGGAGGCCAGTCTGCCCCTTGGGGGCGCGCCTACGGGCTTCCTCTGCCACGGCTACCGCGCCAAGCGCAAGAGACTGCTCCAGAGCGCCACCGCGCTTGTTGGCGAACTCCAGCGCGCCAACTTTCCTGGCGAGCCTGTCCAGCCCATCAATCTTAAAAACGACGGCGGGCATTAGGTCGCCACCAGATCGTCGTAAAGGTCTTCCGCGCCCTTTTCTTCTTCAAGGCGACACTGGATCCACACGACTTGATGAAGTCCCCCGCGAATCCTCACAGCCTCGCGCACGCGAAACGTTCGTCCCGGCCCCTCGTTGTCGGCGGCGGCATTGGGGCGCTCATCAACAACAATGTCTGTCTCACGAATGTCGGTATCTTTCGGCACCAAGCAAAACGCGCCAGACATCTGCCCCGAATACATGAAGTCGTAAATCTCCACAACGCTACCGTCGTTGAGATAAGCAGGGATGCCAGCCGTAACGTCCATTGCGACACTCAAGGTTCCAGTCGCGCTTGGGGCTTGTAGTTCCTCGCGGACTATCTTGATAGTCGTATTTGAGTAGGCAATGTCAAGGAATGTCACACCCGCTCCTCTGCGGACACGTACCTGTGTAGGCGGTACGGGAGAATCATCTCCTGAACATCAGGAGGCATTCCTAGAACAATGTCCGCCCTCAAGATGCCCATGCCGACATTCCTGTGTCCAGACTGAGAACTGGTGTTCAGGTATTGGAGCGCCAGACGTTCGCACGCCTCGCCAAGAACGTCAGGCATTGTGGTCAGATTAGCCCAGCCGGGGGCGTAAACGACCTCGATGTTGTTTGTGCCCTTCAGCCACGGTCTGCGGTTATTAGACGAATAAACGGCGGCGGCATCCGGCGCAGACGATAGATCGTCCAGCCTTACAACTGTGCCGTCATCTGTGAAGAGTTTGTATTGCGTGCCGCTGGCAAGCGTTTCTGTTGTCCCGGCATCGTCCTCTTTCAAGGTGGTGACAGAGATGACGGGGTACTCCGCAAGACGCAAATCTACGTCAGACGCGTTACCAGAGTGGTACTCCGTAACGGTAACAGCAGACGAGGCATTGCGAATGACAGAGCGGCCACACCAGCGCGTAATGCGCTCCGTGGCCCTATCAATCGCTTGGTCGATCAGGAGGTCTTGCGCCGTGTACGAACTGTCAAGGCGCAGAATCCTACGGATACTGCTGTTGTCCGTTAAGAGCGCGTTGGCACCTACGGCCATTTGTTACTTCTTTGCGGCTGACTTAGCCTTTGCGGGCTTGGGCTTGGTGGACTTCTTTTTGGTAGCCGTCGCGGGCTTGGTCTTTCGCTCTGCGACTGCGCCATCACCAGAAGGGGAGTCCTCTGAGGGAGGACTCCCCGACCAGCAAGCACCCATAACAGAAAGCATCCACATAGCGTCCGCGTCGGGCAGATCGATGGATCTGCCCGGAGGGACGATAAGCCAATTCCGATGCTTGCGAGCCGGAGCCGAAGTTCGGAGTCTGTTATAGATGCGCATTGTTACTTAGCACCGAAAGCGACAACCACGTTGCGATCTGCCGTGCTGGTTCCGTCTTGCCAGAAGTTGCCAAGAGAGTAACGCTCGCGGGCAACAACCGTCATCAGGCCAGCCTTGGGATCGCGGTCCTCTTCCAACCTGACAGAACTCCTGTTGCCCCAAACCCAACTCGGGCGGTGCGTCAGGATGTACGAAGCATGGATGTTGTTTGCCGATGTCGCGCTAACGATCCCGTCCGTATGCGTATCTCGCACTTGGTCGGACACGATCACGGGAACGCCAAAGAGTTTGCCAATCTCGCCAGTCATCAGAGTGGAGGGGTTGGCAATCTTAGACGCGTCTTGGAAGTCAGTCATGTCCCGAAGGATAAGGATCGCGCCCAGCGGCGAGGTCACAAGCATCAGGTCAGACGGACGGCGCGCGTAAACGGGAGACATCTGCTGGAGAAGCAACAGATAGTCAGCCTTCTCAAACGGTCCTGCGCTAGAGTCATACTGGAACGCATCCGTGCCAGCACTTGCTTTCAAGCCACACTCATGCGCGATACCACGCATTCCGTCAAAGGCAACGCGAACGTCGGGAGCCGCGATTGCGGACCCACCAGGAACGCTGTCAGCAAGGGTGTCGGCACTACTTTGCCCGTTAATCAGAGCGTCCTCGCGTGCGCGTGCGTGCGCCATTGCGAGTTGCGACAGAACGAACGGAGCGATAGCAATGATGCTGTCTTCTTCGACTTCATCAGAGAAGTCCGCCCATGCGACAACCGTTTGGGCCGTCAGCGTCAGCGCACTCGTATCGACGGAGGTCGAACCAGCGGTGTTCGCTCCTTCGGCAGACGAAGTTTGCGCCACCTGATCCCTCTTGAGTGACAAGGGGAATGCGTAGGGGTTCGTGGGCTGGTCAAACGACTGGATCAAAGAAGAGACGATTTTCTCGCTCTCAATGGCTTCCATCAACTGATTGCTAAACCCGGTCGGGATCCAGTCCGCGCCTTCCCCACCAGTGGTCATTGCCACCTTGAGGCCGGAAACGGCGTTTTCCCACTTGTCCCAGATGCCGAGAGACTTTACGCCGCCGTAGGAGCGGCCTGTCTTCCGCATCAGGAAGTCGGTCAGGTACACAGTATCGTTCAGGTCTTGGAGAGCCTTGACGGTATGCGTGTCGGCCTCGCAAGCCAGGAACGAGTCATAATCAGAAACGCCAGCCTCGACAAACGTCTTGGCGTGCGCGGAAACTTCTTTGTGTGACGGCGCGGGAAGCGGCTCGGCAACGTCTTCGCTCTTTTCGGTGAAGAGTTCCTTAACCTTGTCCTCTGCGATCTTCTTTACTTGTTCCTCATTCTTCTCTGCCTTTTCGAGCATTGCCCGGATTTGAGACAGGTCTTGAAGGGAACCATCTTGGATAGCCATTAAAACTAATCCTCCTTAATACCACGGATTTCGTTAAGCAGATTCTTGGCAAACGCATCCTCTACGGCGCGCTTTGTGGCCTCTTCGATATCAAAGGCCATTGAATCCGCAATGAGACACATCTCAGAAATCTCTTTCTGAGCCTTCATTTCTTCAAGCCGCGCTTTCGCCTCATCCCATTCTTCAGGGAGGTAATCGCGAAGCGGCGGCGCAACAATTTCTTCGTCCTTGAGGTGGCGCGCGAGGTGTTCATACGCGTCTTTGCGCGCCTCGCCCGGATAGCGAGATCCCACAAGAACAACCTCCCCCAGCGCCTTAACGACGGCATCAAAGTCAGCCTCACCCAGTCCATTACGACTAACGCCATGATGGATGAGATGAACCGCCCGACTCGTGCCACGTACTGCCACATTTTCTAGCGCCCCTGCCTTGACAAGCGTTTCCCAGCCGAAATCAACAGCCGCCTTGGACAAGTCCGTATCGCCCGAAAACTCAACGCTGTGGTCATCGACCTCAACGTGCGGGACATACACATAGTCAGGCACTTCGCCGCTGTCAATTTCTTCAACCTTAGACACAGGAACAACAACAGTACGCGTTACTGACTCAGGAAACAATAGCAGTTTGTGAGCATGGCCCTCTGCTACATCGGTTTGTCCAACTGCGCTAATCCAATGAAAATGGTCATCACGCACTTCGGACTTCTCGATGCTTGTGGCGGCGTGGACAACCTTGCCGTCCTCTAGTTCAACGATAAAGGAGTGCTGGTGATCTTCGTCACCAACAGTAGTACCACGGAAAGATCCTGAGATATTCCCGATTGTTGGTTGCTTGAACACAAGCAAGTCCTCGTAGGACTTGAGCGCGTGAGATCCGTCAACGGCCCGACGCAAAGCCTCTTGGTTGGCACCAATGTTCACAACGCTCGTCTCAAGCCATTCCCATTCCTTGATAGTCATGCCCTTTTGCTCTGGCAGAATGGGGTCAGGGGAGGCGGAGACGGGGCGGAACCCGATAGAACTGGCGCGGAGGATGTCATCGGCCCAAAGAGCCTTCAACTCCTGTGCGAACGGGGTTGTCCCCCAGCGCGGGACATACGAAATCTCGTCATCAGAAACCTTGATGTCCTCGACAGCGCCAACAGCGGGAATGTCTTGGTTGTGTTGCCACAGCAAGACGGGGTTTCCCTTCTCATAGCGCTCCAGCCACGGCTCAACACCGCGCGGAACAACCACTTCGCCGTCACGATCTACGGCCAGTTTCGTAGCAATAGCACGCTCGCCGTCTCGACCAGCAGTAGTTTTGCGTACCGGGACGCTTTCGGATTTTTGATTATCCATCATATACCTCTGTAAGACGGCCAGCCTTAGTAGCCTCTGCGATAATGCTGTTAGTAAACACAGACCTAAACTCTGGATCGCCAGTAAACACTACGCACCGACACCGCACAACCTCGTGTGCTGGGCCAGCCGGATCAAGTGGGTAGTTTAGATTTGTAACTCTGAATGGTTCTCCAATGGGAACGGGATCTGCCTCACTGTTAGCCTCTTCCGCATCATGGTCGGGATGGTGTAACCCATTCCAAGTAGCAGTCCCATCTCTCGGGTTGGACCGCGCAGGGCCTAGCGTACTCCAAGTTTTCGTTTGTACGCCCACGGCGTTCATTGCGGCGAAGTTGGCTGTGTTGTATGCGCTACCAGCCTCGGTGCGCGCGATTGCGTCAGCGCGGGATTCTGAAATACCTGCCAGATCCATCAGACCTTCGATTGTCTCGCCCAGCGTGAAGCCAGAATTAGCCGCCTTCGTAAGAAACTTCGACATCTGGTTTTTGATGTCCTGCGCGATGTCGTTTGTATGCTCAATGAGCAATTCGCCAAACTCTGCGGCAATGTAAGGATCCATCTCTATGAGGGCTTCGATCATTGAGTCAACATCAATGTCCTCTTCGCCCTCTTGCTTCATGCGAGGAACCCAGCAACTGCGCGTGCGCTCAAGCAAGATCCTGATGCGACGGCGAATGATCCTGGTTTTCTCTTCGGTAAGGATTTCAGTTAGACGGCCAGCCTCGACATCGGCATCCCAGCCAATACGATCCGGGTCAGGTTCGCCAGCGGAACGCTGTGCGGCAACTGTAATCCTTGCCAGTCGGTCCAGCCACTTCGACGTAGCGGCGAGCAATACCTGATCGTCCTCTTCGCGCTCACGAGAAATCTGTTGCTTGACGATTTTCTTCCAGCCGAACCCTAGCGGCATTTCAGGGCGGCTAGGCTCAGAGAAGTCCATACGTCGGTGGAGGCCATTTTTGGTGTGGTCCGCGTCATGCGATCTGCCCAACCCGCCTGCCCCAGCCGATGCGCCACCCGGCCCACCGGGGCTACCGGGACCGCTATGACCACCCCCATCCCCATCACCAGCCTCACCCGCCCTCGGACGGCGGCTCGCACCAATCCCAGAGGGGTTTGACGAAACCCTTTGTCCAGTGAGAATTCTCACGCCGTCCTGAATGCGTTGATCTTGGAGAGTCGTGATGGCCTCCGATTCGGGCCACAGTTCGACAACCCATACGGAATCATCGCCAGCACTAATGAGAGTAGGCGCACCTTCGACCCCATTCTGGCCCAACCAAGCATTAACCATCGGCTCGGTTGAGAAATAGCGGAAGTCGAAAACGATGCTTTGTACCTCGTCGCTGATATTCCAGGCGCTCTTAAACGCCTTCATCGGCTCGCTCTCCTCATTGCGGGGCCGTCCGGCCCTGTTGGGACCGCCGCCCTCAGCCCACCACGGAGCGTCCGTGGGTGCCATGTTGACGGGAATAAACAGTTTATCTGCCTGTTCGTCATCAGAGCGCGGGATACCAAGTAGGTCGCGCGCCTCGTTTCTGGTGATTGTCCCCGTCTGGAGCAACGTATTCATGCGAAGCGTTGTTTCGTTGCGAGACTCGATGAGCGCAGTAATGTCTGCGGGGCGCATTTCCAAGCGCACTTCCGCGTCAAGTTGCGGCATCAAAAATTCGTTGAACGTGTCTAGCGTGTCCGCAAGAACAGGAACGACGGTATTTTCCCAGAAAACCTCCAACTGGGCGCGAGCATTCGCAAACGATACGCTCGTGTAGTCGCCCATAAGTATGGGCGGCACGCCAAACATAGCGCCAATTTCGTCGCGCACTTGCTTGCGCTGATCTAGGAATTGCGCGTCATGCGGATTTTGTCCTGCGGCTTGTTTTACGTCAACAGCCCAGGGGAGCGCGATTGTTCTGTGCGCCTTCTTAGGCCCGCGCGTCTGCCGCTCGATTGCCTTTAGGATGTCCTCTAGTTGGCCCTTGCCGAAGTCCTCGTCTGACGGCGTGATGAATCCGGCTGGGATAGAGAAGTTCTCAAAGAACGCCTTGTTCCAATCCTGCGCCTTGAAGTCCAAGGCCAGTGCGCGGGAGATAGTCTCTACGCGGCCAAGCCCGCGATAGCCGGAGCGTCCGTGCCATTCCCGCAAGTGAACCATGTCCTCAATGGGAATGGAGAAGTCCTCGTTGTCTACCGTGTAGACGTAGTTCTTAATCCGCACCTTCGGATCTGTGACAACCCTGACTTTGTGAGGGGGCAGGGTGAAAAGTTCGCGCGGCACGCCAAGCCTGTCCCGGATGATGTGACAAAATCCGTCGCCCGTCAAAAGCCGATATGAGATTAGTCCTGCGAGGAGATTTGTCTGCGTCTGGTGCGGGTTGGCTTGCCGGAGTAGGCGTGCCGCGCGATGATCGGGGAACAGTTCGTGAGTATCTTTGTGCCGCGCTTCAACAGGAATGCGAGCGGCGGCGTTCGCTACGTTTTGTACAGCGATGCGGACCCATACACTTCTCTCATACGCGACGAGTTGCGTTTCCCTGTCCGTAAGGCTCCCGAACGGCACACGCCAGTCCTCCCCAGGCATACCAAAGGGAAACGGGTGCGGGTCATCGCTAGACGTTCCCTGGGCCTGTTGCTTTCTGTTGCGCCAGTTAAAGCGATTGAGGAAATTGAGTACGCCCATTTGTTTAGAGATATCGCCTACGCTTAAGCCAATACACCACGTACCTTAGCGCGTCCAACAGGTCATCGTTTTCTTTTCTGGGAACCTCTTTGGCAAAACCGTAACGATCCTCTTGCCACTCGTAGGACTGCCACTCGGCAATCAGATCCTTACACTGTTCCATTACGAGCAAGCGTCCTTGCTCGGCCAAGAGAGTAACGGCTTGAATGCCATCAATCACATCTTTTTTTGCCCGCTTCATGGGCCAGCCCAACCTCTCGCGCAATACACGTTTATCCCCAGCGCCAGCAGGATCGCAAACCGCCCCCTCAATCTCACGCTTGCCAAGTATCTTCTTTATCTTGTCAGAGTGTTTGTCAATCGTTCGCTTCGTTCGTTTGTACGTTTTCCAAACGATTAGGTTCTCGTCCTGTACGGTACAGAACACCGCCGCGAACGGGTGAACGAAGCCGAAGTCCACCCCGACGAAGTGGAGGCCGTCAGGGGGCCGACTGTCCTCGATTATTGTCGGGAACGAGCGATAAATCCTGCCAGCCTTGGGCGTAGGAATTCCGCGCACAACCTCGCTGTACTCTGCTTCCGTCATCTCAAACGGATCTATGGATTCCTCGTTGAACGGGTTGGCCGTCGCCTCCACCCCCATGCCGAAGAATTCGTAGTTGGGCAACATCCCGTCCGTCCACTTCTGGTAGGCGCGGTGAACCCAGTTGGTAGTCCCGTGAGGGGCGCAAGCGCCAAGGCTGATGCCTCCACGCGTCATAAGCCTCGGACGCACCTCACGCGTCCACACGCCCTCGTTGATGTAGTTCATCTCACACAGGACGGCGGCATCAAGTTCCTCCGACTGTAGGGACTCACGCTCACGCCCGCTCTTGCCTTGGACGAAACTCAGAACGTGATCGTGGGTGACAGGATCTTCCAAAATCAGTTCAAGCGAAATATCCCCCTGTCGTGGGTTACACACAGCGCGCTTGACGTTTTTAACACCAATGTCGTGAACCACCCAGTCATGGATAGTTTCCCATTCTCTAACGACATTTTCGTAGCGCGCGCCGATGAGCCAACTGCGACTCCCTGGCGTGAGCAAGATCGGCACGATCTCTGCCGCAACAGCAGTTGTCTTGCCTAGTCGTTTGGGTCCGTACCAGAATCTATGCTGTGCGTTGCTTGAATGGAATTTCCGCTGTTCTTCGTGTGGCTCATACCCAAGCATTTCCTTCCAGAGCCACCACTTAGAGATTTTTACTTTATCGCCCAGTGCGCCGTGATATTCGGGCGGAGACTCCGTTGTTGTTTCAGGCATACGCAAAGCATAGACAAAAAATAAGGGGGACCGCAACAGCGGCCCCCCTCAGTGCTGAGTTGTGTCCGTCCTAGAACGGCCCGTCAATCGGCGCGTCAATTTCGGGAAATGCCTCGCCCATGAACCATCGCTGGGACTTGCCGGGACGGGATCCGCCCTTGCTGATGGGCAAGGACTTACCAGCCGCCTCCAGCGACTCCCACGAACAAGTGCCTCGCTTCACCAGCACACGCGCCACGCCGTAATGGGCATGGCACAGGCCGCGCGAGTCACGCTTCTTTGGACACTCTGGGAACAAACAGGTTTCTAATAGGGCTTCCATATAATCCTCTCTTGTAATTCTAAAATGCCTATTCAGGCGTATAACGCAACAATACGGCATCTCCGACAATCACTTGAGCCAAGTGATTGGACATACCGTCGTTGTACATATCTGTAGCCTTCTTGTTGACGGGCTTGTGTTTCAGTAGCCCCTCTCCGTCAACGATCAGGTTCCTTACGATCCCGTACTCGCGCACGGTGGCGTATTCAATGTAGCCGCCGACAGCGGCTTGTAGTTCCTCTAGCGACAGTTCGTGGCTGTAGTTCTGCGTAGTGCCGTCAGCGCGGAACAGCGTGGCAAGGGGCATATCCATTACAGAACCGCCTCAACGACCATCCTGTACTCCCAGCGCCTTCCTGACAGGTGCTTTTTCAAGATTGTCACGCCGGGGACATCGCGCAAGTCGCGCATACGCCTCATTCCGCCACGTGCGGGAATGCCGTTCTCTCCTGCGGCCATGTCAATCTCTTCTGCCGTGTGCCACGCCCCATCACCCATGAGGTCGAACACGCGCCTTGTGCCGCCACGCAGATCCTCAACGTCACGATCAGTGATGAGTCCGTTGGCCCCGTGGCTATACAGCCAGCCCTGATTTGATTCATTCATTTCGCTTACTCCTATTCTGTCTAAGTCAATTCCAAGAGAGCGGACAACTCGCGTCCACAGGACAAACGCCCAAACGCCGAAGTCTTCCAACTCTTCAAGGATCTCATTACCTAATGCCTCTTCGGGCATATCGAAACTGGTATTGCCGTATTCCTGCGCTCCTTTGTCGAGGCGGCCAAATACGCGCGTCAGGTACGCGGCATACAAACGATTGGCCTCGGGTTCGCTAATCGGCATTGGGTTCCTCATCGGGGAACGCCTCGACCTTGACTGTGTAGCCACAGGCGAAGATGTGCCTTGCGATCAGGTTGGCATCATTGACCACCCCGCCCGCAGATACGCCCAACTTGTCCCAGAACGGCATATAGCCGACGGTATACAGCGTATCGCTGTGCTTCGTGACGGAAACGCCAGATCGAGGCACAATCCATGCGCCGCCGTTCTTGAGAGTCGCAAGCGTGGCCCGCGTCCATTCAATGTCCTCGGGCGTGAGAGCGTCATCCTCTGTTACTAGGTGCGGGCGAACCATCACTTGATCCCGTAGATGCGCTTTAGGCGCTCAAGGTTGCGAAGGATGTAATCCCTGAGCGAAAAGAAAATGGGAGCGCCCACCGCGCAATGAAATCTGAGGCCAGCACACACAGTGGGC
>Ga0114898_1001126_pt1 | contig 16860 bp, 13 predicted proteins | sample Malvired_Geostar_FD_83496 | JGI IMG/M metagenome (GOLD analysis project Ga0114898, IMG submission 83496) | Marine viral communities from the Global Malaspina Expedition - Malaspina viral metaG DeepMed_Geostar | ecosystem: Environmental > Aquatic > Marine > Oceanic | place: Mediterranean Sea... | reverse complement strand
CCCATCAGGGTGTCCGGGCGGGTGGTGTAGACCCGCAGCAGTTCATTGCCCCGCGGCCCCTCGATGGCGAAGTCCAGCTCCACCCCTTCGGAACGGCCGATCCAGTTTTTCTGCATCGCCTTGACCTGTTCCGGCCAGCCGTCCAGCTGGTCCAGGTCGTTGAGCAGTTCGTCCGCGTAGGCGGTGATTTTCACGAACCACTGCGGGATTTCCTTGCGTTCCACCAGAGCGCCGGAGCGCCAGCCGCGCCCTTCGATCACCTGCTCGTTGGCGAGTACGGTCTGATCCACCGGATCCCAGTTCACCGTCGACATCTTTTTATACACCAGGCCCTTTTCGTAGAGCTTGGTGAAGAACCACTGCTCCCAGCGGTAGTATTGCGGCGTGCAGGTGGCCAGCTCCCGGTCCCAGTCGTAGCCGAAGCCCAGACGCTTGAGCTGGCCGCGCATGTAATCGATGTTCTGGTAGGTCCAGGGCGCCGGCGCGGTGTTGTTCTTGATCGCCGCGTTTTCCGCCGGCAGGCCGAAGGCGTCCCAGCCCATGGGTTGCAGCACGTTCTTGCCCAGCATCCGCTGATAGCGGCTGATCACGTCGCCGATGGTGTAGTTGCGCACATGGCCCATGTGTAGCCGGCCGGACGGGTAGGGGAACATGCTCAGGCAATAGAAGGTCTCTTTACCGGGTTGCTCGGTGACCTTGAAACTGCGGGCGGTGTCCCAGTGTTGCTGGGCTTCCTGTTCTACCTGGTCGGGGCGATACTGTGCGTCCATCGGCTCTCTTAATTGATAAGCGGGTAATTAATAAACGGGATGATATCTGCAAGGGGCCTAGGATACATGAGCATAAGGCGGGCAGACAGCGGATGCGCGGTATGTTGATCACCGCCGCCCTGGCACTGGTGCTGATCGGCGCCACCCTGCCGGCGGTGGTGCGGCAGTTCTATCCGCCGTTACCGGCCAAGGAGCCCGGTGCGCGCCCGGGCGCGGTGGTGGTGCTGGGTGCCGGTCGGCAGCGCGACGGCCAGGACTACCGGCTCAACCCCACCGGCCTGCGGCGGGTCCAGGCCGGGCTGCGCGAGGCCTGGCAGCGCGACCTGCCGATCGTGTTAAGCGGCGGCGCCGAGGACCACGCCCCCGCCGACCCGGACGATTCCGAAGCGGCGATGATGGCGCAGGAAGTGCTGCGCGTCTGGCCGGAGGCCCGCACCCACATCGAACCGAACAGCCGCAGCACCTGGGAAAACGCCCGCAACACCGCCGCCCTGCTGCGGCCTCTGGGGGTGAAGTCGGTGGTGGTGGTCACCGACCGCGCCCACATGCCGCGCGCGATACTCTGCTTCCAGCGCCACGGGCTGCGGGTCGAGGCGGTGGCGCTGGAATCGCTGCCCAAGCCGGCCTGGGCGCCCTCTGCCGGGGCGCTGTCGCAGGTGCCGGTGATCTGGCGCGAGTGGGCCGCGCTGATCTGGTATTACTTGCGCTATTTCCGGTAGCGGCACGCTTCAAGCGTGTGGCTTGTCGTCGGCGGCCCGTTCGCTGGTCTCGGGGTCGAGCGTTGCCAGCGCCTGGTAGTGGGTCATGAACACCTCGCCGCTGAGCTGTTCGAGAAAGTCGCTGCGTTTCAGCTGGTCCATCACCGGGCCCTTCACCTCCGACAGATGCAGGGTGACGCCGGCGTCCAGCAGGCGCCGGTTCAGGCTTTCCAGGCTGTCCAGGGCGCTGGCGTCGATGTGGTTGATCGCCGAGCAGAGCAGCACCACATGGCGGCGGCCGTCGCAATTCAGCGCCATGTCGTAGATGGCGTCCTCGGTGCGCCGGGCGTTGGCGAAGTACAGGGACTCGTCCACCCGGATCGACAGCACCCGGGGTGAGGTGATCACCGGGTGGCGGCGCACATTGCGAAAATGCTCGGTGCCCGGCATCTGCCCCAGCTCCGCCATGTGCGGCTGGCTGGTGCGCCACAAATGCAGCGCCAGCGCCGCGCCCACCCCGGCGATCACGCCGATCTCCACCCCCGCCAGCAGCACCCCGGCCAGGGTCACCAGCATGGCGGTGAAATCCGCCTTGGAGTAGCGCCAGGCGCGCCGCAGCGCGCCCAGGTCCACCAGGGCCAGCACCGCCACGATGATGGTCGCCGCCAGGGTGGCCTTGGGCAGGTAGTAAAACCAGGGGGTGAAAAACAGCGCTGTGAGCGCGATGCCGCCGGCGGTGAATACGCCGGCCATGGGGCTGCGGGCGCCGGCATCGAAATTGACCACCGAGCGCGAGAAGCCGCCGGTAACCGGGAAACCGCCACTGACCCCGGACGCCAGATTGGCGGTACCCAGGCCGATCAGCTCGGCATTGCTGTCGATCCGTTGGCGCCGCTTGGCGGCCAGGGTCTGCGCCACCGATACCGACTCCACGAAACCGATCAGGCTGATCAGCAGTGCCGGCAGCGCCAGCTGGCCCCACACCCCGGCGTCGAACGCCGGCAACGACAGCGCCGGCAGGCCGCCGGGGATGGCGCCGACTACCGCCACGCCCTGGCTTTGCAGGTCGCCGGCCGCCACCGCCACGGTGGTGCCGATCACCGCCAGCACCGGCCCGGCCTTGGCGAGCAGATCGGCGAGCATGGGCGGCAGCGGCGTGCGTGCCAGCAGCCGCTTCAACGGGCCGCGCGCCCACAGCAGGAAGAGCAGGGCGGCGGCGCCCACCAGCAGGGTGGGGCCGTTGACGCTGGCGGCCTCGCGGAACGCCGACAGTCCCAGTTCCCAAAGCGTGTCGCCTTGCATCGGAATGCCCAGCAGGTGCTTAAGCTGGCTGGCGGCGATCAACAGCCCGGAAGCGGTGATAAAGCCGCTGATCACCGAATGGCTGAGCAGGTTGGCGATCCAGCCCAGGCGCAGCAGGCCCATGGCGACCAGGAAGACGCCGGAGAGCAGCGCCAGTATCACCGTGGCCGCCAGGTAGGCGCCGCTGTCGCCGCCGGCCACCTGACCGGCGGCGGCCGCCGTCATCAGCGACACTACCGCCACCGGCCCCACCGCCAGGGTGCGGCTGGAACCGAACAGGGCGTAAGCGAGCAAGGGAAGGATGCTGGCGTACAGGCCCATTTGCGCCGGCACCCCGGCGACCAGCGCATAGGCCAGGCTCTGCGGGATCAGCATCAGGGTGACGATCAGCGCCGCCAGGCCGTCGGCGGCGGCGTCGCCGGGCCGGTAGCCTTTCAGCCAGGGGGCCAGGGTCAGCCGGTAAGCCATTCGCGACCTTTCAGCATCAAATCAAAGTAAATACGCGGCATGGCTTTCGATTTCAGCCACCAGTAGCTGCTGCGCGCCTTGGTGGGGTCCAGCGGGAAGCTGGGTTGCAGCGCCCCCTGATAACCGAACTCCGCCAGGATCACCTTGCCCTTTTCCACGGTCAGCGGGCAGGCGCCGTAGCCCTGATAGCGGCCGCTCATCGGCTTGCCGTCCAGGGTGGCGAGCAGATTGACGGCCACCACCGGCGCCTGCTTGCGCACCGCCGCGGCGGTTTTGGCGTTGCCGGTGCCGCTGGCGTCGCCGATGGCGAACACGTTTTCGAAACGGTTATGGCGCAGGGTGTCGGGATCCGCGTCCAGCCAGCCGGCGTCGTTGGCCAGGGCGCTGTCTCGCACGCAGCGCGGCGCCCGCTGCGGCGGCGTGACATGCAGCATGTCGAAGGCTTCTTCGCGCTCCTGGCGGTTGCCGTCCGCATCGGTGTCCACGAACCAGGCTTTACGGGCGCCGGCGTCCACCGCTTTCAGGGTGCTGTTGAAGTTCAGCCCCACCTGATAGCGGCGCATGTATTCCATCAGCGGCGGCACGAAGGTTTCCACCCCGAACAGTACGCCGCCGGCGTTGTGGAACCGCACGTCGATATTGCTCAAGCGATGCTGTCTGCGCCAGTGGTCACAGGACAGATAGAGCGCCTTCTGCGGCGCGCCGGCGCATTTGATCGGCATCGGCGGTTGTGTGAACAGGGCGCGGCCCTGGCGCAGGTCGCGTACGCACTGCCAGGTGTAGGGCGCGTATTCGAACAGGTAATTGGAGGTGACGCCGTTGCGGCCCAGCCCGTCGCGCAGACCCTCCACGCCGTCCAGATGCAGCTCCAGGCCCGGGGCGGCCACCAGCATGCGGTAGCTGACCCGGCCGCCGTCGTCCAGCACCACCTGATTCTGTTCCGGCACGAAGGCTTCCACCCGTGACTGGATCCACTTCACGCCCCGGGGCATCACCGAGGCCATCGGCCGGGCGGTGTCGGCGGGGTCGAAGGCGCCGCCGCCCACCAGGGTCCAGGCGGGCTGGTAGTAATGGGTGTCGGCGGGCTCGATCACCGCGATGCTCAGCGACGGCCGGCGTTTGAGCAGGCTGGCGGCGGCCGCCAGACCGCCGGCACCACCGCCCACCACCAGCACGTCCCAGGTGGTGGCCGCGGAATGGCCGGGTTGCGGCTGTGCCCCGGGGCCGGCCCGCCAGCGTTGTTGCAGACGCGCTTCCTGCTTGCTCAGGTCATAGCCGGCCTGGTCGGCGGTGGCGATCAGCGTTTCCGGGTCGGTGCGCGTGCTTTCCGACAGCGCCCACAGTGAGCTGCTGCGGTTGCCGGTGCGGCAAAACGCCAGCACCGGGCCCCGCGCCTGCTGCATCAGCCCGGCGAACCCCATGACGTCGGTGTCACGGATATCGCCGGGCGTCACCGGCAGGTGGTAATAGGCCAGCCCGGCGGCGCGGGCCGCCTGCTTCAGCGCGTCGCTGGTGGGCTGGTCGTCACCCTCACCGTCCGGGCGGTTGTTGATGACGGTGTGGAAACCCTGCCGGGCGATGTCCTCCAGCTGGCCGGGCTGGATTTGCCCGGCCACGGCCAGGTTGGGCGATAGGCGTTTGTAGTCCGACATCGGCTGCTCCTCAAAGACGGTTCAACGGAATTTTCATGTACTGCACGCCGTTGTCCTCCGGCGGCGGCAAATGTCCGGCGCGCATGTTCACCTGTACCGAAGGCAGAATCAGGCGTGGCATGCCAAGGGTGGCGTCGCGCTCTTCGCGCATGGCGACGAATTGCGCCTCGCTGATGCCCTCGTGCACATGGATGTTGTGACGGCGCTGCTCGCCGATGGTGGTCTGCCAGCAGAACCGGTCACGTCCTTCCGGCAGGTAGTCATGGCAAAGGAATACGCGGGTCTCGTCGGGCAGCGCCAGCAGCTTGCGGATCGAGCGGTACAGGGTGCGCGCGTCGCCGCCGGGAAAGTCGCAACGGGCGGTGCCGTAGTCGGGCATGAACAGGGTGTCGCCGACAAAGAGGGCGTCGCCGATCAGATGGCTCATGCAGGCGGGCGTATGGCCGGGGGTGTGCAGGGCGCTGGCCTGCAATTCGCCGACCTGGTAGCGGTCGCCGTCATGGAACAGGTGATCGAACTGGCTGCCGTCGCGGGCGAAGTCGGTGCCGGCGTTGAACACCTTGCCGAAGGTGTGCTGGACGGTGCGGATGTGGTCGCCGATGGCGAGCTTGCCGCCCACCTGCTCCTGCAGCCAGGGGGCGGCGGATAGATGGTCGGCGTGCACATGGGTTTCCAGCAGCCAGTCCACGGTCAGGTTCTGGGCGCGCACGAAGTCCACCAGCTTTTGCGCGCCGGCGTAGCTGGTGTGCCCGGAGGCGGCGTCATAGTCGAGCACCGAATCCACCAGCGCGCAGCGTCGACTTTGCGGGTCGATAACCACATAGCTGACGGTATTGGTGACCGGATCGAAAAAACTCTCTACCTGCGGGATGCCGGCGGCGGACGGGGACATGAAACCTCCTGAACGGAAAAAAACAGCCGGGCGTGCGTCGCGCCCGGCTTCCGTTATAGGTTGGCCAGGAGGTTCTGTCAAATTAGATTATAAGCTTATTCCTAAACGGTATATAACGTCAGCATCAGAATGACTCCAGCAACCCCCGGGCCCGGCGGCCCCGGCCCAGCACCACGAACGCCAGCGCCAGCAGCAGGGTGGGCCAGACGCCGGCCAGCATAAACGGGGTCTCGCCCTGGCGCGGCTGGTACTCGCTGACCAGCACGTCGCGCTCGAACTGGGGCAGCCGCTCCACCACCTTACCGTGGTGGTCAACCACCGCGGTGATGCCGTTATTGGTGCCGCGCAGCAGCCAGCGGCCGGTTTCCAGGGCGCGCAGCCGGGTCATCTGAAAGTGCTGGTGGGGCCCCGCCGAGGTGCCGAACCAGGCGTCGTTGCTGATCGTCAGCAGCACGTCGGCGCTGCCGGTGCGGCTCGCCACCAGCTCCGGGTAAAGGATCTCGTAGCAGATGAAGGGCGCGATCTCATGGCTCAGGGCATACAGATTGGGCTGGCGCGGACTGCCCGGCGTGAAGCTGGACATGGGCAAATCGAAAAACGGGATCAGGCCGCGAATCAGACCCTGCAGCGGCACGTACTCGCCGAACGGCACCAGCTTCTGCTTGTGGTAGACGCCGTCATCGCTGTCCGTGCCCACCACCGCGATGCTGTTGTGGTAGGTGGTCGGGGTGCGGCTTTCATCGCGCCACGGCAGGCCGCTGATCAGCGCGCCGCCCTTGGCCGCCACCGCTTCGCCCTGGTCGTCCACGAAGCCGTCGATGTCCTGGTAGAACTCGATCATCGCGGATTCCGGCCACACCACCAGGGTGCCCTCCGGCAGGCCCTCGGTGAGGCCGGCGTAAATCTCGCGGGTCTCCTTGCGCATGGTGGCCAGCCATTTCAGATCCTGGGGCACATTGCCCTGCACCAGCGCCACCTGCTGCCGCTCGCCTTCGGCGTGGGTGAAGCTGAATTGGCCGGCAACCACCCCGGCCACGATCAGCGCCAGGGACAGCACCAGCGGGCCGGTGCCCCGGCCCCGGCGCAGCACCAGCTCCACCGCCGTGGCGGGCAGGATCACCGCCGCCAGGGTCATCAGCCAGATGCCCCCCAGCGGCGCCAGCCCGGCCAGCGGCGTGTCGATCAGCGCGTAGCCGCCATACAACCAGGGGAAGCCGGTGAGCAGCCAGCCGCGCAACCAGTCCGCCAGCACCCAGGCGCCGGCGAACATCAGCCCGCCGCCCCTGAACCGGCGGGTCAGCCAGAACGCCGCGCCATAGAACAACGCCAGCAGCGCCGCGAAGGCAGCGGTGGCGGGCACCGCCATCCACAGCGGCATATAGCCGTAGTCGGTCATCGACACCTGCAGCCAGGCCACGCCGAACCCGAACATGCCCAGGCCATAGACCCAGCCGCCCAACAGCGCCGCCTTGGCGGACGGCGCGCTGGCCTGCACCCAGTAGGCCAGCGCCACGCTGACCAGCAACAACGGCCACAGGCCGTAGGGGGCGAACGCCAGAGGAAACAGCAGGCCGGCGATCAGAGCCAGAAACAGATTGCGCATAAGCAAGGTCACGATTGCAGAAAGACAAAAAGAGGCCGGGTAGGCGAAGCCTTGTTATACGCAAGTTGGCGCCGGCAATCCATGGCGCGCCCGGTCTGGCGTCAGGGGGCAGCGGTTCAGGCGCCGGGTTTCAGGAACGCTTTGCCAGGCAATCCCGTATTGCCTGTTCGGAGGGAATCGCTTCCTCGCGCACCATCAGGATCAGGCTGTCGGCGCTGAACTGGTGGTCGTGGGCGGGGTGGCAAACCACGGTTTCGTCGTCGCCGACGTAGGCCATCAGCGTGCCCAGGCCGGCGTTCATCAGGCGGCAGGCCACGTCCGCCCAGACCGCGTTTTCCACCGGCACCGCGTAGCGCATGGCGTGGTCGTCGTGGTGGGTGAACAGGTTTTCCAGGATTTTCTCGGTGCCCGGCGCCACCAGGGAACGCACCAGCATTTCCGGATAGGCGCGCACCGGGCGCAGGGTGGTGCTGGCGCCGACACTCAGGGCGCGGCGCCGGTTATCCTCGTGGACGCATTCGGCCACGGTGTAGGGCAGGGTGTCACCGTAGAGCGCTTTAAGCTGGAGGATCACGTCCAGGGTGACGCTGTCGGAGATGCGGCTGTACTCGTCGCGCGCCAGGATGATGACCGCCTTGGCCTGGTCCGGGTTCACCGCTTCCAGGGCGTCCCGGTCGGAGGACTCGGCGTGGTAGTGCACCACGCCTTGTTCACGAAGCGAGGCGGGCAGGCCGTCGGGGAACACATCGGTGAGAATCAACACCGGGATATCGGCGAACTGCTCGGTGGCGTGCAGCTGTTCCACCAGGCGTTCGAAGTACAGGGCCGGGCTGTGCTTGGGGCTGTTGATGATTACCAGGTGGTCTTTCATTTGCCATCTCCAGCGGCCTTTGAGCATGTATTCCTTACGCTTGAGGCGGTGGTCGATATAGTCGCTGGCAAGCTGCGCCAGCAGGGTGATGCCGGCCACGTAGAGCAGCAGCACGGTGGCCACGCGGCCGGCGGGTGTGGCCGCCGACAGGTCGCCGTAGCCCACCGTGGTCAGGGTGGTGAGGGTCAGCCACAGGGCGTCGCCCCAGCCGAGCCCCTCGAACAGCATCATTGCCGCGGTATGCAGCGCGGTAAGCACCAGTAGCCAGAAAAACACCTGACGAAGCCGGGATCTCAGATTGAGGTCCAGCCCCCGGGTGATCTGATTAAAGGCACTGCGTCGGCGTACCAGGAAGCGCAGCGGCGTCATCAGCCGTCCGTGGTGCCGGCCTCGCCGTCCGCGTCCAGCGGCGCCACCCGCAGCAGGCGGATGGTGCGGCCGTCGGCGCTGAGCACGGTGAAGCGCAGGTTGCCCATGTCCACGGATTCTTCCCGTTGGGGCAGGTGTCCGAAGGCCTGCATCACCAGGCCGCCGATGGTGTCGAACTCATCGTCGCGGTACTGGGTTTTGAAGTGCTCGTTGAATTCATCGATGGGGGTGATCGCCTTGACCGTGAAGTCGTCGCCCTCCAGATCCTTGATCAGGTAGTCGTCGTCATCGATGTCGTGTTCGTCCTCGATCTCGCCGACGATCTGTTCCAGCACGTCCTCGATGGTCACCAGACCGGCCACGCCGCCGTATTCGTTGACCACGATGGCCATGTGATTCTTGGTGATGCGGAATTCGCGCAGCAGCGAGTCCAGCCGTTTGGATTCCGGCACCACCATCGCCGAGCGCACGTGATCCTTGATCACGAAGCGTTCCATGCGCGCCGGCTCCAGGATCAGCGCCAGCAGATCCTTGGCGAGCAGGATGCCGATGATTTCGTCCGGGTCGTCGCCGAGCACCGGGAAGCGGCTGTGGGCGCAGTCGATGATGGTGGGCAGAAAGTCGCGCGGGTCATCGGAGGCGCGGATGCTGACCATCTGTGAGCGGGGAATCAGAATTTCGCGCACCTGCATCTCACTGACGCAGATGGCGCCTTCGATGATGCCCAGGGTGTCGCCGTCAATAATGTCGCTGTCGCGCATGGAGCGCATCAGGTCCAGCAGTTCGTCCCGGGACCCGGGGGTGGAGGTGAAGAACTGGCCGACGCGCTCCAACCAACTTCGGCTGGTGCCATTATCGGAATAGTCGTCCGACATTAGAGATGCAACTCCTTGCTTGAATGGGAAACGGTGTAGGGGTCGGGAAAGCCCTGCTCGGCCAGGGCGCGGATTTCCAGGGCTTCCATCACGTCCGCGTCGTCATCGTCGATGTGATCGAAGCCGAGCAGGTGCAGTACGCCGTGGGTGACCATGTGCGCCCAGTGGGCGTCCAGGGGTTTGTGCTGCTCGGCGGCTTCGCGGCGCACCACCGGGGCACTGATGACGATATCGCCGAGCAGCGGCGCGAAGGCGTCCTCGGGCAGACCCTCCGGCATTTCGAACGGGAAGGACAGCACATTGGTGGGCTTGTCCTTGCCCCGGTATTCCCGGTTCAGGGTCTGGATTTCCGCGTCGTCGACCACCCGCAGGGTGATGTCGCCGACCACGCCGCCGGCCACCGCCACGGCTTTCACGGCCCAGGCGCGTAAGTCGGCTTCGTCGGGGGCGTCCGGGGCGTCGCTGGCCCACTGGACTTCAACGTTGGGGGTCGGTATCCCGCTCATGACGGTCGTAGGCCTCTACTATGCGTTGCACCAGCGGGTGGCGGACCACGTCGCGGCTGTCGAAACGGGTGACGCCGATTTCCTGTTCGCCGGCGAGCACCTCCAGGGCATTGACCAGCCCGGACTTCTGATGGCGCGGCAGATCCACCTGGGTGACGTCGCCGGTGATCACCGCCTTGGAGCCGAAGCCGATGCGGGTCAGGAACATTTTCATCTGTTCCGGGGTGGTGTTCTGCGCCTCGTCGAGGATCACGAAACTGTTGTTGAGCGTGCGCCCGCGCATGTAGGCCAGGGGCGCCACTTCGATCACCAGCCGGTCCATCAGCTTGGCCACTTTCTCGAAGCCGAGCATTTCATAAAGGGCGTCGTAGAGCGGCCGCAGATAGGGGTCGATCTTTTCCGCCAGGTCGCCGGGCAGGAAACCCAGCTTCTCGCCGGCCTCCACCGCCGGGCGCACCAGCAGAATGCGCTGCACCTCGGACTTCTCCAGGGCATCCACCGCGCAGGCCACCGCCAGCCAGGTTTTGCCGGTGCCCGCCGGGCCGATGCCGAAATTGATGTCGAAGCGGCGGATCGTTTTCACGTACTCGCGCTGGTGACCGCCGCGCGGCTTGATGCGCACGCGCTTGGTGCGGATCACCACGTCGTCGCTGGGGAACGCCACCGTGTTGTCGACTTTCTCGGACAGCTCGGACTGCTGCAGATGCAGGTGCACCATTTCCGGGGTCAGGTCCTCGGTGTCGGCGGTCTGGGCGTAGAGGTCGTTGAGCACCGTGGAGGCGGCCTGCACCGCCCGCGAGTCGCCGGACAGATGAAACAGGTTGCCGCGGTTGCGGATGTCCACCTGCAGGCGGTCGGCGATCTGCTTGATATGCTCGTCGAGACGGCCGCACAGGCTGGCCAGACGGCGGGAGTCGTAGGGTTCAAGACTGACTTGCTGGGAAGCGGCTGGTGTGTCCAAGTTGGGAGAGATGGCCCCTGGGGCAGTTGGCGATGAATTCAGAATACTCTCAAGGGCCCCGCTGGGGAACCCTCTCAGCCGGCACTCTAGCCCGGCCCCCGGCGTCGGGGCAAGCGCCGTGGCCGGGTTGTCGGACAGCGCCGCTCAGGCGGGCGCCACGCGCGGGCCCAGATCGCCGTCGCAGGTCACCGTCTGCAGGCTGCGCGGCAGCAGGTAAAGGGTGTCGTCGCGGCCCGGCGCCAGGGCCGCCCAGGTGTCCCGGTCCAGCTCCACTTCCAGCACGCCGGCGCCCCAGCCGCGCGGCTCCAGCTCCAGGGTGACGGTGCCGCCGAACACGCTGCGCGCGGCCAGTTTCACCGGCAGGTGGGCGTGCTCGACCGGGGCCTTGGCCAGGGTCGCCTCGTGGGGGCGCAGGTACAGGGTCAGGGCGCCGTCCGGGCAGGCGCCGTGGGTGTCCAGGCGCAGGCGCGCCTCGCCGGACTGCCAGACGGCGCCGTCGTAGAGGCCCTCCAGGGCGTTGATATGGCCCAGGAAGTCGAACACGAAGCGGCTGGCCGGCTGTTCGTAGACGGTCAGCGGGCTGCCGATCTGCTCGATATGCCCCTGGCTCATCACCACCACCTGGTCGGACACTTCCATGGCCTCTTCCTGGTCGTGGGTGACGAAGATGCTGGTTACCGAAATCTGCTCATGCAGGTGGCGCAGCCAGCGGCGCAGCTCCTTGCGCACCTTGGCGTCCAGGGCGCCGAAGGGCTCGTCGAGCAGCAGCACCTCCGGTTCCAGGGCCAGGGCGCGGGCCAGCGCCACGCGCTGCTTCTGGCCGCCGGACAGCTGCGCCGGGTAGCGCCCGGCCATGGTGTCCATCTGCACCAGTTCCAGCAGCTCACGGACCCGGGCGCGCACCGCGTCGCGGCCGGGGCGCTCACCGCGCGGCAGCATGCGCAGCCCGAAGGCGACGTTGTCTGCCACGGTCAGGTGGCGGAACAGGGCGTACTGCTGGAATACGAAGCCCACTTTGCGGCGGCGCACGTCCAGGGTGGTGACGTCGCGCTCGTTGAACAGCACCCGGCCCCGGTCCGGTTTTTCCAGGCCGGCGATGATGCGCAACAGGGTGGTCTTGCCGGAGCCGGACGGGCCCAGCAGACCCACCAGCTCGCCCTGGGGCACGTTCAGGGAAATGTCATCCAGTGCGGCGAAGCCGCCGAACGTCTTGCGGATGCCGTCAACGCGGATGCTCATGTCAGGGTCTCCTCGGCGGCGTTCAGTTTGCTGCTCTGGCGCCATTCCAGCACGGTTTTCAGAAGCAGGGTGACCAGCGCCATGGCCCCCAGCAGGCCGGCGGCGGTGAAGGCGCCGACGGTGTTGTAGTCCTCGTTGAGCATCTGGATCAGCAGCGGCAGGGTCAGCGTCTCGCCGCGGATCAGGCCGGACACCACGCTCACCGCGCCGAATTCACCCACCGCCCGGGCGTTGGTGAGCACCACGCCGTACAGCAGCGCCCAGCGGATTCTCGGCAGTGTCACGTACCAGAACGCCTGCCAGCCGGAGGCGCCCAGCAGGATCGCCGCTTCCTCTTCCTCGGTGCCCTGGGACTGCATCAGCGGAATCAGCACCCGGGCCACGTAGGGGCAGGTCACGAACACGGTGACCATCACCATGCCCGGCAGCGCGAACATCAACTGCACGTCGAAACGGTCGTCCAGCCACTGCCCGACCAGGCCCTGGCCGCCGTACACCACCAGATAGCAGAGGCCGGCGACCACCGGCGACATGGCGAACGGAATGTCGATCAGGGTGCTGAGCAGCTTGCGGCCGCGGAACTCGTAGCGGGTCACGCACCAGGCCAGCAGCACGCCGAACACCAGATTCACCGGCACCGTGATCAGCGCCACGATCACGGTGAGCTGGATGGCGCCGATCATGTCGTCGCCGGTCAGGTTGTCCACCACCATGCCGGCGCCCTGGGCGAAGGCCTCGGCGAAGATCACCACCAGCGGCAACACCAGCAACACCACCACGGCGGCGAACGCGGCGGCGACCAGCGTCCATTGGTGCCATTTGTGGGGCCGGTTTGCGGAGGACATGGGTGGCGGGCTCCTTACGGTGTTTGTGGGAGGTGATGATTCTATATTCCGGAACGGCAAAATAAAGCGCTCATTTATATCCTTTCGCCATGCCGTTAGATCGCGGGACTCTCCCAGCGCGTACAAATCCTTACGTTTTGCTACATCCGGGCCGTCCCGGGGCGGGTATCCCCTTACGGGATCTCGATTCCCGGTTCGGGCGACCTCCGGCCGCCCCCTTCATGATGAAGCAAGGAGAGAGAGCATGAACTTGAATACCAATGGTCTTTACTGGCTGTCGCCGCTGGCGCTGGCCGTGACCCTGGCCGCCTGCGGTGGCAACGGCGGCAGCAGTTTCGTCCCGGATAACAACAACGGCGGCAATCAGGATTCGCCCCTGCTGGTGATGCACAACGGCGGCGGCAGCGTCGGCCAGATCGACCAGCTCGACAGCGGCCTGCGCGTTCAGTCCACCTTCAACGCCGACGCCAACGAAGGCATCGTGCTGGATCTGCTCGGTAACGTGCACGCCGCCGACGACACCGCGGTGCCCAGCAGCGTACAGACCCTGCACAAACTTCTCGACCGCCAGGACGGCGCCTCCCCGGTGGCCACCCTGGACCGCTCCTTCACCGCCACCGGCTCTTCCAACCTGAAAGGCGTGGCGATCGCCCATGAGGCCGGCCTGATCATGGCCGCCAACATCAACGGCAACAGCATCGAGATTTACGGCACCACCGCCGGCGCCGGCGCCACGCCGCTGGCCTCCACGGCCCTGGCCGGCGACGCCTGGGATCTGGCCTACGACGAAGACGCCGACCGGGTGTTCCTGGCCATGACCAACGGCACCATCCTGGTCGCCGACGACTATGTGGCGAACGGCTTCAGCGTGGCCGGCGCCCGTGTCATCACCCCGGACAGCGCCGGCATGACCTCCAACATGCACGGCATCGGCTACGACGCCGACAGCGACACCCTGGTGGTCACCGACGTGGGTGACGCCGCCATCGCCGACGACGGCCGCCTGTACGTGATCGAAAACGCCTCCACCGCCAACGGCACCGAGACCCCGGCCCGCACCGTCAATGGCCCGGACACCCTGCTGGGTAACCCGGTGGACCTGGTGCTCGACGGCAGCACCGCCTACATCGCGGAAAAATCCAACGACGCCATCCTGGTTTACCGCAGCGTGTTCAGCGGTCCGTCCGGCGACGTGGCTCCGGACAAGACGGTGGACAGCGTCAAGCCCGAGTCCCTGGCCGTGATCATGGACAGCCCGGTGCAGCCCGACCTGTCCGACCTGGAAGACACTTCCGTGACCATCAACGGCGTCATGGTGACGCGCAACCCGGACCCGGATAACGCCGACCCGGACGTGCTGGTCTATGACACCGACCTCACCGCCCAGAGCCGCGACTTCTCCGTCGGCCAGCCGGTGGAAAGCATCAGCGTCAACCAGACCGGCGACGCCTACGCCACCTACGACAGCGGCATCGCCGTGCTCAACCGGGTGGGCGTGGGCCGCGATGGTGAAAGCTTCAACATGAGCCGCGACCGTCTGATTTCCGGCGCCAACACCGGCCTGTCGGCGCCCAAGGGCTTTGATATCGCCGACGAGCTGGGCTGGGTGCTGGTCACCGAAAACAGCGCGCCGGGTTCCGTGCGCGTGTTCGGCGCCCAGGCCGACGGCGATGTGGCCCCGATCTTCAGCATCGACCTCACCGTGCAGCCCTGGGATCTGGACTACGACCCCGAAGGTGACCGCCTGTACGTGGCGCTTACCGACGGCACCGTGGCGGTTTATGACGATCTGAGCACCGACCGTGGCGCCGGCGGCGCCGACCGCACCATCGTCCCCGGGGAAGGCGGCAACGCCTTCGCGGCACCCACCAACCTGCACGGCATCGTGCACGTGGCGGACGGCGACAAGCTGATCCTGTCCGACGTGGGCAGCGGCGCCAACCCCACCGACGGCAAGCTGTACGTGTTGGATAACGCCTCCAGCGCCGACGGCATCACCAACGTGGCGGTGCGCATCGACGACGAGGACAACAACGCGGTCGGCAACACCATGCTCGGCAACCCGGTGGATATCGCCTTCGACGGCGCCAACCTCTATGTGGCTGAAAAGTCCCAGGGCATGGTGCTGCGTTTCGATAATATCCTCAGCTCCGCCGGCGGCGACGTCAGCCCGGACGAGTCCATCGCCCAGGCGGCGCCGGAATCCGTGGTGCTGATCGCCGACTACCTGGGCCGCGCGCCCGAGTAAGCGCAAAGAGAGACGGATCTGACTGGAGAGAGCCGCAGTTACCGCGGCTCATCTCCTTCGATTCCGGAACAAAAGGTTCTACGAAGCCAGTTTTGTGGGAGCTTGCCTGCAAGCGAAAGGCCGGCAAAGCCGGCCGGCAGGATGCCAGAGGCGTTGTTGGTGCCTGTGTTAGACCGGTCTCTGGAATCCTGCCGGGAGCTTCGCTCCCTTTCGCGGGCGGGGCCCGCTCCTACAAAACTGGCTTCGTGGCCCGACATTGACACGGCCTTCTCGCGGCGCGATGGACCATCGCGTTTTATTCACATCGCGCCGGACATCCCATGGACGAGTCGAATCACCAACTGGAGCAAGCCACGGTTTTACTGCTGGCCTGTGCCCGAGGCGACGCCAAGGCGTTTCAACGGCTGTACCGTTTGGAGGCGCCACGGATGCTGGCGCTGGCGCGCCGGCTCAGCGGCGACCGGGAGCTGGCGGAAGAGGCGCTGCAGGATACGTTCGTGCAGGTGTGGCGTAACGCCGTCCGCTTCCATCCTGAAAAGGGCAGCGCCCGGGCCTGGTTGTACGCGCTGCTGCGCTACCGGCTGATCAATCAGCACCGCCGGGCGAAACGTGACGACGCCGAGGCGCTGCCGGGGGACGACTGGCCGGATCCCGGGCCCAACCCGGAGCAATGCTCGATGCAGTCCGGCCAGCGGCGCGCCATGCAGGAGTGCCTGCGCGGTTTGCAGGGCGACCGGCGCCGGCCGATATTGATGGCGTTCTATCAGGGTTTCACCTATGAACAGATCGCCGAAACATTAGCGGTGCCCCTGGGCACCATCAAAAGCCGGGTTCGCACCGGGCTTAAAGGGCTTCAGGAGTGTCTGCGGCTATGATTCCCGATAACCAGGAAGAACAGCGTCTGCTGATCGCCGAGTACGTACTCGGTCTGCACCGTGGCGAGCAGGCGGTGGAGATCGAGCGCTGGTTGGCCGACGACGAGCAGGCCGCGCGGCAGGCGGCGTACTGGCGCGAACACTGGGTGGGCGCCGCCGAGCTGCTGGAGCCGGCGCGTCTGCCGCCCGGCCTGTGGCGGCGCCTGGCCCGCGAGACTGGCATCGCCGTGCCCTGGTGGCGCGGCCTGTGGCAAAGCACGCCCGCCTGGCGCTTCGCCAGCGCCGCCCTGCTGGTGGCCCTGGTGCTGGCGGTGGGCCCGCTGCGCCAGCCGGCGCCGGTGTATACCGTGGTGCTGCAGGCGCCGGGCGAAGCGGCCCAGCCGGGCTGGCGGATCACCGTGGCGGACAACGGCGACCTGCAACTGACGCCCCTGGCGCAGCAGGCGGACTACCGCGCCGACCGCAGCGTGCAGTTCTGGACCCTGGAAAATAACGCCGAAGGCCCCCGTTCCCTGGGCCTGGTGGAGCCGGGCCGCAGCCTGGTGATCCCCGCCGAGCAGGTCGGCGGCGTGGAAAGCGGCCAGCTGTTCGAACTCACCCTGGAACCGCCGGGCGGCTCACCGGAACCCCGACCCACCGGCCCGGTGCTCTTTATCGGCCGCGCCGTCGCACTATAAAAAGCAGTT
>Ga0114898_1001125_pt1 | contig 16872 bp, 15 predicted proteins | sample Malvired_Geostar_FD_83496 | JGI IMG/M metagenome (GOLD analysis project Ga0114898, IMG submission 83496) | Marine viral communities from the Global Malaspina Expedition - Malaspina viral metaG DeepMed_Geostar | ecosystem: Environmental > Aquatic > Marine > Oceanic | place: Mediterranean Sea... | reverse complement strand
GGCAGGGGCCGGGCGACCCGCCCGCACTGGATGGGCTGGTGCGGGCCGGGCACTATCCCGGCCTTGCCGTCAGCCCGCAGCGGCCCGGGCCCTTCGCGATGACGCCCAACGCGCTGCATCCGGCGCTGCGCGGGCTGGTGCGGCGCTGCTTCGTCGATGGGCACCGCCAGCCGGTGGCGCGGCCCACCCCGTCGGAATGGACGCACGCGCTGGACACGGCGTTGGACGATCTGGTGCTGTGCGCGGAAATGCCCGGCCATTTCCGGGCGGCTGCCTCCGGCCCGTGCCCCTGGTGCGCGCGCCGGGCGGCGCTGGGTATCGACAGCTTTGCCGCTTCGGATGCCGCGCTGGAGCTGATCGCCGACGGCCTGCGCCGGTCGCTGGAAGCGGGCGATCCGATGCGGCAGGCCTTCCTGTGGACGCACCATCCGCTGCTGTGGCAGCGCGCCGAATTCGCGGGCGAGGCGGACAGGCTGGGCCGGATGGCGGCGGCCCTGCCGGCGGTCACGCGGCTGAAGACCGTGCTGGAGCGCACCCCCGACGATGCCGAGGCGCTGGTCGCGGCCTGGCATCGGATGCCGGATCTTGGCGATAATCCGCTGGCCAACCCGCTGGTTGGGGCACTGACCCTGCCGGATGGGCGGCCCATTGCGCAGGCCGTCGCCGAGGCCGAAGGGCGGCTGGACAGCTTGCGGCAGTTGCGGGCAAGCTTCGCCGCCGGTCCACCAACGCCGGAAAGCGCCCCCGGTCTGGTCGCTGCCTACCGGCTGGCGGCGGATGCTTTCGGGGCTGACAGCCGGTTCCTGCGCCCCTATGCACGGCGTGCCGAGGCTGCCGCGTCGCTGCTTGCGGAAACGGCCTTTAGCGGCAAAGCGTGACTTCCCGCCAAAGCGCGGTAAAATCGGACCAACCATTCAAGAACGGTCCCCAGAGGCCGCTAACGGCTGCCTTCGCTTCGGCGGAGGGTTTGACAGGAACCGATCATGTCCAGTGCCGGCGACTTGAAGAGCGATGGCGCCATGTCGCGGCAACGCTATACGCAGGACGAGCTGGTGCCGATTCTCCAACGGCACAGGAATTTCCTGGAGCGCAAGCGGGGCGGCATCCGCGCCAATCTGAAGATGGCCGATCTGTCCTATCTGGATTTTACCGATGCCGACCTGTCCGATGCCGACCTGACCGGTGCGAAGCTGATCGGCGCCACGCTGAAGAACACGAAGCTGCATGGATCGGTGCTGTTCGCTGCCGACCTGTCGGAGGCCGACCTCACCGGCGCCGACATCAAGAAGTCGGATTTGCGCGGCATCCGGATGCGCAAGGCCAAGCTGATCGGCGCCAGGGTGATCGAATCCGATCTGCGGGACGGGATGCTGTTCCAGTCCAGCAAGGGCGAGTTGACGCCGATGGAAAAGGATACCGGCACCGCGTCCGATGCCCGCTCGATCAATGCGCGCAATTCGGACCTCAGCGGATCGAAGCTGTCCAACGCCTTCATCATGCAGAGCGATCTGACGGACGCCGTCATGCGGGGCGCCAAATTCATCCGCGCCGACATGTCGAAGGCGAACATGACCGGCTGCAACCTGCTGGGCGCCGACCTGTCGCACGCCAATCTGGAAGGGGCCATCCTGCATGGCGCGATCCTGAGCCAGGCGACGCTGCTGTCCACCAATCTCAAGGATTCCGACCTGATGGGCGCGATCCTGGATGCTGTCGATCTCTCTGTCGCCAAGACCGATAATGCCCGTATGGCGCGCCGGCTGGAAAATGCCTCGGTCAGTCTGAAGAATGCGGTCGAGGAGCATGTGCTCTGGATCGACAGCGGCGGGTCGGAGGGCAAGCGGGCCGATTTCTCGGAGCTCGACATGACCGGCGAGAACATCAGCGACCTCAATCTCGCTGGCGGGAAATTCACCTTCGTCGTGCTGAAGAAGGGCAATCTGATGAAGGTCGGTCTGATGATGGCCGACCTGTCCTTCGCCGATCTGCGCGAAACCGACCTGTCGCATGCCGATCTGCGTGGTGTGAACCTGTCCCGCGCCACCCTGTCGGGGGCCAATCTGACGGGCGCGCGTCTGGGGCCGGTGCCGATCGAGGGGGCGACCATCGCCTACTGGCCGTCCAAGCTGAACAATGCGCGGCTGGATAATTGCGATTTCTCCGGTGCCGATCTGTTCGCCGCCGATCTGGAAGGCGCCGACCTGACCGGTGCCAATCTGCGCGGCGCCAATCTCAGCGATGCCGTACTGCTGGATGCCAACATGACCAATGCCGATATCCGCGGGGCCAAGCTGAATGGCGCCGATGTGCGGGGCGTGGTCGGCCTGCCGCGCGGCTGAGAACGGCCCGGCAATATTTGCCCAACGCCACCGTCAGGCGAGCAGAAAATGCCGGGGGAAACCGGCCCAGCTTGCGTCGCGGCAACGATTTATTCCAACTAATGGGTTGAAAAACGGGCAGTTTTAGAACTGGCCCGTACCTTGCTGCTGAAAGCCCGACTTTCATGCACGAGGTGCGATCCGATGGACCTGCAGACGACCGACCGGCTTTACAGCAATACGGCTTCCTCCCTGTTCGACCGGCGCGATACGATGGCGCGCGACGATGCAGGGCGAAGCGAGGCCTTTCGGAATTTCCTGAAGGATGCCGAAACGCGCCGCGCCGATGAGCGCCAGGGCGAGCGTCGGGCTGACCGGCAGTCCGCAGGCCGGGGGGACGATACCGCGCCGGCAGACCGCCGGGATGAGCGTGCCGCCAGGCGCGCCGAAAGCCGGGCCGACACACGGGCTGATAACCGGGCCGAAGCGAAAACCGGAACCACCGAATTTGTGAATGAAACGCAGCCTGCGGAGCAGGCGGCAACCGGTAAGGCGGCAGCCCCGGCCCAGGAACGACCTCAGGCCCCAGTGGAGACTGCCGATAATCCGGCCGAGAGCGCTCCGGCCGAGAGCGTTAAGGATGGTGCGGCTGACACCAAGCTTGCCACCGACACCGCGGATGCGGCGTCGGCGCCGGCGCCGCAGCAGGATGCAGGCGCGCCGGATGCAACAAAGGCCGCCGATCAGCCCGATCTGCCGGAAACCGTACCCGCCCCTGTTGCCGTGAGCGACGCGCCCGCAGAGGCCGCGACCGAAACTACTGTGCCGGCCGTTGCGACGCAGCCGGTTGCCGCCGATATGGCAGGGCAGAAAAAGACCAAGGCAGCAGGTGCGGACGCACAGGCTGGCGCGGCTTCAGGAAAGACAGTGCAGTCCAATGCCGCGGCCAAGGCCGCTCAGGCGGCTGCCAATGCCGGCAATCCGGCGATTGTGGATGCTGCCGCATCTGGCGATGGAGCGGCGCAGACAAGTGAAAAGACGGTGCAGAATGCAGCCGTGCCGACGACGGTGGAGGGCGAGGCAAAAGCGCAGCCGGCAGAGGGGCAGTCAGTTGATGCGCGCCCTGCCGGAACGCCGCCGGTGCCATCCCAGCCCTCGGAGCAGGGGGTGCCGGCCCTGGCGCAGAATGGCGCCGCCACCGCCGCTTCTGCCAACGCCGGGGCGTCCGCCTCTGCGTTGACGGGTGGCCAGATGGGCAGCACGCAGGAACCGGGACTCGAATCGCTGGCGGCCGATGCCGGCCGTGGCGCCCGCGGTGCGGCTGAACCCGCCGCGCCCGCCGCTTCCGGCCAGGGTGCCGCTTCGGCTGGTGCCGGTTCATCCGGCGGTGCGCAAGCCAATGCCGGCGGCGATGGCAATGGCCAGTCCGCCGGCCAGAATGCAGGCCAGAACGCCGCTGCCAAGCAGCCGCAGCAGGCCGCCGGTGCGGATCAGCCGGGCACGGCCAAGCCTGCGGCAAATGACAGCTTTACCTCCCTGCTGGCCAGGGCACAGGGCGACGCACGCGGCGCCGACCCGATGGCTGCCGGCACCGCCCGTCCTGGTGAGGGTAGTGTCGTCACACCGGGGGCTTCCAGCGCGCCGGGGGCACAGGCCGCAGCATCTGCCGCCGCCGCACAGTCATCGGCGCCATCGGTACCGCGCCCGCCCATGCCGGTCAGCAATCAGGTTGCCATCCAGCTGCACAACGCCGCCAAGGACGATGTGCGCAAGGTGACGATCCACCTGCGCCCGGAAGCGATGGGCAAGGTCGAGGTAAGCATGGAGGTCGATCAGGCCGGGCGCCTGCAGGCGGTGATCTCCGCCGACAAGGCCGAAGCGCTGGATTGGCTGCGGCGTGATGCGCACCACCTGGAGCGCGCGCTGCAGGATGCCGGCATGAAAATGGATCAGCAGTCGCTGAGCTTCAACCTGAGGGGCGATGGCCAATCGGGCGGTGAAGGCGGCGGCAAGGGCTCTGGCGGGCGCGGTGGCGTCCTCGGCCAGGGCGATGAAATGGTCGAGGCTCCGGCGGACGGCATTGTTCGCCGCCTGGATGCCCTTATCGACGTCAGCGTCTAGGAGGAGAGTGAGATGGCTGTAGATGGTGTGAGCGGCACGAGCGGTACCAGTGCGACCCGCGACAGTTCGGTTTCGCAGGCGGGGCTGGCGGCGAATTTCGACACTTTCCTGACGCTGCTGACGACGCAGTTGAAGAATCAGGATCCGCTGAACCCGATGGATACGCATGAATTCACCAACCAGTTGGTGATGTTCAGCGGCGTCGAACAGCAGATCAAGCAGAACCAGAATCTGGAATCGCTGATTGCGCTCCAGGTGATCGGCGAGCAGGCCTCGGCGATGTCCTATATCGGCAAGTATGTGACCGCCGAAGGCGGCACGACCGCCCTGCAGGAAGGCGAGGCGAACTGGGCCTACGTCCTGCCGGAAGGGGCGATCAGCAACACGCTGCGGATCGTCGATACCGAGGGCAATGTGGTGCGCACGATGGAAGGCGAGTTCAAGGCCGGCCGACATGACTTGGTCTGGGATGGCACGGATGATGCCGGCAACCAGCTGGAAGACGGTGTCTATACCCTGCGTGTCAGCGCCCTGGATCGCGACGGCAAGGCAGTCAGCGCCGCCATCGGCATGACCGCCCGGGTAACCGGCATCGCGAAGGACCCGGATGGTCTGGGCCCTGTCCTGTCGCTTGGCGAGAGCCTGAACATGCTGCTGGACAAGGTACTTACGGTCAAGGAAACGGCCGTCTGAGGCGGCCGCAGCAAGAATTTTTCGAGCAGAGCATGAGCATGGACGGCCGAAAACCGTCCCTTGAGAGAAGGAGCAGAAGCAAATGAGCGTTCTTGGTGGTCTCTATTCGGGTATCTCGGCGCTGAGCGCCCAGTCCCGTAATTTCGGCATCATTTCCGACAACATCGCTAACGTGAACACGATTGGCTACAAGGAGGTCGAGGGCCGTTTCTCGAACTTCGTTACCTCGAAAAGCGTGTCGCGCAATTTCTCGCCGGGTGGCGTGACGCTGCGGCCGTTCTATGACCCGCAGAAGCAGGGCCTGCTGCAGACCTCGGACAGCAAGACCGACATCTCGATCACCGGCAACGGCTTCTTCGTGGTGAACAAGGCGGCGAGCGCTGCGAACAATTCCGACAGCTTCCTGTTCACCCGCGCTGGCGATTTTACCGCGGATAAGGACGGCAACCTCGTCAATTCCGGCGGTTATTATCTGCAGGGCTGGCTGCTGAATTCCGATGGCAGTGTCGTCAACGCCAACAGCCAGGACCAGCTGACCAGCCTGCAGACGGTGAACGTCGCCGGCTTCTCCTCGGTCGGCCAGCCGACACAGAACGTGGCGATCACTGCCAACCTGCCGGCAGGCCAGGATGATGGCGCAGTTACGCCGCATCAATCGACCAACCTGTCGATCTTCGATTCGCTGGGCGCCCGGCAGACCCTGACTTTCCAGTGGGACAAGACCGCCAACGCCAACGAATGGAACATGACGGCCGGTATCATTGACGACACAGGCACGTTCAATGCCATCGCCGGTGCCACCGCGACCGTGCAGTTCGACGGTAATGGCGGTCTGGCTGGCCCGGCTGCGGCCAATGCCTTCACGGCGGTGGGTGCGGCATTTGGTGCGCCGAATGCCGATGGCACGTTGGACTTTACGATCCCTGCGGCTGACCTGAATGTCTCTGGTGCGGAGCTGCCGAACGCCCTGCCGCTGAATCTGAACTTCGGCACGCCGGGGCAGGCGAACGGCCTGACCCAATTCGCTGGCGGGTATGAGCTGAAGCTGGCCAACCAGGACGGCAGCGCGCCGTCCGGCCTGGATCAGGTCATCATCGACGAGAACGGCCTGGTGACCGGCGTGTTCGCCAACGGCCAGACCCGTGCGATCTACCAGATTCCGACCGCAACCTTCCCGGCGCAGGCACGTCTGGACCGCGACAACGGCAACGCCTTCACCATCACCTCGAACTCCGGCGATGTCGTGCTGAACCGGCCGGGCGTGGGCGCGCATGGCGCCCTGCGGCCGGAAACGCTGGAAAGCTCCACCGCCGACACGGCGGAGGAGTTCGCCGATCTGATCGTCGCCCAGCGTGCCTACTCGGCCGCGACCCGCATCGTCACCACCGGCGACGAAATGCTGGACGAGGCGATCCGCATGAAGCGGTAACCGCCTCTAGGAACGCTCTGCTTCTCGGGAACCCCCGGCCGCCTGGCCGGGGGTTTTCCCGTTTGCGCTCAGCCAGCTGCGGAACTCGGATTCCGGTATCGGCCGGGAGATCAGATAGCCCTGGCCCTCATCGCAGCCAAGGGCGCGCATCTCCGCCAGCGATTCTGCGGTCTCGATGCCTTCCGCCAGAACCTTCAGCCCCAGCTCGTGCGCCATGCCGATGGTGGAGCGAACGATCTGCCGCTGCCGGACATCGGCGGACAGGTCGATGCAGAAGCTGCCATCCAGTTTCAGGATGGTTGCGGGCAGCTGGCGGAGCGAGGCAAGGGAGGAGTAGCCGGTACCGAAATCGTCGATGGCGATGGTGCAGCCGATTTCCGCCATATGCTCCAGCAACGGCACGGCGGTCTGGTAGGACTGCATGATGGCGCTTTCCGTCACCTCCAGCGTCAGCTTACCGCGGGGCACCTTGTGGCTGTCCAGCAGCCCCTCGATCTCGCGCAGGATGGTCTTGCTGTCGAGGTCGCGCGCGGACAGGTTGATGGCGATGGAGAGGTCGATGCCGGCCTCCCGCCAGAGTTTCAGCTGCCGGATGGCGGTGCGGGCCACCCACAGGGTCAGCGGCGAGATCAGCCCCGTGGCTTCCGCCAGTGGAATGAACTGGTTGGGCGGGATCATGCCGCGCGTCGGATGGCACCAGCGCAGCAGCGCCTCCACGCCGATGCAAGTGCCGTCGTCCAGCCGCGTCTGTGGCTGGTAGTGCAGCAAAAGCTGCCCGGTGCGCGGCGCCGCGCGTATGTCGGACAGCAGCAGCAGCTTCTGTCGGTACTGCTCGCCGGCTTCCGGGTCGAAGATGACGCAATCGGCATTGCGCTCGACGGCCATTTCGGTGGCCTGCGCGACAGCGCGCAGCAGCTCTGGGGCGGTGCTGCCATGGGCCGGGTGGAAGGCAATGCCGGCATGCGCGCCGACGGTGACCGGAATATTGTCCAGCAGGATCGGCTTGTGCACGCTGTCGAGCATGCGTCGGGCGATCGCAACGGCTTCGTCCGGGGTGCCGATCTCGGCGATGACCGCAAAGCGGCCGTGATTGATGTTGTGAACCGGCTCGTCTTCCGGCTGACTTTCCCGCAGCCGGTCGCCAAGCAGCCTCATCAGCTTTTCGCCCTGATCGTAGCCGAGGGTGGAGACGACTTCCTCGAACTTGGTGATTCGAATTTTCACGATGGCAATCATCCTGCCATCGTCGGGTGGCTTGTCGAGGCGCGGTGTCAGCCTGTCCTCCAGGGCGGCACGGTTCGGCAGGCCGGTTACCGGATTGTGCAGCGCGAAGTCGCGGAACTTGTCGATTCGCCCGTCAAGGTTACGGCGGAACAGGGCGGCCACGATGCCGATAAGCAGGAAGCTGCCGCTGCGGGCGATCCAGTTGACGAGAATCTGGGCGGTGCCGGACTCGACATCGAGCGGCATCCAGGGGCCGCACAGCAGGCCGGAGACAAGGGCGGTTACGATACTGCCGCCGGGCCCGATCAGGAAGGCGGCCGAAATGATCGGGACGTAATAGAGGTGAGGGGCCGCATTTTGAGTGCCGCCGGTCAGATAGACGGTCAATGTCGCCAGCGCCAGCAAGAGCAATATGGCAGCCGTGGAGGGCAGGGACCAGCTGCGCAGCCCTTCCACCGACGCTCCCGAGATTGTTCTCTCCGCGGCGCGTGCGGACAGGGTGTCGATCATGGTCTGCACCCCAGGTTGAAGAAATCCTGTCATTACTAGCAATGATATAGTCGCCCGCCATCGGCCAGCCAGCAAGGTCTTATGTTACACGAAGCCGGCTGTTGCATTGCTGGCGTCCATGCGGTTGGATGCCGGACATTCGAAACAAGTCCCGCGCAACCGTGTCCCTGTTCGATTTCCGCCCCGACTGGCATAGCGCGGCCCTGCTGGCGATTGCGGCGCTGCTGGTGCTGCTGCGTTTCAGCGTGTTGAAAAGCGCCTATTTTCGCGACCGTCCGTTGATCGGCTATGCGCTGGCCGGCGGGCTTGCGGTGCTGGCCGTCATCCTGATGATGCATCAGGGGGCCTAAGATATTTCGAAATCGAAACGGAATGAACGACTGAAACGACAATTGCCGTTACGTGAGGGCGGCTAAGTGGGGGTCAGCTCTTCTTGCTGAAGCTGATCCGGCTTTCCTGGCCGCGCAACAGGCGGACGATGTTGGTCTTGTGGCGCAGCCAGACCAGGAAGGCGATGAACAGCGCCAGCTGCATGCGCTGCGGATCGGCGAGATACCAGGCATAGACCGGCGCCAGCGCCAGCGCGGCCAGCGCGGCCAGCGAGGAGTAGCGGAACAGCGCCGCCACCGCCAGCCAGGTGGCGCAGGCCAGCAGCCCGACCGGCCAGGCGATGGCGATCAGGATGCCCAGCGCCGTTGCCACGCCCTTGCCGCCATTGAATTTCAGCCAGACCGGGAAGCAGTGCCCCAGCATTGCGCCGGCGGCGGCAAGCACCGCCATGTCCGGGCCCCACAGACCGGCGATCAGCAATGCCACGGTGCCCTTCGCCCCATCCAGCAGCAGGGTCACGGCGGCCAGTTTCTTGCTGCCCGTGCGCAGCACGTTGGTGGCGCCGATGTTGCCGGAGCCGATCTTGCGGATATCACCCAGCCCGGCCAGCCTGGTCAGCACCAGCCCGAACGGGATCGAACCCAGCAGATAGCCGAACAGCGCCGCCGCATAGAACGGCCAGGTAAAGGAGATATCGCCCATCGGGTCCGGCATGGCGTCCCTCTCAGGAATCCAGCTCGAAGATCGTCTTGCCGTTCACCATTGTGCGCAGGGCGCGGCCCTGCACCGGCAGCGTGTCGAACGGGCTGTTCTTCGATTTCGACTTGAACTTGCTGGCCTCGATACGCCAGGGCCGGTCGATATCGACCAGCGCCAGATCGGCCGGCCAGCCTTCCTTCAGCTGCCCCAGCTTCAGCCCGAGGATATTGGCCGGCCCGCAGGTCAGCGCCGCCAGCGCGGTCAACAAGTCCAGCTTGTTCTGGTGCACCGGGGCGAGCGTCAGCGCCAGCAGCGTTTCCAGCCCGACCGCGCCGGATTCCGCCTGGGCGAAGGGCAGGCGCTTGGAATCCTGGTCGTGCGGGCTGTGGTCGCTGGCAATCGCATCGATGGTGCCATCGGCGATGCCGTTCAGCACCGCCAGCCGGTCAGCCTCGCCGCGCAGTGGCGGCGACAGCTTGGCAAAGGTGCGGTAGTCGCCGACCGCAGTCTCGTTCAGCGTAAAATAGGGCGGGGCGGTATCGCAGGTGACGCGCAGGCCACGTATCTTGGCCTTGCGGATCGCATCGATGGAATCGGCGGTCGAGACATGAGCGAAATGCAGCCGGCTGCCGCTCAGTTCCAGCAGGCGCAGGTCGCGCTCCACCATGATGACCTCGGCGGTGGCGGGAATGCCGGGCAGGCCCAGGCGGGTTGCCCATTCGCATTCGTTCATGCCGGCATCGTTGGTCAGGCTGGGTTCTTCCGCATGCTGCACGATCAGCTGATCGAAGGTACGGGCATAGGACAGCGCCAGGCGCATGACCTGGGCGTTGGCGATCGCCTTCACGCCATCGCTGAAGCCGACCGCGCCAACGCCGGCCAGTAGCCCCATCTCAGTCAGTTCCTTGCCCTGCAGCCCGCGTGTCGCGGCAGCGTAGGGGAAGATTTTTACCAGGCCGATCTTGCGCGCCTCGCGGGCGATGAACTCGACCAGCGACTGGTCGTCGATCACCGGCTGGGTGTTCGGCAGGGTGGCCAGGCTGGTGATGCCGCCGGCGGCCGCGGCGTGCGCGGCACTGACCAGATTTTCCTTATGCTCCTCGCCGGGCTCGCGGATCTGCACCCGCATATCGACCAGTCCCGGCATCAGCGCCTTGCCGCCGCAGTCGATCACCTGATCGGCGGTGGCGTCCTCCAGCGTGCCGAAGCCCGCGATGGCCTCGCCCTCGACCAGCAGGTCGCCGGGCCGGTCCATCCGGCTGGCCGGGTCGAGCAGCCGGGCGTGCTTGAACAGGATGCGCTTGCTCATTTCAGGCCCGTTCCGGCTTTCGGGTCGTTCGGTTTCGCGTCCAGGAAGGCGGCATGGTTCTGCGCTAGCACATCCAGGCAGGCCATGCGCACCGCCACGCCCATCTCCACCTGCTGGTGGATCAGCGAGCGGTCAATATCGTCGGCCACGTCGGTGTCGATCTCCACACCGCGGTTCATTGGCCCCGGATGCATGATCAGCGCGTCCGGCTTGGCCAGCGCCAGCTTCTCGTAATCCAGCCCGAAGAAGTGGAAATATTCGCGCTGCGAGGGGACATAGGCGCTCTTCATCCGCTCGGTCTGCAGGCGCAGCATCATCACGATGTCGCAGCCGGCCAGCCCCTCGCGCATGTCATGGAACACCTCGACACCCAGCCGGTCGATGGAATTGGGCAGCAGCGTCGGCGGCGCGATGACGCGGACCCGCGCGCCCATCGTGGTCAGCAGATAGATGTTGGAGCGCGCCACGCGGCTGTGCGCGACGTCGCCGCAGATGGCGACCTGCAGACCGTCGATTCGGCCCTTGCGGCGGCGGATGGTCAGTGCGTCGAGCAGCGCCTGGGTCGGGTGTTCATGGCTGCCGTCGCCGGCATTGATGACGGCGCAGTTCACCTTCTCCGACAGCAGCTTCACCGCGCCGGATTCGCCGTGCCGGATGACCAGCACGTCGCAATGCATGGCGTTCAGCGTCATCGCCGTGTCGATCAGCGTCTCGCCCTTCTTCACCGAGGAGGAGGCGACCGACATGTTGATGACGTCGCCGCCCAGCCGCTTGCCGGCCAGCTCGAAGCTGGTGCGGGTGCGCGTCGAATTCTCGAAGAACAGATTGATCAGCGTGCGGCCGCGCAGGATGGCGGATTTCTTTTCTGGCCGGCGGCTCTGCTCGACATAGGAATCGGCGAGATCGAGGAGGCCCGCGATCTCCGGCGGATGGAGCCCTTCGATGCCGAGCAAATGGCGGTAGCGGTAGAAGGCGCAGGGCTCGGCGGGGGCATCTGTGTCGGCGGTCATGAGCCGGGACTATAGGCAGAGCACAGGCCTGCCGCAAGCGGCGCTTTCGATGGCATGGCGGGAAAAAATCGCAATGCCCGCAACCCTCGTAAAACGGTAACCGTTCTGTTGTATCAGCCCGATTCCGAGGGTTATACGCCAGGTACCATTATGCTGCTGAACACCATCATCATCGATGATTTCTATACCAATCCGCTGGAGGTCCGCGAACAGGCGCTTTCCATGACCTACCCGAAGCCGGAGGGGGCCGTGTTCTACCCCGGCAAGAATTCGCGGGAATCCATGCTGCCGCCGGAAACCGACCGGATGTTCAGCCAGATCCTGCACGAGCCGGTCGTCGGCAACCGCCGCATGGCGCATGGCCGCTGCCGCATCGCACTGGCTGGCGATCCGCGCCCGGCGGAGATTCATGTCGATCCGAACTGCGTGTGGGCCGGCATCGTCTATCTCTCCCTGCCGGAACATTGCCAGGGCGGGACGGAGTTCTACCGGCACAAGGAATTCGGCACCGAGCGCGCGCCGGTCAGTGACGAGGAGGCACAGCGCCTCTATGGCATGCCAACGCCCCAGACCGTGGTGGACACGATCATTGAACGGGACGGCAAAGATCTGTCGAAATGGGAAAAAATCCTGACGCTGCCGATGCGCTTCAACCGCTGCGTCCTGTTCCGGCCCTTCCTGTGGCACACCAGCGGCATCGAGTTCGGCACCACGCCGGAGAATGGCCGGCTGATCCAGCTGCTGTTCTTCCAGGCGCCGCCCGCGCGTTAGGTCACACCCCGGCGGCGATGCCCTCGATCTCGATCAGGAAATCGGGACTGACGAGGCCGGCCACGATCATCAGGGTGGAGGCGATCTCGGCGTCGCCCAGCACGCGCTTGCGCACGGTGCGATAGACCGGCACATCTTCCTGCCGTGTCATCAGGATGGTGACTTTCACCAGATCGTCCAGGCTCATGCCGGCGGCCTCCAGGCAGGCGACGAGGTTCTTCAGCGCCTGCTCGCACTGTGCCTCGAAGCCTTCCAGCAGGGTGCCGTCCGGCGTCATGCCGACCTGGCCGGAAATATGCAGCCAGCGCGGACGGTCGCGCACCTCCACCATCTGCACATAATTGCCGACCGGTGCCGGAACGCTCTTCGGATTGTGCTTCACCAGCATGACGGCTCTCCCTTGCTCTATTGGCCCTAGCTCTGTCGGTTACACCACGCCCTTGTCGCGCAGGGCGGCAATGTCCTCCGGCGTCATCTCCAGCATCCCGGTCAGGATGTCGTCGGTATGCTGGCCCAGCAGTGGCGGCGGCAGCCGGTAGGTCGCCGGCGTGCCCGACAGCTTCAGCGGATAGGCCAGCATGGTCACCGGATCGGGCGACAGCGGATGGTCCATCTGCACGGTCAGGTCGCGCGCCTTCACCTGCGGGTCCTCGAACACCTGGTCGATCTGGTTCACCGGGCTGCACGGCACGTTACAGCGCTCCAGCCCGTCCACCCAATAGGCCAGGGGACGGGTGACCGTCACCGCCTGGATCAGGGGGATCAGTTCCTCACGGTTGCGGATGCGGTCCGGGTTGGTCAGGAAGCGCGGGTCGGTCGCCAGATGCCCGACATTGGCGAAGTCGCAGAAGCGCTGATACTGCCCGTCATTGCCGCAGGCCAGGATGATGTAGCCGTCGGCCGCCTTGAACACCTGGTAGGGCACGATGTTCGGATGCGCGTTGCCGCGCCGCACCGGCACCTGGCCGGATACCAGATAGTTGGTCGCCTCGTTCACCAGCCAGGAGACCTGCGTGTCCAGCAGGCAGGCGTCGATATGCTGGCCCTCGCCGGTGGCGTCGCGGTGGCGCAGCGCGGCCAGGATGGCGACCGCGGAGTGCATGCCGCACATCAGATCGGCGATGCCGACGCCGACCTTCACCGGCTCGCCCTCGACCTCGCCGGTGATCGACATGATGCCGCCCAGCCCTTGCGCCACGAAATCATAGCCGGCGCGCTCCGCATAGGGGCCGGTCTGGCCGAAGCCGGTGACCGAGCAATAGACCAGGCGCGGGAATTCCTGTTTCAGGCTGGCATAGTCGAGGCCGTATTTGGCGAGGCCGCCGGTCTTGTAATTCTCCACCAGCACGTCGCACTGGGCGATCAGCTTTTTCGCCAGCGCCTGCCCCTCGGGCTGGGAGATATCCAGCGTGACCGAGCGCTTGTTGCGGTTGGCGCACAGGTAATAGGCGCTCTCCGTCGTGTCGTTGCCCTCGGCATCCTTGATGTAGGGCGGGCCCCATTTGCGGGTGTCGTCACCCTGGCCCGGCCGCTCGATCTTGATGATGTCCGCGCCGAGGTCGCCCAGCAGCTGCATGGCGCTGGGACCGGCCAGGATACGGGTCAGGTCGAAGACGCGAATGCCGGCCAAAGGACCAGGGATCGGGCCGGGAGTGGGATTGCTCATGAAATGCCGCCGGATGTTCGGATCAATTACAGGTCCGCGACGGTGGCCGAAGCCGCCGGGGGCGTCAAGCCTACAGCAGCGTCGTGACGATGAGGGGCAGGGTTGCGGCGGCGGCGATCACCTGCACGGTCAGGATGCCGGCCATCAGCTGGTGGTCGCCGCCGAGCTGGCGGGCGAGGATGTAGGAGGAGGCCGCCGCCGGCGCCGCGCTGAACAGGATCGTCACCTGCGCCGTCACCCCCTCGACCCCGAAGGAGAGGCAGGCCAGCGACGCCAGCAGCGGCAGGCCCAGCAGCTTCAGCACCGAGGCCAGCACGATGCCAGTGCGGCCAGCCTTCAGCGCACCGAAATGCAGGCCGGCCCCGACGCACAGCAGGCCAAGCGGCAGGGCGGCGCGGCCGATGATATCCAGCGTCGGGCCGATCACCGGCGGCAGCCCCAGACCCAGCGCGTTCAGCGCCAGCCCGGCGCAGACCGACAGGATGATCGGGTTGCTGGCCAGGGCCTTCGCCAGTGTCCGCCAGCCTGGATCGGCGATGCCGATCAGCCGGGTCAGCAGCACCACGCACAGCACGTTCACGAACGGCACGACAACGCCGATGGCGATGGCGACCAGCGTGTTGCCGGCAGCACCGTACAGCCCGCCGGCGGCGGCCAGTGCGACATAGATGTTCGGGCGGATCGTGCCCTGCAGGACGGAGGTGAAGCCCGGCGTGTCGATCGGGATGCGCTCGCGGACCACCAGCAGCCCGCCGATCATCAGCAGGATCGGCGCGGTCAGCGCCGCCGCCATCGGCACCACCTGCAGCTCGCCGATGCTGGCGGTCGCGGTGCGGGTCAGCAGCATCGCCGGAAACAGCACGAAATAAGTCAGCCGCTCCGCCGCGTCCCAGAAGCCGTTGGCGAGGCCGAGATGCGGCATCAGCCCGCGCTTCAGCAGCGCGCCGAGCAGGATAATCAGGAAGATGGGGCCAAGGGCCGGCAGGACGGCAGACATGGATGACGGCTTAACGCGCCAGCCGCGCCGCGTCCAGTGCCCCTTGCAGGATGTAGGCGGCGGCCATCTTGTCCACCAGCTCGCTGCGTCGCTTGCGGGTCATGTCGGCATCGATCATCAGCCGCGTCACGGCGGCGGTGGACAGCCGTTCGTCCCAGAAGCCGCAAGGCAGGCCCAGCGGCTCGATATTGCGGGCGAACTGCCGGGTCGATTGACAGCGCGTCCCCTCGGTGCCGTCCATGCTGACCGGCAGGCCGATCACCAGCGCGCCGACCTCGCGTTCCTTGACGATCTTGCGCAGCGCCTCGATATCCTTGGTGAGCTTGGTGCGGGCGATGGTTTCCAGCGGTGTGGCGATGGCCTGGCTGAAGTCGGAAATCGCCAGGCCGATGGTGGTGGAGCCGACATCCAGCCCCAGCAGCCGCTGGCGCGGTTTCAGCCCGGCGATCAGCCGTGCGATGGCCGCGCCCGGCGTTTCCGTATCGGGGGGGCTGGCGTGGGTGTCGGGGTTGCGGTGCGTCATGCCCGGTGCTACTTTCCGCCGCGTTTCATTAAACCCTGAATCCTGCGGCTTTCCGCCGTTTCCGCGAGGAAGATTTACAGCATGTCGATGGACAAGGCCACCGTCGCGAATGTCGCCCGCCTGGCGCGCATTAAACTCAACGAAGAAGAGCTGGACCTCTATACCAACGAGCTGTCCGGCATTCTGGACTGGATCGAGCAATTGCAGGCCGTGAATACCGACGGCGTCGAGCCGATGAGCAGCGTCGTCGAACGGCTGCTGCCCGAGCGCGAGGACGTCGTGACGGACGGCAACATCCAGGAGGATGTGCTGGCGAACGCGCCGGAAGCGGCGCATGGCTATTACGTGGTGCCGAAGGTGGTCGAATAATGGCGTCTCTTACCGGACTGACGATGGCGGCGGCCCTGGATGGCCTCGCCAAGAAGGAATTTTCCAGCACCGAGCTGACCGGCGCCTATGTGGCTGCGGTGGAGCAGGCCCGGCATCTGAATGCCTATATCGTGGAGACGCCGGAGCAGGCGCTCGACATGGCCAAGGCGTCCGATGCGCGGCGTGCCAAGGGCACTGCCGGCGCGATGGACGGGCTGCCGCTGGGCATCAAGGATCTGTACTGCACCAAGGGCGTGCAGACCACGGCGGGCAGCCACATCCTGGAAGGCTTCACGCCGACCTATGAATCGACCGTCACCCAGAAACTGTGGGATGCCGGCGCGGTCATGCTGGGCAAGCTGAATCTGGACGAGTTCGCCATGGGCTCGGCCAACATCACCAGCCATTTCGGCAATGTCGAAAGCCCCTGGCGCAAGCCGGGCGACAACCGGCCGCTGGTGCCGGGCGGCTCGTCGGGCGGGTCGGCGGCGGCGGTCTCCGCCCATGCCGCCATTGCCGCGACCGGGACGGATACCGGCGGCTCGATCCGCCAGCCGGCGTCCTTTACCGGCATTGTCGGCCTGAAGCCGACCTATGGGCGCTGCTCGCGCTGGGGCATCGTCGCCTTCGCCTCCTCGCTGGATCAGGCCGGGCCGATGACCCGCAGCGTCACCGACGCGGCGATCATGCTGGGCGTCATGGCCGGGCATGATCCGAAGGATTCCACCTCGGTCGATATCGCCGTGCCGGATTACCGCGCCGCGCTGGAAGGCTCGGTGAAGGGGTTGCGCGTCGGCATTCCCAAGGAATACCGCGTCGAGGGCATGCCGGCCGCCTTCAGCCAGTCGATGCCCTGCTGCCACTGCTGCTCGATCTCGGCCGGCATGCCCTCGACGCGGTATT
>Ga0114898_1001120_pt1 | contig 16937 bp, 20 predicted proteins | sample Malvired_Geostar_FD_83496 | JGI IMG/M metagenome (GOLD analysis project Ga0114898, IMG submission 83496) | Marine viral communities from the Global Malaspina Expedition - Malaspina viral metaG DeepMed_Geostar | ecosystem: Environmental > Aquatic > Marine > Oceanic | place: Mediterranean Sea... | reverse complement strand
CGTGTTCAAATCACGATGCCGCCAAGCACCGTTTGTGAATGTTCCGCCATTAGTTCCCGACGTTTGCTCATCAACAAGATAAGCAACCTTAACTGAACCCAGAGTTACATCTGCATCAGGAAAAGTAATAGTCCTGTCGGCAGTCGGATCAGTTATAGCAAATGTAGTCTCAAAAGCATCTGCTGTAGCTCCCTCAAAGACTAGAGGAGAACCCGCAGCAGTCTGAAAAGTTGCTGTACCATCCTTGACTAGAACGCCATCAATAGTTACTCCACCAGCAGCAGTGCGTTCAGAAATTGTGTCAACTTTAACCTCACTCATAACCCAAAAGCCTCCTGCACTTCTTCTGTAGTGATGTGATCTGGTTTCATATTAGGTATCTGCCAGTTTCACAAATGTTGCATATGTTAAATTTTCTGTTGTACTTCCCAATGTTTCATTGCTTGTTCCGCCACTCAAAACATCAACAGAGAATCGCACTTTGCAATCAGTGGTACTCGTAACATCAAACAGGTGAAATGCCGTTCCTGATTGCCTGTGCATCGATTGCGCCTCCGCAAATGCTGATGCAACAGTGTTATAAGTAGAATTGTTAGTGGTAGTGTCGATGCGATACTGGTGTTGGCTTGATCCGCCAGGTTCGCCGTCCATACTTCCGCAAAACACAACAAGCCAAAAACCTGTCGATGGATAGGTGAATACGCCGGATGACTCGCTCATTGCAGAACCCAATCTGCCGTATCCGTAGGTGTCGGACTCCTCCCATGTCCCTGTAATGGGAATGTGGTCACCTGTAATCGTCGCAGTTAATCTCCACTGGCTAGCGTCAGTTAATCCACCAGCAGGGAATCCTGTTGTGGTAGCACCCGTGAGGTCAATCGTGCCATTAACATCCAGCGTCGCTCCACTAGCTATATCAATCTCTGCTGATGCAGGGAGTTGGAAAAGATCAGAAGCATCACCAAGTGTTACTGTCGTACTTGTTGAGGGGGATATTTTATTTGTTTTTACTTCGGATGCCATCGCTATCCTCCTGTGATACTGGCTATTTCAGCATCGTTAAGGCCAAGAGCATTTAGCTTTCCAATGGCGCTTGCTTTTGTTTCGGCTGCGGCTACTTGTTCTGCTGTAGGTTCGGGGACAGGCGGTTCTACAAAGTGGAATGAGCCATCATACGTGCCACCGATTCTTGTATTCTCGTCAGCTAGAATTAACTCAGCGTCGGGTATGGACACTTCCTGCACACCATCCCATACAATTATATTTTCTACTGCGCCGTTTTTAACTACTGCGTAATTAGCCATTATTTGTACTCCCACACTATTATCAGACCGGCTGATCCCGCAGCACCACTATAGCCAGTTGTCCCACGACTACCTTCCCCGCCACCACCATAACCGGGTGTTGCGGTTGGTGGATTTGCATTGCCTGTAATAGAATAGTGCATGGAAGAAAATTGTGAACCGCCTCCAGTGTTATTTTCATTTGTCTGGCCGCCGCCGGAACCGCCCGTGATATTTAAGTCACCACCAGTAGCTGTGCCACCAGCTCCTCCGCCATAATTGTTTTCCTGACCCAGATTACCGCCATTACCAATAATATCTGTAAAACTTCCACTGCCTGTGGCCTTTACAAAACTCGATAAGCCACCATTTCCACCAGCCGCATTTGAACCGCCTCCAGTACCCGCGCTTCCTATAGTTACAGTTGCAGTATCTATATCGGTTACATCTAAAAATTTCCTAGCATAACCTCCGCCTCCACCGCCATCTCCTTTACTTGTGGAACCACCTCCGCCGCCTCCTCCTGCTCCTTGAACCTCGACCACCAGCTTGGTCGGATCGTTGTCAGTCTTAGTCCATGTATCAGAGGCAGTGTATACTTCCATATTGACAAACCCAGCACTAGGAAACCCAGTTGTAGTCGCACCAGTTACATCAATCGTTCCATTAACATCTAATGTGGCACCGCTTGCAATATCAAGTTCTGCACCAGATGGCACCGTAACGGTATCACCAGTTGCCATAAGAGTAGCCGCTGTAGAAGCGCCCTCAGGTTCCCAAGTATTGACGTTAATCTTGCTCATACGATCACCAGTGTTCCTGTGACTGTGATGACTCCAGTAAAGGTTGTAGGCCCAGCGATCACTGCGTTATCTGCAATCGTATAGTCACCATCTATTGTTGCAGCAGTCTCAAAGAACCCCTCTTTTGCAGGAGGGTTAGTTATATACAGCGTTCCGTTTGTTTCGCCAGCCATAATGCCTCCTATGCTGAGATCGCGTCTACAACGCTGACCCAAGCTGCTACAGAAGTTGCCGCAGAAGACTGAATTCTTAGAAGATCAGTGCTTTGCATAACAATCTTAGCACCGCCTTGTATCAGTTCAACCGATGCCTTCGGGGGAATCTGTAGGTCATCAGCAAGGTAAACAACAGATGCCGTAGTTCCCGCTCCAGCAACGTCAATCCATACGTCTACAGTGACTGCACTCGCTGTGATGTTTGTTAGCCTAATGCCAATCAACGCATCATTAGAGTTAGCTGTCCGTAGCGTATGCGCTGCGTTAGTAACCTGTGATTTGTAGTCTTTTGTAAAGTCTTGTGCCATAATGTTATCCTATTTTAGAGGGCAATCGCCATGGCGACTGAGAATCCAGCTGTAGCGCCAGAAGGTACTGTCTGCCAAGAGCAGCTATTGTCGCCATCTTCTCTTAAAAACTTAGTTCCACCAGTTTCTCCCGTAGATTTTACTTCAATTCCTTCTAAATCTATATAAGTGCCATCTATTGCTGTACCATTCCAAGTTCCCGTAGCAATAGTACCAAGTATAGTTATACCAGTGCTAGAACCAACATCTAAGTGAACTGGAGCTCCAGCACCATCAGCAATCACTATCTTGCCATCAGTTTCGCCAACTAGTTCCGTGCCACCATATCCTAACCCAACCTCTGCACCTTCCCATGTTCCTGAAGCTATTGTACCAAGAGTGGTAATGTTTGTGGATCCTGTCCACGTACTTAGTGCTGTGTTTTCTACATTATCGAGACTTAAATCTGTTTTAGTTTCTGAAGCGTTTCGTCCTTCTAAACCGCTTGCTGTAAACTTGGCGTAGTCATTGTCTGCTACAGTAGCTGAATCTATTTTAACTGCGTTAGTATCAGCTATACCAAATGTAAGTGCAGCTTGTGCGCCTATATCACTTAAAACCTCTGACGCGCTTCTACCTTCCACGGTTGTCCCATCAATTCTTAAGAAGTCATCATCTACAACACCCGTTGTAAACTGAGCAACATCATATTGTGATATACCAACAGCAACAGACAATTCTGTGCTAGTAATTTCTAAACCACCGTTAGCCATTAAATCAGTACTAAAAGTAGTACTAGTTAAGTCTAAACCATCGCCAGCTGTATATGTAGTATTTGTATCGGGTGGAACTTGCCATGAACTTGAATTATCTCCATCGATTCTTAAAAATTTTGCAGTTCCAGTTTCTGATGTAGAAAGTACAGAAGTACCTTCTATAGTTGTTATATGTCCTGGAGCCGCCCAACCAACTGTATCAGCTGCAGAATCATATGTTAATACATGTCCGTTTGTTACACCAGCTACCGCACTAATCGTATCAGCCGCATTAACAGCTAATACCGAACCTTTAGCTACTGTAGTAAGACCGGTACCACCAGCTGTTACTCCTAAAGTAGCAGCTAAAGCTGTTGCTATTGATGCTGTACCTGTCAAGTCACCAGTAACGTCTCCGGTTACATTACCCGTTACATTACCTGTTAAGTTGCCAGTTACATTACCGGTTACGTTTCCCGCGAGAGCACCAACAAAGTCCGTAGAAGTTACAGATGTCAACCCAGTTAATGTTGCGTCTAAATTAACTACTACAGCGCCCGCAGTCGGCGATGCTGTTAAATTTGTTCCGCCAGTTACTGTTGTTACTGCGCCTGTAGCGGCAGCTAAAACATTGGCGGCCGTCATTTTTTTCGTTAGACCACTGCCCACCGCTTCTATAACAATATAGTCAGTTAAACCTATTGTGCCTCCAGCAATATCAAGATTATTAGCATCTAGCGTTAATTCATATTCTGGGTTAGCGCCGGCATACGGTGTAGATGTCTGCGCTAGTCCGCTATTTACACTTGTTTTTACACCGCTAAGAACATAATCACGCAAAACAGACGCTTGCATCTTCTCATCTATATCCGGTGATTCTCCCGTTAAATATAAATAATCATCATACGACAGCGTTGACGTCGATCGCGCGATCATATCGATTACTTTTTTTGTTGCCATATTAAGAATCCGCAGTTATGATGTATGAATCTGTTCCGGTGGCCGGTATAATAAATGTATGATCTGAAATAATATTATTTATCTGTGTGGTAACGTTAGAACCAACTGGCCAATATGAACTAGGATCAAGTGAGAATGTTTGAGTTCGTTTGAAGTACCTTCTAGTAGAACCACCAGCTTGCAACCCAACGGCTTTTATTCTTCCAAGTAAGCCATATAACTGCGTTGCATATATTTGATAATCCGCCTGTTGGTAATGTGCCTTCATGTTTACTAAAGCATGAAGAAAAATCAATTGTGGGTGAATAGTGCTTAAATCACCGTCTTCATCAAACTCACCGAGTTTAGTGTTGTACTCTAATTTTAAAGCATACGCGTCGTTGGGCGTCGGCCATAATTCAATCATTGGCTTAACGATGCCAGCAGAGGTTGCTTCGTTTCTTATATCATATCGAGACGGCCATGTATCGTTAATAACAGGAGAGATATTGTGCTCTCCAACGCTAACCCCTACAGATAACTCATAATAGGTGCCGCCAGAACTTCTCTGAACGGAAATCGTTAATGGTTTTAATGGGTCGCAATCAACAGGAAAATTATATAAAGCTTGACCTGACACAGTAGAGCCAGGTTCTGTATCATTTACTCTATGCGTTAATAGATCACCAAACTCAAAAAATAACTGCTCTTGTGCACTTCGTAACGCGGAATTAAATAAACCTTGTTGAAGAATAGCTCCAGAACCAGAGGAACTAAACCCTAGTCTCTGCGCTAGTTCTGTTCTTAGGCTCAGCAGTGTTCTCGCTGCCATTCGCTATCCTCTCTTTTTCAAGTATTCGGTTTATCGAAACCTCTATACCATCTCGATAACTACTACCAAATACTTCCTGTAACTTGCGTTCGCCGTGTGTAAGTAACATACGGCTAATCTCTTGATCCATGTCTTCTATAACATGTGTCTCTTCTGTTTTACCAGATACTCTTACGTTTTCCGCTCCAAAACCAACTATCCATATTGGTAATTCATGGGCTGGAAATGATTTTCCTACTTCTGCGAATTGATTTAAAGTCAATTCAATTGTTATGATTGGAATCATCTTTTGCATATTTCTCTCCCTTAAGATGCAAGGGGGGCCGAAGCCCCCCAAGCTTCATACAAATTAACTGCCGTTAGCCAAAATAACACCATGAGCGTTCAAACGATTGGCCGTTAAAGAACCGCGCCAAGTCAAACCCCAATAGTAGTTATAACTGGTATGTGCACGAGGAGGCTTCCTCGCAATCATATCGTTATCTTGAATCGGACGAAGTGTGATATGTTTAGTATTTAGGAAGTAGCAACGTTTGGTCCACGCACAGCTAACCGTGTTACTTACTTCAGTACCAGTAATACCATCCAAGTCGTCAAAAACCGGATCCCAAATGATTGGAACACCCTGGAAGAACAAGCCTGTAAATGTACCGCTATCTTTGATTTCCAAAGATGGGTCCATGTTCCAAGGAGCCTGAGCAGAACCAGGCTGTACAGCATAACGAGACTCTTTCAAGTCTGCTGCAATTTCATAGGACTTAATAAAATCAGTACCAGCTAGAATGAAGTCAGGACTTCCACCGTTACGCTGACATTGACGCCATAGGGTGTGCATATGACCCAATAGTACGTTACCAGCATAAGGAGTTGCAGTGCCGTTAACATTCAAACCACGACCAACGTCAATATTCTGACGCCAGTAGCGGTTAGTTGCTGTACCAGCTGTTGCTCTGTTTAGACCACCAACGATGCCAGTATCGTTCTTCAACGGAACGAGAAAGTCTAGACCGTTAATAGCCTTATTGGCCATAGTAGTAGCACCCATCGTAATGGAACCATCGAGATGCAAAGACTGATCGAGGATCTTCTCGAATCCCAGTCGAAGCACTTCCATCGCTTCATTAAATACGTTAGTTAGCTGTACAAGACCAGCCGCGCTTGAATTACGCGGGCTTTGTGAGTCACCAATAAGAATACCATTACCAAGTAAGAAGTCTTCAGAGAACTGGAAACCGTCATGTGCCGAGTTCCAAGGGTAATAAGCCTGCTTCACAGTGTCGCGCGTATTATAAGTAACATCACCAGATAGGTTAACGGTACTCGCATGAGTATCACCAAACCACTGGAAATTGTTGTCATAATCTTCACGAATCTGCTCGACGATGTTTTCTTTACCGCCACCCCAAGGCTTTTTCTTTGCCATTAGAGCTTTGAGCAGGGGACGTTCAGTCGCAACCTGGTCAATAGGTTTATTCTTCAAAAAGTTCTGAAGAGCTACATACCCTAGCTGGGATACATCATTGGCATTTAATGCAGTTTGCGTTGCCATTTATTTCCCTCCAAAGGAATGTAATTATGTGGAACAGGGTCGGCTACACGAAAGCCTATACGTGCTACTGGTGATGAATCCAGTTTTCATCTATCCTGTCAATTATGCATCGCATCGAGATGCGCCTGCAAAAACTCAGGCGTAACCTCTGCGGTGTCTAACATGGTTGCGCTTCCAACGCCTCCATTACTTCTACCAGGTGCTAGGGGCCTGGATGATTTACTAGCATTTCCGTTTTGTTGTGCGGCTATTTTCATACCCTCACTCAATACATTATACTCGTTTTGCAACATGGGTAACCAATCTTGCGGTGGAAATTGAGTCTGAGCTAATCGTCTACCAACCTCTTGCATTGCTTCAGATTTCAAAGCATAATCAGGATCAGATTCTTTTACTTGGTTTTCCCATCGAGATATCTGTTGATAAGCTTCATTAGCAGCACCATTATATGCTGCTTGATAATTATTGTGATCTTCAGTCATGCGTGTGAAATCACTTTGCGCTTGATTCTGTGCGTTTTCTGTAACTCTCTGCCCAGCTAATTTATTTGCCCACTCTTCGCTCATTTCTAAATTCTCTACCGCGTTAGAAAGATCTTGAAAATCGTTATAACTAACATTTTCATTGTTTGTAGCATTTACACCCAACTTCTCACCTATTTGGTCAGCAAATTGATCCAATGATTTCAATGCATTCACAGCTTTGTTATAATTGCCTGAATTTAGGTTATTAAAAATATCGAGAGACCAATTTAATTGCTGGGGATTAGTTCCAGAACCTAAAATATAATCTTGCAACTCTTTAGACACCGATAATTCTTGATTTTGTATTTCTAGTTCTTTCGCCTTGTTAATCCAGTGTTCGAATCGCTCTTGCGCTTTGGGTTTTAAATTACCATAAAGATCTGCATCTTCTGGGTCTAGATCTGTCCTTGTTTCATCTGTCTTGCTCTCTGAAACCGTCTCTGTTGGTGCCGTTGATCGATCATCTTCTGTGTTGCTGGATTCTTGCTGAGCTGTCTCAGCTTCTTCGTATGTGGGAGTTTCAGTAGTCTGTTCTTCGGTTGATTCTGCACTGTCTGCTGCATTAACTATCTCCTCGGGGTATTCTTCGAGTATATTCTCGTACTCCTTTTCTAGTACCTCTAATGTATCGTCATACAATTCAGCTGATGTCATCTCCTGTTTGTCTTCTGCCATTACATTTCTCCCTACGGTTGGCGATTATTGTTACGGAGGCGCTGATTTGTGCGATTCTCCGGCGCATTTACTGCTTCATTCACCTGTTGAGGTGGTTGTTGCTGTGGTGGTTGTGTTGCTGTGCCAGATGATTGGCCCATAGCTGATTGCATAGCCTGGTTTTGCATCATCCATGTTTGCATTTCTTGCGGAATTGGCGGTAAAAACTTAGCAATATCAATTCTTTCATCAAAACGCTTGAAAGTTTCCTCTAATAGCTGTATATATGGGTTAAATTGATCTGGAATACCCATTTGACGTAATTGCTGTACAAATTGTATGCCCTGCATTAGTAGTGGCATCAATTCTGTCCACCTCATGCGTTCAGAATCAGTGTCTGGCATTCCCGTACTACCAGCAGCAATATCTAAATATACAGAATCGTACAACTGTTGTTTGTTAAGTATAGGCCAAAACGCATTAGGTCCCGCTATTTCTTGAGCTTTTTCAGGTGCAATTTCTTGTAGTAGTATCTCTGCAGCAAACCAAGCTATTTTCTTTAACCAATCTTCTGTAATGTCGACCTTCTCTTGCACTCTAGTGGCTAAACCCGCCTGTTGAATATTAGCTTCTGTTGCTGTCTTAGCACGCATGACCCCGCCACGCTGTGCATCGCCCAAACCGCTGATCCATTCCATGTCTGTTCTCAACGGAGATGTATCATATACTGCAGGATTCATTGGTGGTGGGTTAGATGGTTGAAATACAGATCTTACATCTTGACCTGAAGCATTAATGAGCGCTATCTCTCCAATGGATGCGTTACTAAAGACCTCAATATCTTCGTAGTTTACGCGAGAAGCATCAGCAACAAAAAATGGCGCAGATAATTCTCTATGTTTAGTCTGTTGTGTTCGTATGGTATTATATTCATCCTGCAAAGACATTAGCAATTCAGTTTCTGATATTGGCCATTCTTGCCCATCAATCCAATTAAGACCTAAAACAAAATATGGGAAAAACACGTCGCCCATTCGTTTTGGTGCGAACGGTTCCTTTACCCACTTTTCACAACCCTCGGCCCAGGTGTATACAGTTTGTGTTGTTCTATCCCAATATTCCCAAATGGCCATAGCTAAGTTAACATCTTCTGTTTGATTGCTTGTCCAAGCCTCATCACGTCTTAACCGATTAAGTATACCCTCTTGCGTCCGTCTATAAACAGTAAACTTTTCAACTTCTTCTTTTGTTAACTGAAACCGCTCCATAACGTCAGATGGCGTCATCCAAGTAACGTTGGCCATCCATTTAGCTTGATCGTAATCCTGCAATGTATCCAATGAGGTATCCATTCTAAAATCTTCTGGTCTAATAAAACCAAGATTCAAACCTTCCCTCTGCAAAACCTCTACTTGATCCTGCAAAGCCATCATTGTATTTTGTACTTCTTCTATCAGAGCTTCTTTATCTGATGTATCTTCATTGTTAGCCATTAAAGTTTGTAGATCATTCTGCATCTTAGCTATACTATCTTGCGCATCGTTAAACTGTCTACTAACTAACGGATCTTTATAGAAATCACGTTGGTAAGTAACTTTCACAATACCAATCTTACTGGTCATACAAGATCTTAAAACTTGTTTAGCAACTTTCTTTAACTCTGCTCGTTTTAGAGATTCATTCAATACTATCTGTAACGTTTGTCCAAAAAGATCTGCTATACGATATTCGTAACCACTCGGTTCAACATATTCTTGTGGTCTGATTTTTATTTCTGGATTTTTAGCATATATATATGGTATCAATCCTTGAAGTGTAGCATGGATGATATTGCCTTTTATTAAACGTCCGCCCTCATACAACGCTTGCGTTTCAGTCATTATCTGAGTACGTTCGTTCATACGACCTAAAGCGTACTTCCGAGAATTCTCTATTTCTTTGTATTTAACTTTCCATTTCTTATAAGAAAGCTCAACATTCTGTTGGAATTTCTTCAGTAAACCTTTCGCACCAGGAGATATACCAGTGGTTAAGCTAGGATCATCTGTCAATATGTTTAAATTATCCATGGTTCATCCTGAGTGTACATTTCGTCTATTTTATCTAACCATTCCATCGTAAATGGTTTCGGACCTTTGTGCTTTGGTTTAGGTTTTACAGTTCTCGCCCTTCTCAACATTAATCCGTATCTAGTCGCGTCAAATAAATGGTCTTCAGCAGATGTATCAATATCCTCTACTCTCTTGGGGTCAGCAGGTAAAGACGGCACCGTGCGTAACCAATGCTTACACGTGCTAAAAATCTTAAGACCACCGTTCGATAACCTGTCCACAATTTCTTGTAAACCCTGCACCCTAGATCCAGGACCTTTCGCGCTAGATTCCCAAACAACATTATAATCAGCAAATACGTCTGCAACACTTTTATGGCGACCGTCACGCATAAAGATTGCAGAATCAGCAACATTGCTTTTAAATTTAATTTTAAGCTTTTTCTCAGCTTCTTCAGCATCTACTATCTCCCTCGCTATATCTTCTATTGGTGTTTCACTGCCTTTATTAGGTTTAGAACTCCAATAACGTTCTCTGTAGATATAGATTATACCATCATAGTCTTGCGTGAACCAGACACATCCAGCCGGGGATTTATAACCATGGTCGTATGATTTCCATCTCTTCCACTCCAATGGAATATCAAAAGGTTCCACAATGTGGATCTTTGGGTCCCAAACGCCTTCGAAGAAAGCGCCCGGTGCTATGTTCCAATCACCATCTAACCATGCTCTAACGAGCCATTCTGGTCCACTCTTTTTGATCCTGTCAATGTAACCCGGGTCATTCTCCATCAGAGGAGTATTATCCTGTATCTTCGACGGAATAAAAATTGATTCCCCACCCTCATTGTCGATATATCTTTCTTTCACCCAGTTATGTCCTGGCCCGCCTGGGTTAGCGGAAGCTCTGAACAGAACTGGTACGCCAGCAGCAGAACGCATGGTAGCTCCAAGCATGTCGATAGGTTCTGGCGACGGCCAGTTACCGAGTTCGTCAAAGCCTAGAAAAGTTACAGAAAAACCCTGCAGCTTCATAGCATCAGAGTCTTCATCAAGGTGTTTAAGCTGTAGCACAGCTCCGCTGGGCGAGACCCATTTTCGCTCCCCGACTTTCCATTCCCAACCTTCTTGCACGAAGACGTACTGACCTAGCTTGATGAGCTCGCCCGTTTCTGGAAATGACCGACGGAACAGAAGACCTTGCGCCTCCTTTCCGTATTTCTCTGCATGCTTGCGAAATGCTAGAAGCATTCCAACACTTTTAGAACCTCCTCGCGCTCCGCCAAACAGTATATGAGGATGCTCACTATTAACAAACTTCTTTTGTGGACCTTCGAGTGCTGTCCAGCGAGTCTTCCGCGCTTCCATGCGTCGCTGCATTTCTGATAATAATAGCGCACGGATTTCGTCCCTTGGTAACCCGTTTGCTAGAGCGATAGAGAGGCTCAATTTACACCCGGACTTGTTTCGAAGAAAGTAACAACGTCTTCAGGACACGGTATTAGGTATGTTTCATACGTTATTACTCTAGTGCCCGCGCCATAACTTTGTTCAGTACCAAAATCTTGTGTTGTTCTTGTCCAAATATTAAATACACCCAACTCTTTATTGTATTCTATTTTAGTTGTTGCGCCTAACAAAATCTCACTAAACGCTGGTCCGCCTACAATTGCTGTATGTGTTGTGGCTGTACTACCTAATACCCCGCGATCGGCTGTTGATGTCAATTGAAACTCATCAAAACCGCTGGCACTCGTAGATCTGGGGTTAATACTGGTATACTTAATAATCTCGTCATCTATTCTTACATAACCACTAGTCGGCCAATAAGAAAGAGGATACAAAGAAGGCGTCCCAGGAATAGGCGTTGTCGCTGGTATTACCAAAGCAGTCGCGTTAATAGTAACCTGTAAAATTGCTTGAGTAATTGTACCGTTGGTACCAGCATACGATCCAAAGTTTCCAGGGTTTTCTACCAAGCCAACGTCAGAACTGGTTGGTATCCAAGCCTGAGCGTTTATATAATCTATAACATCCTTGGGGCCTTTGTTGTACGCAGGAACCACCAGCTTGCTGATGTTCTTTATAACAGCCATAACTAATAAGCGCGTTTAGTATTGCTTTTCTTGCGTCCGTGTGTTACAGTTTGACCGGTTTTCTTAGCCTCCTGCATAGCAGCCTTTTTTCCCTTTGCTGTGTAAGCAAAGTGTTTCTTACCTACTTTTGGCATTATGATTTCCCCGCTTGTTTGATTCCTGGATACTTCCTCTTTACTGCAGCTCTAACTCTCGACTTTAATGCTGGTGATCCATGCTGCGAAACCCTCGATAGAGCATTCCTTGCATGACTAGCATCGTTAATAGGATAACTTCTGTCAGGACCTGCAAAGTCTTTTGATGGAATTGCTTTTCTTTTTGCTGCTGTTAGTTTACCCATGTTGCCTACCAGCCGCCGCTTAACCACGTTGAGCCATCTCCATCTGGATCATATGTCCACAAGGGGGTGCTGGTTGGATCTTCACCCCAATAACCTACGCTGGGACTTCCATCTGCTCCTTCACCAGGATCCATGTGTGCGTATCCTTTCCAGATACTCGGATCGGCTTCAGCAATCACTTTTGCATCAGCACTCCTCATCCCACCCGCAACTAGCGCGTCAACCTTATCGGTGAATTTTCTTTCGGCTCTTGCTTTTCTTTCGTAGAAATCAGGTGAGCCATAATAACCAGTTGGTAATACCCTTGACCTGCCCATTACATCTCTTCGGTGTATCCCTTCGGCTTTCGAAAGGCGAAAGGACTTTTTGAGCTCTTCCTTACCAGCTGGCGTAGCATAATGGTGCCATTCGCCATAAAGACTTTCGTCATAAGGAATACCGCTAGATGTTAAACCAGTCCACGTTGACTTATCAACTTCTTTAGGAACGGTTAATTTAGGAACGCCTGTGGTTGGTGCCGGAGGACTTCCTATCGGGCTAACTGGTTCGCTACTCGGTAACATAGCAGCCATCGGATCAAATGGACCACCCATTGGTGTAATCTCATCACCAAAATTCATACTGAATGGATTTGGCGCTTCTGGTGTGAAAGTATCAGGTGCATCCATTATATCAGCGCGTCTAACAGCTGATGGTCTTCGGTTAATCTGTGCCATTATGTTAACGCTATATAACAATCAAGATCGATTATATTCGCGCTATGCGCGCTGATCTTTGTTATATCCTGTAGTGTGGGTGCTACTATCGTCGTGTCATCATCAGCTTCTATACCGCTAGTTGCAGCAGACAATATAAAGCTCTGTCCTGCTAACACAACAATCCAACAGTTGCTAGATGCACTTTCAAGGTTTAAACTAACGCCATTAGTATCATCCTTGTTGGTAATCCTTAGATACTTGACATTCGCTGATATAAACTTACCAGGAGCAACAACTGTGCCAAACTCAAACAAAGCCCGAACATTACTTGCATCCAAGGTTACAATACGCTGGTTAACCTCGTTAATAGCAGTCACGGTAAGTGTATTCGTTGCCCCCATATCGGAGCCGTTTAAGGATACTGATTCCGTTAACTTTACGGTTAGCGTTCCAGATGTGATAGTACTTGCCATTAGTTAGTCCTCAAGTAAAATCTTCTTTGGTTAGTTTAAGAAAAACAAACCCATCAATACCTGATACAGGTGTTACTACAATATCAGGGTTTGTAGCATCTCCTGGTTGCGTAGCCGCGTTTGGTATAGTATAATTAAAAGAACCCGTACCACTCACATTTATAGCATCTGTGGTACCTGTTCCGGTAAAGGAAATGTTAACAGGAGAATCTACGGACCACTCTACAGCTGAGATGGTGAATTTCTTGAACCCTCCAGTACCATCATACATACCTCGAAGCGTACTAGCATCGACAGTCATACCCACACCACCGTTGTAGAAGCTAACAAGAGCATTAGTAGAACCATTGGGTGCATTTGTTCCCGTTAATACAGCCGTACCTGCAGCTGAAGAGCCGCCACCTCCAGAGATTGTTACTGTAGGCGCTGAAACATATCCTTCACCTTCGTAATCAATAGTGATACTGTCTACAGTAGCACCGTCTAAGACCGCCGTGCCCGTTGCTGCTGTGCCACCTACTGGCGCTGCGAATGCTACTGTTGGTGCAGATGTGTAACCAGTACCCGCGTTCGTTATGGTAACACTGGATACAATTTTACCCAGGTTATATGTGTCGTTTAAGATCTTTACATTAGCGCCCATTAGTTAGCCTCCGTTCCGAGTTCAAATTCATTCATTAGGCCTAACAACTCTTCGTCAGAGATGCCACGCACCGATTCGTTTACATTAATATTCTGGTCTAGCGCCCGCATAGACGGTACACATCGCTCTACCAGTATCCGTGCTGCCTGCACATCTCCATCCTTAGCAGCGTTAGCCAGAACTTCAATAACGTCTGGCAAGTGCTCACTAATTTGGCTCCGCAATTGAGCCATTGTCTTCTGACTTTTCCTGGGTCTACCCTTAGGGTTACCCGATTGTCCTTGTTTCCAGGGCATAAAAATTTATCTCTTATAAGGTTGGTCCAACATAATTTTCTCCCAAAACCTTCTGTATTTCAATTTCTGGTATGCGAGCTTGTCTCATAGCTGCTTCTGTGCCAGATGGTAACCCGCTTAAATCTTGACCAGCCGCTACGGCTGCTCCTGTACCAGTAGTTTCAGGATCTAAGTTACCAGGATGCATTTGTGGATTCTTACGCATTTCATTAAAAAACATAGCGGCAGTGATTGGCAATGATAGTCTTCCAAGAGCACCGCCTATTGTGCTTGTCGGTAATTTACCCACAGCGCCGCCGGTTACACCCTTTAATCCCCGACCAAGCAAGTGTGCGATATCTTTATACTTACCCCAACCAGCTAAATTATAACCGGGAACTGCTCGCGCTCCTATTGGTGTAAATGTTTTACCTAACAACTTCATCCACCATGGTGCTGATGCAGCTAAACCTGCTGCCCCCGCTACACCACCCGCTGCAGCCAATGGATTAATACCACTATCTTCTGGTATTGGTGGTCCACCTATATCATCTTGAGTTGCTTCAAACTGAGGCAGCAATGCTGACCCCGCATTCGAGCCTACTGCGCCTGGATCACCCTCATCTGCCCAACCACCAGCCATCTCTCCAATAGGAGAACCTTGCTGGATTAATGGACTTGTAACACTCGTATCCTGTGTTCCATAAAAACCAGGGTCACCACCGGTTGGATGCGTTGGTGTAAAACCACTACCCACAAATGATCCTCTGCTTGGTGTAAACATACCTACATCGCCTTCATCGGCCCAGCCTCCAGCCATATTTCCAATAGGCGCAGAAGTTTGCATTACTTCAGTGATGCTGACATCATCCATCCCGCCGCCATCCGTTCCAGGTACTATTTTTGAGATAGCATCTTGAATATCTTGTGCAGCTGTTTGCCCCATACCGTCTTGCGGTCTCACAGCACTAGTCATTTGCTTACCATGCCCCGGAGCTGCAGCACCCCGTTTCCAGTACATTTCTTGGGTATCACCAGTAGAGAACTCTCCTGAATCTTCATTAACGACATCTCGCCATGCCATTTGACCCGGCCCTGATCTTTGTGGGGTAAACATCGCTTGTAGAAAGCTCGGTAGTGCCATGTACTCGTCCTCGTTTGATAATCTCCTCCCCAGGTGCCTGATATTCTAACACAGTATTAGTAAAATCAAAAAAATTTTAGAAAAAAATTGAAATCAAAATGGTAGGTTGTGTATCTGTCCAAACTAGAACAGACTCCCCCTCGAGCATTAGTGTTTAATTATATTCTAAAATTGATTTATTATATTATACTTAACCTAAAAAAATGTCAACTTATTTTTTCTATAATTGAGAATCATTTAAATTTTATCACTCAACATAAGGAAACTCTAATATGAGCAATAAGTCCATGAAACTCCACACACAGAAAGGTAAGCGCCGCCTGTGGCTCGAAGAGCAGAAGTACGGATTGCCCGGTTTCAAACCCGGTTCGCGATTCAACGTTGTGTACAATGAAGATTCGGTAGAAATCAAGTCTGATCCGAATGGTACCAACACGGTGTTCACCCGCGTCAAAGCGGCCTCAAAACGCATCCCGACTGAGCGTCGCTTCGCCATCGTCGGCATTCACAATTCTCGCCTCAAAGAGCTTTTTGGCGATACTGAGAACGGCGTAGATACTCCGGTATCTTACGAGATGTCGGAAGGATATATCAAAATCATGCCACAGTCTACTGGAGCTTAATCGCTAGAATAACTGCAAGACTGTTTTGGGGACCTTCGGGTCCCCTTTTTTTTCATCAGAAAACGCCGTCCCATCGGTTTTTGCGCGAGACAAGGTCGGTTACTATTTCGAAACTCGCTAATGTTGTTTTCTCCAAGTATATCATAATATTCTAATATACTAATCCCTGCCCCCACCCAGAAGGGGCCAAGAATCAAACGCATTAGCATTTCATTATATTCTAATATAGTTCTTAGTTTAAACTCCACGGTTTAGCCCGAACTAACCAGAAACTCTGAACCGAAGAACCAGAAACTCTGGCGGGGGGAAGAGAATCCTGAGATTCTTGTGTGCGCACAAGCTTCTTCTGATTAAAACAGAACCTCAAACTACTCAAAGTGTGATAAACATTAGCATTTAATGATATTCTTGCACCATTGTTATTTAACTGTTACCTAAATTTTTAACCACTTCAATTTTCCTTAATTGGAGATACTTTTTATTCACAACACTGAGGACAATGCCTATGTCAGGAATCGAGTTAAAGCCAATGAAAATCCATACCCAAAAGGGCAAAAGACGCTTGTGGCTTGAGCAACAGCGATACGGTTTGGATGGATTTGAACCCGGTTCAAGTTTCAAAGTTACATATCACGCGGATTCGATCGAGATTGAGTCTGATCCTGAGGGATCAAACAAAGTCTTTACTCGAGTTAAAAAACCATCGAAGCTCCACCCAACTGAGCGTAAATTTGCTATTGTGTCTTTGCAT
>Ga0114898_1001113_pt1 | contig 17006 bp, 22 predicted proteins | sample Malvired_Geostar_FD_83496 | JGI IMG/M metagenome (GOLD analysis project Ga0114898, IMG submission 83496) | Marine viral communities from the Global Malaspina Expedition - Malaspina viral metaG DeepMed_Geostar | ecosystem: Environmental > Aquatic > Marine > Oceanic | place: Mediterranean Sea... | reverse complement strand
GGTGGGTATCCCGCATCGCATCGTCGTGGGCGACCGTGGGCTTGCCGACGGCACACTGGAATACAAGCATCGCCGTGATGCCGAAAGCCAGGCCGTCCCTGCCGCTGAAATCCTTGAGTTCATCAAATCGCGCGCCAGTCGCTGACGGAAATCATGCTCAACCGAAGTGCTTCAACCTGCGCCACGCTTTGCGTGGCGCTTTTTGTGAGTGGCTGCGCCAACCAGTTGCCCCAGCGCAGCGAACACGAAGCCCGTACCGAGCGCACGCTGCTTGACCACAGCCTGCGCATCGAAGTGGGCGCCCCGTTACTTGAACTGCCTCAGCGACGCATACGCGTGCTCGACCAGAAGACCTTCGAAGTCACCGATTTCGAGGTGACTCGCCGCTATGACCGCTATACGCCTTATCAGGCGTGGCGTGAGCTGTACGAGGTTCCCCTGGGTGCCGTTGCAGTGGTTGCCGGAATAGGCGCCAACGTGCTCAACGTCGTGTTGCTGGGCAACTTGCCGGAGAGCGCCACGCGCGGCTGGATCAGCTACGGCTTCGCGGGCCTCAATCCGTTCGTGAACGTCGAGTCCAACGGCCGCTCGCAGCAGAACCTCGCAAGCCTCGACGAGCGGCGGCGTGATGCACGGCTCGAATATTCCAGCCTGCCTTGGGCCGAGCGCCCGGTGCTGGTGATGGCCGGTGATGAAACCCACGAGCTGAGCACCGACCGCAATGGCGTGCTGCGATTGAATCTGCTCGACGGTGCGCTCGCCGATCAGGATGTCAGTTCGGTCGGCAAGCTTTTGCTGCGCGTCGAAGATCCGCAGGACGCTACCCGCGCCGAGGCGACGCTGCTGGTCAGCCGCAGCCTGCGCGCGAAACTGCTCGAAGCCCACGACCTGATCTTCGACGACCTCGAGGGTGACGATGTCAACCAGTGGGTGCATCGCGTCCAGCGGCTGTCGAAACTCGGACTCGAGGAGGAAGCCAGTGAACTCGAACAGAGCCTGATCGAGTTGACCCGCCACGATCCGGATCTGCAGCAGGAGTTTCTGCGCAGCCTGATGCAGGACGCCGGTCGCCAGGCCAGCGATCCCGGCGAAGACGACTGACCCGCGATGAAGGCGCTTCCCTGCCTGTGCCTGTTGGCGCTGATGGCCGCCTGGCCGGTCTTGGCCAGCGTTCGTCAGGCACCGGAGCCGGAATTGCGCGAACTGATGCAACACACCGTTGCACAGGCCGAAAGCTTTGAGGATCGATTCGATGCCGAGGTCTGGCTGCTGGACATGTCGACGCGACTCAAGCGCTACGTTCCCGACCCGCAGGAGCGCCTGACGCTGCTGCGGCTGGTGCATCAGGAAGCGAGCCGGGCGGGACTCAAACCTGACATGGTCCTGGCGCTGATCCATGCTGAAAGCCATTTCGACCGATTTGCCATTTCGAGCGTTGGCGCACAGGGAATGATGCAGGTGATGCCGTTCTGGAAAGCCGAGCTGGGTCGCCCGCAGGACAACCTCACCGACAACGCCACCAATCTTCGCTACGGCTGCACCATCCTCAGTTACTACCTGAAAAAGGAAAACGGCGACATCAACCGCGCGCTGTCACGCTACAACGGCAGCCTGGGCAAACACCATTATCCCGCCAAGGTCATCGGCTTCTGGCAGGACTTCTGGTACGTCAAACCTTGAACCACGGGCTGGCAGGCAAAGCGCCGCGCGGCCTTGTCGTTCCTCAGCGCGCCTGAGCCGTCATCGCCCCAGTCGCTGCAATTGCGCCTGAAGCCCTTCGCCAGTCTGCTCGCCGACCAGACTCGCTCGCACCTTTCCACTGCTGTCGACGATGTAGGTCACTGGCAACACCGCGCTGCGCGGAAGGTCCAGTCGCTCGGATGGGTCCACACTGAGCACTCTGAACCCGATGCCCAGGTCCGCGCTCGCGGCGGTCAGCTCGTCGCCCTGGAGGCCGTCGAAGTTGACCCCGAGCACCGTCACATCGTCTCTTGCCTGGTCGAGCGCATTCAATTCCGGAATCTCGGTACGGCATGGACCGCACCATTGCGCCCAGTAGTTGATCAACAGCCATTGACCTTCGAGTTGCTGAGCGGTGACTTCCACACCGTGCTGGTCCGGCCCCCAATCTTCTGCGCAGCCAGCCAGGGCCAGGCAGGCGAGCAAACCGAGCAGCCCCTTGGATCGCTTGATCATCTTCATTTCCTTGCAGTGCCGCAGACCGAAATGTTCATACACGCCGCGCCTGCAACCAGTCAGCGACACTGCCACCGAACAGGTTCGCCTGTTCCCTGTGGAGCAACTCGAAGGACTGGCGCAGCGTCGGATACCAGGGTTCATCCAGATGCTCGGGCAGCGACTGTCTGCCCGAAAGCGGCCACGGATTGCAGCGCAGCAACTGATCGAAGCTGTAATGATGAAGGTCGCGGCACAGCACCCAACCGGACCCGGTCCGGCAAACGAGATGCTCGCGCTCGAAAAACTCGAAGATTTCGTCCCATTCATCCTCCGGTAGCGGCCAGCCGCTTCGATGGGCATCGCGCAGGCGCACCTCACGTCCGGCCAGCTGGCTGTCGTAGAGCACGCGCAGCAGCCCCAGCATGACCAGCAAACGCGGGATCGAGCGGCGCCGCCATTGCTGCGACGAAGACAGCCCGCATACCAGCTCCGCACCGAACAGGACGATCATCCAGGACAGATAGACCCAGAGCAGAAACAGCGGCACCGCCGCGAACGCCCCGTAGATCAATTGGTAGCTGGGGAAGTAACTGACATACAAGCCGAACAGCTGCTTGGCCGCCTCGAACAGCACCGCAGTGAAGGTGCCGCCGACCACTGCGTGACGCAGCGGCACGCGCGTATTCGGTACGGCGGCATAGATCAGCGTGAACGCCGCGATGCTGAGCACCAGCGGCATCGCCTTGAGCACGGTGCGGGCGCCAATCAACGCGTCGGGGCCCGAAATCAGCGACAGGGACGTGATGTACGTGCTCATGGCGAAACCGGCACCCAGCAACAGCGGGCCGAGGCTGAGGATCGCCCAGTACAGCAGGAAGCTGGAAATCCCGCGGCGCGGCTGGCGCACCCTCCAGATCACGTTGAAAGCCTTTTCGATGGTCAGCAGCATCATCAGCGCCGTCGCCATCAGGAATCCCACGCCGAACCAGGTGAGCTGCCTGGCCTGATCGGTGAAAGCCACCAGGTACTGCTGAATGGTCGCGCCAGTGGAGGGGATAAAGTTGCTGAAAATGTACATCTGGATCTGTTCACCGACGCCCTGAAACGCGGGGATCGCAGAAAGCATGGCGAAGGTCACCGTCATCATCGGCACCACCGCGAAGAGCGTGGTGTAGGTCAACGCAGCCGCGCTGTGCGGGCCACGGTCCGCCAGGAAACGTTGCACCAGGAAACGACCGAACTCCGTGAAATCCTTGATCCGTTGCTGCATTCCATCCCCTCGATGCCAATCGCGATCATCGGAACCCGCGTGTCTGCAGGCGTGTGACAACCGAAAGCCTACCTTGGCACACCAATCGTGCGCGACCGTCGTTTCAGGCCTGGCTGTATTGGAGGTTAGAATGGCCACCTACCCTGGCGCGAAGCAACCCCAAATGACCGAACTGACCCTCTATCACAATCCACGCTGCTCGAAATCCCGTGGCGCGCTGGCATTGCTCGAAGCACGGGGCATGACCCCCACCGTCATCCGCTACCTCGAGACACCGCCCTCTGCGACCGAGCTGCAACAGATCCTCGCCCGCCTGGGAATCGGGCCGCGTCAATTGCTGCGCACCGGCGAGAAGCCATACACAAGTCTCAACCTGGCCGACACCACGCTGAGCGACGCCGCTCTCATCGATGCGATGGTCGCTCATCCTGAATTGATCGAGCGGCCGATTCTGGTTGCAGGCGAGGTGGCGGTGATTGGCCGGCCGCCGGAGAAGGTGCTGGAGATTCTGCCATGAATGCGCCCTATATCCTGGTGCTCTACTACAGCCGCCACGGCGCCACGACCGAGATGGCACGGCAGATTGCACGCGGCGTCGAGCAAGCCGGCCTCGAGGCGCGACTGCGCACCGTACCGGCGGTATCAAGCGAATGCGAAGCCGTGGCGCCTGCGATTCCGGAGCAAGGCGCGGTCTACGCAACGCTCGACGATCTGAAGCACTGCTCGGGTCTGGCGCTTGGCAGCCCGACCCGCTTCGGCAACATGGCCGCCCCGCTGAAATACTTCCTGGACGGCACAAGCGGGCTCTGGCTGACCGGCGAACTGGTCGGCAAACCCGCCGGCGTGTTTACCTCGACCTCAAGCCTGCATGGGGGCCAGGAAACCACGCTGCTGTCCATGCTGCTGCCCTTGCTGCACCACGGCATGCTGGTGCTCGGCCTGCCCTACAGCGAAAACGCCCTGCTCGAAACCCGCGGTGGCGGCACGCCCTACGGCCCCAGCCATCATGCTGGTGCGGATTCCAAGCGCCTGCTGGATGAGCACGAAATCAGCCTCTGTCGCGCGCTGGGCCAACGCCTCGCCCAAACCGCCAAGCGCCTGGAGAATGACCGTGGCTAGAACACCCAAACCCCTGCCGTCCCTTGAATGGCTGGCACCGCGGGTGAAAGTCAGCCGATCGCTCAGCCTGGCCAGCTTCATCGGCCTCGGCGTACTGCTGATCGTCTGGAATCTGGTGTTCGCCGATCTGCACGGCGCGCGAACCTGGGTCGTGGTCGGCATTCAGCTGATTCCACTGTTGCTGATCGCGCCAGGCATGATTGCCGGCAGTCCCCGGGCCCACGCCTGGACCTGCTTCATCGTCAATCTTTACTTCATCCAGGGCGTGCTCGCCGCCATCGATCCGGCCCGGATGGTGTACGGCTGGCTGGAGGCGATCATCAGCCTGACGCTATTCGTCAGCGCACTGCTTTACACGCGCTGGGCTTACCAGTACGAGCGCAAGGCCGCAGGCGAGAGCTGAAAGCCCTTGACCGCGCAGTCAGGCATCACTGTTGTTCCTGACCGCGCGGCCCAGCGGATCGCTACCAGCCGAGCGTTTCCTTGAGAAAGGGAATAGTGAGCTTGCGCTGTGCCTGCAACGAAGCCTGATCGAGCCGGTCCAGCAACTCGAACAGCGCACTCATGCTACGCGCGCCACGGGTGAGGATGAAGCGTCCAACATCGTCTGGCAGGTTCAGGCCGCGGCGAGAGGCGCGAAGCTGCAACGCGCGCAGCTTGTCCTCATCGGACAGCGCCTGCAGTTGAAACACCAGCGAAAGGCTCAGACGGGACTTGAGGTCCGCCAGTTGCACAGCGATTTCCCGCGGAGAGGCATCCGCGGCCAGCAACAGCCGCCGACCACCGTCACGCAGCCGGTTGAACAGGTGGAAGAGCGCTTCCTCCCAGACGGGGTCACCGGCCACGGCATCCAGATCGTCCAGGCATACCAGCTCACTCTGTTCAAGATTGTCCAGCAGCGCCGGGCCATATTCAGCCACATCGGCCAGCGGCAGATAGACCGCCAGCTCGCCTCGCTGCTCGACACGCAGACAGGCCGCCTGCAACAGATGGCTGCGACCCACGCCCGTATTGCCCCACAGATAGACCAACTCATCGGACCAACCGGCCTCTGGCGAACAGATACGCTCGACATAACCCAGCGCGGCAGCGTTGGCGCCGGGGTAGAAGTTGGCAAAGGTGGCATCGTCGCGAAGGCGGATGCCCAAAGGAAGCTGGATGGGTTTCATGGTTGGCGCTGCGGGTCGACCGGCGGTTCTGCATAGAGGTCAGAGAGTTTATAGAGATCATGCACGTGACGCAGCAGAACCATGATCACGGCAGCCACCGGCAACGCCAGTAGCACGCCGGTAAACCCGAACAACTGCCCGCCGGCCAGCACCGCGAAAATCACCGCAACCGGATGCAGACCGATCCGGTCTCCCACCAGGAGCGGGGTCAACAGCATGCCTTCGAGCATCTGGCCGACCGTGAACACCGCAGCGACACCCAGCAGCGGATAGGGCTGCAGCCCGAACTGGAACAGGACGGCGACGACTGCCGCGCCTATGCCGACCACAAACCCCATATACGGCACGATGCTGGCAAGACCCGCCAGCACGCCGATCAACAGTCCCAGCTCGACGCCGACCAGCATCAGCCCGACGGAATAGACCACCGCCAGGGCCAGCATCACCAACAGCTGGCCGCGGAGAAAGGCGCCGATCACCTCGTGGCATTCACGCATCAGCGCCATGACGGTTTCCTCCCGCCGCCGCGGCAGTAATGATCGCAGCTTCGCCATGATCAGGTCCCAGTCGCGCAGCAGATAGAAGCACACCACAGGCACCAGCAGCAGGTTGGCCAGCCAGGCCAGCAGTGCGATGCTGGAAGCCGTCGCCTGACTGAGAATGACTGCCACCACATCCTTGGTACTGCCCAGGTTGGCCGAGAACGCGCTCTTGAGTTGATCGAAGCGCCAGAAATCATCGTCCAGTCCAAACTGCATCTGCACCCAGGGCAGCGCGGTCACCTGCAACCAGTCGAGCCCCTGCGGCGCCAACTGGTACAGGTGCATCAGTTGCTTGCCAAGCATCGGCACCAGCACCAGCAACAACAACAGGCACAGCAGAATGAACAGCGCAAAAACCAGGATCACACCCCAGGTACGCGACAGACTCCAGCGCTCCAGCCGGTCAACCAGCGGATCACCCAGATAAGCCAGCAGAATACCCACCAGAAACGGCGAAAGAATCGGCGAAAGCTGATAGACCAGCCAGCCAAGAAACAGTAGCACCGCCAGCCATAGCCAGCGGTTGGTGTGTGTGATCGTCATGCTCGGACGCCTTGCTCCAGTTGATTTCGAGGCCGCATGGCCAGTGCGGACACCGGCTGTGCTGGCACGGACACAGCGGCGCGGCCGCCGGTACCCTTTACCAGCGATAGCGCAGCAACTCGCCCTGTTCGGCCGGTGGCGTCGCCTGGACGGCAGGCTGCGCAGGCGCCTCGAGCGGCGCCTGCGCATCGATCGGCAGAGCATCGCTGGCATCGGCTGGCGCCTCGGCAGCCGGCGATGCCGCCTCGAATTCGTCAGCCGGCACTTCCTGCAGGCGCGCCAACGCCAGCTGTGCCCGCAACTGCTCGGGACTGGCATTGAGGCGATACACCAGCCGATCGCTCTCCACCCGCTGCAAACGCGCACCGAACGGTTCGAGCAGGCGGTCCAGCTCGGCGAACCGATCGACATCGGCGCCCAGCACCTCGAGCGTGATCTCCGACGTCTCGCCCGGTGCCACGCGGTATTGCGGCGCGAGGTATGTGCTGACGGCCAGCATCACCTTGTCGGCCACGGCAGGCCGACTCTCGCCGCTGGCCTTGCCCTGAGTCTGCTTGTCGCCAAGCCAGAGGCGCCAGTTCGCCTCCCAGGCGTCGCCCGACGGGCTCGCCACGACAGCCAGCAGCCCATCGGCATCGTAGCGCTCGGAGACGTCGCGCAGTGCCTGAGGCTCCTTCGCCGAAACCGTCTCGGCAGTGGCCGCCAGCTGCTCACTCAGGTCGGCCAACGGCAAACGCAACGGCAACCCGCGGTGCTGAGCAGCGGCACGCAACACGGACGAGCCCTCCTGCGCATCACCAACGAGCTGCGAGCCCTCGGGCGAGGTTGTGAGCCACCAGGTGAGAATGCTCGGCCGATCGGCCCCCCACAGCGACAGACCAGCCGATCGCAGCGCCCGCTCCGTGGTCGCAGGATCGAAGTTCACCACCACCGCGTTGTCTTCATAGGCGTACCGACTGACGAGTTGCTGCGGATCCTCGCGCAACCGCGCAACGCCCGCCTGGCCCGTCTCGGCTTCACCCGTGAGGCGCAGCACCAGCGTATCGAACGCCTTGCGCAGCGCCTCTTCACGCTCCGCCGGCTGTTGGCTGGCGACGGGTTCACGCACCTTGTAGAGGTCGCTGAGCGGTGCCGCCAGGGAATGGGCGGACGCGATCGCACAGCACAGGGCAAACATTCGGGGAATAAGGCGCATGGAGATACTCGCTGGCTGGCCAGTCATGGGGAGCCGGCCGGTCGCGCGGCGACGACCGGCACGGTGAGTCAAGCGTCATACCTTAAACAGGCCCCTGAGTCGGGGCAACCGCCGCACTCACAAGAGAGGGTCGGCATCATTAAAATCACGATAGGTTCGCTGTGGGTGGTGCGCCGGTAATTGCGCGCGGGATGGTCGCTATGCGGCAAGCCTGATAAAATCGCGCGCTTTCCGCAGACCGGTCCGGCGCCTTCGCCATGCTGAGACAGCCGTCTCGCCCAACCGGTCGCCCCGCACTCTCCTCACAGGTCCGGATTATGAGCAAGCAACCCTCCATCAGCTACAAGGACGCCGGTGTCGACATCGATGCAGGCGAAGCGCTGGTCGAACGCATCAAGGGCGTGGCCAAGCGCACTGCACGTCCTGAAGTCATGGGCGGTCTGGGCGGCTTCGGCGCGCTCTGCGAAATTCCAGCCGGCTACAGGCAACCGGTGCTGGTATCCGGTACCGATGGCGTGGGCACCAAACTGCGGCTTGCCCTGAACCTGAACAAGCACGACAGCATCGGCCAGGACCTGGTGGCCATGTGCGTCAACGACCTCGTGGTCTGTGGCGCCGAGCCGCTGTTCTTCCTGGACTACTACGCCACCGGCAAGCTCAACGTCGATATCGCCGCCACCGTGGTGACCGGTATCGGCGCCGGCTGCGAACTGGCCGGCTGCTCGCTGGTGGGCGGTGAAACCGCCGAGATGCCGGGCATGTATGAAGGCGAAGACTACGATCTGGCCGGCTTCTGCGTCGGCGTGGTTGAAAAGAGCGAAATCATCGATGGCTCGACAGTCGCCGCTGGCGACGCGCTGATCGCCCTGCCCTCCTCCGGACCGCACTCCAACGGCTATTCACTGATCCGCAAGATCATCGAAGTGGCGGGTGCCGATATCGAGAACACCCAACTCGACGGCAAGCCACTGACCGAGCTGCTGATGGCGCCGACCCGCATTTATGTCAAGCCGCTGCTCAAGCTGATCAAGGAGACCGGTGCGGTCAAGGCGATGGCGCATATCACTGGCGGTGGCCTGCTGGACAACATCCCGCGCGTGCTGCCCGAAGACAGCCAGGCGGTCATCGATGTCTCCAGCTGGCAGCGTCCAGCGGTGTTCGACTGGCTCCAGCAGCAGGGCAACGTCGACGAGCATGAAATGCACCGGGTACTCAATTGCGGCGTCGGCATGGTCATCTGCGTCGCCCAGGCGCAGGTCGAGGCCGTTCTCGACAACCTGCGCGACGCGGGAGAAGCTCCCTGGGTGATCGGCCAGATCGCGTCGGCGGGCGGAGCGGCCGACCGCGTCGTGCTGAACAACCTGAAAAGCCATTGATGAGCGAACCCAGCAACGTCGTGGTGCTGATTTCAGGGTCTGGCAGCAACCTGCAGGCCCTGATCGACAGCCTGGGTGAAGACAATCCAGTACGCATCAGCGCGGTTGTTTCGAATCGTGCCGAAGCGTTCGGCCTGCAGCGTGCGCAAGCCGCCGGGATCGCCACCCACGTGGTGGTGCACAAGGATTTCGCCGATCGCGAAGCCTTCGATGCGGCATTGATGTCGATCATCGACACCTACCAGCCGCAACTGGTCGTGCTGGCCGGCTTCATGCGCATACTGACGCCGGCCTTCGTGCGTCATTACCAGGGCCGCCTGCTCAACATTCACCCGTCCCTGCTACCGAAACACAAAGGGCTCGATACCCATCGCCGCGCACTGGAAGCCGGTGATCGCGAGCACGGTTGCAGCGTGCATTTCGTCACCGAAGAACTCGATGGTGGCCCCGTGGCGGTACAGGCCACCTTCACCATCGAAGCCGGCGACCGCATCGACACACTGACCGAACGGGTGCATGCCGCCGAACACATGATTTATCCACTGGCGGTTCGCTGGTTTGCCGAGGGCCGCTTGCGCCTTGGCGAGCAAGGCGCGATGCTGGACGACAAACCGCTGCCGGCTACCGGCCATCTGTTACGAATCTAGGAGATCTTATGCGTCGCGCTTTGCTGCTCGCTCTTGCCGTGCTGACCTTGCCGGTTCAGGCTCTGGAGCTCAAGCCCTTCTCCGCCAGCTACACCGCCGACTGGAAACAGGTGCCCGTCAGTGGCACCGCCCAGCGCAGCCTTGAAAAGCTCGACGGTGACGTCTGGGAGCTGGATTTCGAGGCCTCCATGCTGGTCGCCAGTCTCAATGAACGCAGCACCTTCAAGGTCGAGGGCGAAACCTTCGTACCGCAAAAATACCGCCTCAAGCGCAGCGGCCTGGGCAAAGGCAAAGCCATCAAGCATGACTTCGACTGGGCGACCAAGCAGGTTATCGGGGAAGATCGCGGCGACCCGGTCAAGTTGCCGCTCGACCGCGGCCTGCTGGATAAATCCACCTACCAGATCGCCCTCCAACAGGCCGTCGCAGCGGGCGAGAAGAGCATGAGCTATCAGGTCGTGGACGGGGACGAGATCGAAACCTATGACTTCCGTGTGCTGGGCGAGGAGAAGGTCAGCACCAAGGCCGGACAGGTCGATGCGATCAAGGTCGAGCGCGTACGCGACCCTACGCAGAGCAAGCGTCAGACGATCCTCTGGTTCGCCACCGAATGGGACTACATGCTGGTCCGCCTGCATCAGGTGGAAAAAGACGGCAAGGAATACCAGATCATGCTCAAGGAAGGCACCGTTGGCGGTAGAACCATAAAAGGCAACTGACAGCCACTGCGCGCCATCCACCTTGGCGCGGCATCGCCCGCTCGCTCATAGAGTCCGTCCATGACCTTGCACCGCACCTTGCTGCTTGCCTTGCTGCCGATCTTCTCCGGCTGCCAATCCTGGCCCTGGAGCAATGAGACGCCCGGACATCCGATTGAACGGCTGCAGGGCGAGCTCACGCGCAGCGAGGGCGTGCTGTCGTTGCGCACCTGCCAGGGCCAACGCCGGATCGAACTGCTCGATACGGGCGCGACCGGATTGTCCGACGATGCGCTGGCGCTGCTGTCCGACGGTGGCCAGGCCCTGTTCGCCGACGTCCGTGGCAGACTGATTTCACCCGCCAATGGTCCCAGCCAGCTGCAGCTGACCCAGGTCTATCGCGTGCAGGCCGAAGGGCACGGCTGCGGCGAACGGGAATTCAACCAGCTGACCCTGCGCGCTGGCGGCCACGAACCGGGCTGGAGCGTTCGGGTCACGGCGCAGGGCATGTTGTTCGAGCGTCCCGATCAGGCGCCGCTGGCCTTACCGTATCTGGAAGAACAGCTGCCGGGTGGCCAGACCAGTTTCAGCAGCGAAGCCAATCGCCAGCGCCTTAATCTCTGGGTTGCCCCGCAACGCTGTGTCGACGACGCGACCGGCGCGGTGAGCCATCTGACGGCCGAGCTTCGCATCGACGACCAAACCCTGCGTGGCTGCGGCTACTACGGCGGCGCGCGCAACGAATGATTCTATCGAAGCGCGATCTTCGCGCTTCCCTACGCTTCGAAGATCCCGACCATGAATGACGACCTGTCACTGCTGCAGCCCTATCCGTTCGAGAAACTTCGCGCCTTGCTCGCCGACGCGCAACCGCCAGCCGAGAAGCGTCCGATAGCGCTGTCGATTGGCGAACCGAAACACCCTTCGCCCGATTTCGTCGCCCAGGCGCTGGCCGCGAACCTCGACCAGCTCGCGGTGTACCCGTCGACGCTCGGGATTGCTGCACTGCGCGAGTCGATCGCCCGCTGGTGCGAGCGGCGATTCGGCGTGCCCGCCGGCTGCGTAGACCCGGCGCGCCATGTGCTGCCGGTCAATGGCACCCGCGAAGCGCTTTTCGCCTTCACCCAGGCTGTCGTCAACCGTAGCGCCGATGCGCTGGTGATCAGCCCCAATCCGTTCTACCAGATCTATGAAGGCGCGACGCTCCTGGCCGGCGCCGTACCGCATTACCTTGCCTGCACTGCCGAGAACGACTTCAACCCGGACTTCGATGCGGTCTCGGCCGATACCTGGCGCCGCACGCAGATCCTGTTCCTCTGCTCGCCAGGCAACCCCACCGGCGCGCTGGTGCCCCTCGAAACGCTCAAGCGCCTGATCGCGCTGGCGGACGAGCATGACTTTGTCATCGCGGCGGATGAATGCTACAGCGAGCTGTATTTCGATGAAGCGCACCCGCCAGCGGGACTGTTGACCGCCTGCGCTGCCCTGGGCCGCGATGATTTCAAGCGCTGCGTGGTCTTCCACAGCCTGTCCAAGCGATCGAACCTACCCGGCCTGCGCTCCGGATTCGTCGCCGGCGACGCCGATATCCTCAAGGCGTTTCTGCTCTACCGCACCTATCACGGCTGCGCCATGCCGGTGCAGACACAGCTGGCCAGCCTCGCCGCCTGGAGCGACGAAGCGCACGTCCAGGCCAACCGCCAGATGTACCGCGAAAAGTTCGATGCGGTGCTGGCCATACTCGCCCCGGTGATGGATGTGCAGCGTCCCGACGGCGGCTTCTACCTGTGGCCGAAGACACCCACCGATGATCAGCAATTCACACGCGACCTTTTCACCCGTGAACACGTGACGGTGGTGCCAGGGTCTTACCTGTCGCGGGAGGTAGAGGGTTTCAGCCCGGGTTCGGGCCGGGTTCGCATGGCGCTGGTGGCGCCGCTTGCCGATTGCGTCGAGGCAGCCGAGCGGATTCGCGACTTCATCACCGCGCAGTGATATCGGAGCCGGACGTCGCGACGTCCGGCTCCGACTCAAGCGACTCCCGGCGGAATCTTGTCCTTGCCGTAGTCACGCAGCTTCTCAAGGTTTTCGGGTTTCATATGTTCGGGGATGTCCGCCGCAGGGGCCTCATCGCGCTTAGTGCGCTTGTCCGTATCAGGCTTTTCGGGCTCGCTCATGGTGTCCTCCGTCAGATTGCATTTTCTTCCCAGATCAGGTCGCCTTCGTCACTCACTTCCATGACTTTGGTCAACGCCGCCTCGGCTGCGGTCTCGGCCTCCGAGGCGAGGTCGTAGCGTCGCCCGTTGGCCACCTTGAACACCTGGGCGTTGTCATCCGTGCCCCGACGTTTCACGGCGATCACCGCTTCGAATCCGTCATCGGCAGGAACGGCGGATGAAATGGCCTCATGGTTCTCGAAATGCTTGCGTGCCATACATGACCTCATCGTTGCGATTGTCCTCAATGGACAACGTACAAGGGCAAAAAGGTCGAACGGCTTGGCGACGCAGCGGCTGAACCGATGACTGCCCAGTGACTCCCAATGATTGACAGCGATGATCAGGAAGCCAGCCATGCCCATGAACGACACTTACACGATCAACGCGCCCTCGCGAGCCGAAGTGGATGCGCTCGACGGTTTCACCCTGCTGGAATTCGGTACCGCCTGGTGCGGCCATTGCCGCGCCGCGCAGCCGCTGCTGGGCCCGGCAATGGCCGAGCGTGACCTGCGCCACTTGAAAATCGAGGACGGCCCGGGTCGCCCGCTGGGCCGTTCATTCCGCGTGAAGCTCTGGCCTACCCTGATCCTGATGCGCCAGGGAGTAGAACTGGCCCGCTTGGTGCGCCCCACCAGCAGCCAGGCCATCGAGGACCTGCTGCGCCAGGCCGACGACCTCTCGGGCTGACCGGCGCTCCGTTTCCCAGGTCATCCGGTAGGCGGCAGGATTCGCCTCATCGTGGCATAATCGGCGGTCCAGTCTGGCCGGAGAACGCGGAGCTGTCATGCCCGAGAAAAGCGAAGGACTCTGTCTGTACGGCATCAAAGCCTGCGACACAATGAAAAAGGCCCGTACCTGGCTCGAAGAGCACGGGCTAAGCTACGACTTCCATGATTACAAGAGCGCCGGCATCGACCGCGCCCATCTGGAAGCCTGGTGCGACGAACACGGCTGGCAGATCGTACTCAACCGTGCCGGCACCACTTTTCGCAAGCTGGACGACGCGCAGAAGGCCGATCTCGATCAGGCCAGGGCCATCGAACTGATGCTGGCCCAACCGTCGATGATCAAGCGCCCGGTGCTCGATCTGGGCGAGAAGACCCTGATCGGCTTCAAGCCGGATATTTACGCTGCCGAACTGGCAGCCAAGAACTGATAGCGGCTCGCCAGGACGAGCCGCGATTGATGAGAAGGATTCCCTATGAGCAACACCTTATTCAGCCTGGCCTTCGGCGTCGGCACACAGAATCGCCAGGGCAACTGGCTGGAAGTCTTCTATGCCCAGCCGCTGCTGCAGCCAGCCGGTGAACTGGTCGCGGCCATCGCCCCGCTGCTCGGTTACGAAGGTGGCAACCAGGCCATTGCCATCAGCACAACCCAAGCCGCGCAACTGGCCGACGCAGTCAAGCCGCTCGACGCCGCGCAACACGCGCTGCTGACCCGTCTGGCCGAAAGCCAGCGCCCCCTGGTGGTCACCCTGCTCGCCGAAGACGCTGCGCTGACCTCGACGCCCGAGGCCTACCTCAAGCTGCACCTGCTCTCGCATCGACTGGTCAAACCCCACGGCCTGAACCTGACGGGGATTTTTCCACTGCTGCCCAACGTCGCCTGGACCAACCAGGGCGCGGTGGATCTCGCCGAACTGGCCGAGCGCCAACTGGAAGCGCGCCTGAAGGGCTACCTGCTGGAAGTCATGTCCGTGGATAAATTCCCGAAGATGACCGATTACGTGGTTCCGGCTGGCGTGCGCATCGCCGATAGCGCGCGTATCCGTCTTGGCGCCTACGTCGGTGAAGGCACCACGGTGATGCATGAAGGTTTCGTCAACTTCAACGCCGGCACCGAAGGCCCGGGCATGATCGAAGGCCGCGTCTCGGCTGGCGTGTTCGTCGGCAAGGGTTCGGACCTGGGCGGCGGTTGCTCGACCATGGGCACCTTGTCCGGCGGTGGCAATATCGTCATTTCGGTAGGCGAAGGCTGCCTGATCGGCGCCAATGCCGGCATCGGCATCCCGCTTGGCGACCGCAACACCGTCGAAGCCGGGCTCTACATCACTGCCGGAACCAAGGTGAATCTGCTCGACGAGCAGGGCGCACTGGTCAAGGTGGTCAAGGCTCGGGAACTGGCTGGACAGACCGACCTGCTGTTCCGCCGCAATTCGCAGAACGGCGCGGTGGAATGCAAGACCCACAAATCCGCAATCGAGCTGAACGAAGCGCTGCACGCGCACAACTGACCGCTTGGCGGGTCGCCTGAGCGGAGGCTGGAAGCAGCAGCTCCGCTCTGGCTTCCCGCCTCCAGCTTCAGGCTTAACGCTATGCTCTTGTCTCCTTGGCGTTCCGACTTCCCGGCCCTGGCCGTTCTTGAAGCTCAGGGCCAGACCTACCTCGACAGCGCGGCCACGGCGCAAAAGCCACAGGCCCTGATCGATGCATTGACGGGTTACTACACCTGCGGCACCGCCAACGTGCACCGAGCGCAGCATCAACCGGCAGAGCGTGCGACCCGCGCCTTCGAGGATGCCCGAGTCAAGCTGGCGCGCTGGCTCAACGCAGCCTGCCCGACCGAACTCGTCTTCACCCGCGGCGCCACCGAGGCGCTCAACCTGCTGGCCTATGGTCTGGAACCGCTGATCGAAGCGGATGACGAAATCGTCGTCAGCGCGCTGGAGCATCACGCCAACCTGTTGCCCTGGCAGCAACTGGCCAAGCGGCGCAACGCCAAGCTGACGGTATTGCCGCTGGATGAACGCGGTGTCATCGATCTGGAGCAGGCCGCCCGTCTGATCGGCCCAAGGACCCGTTTGCTCGCTGTCAGCCAGCTGTCGAACGTGCTCGGCGCCTGGCAACCGCTCGCCGAGCTGTTGCCGCTGGCGAAGGCCCAAGGCGCCCTGACGGTCGTCGACGGCGCGCAAGGCGTGGTGCACGGTCGGCATGACATGCAGGCGCTGGGCTGCGATTTCTACGTGCTGTCCAGTCACAAGCTCTACGGCCCCGAGGGAGTCGGCGCACTCTATGGACGGGGTGAGTCGTTGCTCAAGCTCCGGCATTGGCAATTCGGCGGCGAAATGGTCCGCGTCGCCGACTTTCAACAGGCTGAATTCCACGCCGCCCCACTGGGTTTCGAAGCCGGTACGCCGCCAATCGGCGCCGTCATCGGCCTCGGCGCGACGCTCGACTACCTGTCCCGACTCGACGCCACGGCGGTGGCCGGCCACGAACAGGCCCTGCACATGAAGCTCCTCGCCGGGCTCAGCGTTCGCGAAGGGGTTCGATTGCTGGGCGACCCGCAATTGGCACTGGCCAGCTTCAGCGTGGACGGCGTCCACCACGGCGACCTGGCCCACCTGCTCACCGAACAAGGCATCGCCATACGCAGCGGAACCCATTGCGCGCAACCGCTGATGAAATCCCTCGGCGTCGAGGGCGCCGTGCGTGTATCCCTCGGGCTGTACAACGACGGAACGGACCTGGAGCGCTTCTTCGGTGCGCTGGATCAGGCCCTGGAACTCTTACGATGAACGAACTGCCCGCCGCCGCCATCGAAACGCTGCAGCAGTTCCAGCAGGCCACCAGCTGGGAGCAGCGTGCGCGCCTGTTGATGCAGTGGGGCGATCGACTGGAGGCGCTCAGCGACGCCGAACGCAACGACAACACACTGGTCCCCGGTTGCGAAAGCAGGCTCTGGCTGATCGGTGAGGCGCACGCTGACCGCTGGCATTTTCGCGGCACCAGCGAAGCGCGCCTGCTGCGCGGCTTGCTCGCGGCCCTGCTGGTGCGCGTCAACGGATTGCCGACGGCCGAGTTGCAGCGGCTGGATGTGGCGCAGTGGTTCGCTCAGCTCGGGTTGTCGCGGCAACTGTCACCGTCACGGGCCAATGGAATGAATGCCGTGCTGCAACGAATGCGCGAGTTGGCTGCGGTCACCTGATCGAGCCGCAACCACCCGCAGCAGCAAGCGTCAGCCGCGCGTGCGCTCCGCCGGCCGTCTGGCACCGGCGACCAGTTTATCCACGGCACGCGCTGCCGCCACCATGCCGAAACTGGCGGT
>Ga0114898_1001109_pt1 | contig 17028 bp, 20 predicted proteins | sample Malvired_Geostar_FD_83496 | JGI IMG/M metagenome (GOLD analysis project Ga0114898, IMG submission 83496) | Marine viral communities from the Global Malaspina Expedition - Malaspina viral metaG DeepMed_Geostar | ecosystem: Environmental > Aquatic > Marine > Oceanic | place: Mediterranean Sea... | reverse complement strand
TTCAAACGCGACTACCGCAAGGTCGCGCAACTGCATATCGACTCGGGCTGGGTACCGGCGGAAACCAAGGTCAACGAGTTCGAGGCAGCGATCCGTACCGTCTGCGAGCCGATCTTCGAAAAACCGTTGAAGGATATTTCGTTCGGCCAGTTGCTGGTGCGCCTGTTCCAGGTCGCGCGGCGCTTCAACATGGAGGTCCAACCGCAACTGGTGCTGTTGCAGAAGACCTTGCTGAACATCGAGGGCTTGGGCCGCGAGCTGTATCCTGAACTGGATCTGTGGGCTACCGGCCAGCCCTATCTCGAACGCTGGATGCGCGAGCGCATGAGCCCCAGGCAACTGCTGAAAAATGCCCATGCGCAGATCGAACAGCTGCCGCACCTGGCCAGCATGACCCGCGAGCTGCTCGAACGCATGTCCAATCCACATGCCAACAACCCGCCACCGCCCTGGCGGGAGCGTCATCGCCACTGGCCGCTGCGCCTCATCGGTGCCGTGCTGCTGGGTGGTGGAGCGACCCTCGCCGCGGCCGCGGACAGTTTTACCGCCGTCACCACATGGCCAGCCTGGATCATGCTCAGCGCCGGTATCTACATCGTGGTGCGCCGATAGCCAGCAGTCGGCGGGGCTGGCACACTTGGCGCATTGAGCGGAGAATCCGATCAACTGGCTGGACGACATACACTGGAACGAAGACGGCCTGGTACCGGCGAATGCCCAGGATCATCAGACCGGGCGCATCCTGATGATGGCCTGGATGAATCGCGAAGCGCTGGCACTCACCGCGCAGGAGAACCGCGCCATCTACTGGTCACGTTCGCGTGGCAAGCTGTGGCGCAAGGGAGAGGAATCGGGCCATGTGCAGAAGCTGCATGAACTGCGCCTGGACTGCGATGCCGACGTGATCGTGCTGCGCGTTGAGCAGGTGGGCGGCATCTCCTGCCACACGGGTCGTGAAAGCTGCTTCTATCGGGTATTCGAGAACGGTGCCTGGAAAACCGTCGAGCCGGTCCTCAAGGACCCGGACGCGATCTATGCGGAGCACAAACATGAGTGACACCTTCGACCGCCTGGCCGAGGTGCTGGAAGCCCGCAAGGGCGCCGCTGCGGACAGCTCCTACGTGGCCAGCCTCTATCACAAGGGGCTGAACAAGATCCTCGAGAAAGTCGGCGAGGAGTCGGTGGAAACCATACTGGCCGCCAAGGATGCAGCCGCTAGCGGCGATGCCAGCGACCTGATCTACGAAACCGCCGACCTGTGGTTTCACAGCCTGGTGATGCTGGCCGCACTGGACCAGCACCCCCAGGCGGTACTGGACGAACTGGACCGGCGTTTCGGTCTTTCGGGGCACGCGGAAAAAGCCGCGCGCCCGCAATCCTGATATTCAACTTCGGAGTAACGCAGCATGGGTTTTGGTGGAATCAGCGTCTGGCAACTCCTGATCATTCTGCTCATTGTGGTCATGCTTTTCGGCACCAAGCGGCTGAAAGGCCTGGGCTCGGACCTCGGTGACGCGATCAAGGGGTTCCGCAAGTCCATGGGCACCGATGAAGACAAGCCCAGTGTCGAAGAGAAACAGAACCACACCATCGATGCCGAGGCCCGCAAGGTCGAAGATCCGACGAAGAAGAACTGAGGCGCCATGTTCGATATCGGCTTCACCGAACTGCTGCTGATCGGCCTGGTTGCGCTGTTCGTACTTGGCCCGGAGCGCCTTCCGGGTGCCGTGCGCACCGCCGGGCTTTGGATTGGTCGGGCCAAGCGCAGCTTCGCCAACATCAAGTCCGAGGTCGAGCGCGAAATCGGCGCCGACGAGATCCGCCGCCAGTTGCATAACGAGCGCATCCTCGATCTTGAACGGGAAATGAAGCAGAGCATCATGCCCAGCCCTCCAGGCACCGGTAGCAGCGGGTCCCCGCAGTCCGCCACGCCTGCGCCGGATGCGAGCGCGCCCGGTACACAAGCGGTGGCCGAAGCCAGCCCCAGCGAAGCAAAACCCGCCGAAACAGCCCCCGTATCACGCCCGGACAGACCCGCTGAGCCATGAGCAATACTCCCATCGATGATCAGGAAATGCCGCTGGTTGCGCACCTGACCGAGTTGCGCAAGCGTCTGCTGCGCTGCGTGGCAGCCATCCTGTTGCTGTTCGGCGGATTGTTCTACTTCTCACAGCAGATCTACGCCCTGGTGGCGGCGCCGTTGCGAGCGTATCTGCCGGAGGGCGCGACGATGATCGCCACCGGCGTGGCCTCGCCTTTCCTGACGCCCTTCAAACTGACCATGATGGTCGCGTTGTTCCTGTCGATGCCGGTGATCCTCCATCAGATATGGAGCTTCATCGCGCCCGGCCTGTACAAGCACGAAAAGCGAGTCGCGGTCCCCTTGCTGATTTCCAGCATTTTCCTGTTCTACGGCGGCATGGCCTTCGCCTATTTCGTGGTGTTCCCCATCATGTTCGGGTTTTTCGCCAGCGTGACGCCCGAGGGCGTGGCGATGATGACCGATATTGGCCAGTACCTGGATTTCGTCCTGACCCTGTTCTTCGCCTTCGGTGTGGCATTCGAGATCCCGGTGGCGACCTTTCTGTTGATCTGGGTCGGCATCGTCGATGTCGCCACCCTGCGCAAGAGCCGCCCCTACGTGGTCGTCGGTTGCTTCGTGGTCGGCATGGTGCTGACGCCGCCGGATGTGTTTTCCCAGGCGCTGCTGGCTATACCGATGTGGCTGTTGTTCGAGGCCGGGCTGATCTTCGGCAGCATGGTGAAAAAACGCGAGGGCGAATTCCGCGGCGACGCCGATTCCGAGCCGGCGGCGCCCAGCGACCAATCGCCTACGCCTCGTCCGTGAACCTGCTCTTGCTGGAAGCGGCTGACTTCGTTGCCGCCAATCGCGTCGTCCTGCGTGATCGACGCCTGGCGCATATCCAGGACGTGCACCGTGCCAAGGCAGGCGAAAGCCTGCGGGTCGGTGTGCTTGGCGGTGAGATGGGCCAGGGTCGGCTGTTGCGGCTGGAAGCCGGCGAGGCGGAGCTGGAGGTCCACCTGGACCAGCCCCCTCCGAGCAAATTGCCCATTACCCTGTTGCTGGCCCTGCCACGCCCCAAGATGCTCCGACGGGTGCTGCAGACCGTCGCCTGCATGGGCGTACCCAGGCTGGTGCTGCTCAACAGCTACCGAGTGGAAAAGAGCTTCTGGCAAACGCCTTTCCTGGAGCCGACCGCGATCCGCGAGCAACTGGTGCTCGGCCTCGAGCAGGCACGCGACACCGTGCTCCCCGAGGTAAGCATCGAAAAGCGTTTCAAGCCCTTCGTCGAAGATCACCTGCCACACCTGGCGGCCGGTACCCGTGGCCTGGTCGGCCATCCGGGCAGCTATCCCGATTGCCCGCGCGCGATCACCGACTCGGTGACGCTGGCCATTGGTCCGGAAGGCGGCTGGATACCCTACGAAATCGAGAAATTCACCGAAGCGGGACTGCAGCCGGTGCAGTTGGGTGAGCGCATCCTGCGCGTGGAAACGGCGGTCAGCGCTCTGCTGGCGCGTCTATTCTGATCGACGCCGGGCGCGTCGTCGCATGTCCACGCGTGACCGATGAACGTAATGCACGCATCCGGACCGCGCAGGTCAGAGCTACTGAACCCCAAACAGCAGTATCTGCCATGCGCCCATTGACCATTGACCTTCACCGCCTGGAGTATGCGCTGGACAACCGTGATGCCAGCGAGCACTACCTCGACTTGGAATCGGGGGAGATTCGCGCCGTGTTTCCGGGGGAAGCTGCGCCCGGCATGGATGAAAAATATGACGTGCAGGACGATCGCTTCCTGCACATCGAACCGCTCGGGCTCGCGCAATCGATCGCCATGCGTGAGGCGTTCCTCTTTACCCAGCACGACCCCAACGCCCATGCGGTGCTCAGCCATGCGCTGCAGGGCCGCAAACCGCTGCGCACGTTCGATTTCAAACTGGAAGACTTCCCCGAGGTCCGCGAGGCCTGGCTGGACTACCAGGCCGTACAGCTGCGCGAGTACGCAATGACCTGGCTGCACGAAAACGGCCTGGAACCGTCGAAGCGCTGATCGAACCGCCCGCGAACCCTCTCAGCTTTGCAGCAGAAAGGTCACAGGCCCATCGTTTTGCAGATGCACCTGCATGTCCGCGCCGAAGCGGCCGCAGGCGACCGGCTGATGGTGCCGACGCGCCTGGCCGAGCAGGTATTCGTAGAGCTCTTCGCCGAGCGACGGTGCCGCCGCGCTGGAAAAGCTGGGCCGCAGGCCGCTGCCGGTATCCGCGGCCAAGGTGAACTGAGACACCAACAGCAGGCCGCCGCCGATGTCGCTCAACGAACGGTTCATCCTGCCCTGCTCGTCGCTGAAAACGCGGTAACGCAGCAACTTGTGCAACAGTTTGTCGGCCCGTGCGCGATCGTCCTCACGCTCGACGCCCACCAGCACCAGGAGGCCCTGGTCAATGCCACCGACCACCTCGCCCGCGACCTCGACCCGTGCATGCCTCACCCGCTGGATCAGCGCCTTCATCAGGCTTCCTCGGGCGGCAGACGAAGCAGGCGGTGGGCCACGTCCGCCGCGGCACGCACCAGCGCGTCACAGATACCGGACTCGGACGCCGAATGCCCCGCTTCACGGATGATCTGCAGTTCGCTGTTGGGCCATGCCTCGTGCAGTTCCCAGGCGTTGTCCAGGGGACAGATGACATCGTAGCGACCATGCACGATGATGCCCGGCAGGTGCGCGATCTTGTGCATGTTGCGCAGCAGTTGATCGGGTTCGAGAAACGCGCCGTTGACGAAGTAGTGACATTCGATCCGCGCCATCGCCAGCGCCCGGTGAGTGTCGGAGAAGCGATCGACCACCTGAGTGTTGGGCCGCAGCGTGGCGGTACGGCCTTCCCAGCACGACCAGGCCTTGGCCGCGTGCATCTGCGCGATCTGGTCGCTGCCAGTCAGGCGACGGTAGTAGGCCTGCATCAGATCGCCACGCTCTTCCGGCGGAATCGGCGAAAGGAAATCCTGCCAGTAATCAGGGAATAGCCGGCTGGCGCCTTCCTGGTAAAACCAGGAGAACTCTTTCTGCCGGCAGAGGAAGATGCCGCGCAAGATCAGCGCATGGACGCGTTCGGGATACGCCTGGGCATACGCCAGCGCCAGCGTCGAGCCCCAGGAGCCACCGAACAGCACCCACTTGTCGATACCGAGAAAGGTGCGAAGGCGCTCCATATCGTCGATCAGGTGTGCGGTCGTGTTGTTCTCCAGGCTCGCGTGCGGGGTGGAGCGGCCACAGCCACGCTGGTCGAACGTAATGATGCGGTACAGGTTGGGATCGAAAAATCGGCGGCTCAGGGCATCGCAGCCACCCCCCGGGCCACCGTGCACGAAGAGCACAGGCAGCCCGCCCGGTGATCCACTCTCGTCGGCGTAAAGCACATGCGGTTGTTCGACCGCCAGCTCGTGCCGGGCGTAGGGTTTGATCTCCGGATACAAGGTCTGCATGGCACACTCCATGATCGGTGCGCGGGCTCGACGGCCCGTCTGACGTTTCCGGCATCATAACGAGGTTCGAGAGGTTCGGCATGCCCGTATGGAAATTAGCCACCGCAGCGGTGGTGCTCACGCTATTGCTGGCCGGCTGCGGTCGCGATGATCCCCAGGCAGCACTGGATGCGGCCGCGCAATCGCTGCAGGACAGCATTGAAAACAAGGACCACGGCGAGCTGATGGCGCTGATCCACCCCGACTTCAGCGCCAATCAGCACCTCGACCGGGATTGGGTGCGGCGTACGGCCACCCTGATGTTCCTGCGTCATGCCAACGTGCGGGTAATCGCGCTCAATGACCAGAGCTGGATCGACCCAAGCTATTCGGACAAGGGCTACAGCGAGGCACAGGTAGCGCTGGCCGGCGCCGAGCGCTGGTTACCCCAGCGCGTCGGCCATTATCAGGTCAGGCTCGAATGGTGGCGTGAGGACGGCGAATGGCTATTGGCACGAATGAACTGGGAATGACCGCGCCGGATCAGGCGCCTGCGAGGCCCAGCACGCGTCAGCCCGACTCGCCACGCCAGATCAGCTCGCTGACGTCGTAGCCGCGCTTGCGAGCCTCATCGAGCAGCGTGTCGCGCAGTGCCGGATCGACCGTTTCCTCTCGCGACAACAACCAGAGGTAGTCGCGGTCCGGACTGCCCACCAGCGCCACTCGGTAGTCGTCGTCGAGGTACAGAATCCAGTAATGGCCCTTGGTCAGCGACGGGAAAAGCGTGCTGAACCAGTTATCGAAGCGAACCCAGAGCTTATCGGTCCTTCCGGCTTGCTGGGGAACTGCCTCGCCCTGGACCTGCCGCCATTCACCGTCCGCCGTTTCACAGCGATTGATCACCGCCACGCGGCCCGCATCGAGCAACTGATAGCGGGCCTGCGAGCGCACACAGTGGCGCTGGAAGAACATGGGTAGACGCGCCTGTTCATACCAGGTCCCCTGGTAGCGCTGCAGGTCGACCTGATTGACGGTGTCAGGCGCTTCGGAATCACCCGAGCGCGCACACCCGGCGATCAGCAATACACAGCACAGCGTGGTGACGAGGCGCATGGAGCACTCCTTTATTGCAGGCCCTGGCCGGAGAACATCATGACCTTGTCGCCGGCGAACTGGATGCTGATGAACCGGTTCTTCTGCCCCCACGTGCAGCTGGACATACCCAGCGCACCGGCGCATTCACCCGGCTTGCCGAGTAACGCTTCGACCTCCGCGCGTGGCATGCCAGCCTTGAGCTTGGCGAAGTTTTCCTGGGTGACGGGGCTGCAGGCAGCCAGCAGCACGACAGCGGCGATCAACGATAAATGACGCAACGACATTGCAGGTTTCCTTGGGGTCGGTCGGAGGCTGGCCTTGCTTGGCCACGCCTGGCAAATGAACGATTCGCGGCGGCATCGAGCCCGTACCCATTGGCTAGAACCGCGCGCCGGGCGTGGCGAGAAAAGCCTGTTCGGCCTCGGTGGTTTCCCGCCCGAGCACATCATTGCGATGCGGAAAGCGACCGAACCTGGCGATCACGTCGCGATGCCGCACCGCGAAATCGAGAAAGTCGGCAAACAGCGCCCGATCTTCGGCCGTCGCCAGCGTACAGAGCTTCTGGAAATGCGCGACGGCCTGCTCCTGTACGCGGAGGTCTTCAGCGTGTTCCAGCACCAGATAAATGAATACGCGCTGGATCGGCGTCAGCAGGACATCGCCGCCATGGGCCATGCCCTCGCAGACCAGGTGCTGGGCACGTTCGTCACCGGCGAATGCCCGTGGCGTCCCGCGGTAGATCATGCGTGGCAATTGATCGAGCAACAGCACCAGCGCCAGCCAGCCATGCGGGGAGTCGGCCCAGTCGCCCAGGCAACCGTCCAGCGCCTGGGCGACCAGCCCACCGAAACGGGTATCGGCATCGGCATCCTGTTCGGCCCGGTAGCCGAACCACAAGCCGTGCTTGTGTCCCGCGACCTCACTGGCGGTGACGCCCTTGCCGAACCACCAGTCCAGCAATTCCAGCCAGGGCGCCTGTTGCATCGTTCAGCCCTGGTGGTAGCCGGTGGCGCGCTCGACCTCTTCCTTCGATCCCAGGAATACCGGCACACGCTGATGCAGCGAGTCGGGCTGGATGTCGAGGATGCGCTGGGTGCCGTTGGTGGCGGCGCCGCCAGCCTGTTCGATGATGAAGGACATGGGGTTGGCTTCGTACATCAGGCGCAATTTGCCGGGTTTCTCAGGCTCGCGGGCATCACGCGGATACATGAAGATGCCGCCGCGGGTCAGGATACGATGCACGTCGGCCACCATCGAGGCGATCCAGCGCATGTTGTAGTTCTTGCCCAGCGGGCCTTCGGCGCCGGCCAGCAACTCGCTGACGTAGCGCTGCACCGGAGCCTCCCAGTGGCGCTGGTTGGACATGTTGATGGCGAACTCGGCGGTACTTTCCGGCACGCGGATGTCGTCGTGGGTGAGCACGAAGCTGCCCAGCTCGCGATCCAGGGTAAAGCCCATCACGCCATTGCCCAGCGTCAGCATCAGCATGGTTTGCGGGCCATAGATGGCGTAGCCCGCCGCCACCTGGCGGGTACCCGGCTGGAGAAAGGCTTCCTCTCCCAACGCATCGTTCTGGCTGAAGCTCTCGCCCGGACAACGCAGCACCGAGAAAATCGTGCCGACCGAGACGTTGACGTCGATGTTGCTGGAGCCGTCCAGTGGGTCGAAGACCAGCAGATAGGCGCCCTTCGGGTATTTGCCGGGAATCTGGTAGGCGTTGTCCATCTCTTCGGAAGCCATGCCCGCCAGGTGGCCGCCCCACTCGTTGGCCTCCAGCAGAATTTCGTTGGACAGCACGTCGAGCTTTTTCTGCACTTCACCCTGGATGTTCTCGGTTTCGGTGGCACCGAGCACTCCGCCCAGCGCGCCCTTGGACACGGCGTGGCTGATCTCCTTGCACGCTCGGGCCACTACCTCGATAAGGAAGCGCAAATCCGCAGGGGTATTGTTACTGCGGGTCTGCTCGATCAGGTAGCGGCTCAGGGTTACGCGTGACATGAATTGACTCCGGAGGATGGGGAAACCCGCGCAGTTTAGCAGGCCAGGGGGAAACTAACCCTCCCTCAGACCCTCCCAGGCGCCACAGAGTTCAGCGCAGCGGCAAAGTGCCTGCAACGACCGTGTCTGCGAGGCGATCAGGCTGCTGAACGGCCGACCCACCCTGCACGCGGCGCACCCGTTGCCGGGGCGCCCGCGCGTTACGCTAAAGCACTTTCCAGATCTCCTGGGCATATTCGCGGATGGTCCGGTCCGAGGAAAACCAGCCGGTACGGGCAGTGTTCAGCACCGCCGAACGCCACCAGCTGTCGGCATCCCTCCAGCGCGCCTCGACCTCGAGTTGCGCCTTCCAATAGGCTTCGAAGTCGGCACAGACCATGAAGGTATCGTGCCATTTGAGCCCATCGATCAGTGCTGTGTAGCGCGCCGGATCATCCGCCGAGAAGGCGCCGTTGCGAATCGCCATCAACACCTCGCTGAGGCGCGGCGAATCGATGATTGTGGCTTCGGCGTTGTATTCGTTCGCCTGCTTGCGCGCCTCGACCTCCTGGGCCGTCATGCCGAAGATGAACATGTGCTCGGCGCCGATCTGCTCGCACATTTCGACATTCGCGCCATCCAGCGTGCCGATCGTCAGCGCGCCGGTGAGCGCGAACTGCATATGGCTGGTACCCGAGGCTTCGAGGCCTGCGGTGGAAATCTGCTCGGAGAGGTCGGCAGCCGGAATGATGCGCTCGGCCAGGCTCACGTTGTAGTTGGGCAGGAACACGACCTTCAACAAGCCCCGTACCGTCGGATCGTCGTTGATGGTGCGCGCGATGTCGTTGGTCAGCTTGATGATCAGTTTCGCCGTGTGATAACTGGCTGCCGCCTTTCCGGCGAAGATCTTTACCCGAGGCACCCAGCTACCGCCCGGATCGGAGCGGATCGCCTGGTACAACGCAACGGTGTGAAGGAGGTTGAGCAATTGCCGCTTGTACTCGTGGATGCGTTTGACGTGCACATCGAACAGCGCATTCGGATCGACGCTGATGCCCAGTCGGTCCTGGATCATGCGCGCCAGCAATTGCTTGTTGGCCAGCCGCTGGGCAGCGAAGCGTGCCCGAAAGTATGGCTCGTCGGCGAACGGCTCCAGCTTGCGAAGCAGGGTTTCCGGCGCATCGAGCAGTGCTTCACCCACATGCTCGACCAACAACCGGGTCAGTTGCGGATTGGCCTGGTACAGCCAGCGTCGGAAGGTGATGCCGTTGGTCTTGTTGCTGATGCGTTTGGGATACAGCGAATGCAGGTCGGTGAAGACCGTCTCGCGCATCAGGCCGGTGTGCAGGGCCGACACGCCATTGATGCAGTGCGAACCGAGGAATGCCAGGTTGCCCATGCGCACCCGCCGGCCATGCCCTTCCTCGATCAACGACACCGAACGCAGCAGATCGAGGTCATGCACGCCGCGCTCACGCAGGGCGTCAAGATGCTGGGCGTTGATCAGGTAGATGATCTGCATGTGGCGTGGCAGCAGCCGTTCCATCAGCCCAACCGGCCAGGTTTCCAGCGCCTCGGGTAACAGGGTGTGATTGGTATAGGACAGGGTACCGACGGTCAGCTCCCACGCCTTGCGCCACGGGATCTCATGCACGTCGACCAACAGCCGCATCAGCTCCGCCACGGCGATCGCCGGGTGGGTGTCGTTGAGCTGGATGGCGGCGAATTCCGGCAGGTTCAACAATGTGCCGCGCTGATCCAGGTGCCTGCGCAGCAGGTCCTGCAACGAGGCGGCGACGAAGAAATACTCCTGACGCAGACGCAACTCCTGGCCGGCCTCGGTGCTGTCGGCCGGATACAGCACCCGCGAAATGCTTTCGGCGCGCGCTTCCTCGGCGACGGCCCCGATGTGATCGCCCGCGTTGAAACGCTCCAGATGGAAATCCGCCTCGGCACGCGCACGCCACAGCCGCAAGGTGTTGACGCTCGCCCCACGCCAGCCGACCACCGGCGTGTCGTAGGCGATGGCCCGGACACCTTCGGCCCAGTGCCAGAAGTGCTTGGGTTGCTCCGCCCCGCTCGCATCGTGGGGCATGGCCGTAACACTGCCGCCGAAGCCGATCAGATAGGTGACCTCGGGTCGCTCGAACTCCCATGGATTACCGAAGTTCAGCCAGGTTTCGGTCTGCTCGTGCTGCCAACCGTCGACGATGGCCTGGCGAAACAGGCCGTGGTCGTAACGAATTCCGTAGCCATGGGCCGCAATGCCCAGCGTCGCCATGCTCTCCATGAAGCAGGCCGCCAGCCGCCCCAGCCCGCCATTGCCCAGGGCGGCATCGGGTTCGGCCAGGCGAATGCGCTCGAAGTCCACGTCGACGCCCGCCAGCGCCTCGCGAGCCACGTCCAGCAGCCCCAGGTTACTCAGGCTATCGGTGAGCAGGCGACCGATGAGGAACTCCAGCGAGAGGTAATACACGCGCTTCTTTCCTTCGCGGTAGCCTTGACGGGTGCGGTCCATCCACTGGTCGATCATGCGGTCACGGGTAGCCAGCGCCACCGCCTCGAACCAGTCATGGTTGGAAGCGTGTTCCGGATCCTTGCCGATCGAGTAGGTCAGCTTGCTGATGATCGCGTTGCGAAAGGTTGCGACTTCATCGGCATTGGGAGCGGTCGATTCATACGACATGACACACCTCGTGAAGCTGGAAAAAGACGTTCGTGGCAGCGCTGGGGGCGGCCTCGGCAAATCGCAATGCAGACAGGTTTGCAGGTTTCGACTGGATCTGCGACACCGTCCGTCCGGCGTTCGACTCGTCGCAATCGCTGTAAATTCCGCCACGGGCCGTTATCATCGCGCGCCGCCATTGCCGATACCGCCGCCTTGAAGACTCGACTGATCGCTTCCGCCGACCCCGATCGCCTGGAAACCTGGGCCCGCTACAGCAATGGATTGTGCGGCGATTGCCGGGCGACCTGCTGCACCCTGCCGGTCGAAGTCCGCATCGACGACCTGATCCGTCTGGAAGTGGTGGACGCCTTCGAGCGCGACGAACCGCCCAAGAACGTCGCCAAGCGCCTGAGCAAGGCCGGCATCGTCGAGCACTTCAATCAAAAGCATGGCATTTTCACCCTGACGCGCCTGGCGAACGGTGACTGCCTGTACCTCGATCGCCAGACACGTTTGTGCACGGTCTATGCCAAGCGACCCGACACCTGCCGCAACCATCCGAGGGTCGGCCCGCGCCCCGGTTACTGCGCCTACCAGCAGAAAACCGCCACCCGCTGACCGCGCCATCGAGACCGGTGCGCGCGCCGTCGGCCCTCGTCCTCCAGTGGGAAAAAAGCCAATGTCGAAACTGGCAATCTCGTGACTCAGCAGTCATGCTTGACGTCTGCCAGTATCCGCAAACGTTTAGGAATCCACCCGGCATGAGCCGCGATAGCCGCTATCTGGAAGCCATTCTGCATCACGACATCCCACTGACCCGGGCAATGGGCCTGCGCGTCGAGCAATGGGAAAACCATGAGCTGCGCCTGAAGGTCCCGCTGCAAGCGAACATCAACCACAAGAGCAGCATGTTCGGCGGCAGCCTGTATTGCGCTTCGGTGCTGGCGGGCTGGGGTTGGCTGCACTTGCGCTTGCGCGAGGCCGGGATCGAGGACGGTCATATCGTCATCCACGAGGGGCAGATCGACTATCCGTTGCCGGTCGTGGACGACGCCACCGCCATCTGCTCGGCCCCGAGCGATGACGCCTGGAATCGCTTCGAAACCATCTATCGTCGTCGTGGCCGCTCCCGCCTGACGCTGAACAGCCGGATACTGGCCGCCGATGGCCGCGACGCCGTGCGCTTCACCGGCCAGTTCGTGCTGCATAAATAGCCTCGGAACGACCAACCCGCTCCATACTGGTGCGCTGATGGCGCGTCGCGCACCTGGACTTCGCTGCGCTCACGAAGCGGACCGCCCGGTCCATGCGCTGCCCTGCGCACTGCCCGTCATTGATGCCTCCTGGTCAAGCCGTCGCGACACTGTGACCGGTTCACGTCGCCACGCCCCGGTGCTGGCAACCGAAGCGCAGGGAGACTACCCTTGGCCAGCCAACAATAAAAACAGCGTCAAGGAACCGATACCATGGGCTTCACCCATAAAATCGCGCTATTGCTATGCGTCCTGCTCGCCCACGTCGGCGTTGCCTATGCCGAACTGCCCAGTGACTACCGGATCATCCTGCAGACCGATAACTTCCCACCCTTCAACATGGGACCGAACCACAAGAACTTCGCTCGAGGCGACGAGGTTCAGGGCATCGGTACCGACACCGTGCGGGAGATATTCAAGCGCGCCGGGATCGACTACAGCCTCACGCTGCGCTCGCCATGGGACCGCATCTACACCCAGACGCTAAGCGACTCCGGCCACGGCCTGTTCTCGGTCGCGCGCACGGCGCAGAACCTGTCCCAGTTCAAATGGGTAGGACCGCTCGCCCGCTACGAAACCGTGCTGCTCGCCGCACCCGGCGCGAGGATATCCCTGACCGACCTCGGGCAAGCCAGCAATTATGCGATCGGCGCTCAGAAAAGCAGCGGCGTCAGCCAGTTGCTGACAAGCGAAGGCTTGCAGCCGGTGGACAGCCTGAGCGAGGAAGAGAACCTGCGCAAATTGCTCAGCGGACGTATCGACCTATGGGCGACAGCCGATCCGGTCTGGCGCTACCACGCCAGGCAGCACGGCGCCGAGGGCCTGCAACCGGTACTGAAGTTTCATCCGAGCGATCTCTACCTGGCGCTGCACAAGGACACCCCGGACGAGGCCGTGGCCCGCCTGCAGAACGCCTTGAATGAAATCATCGGTGAAGGCTACGCCGGCTGCAGCAACACGCCCGATCTGTGCTACCTGATTCGCGACCGCAAGGCGCCCTGACGGCGCCCTGCTTCGACATCCTTTACACGTAACGCGACTTGGGCGTGGCCATGGGCAGCGGACCGTCTCCAATCAGGCGGAACTCGCCGCGCGCCGCATCGTAGGCGCGAATCTCGCTGGTGCCGATGTTGTAGACCCAACCGTGGATGAACAGCTGGCCGCTGGCCAACCGCGCCGCCACCGACGGATGCGTGCGCAGGTGATCGAGCTGGGCCAGTACGTTCTCCTCGGTCAGCACGCCCAGGGTGTTGTGGTCGGCGCAGCCGCAATTTTCTTCCACCACCGTGCGGGCCACCTCGGCATGGCGCAGCCAGCTCTTGACCGTCGGCATGCCATTCAGGCTGGCCGGGTTCAGCACCGCCTTCATGGCGCCGCAATCGGAGTGGCCACAGACGATGATGTGATGAACGCCGAGCGCCATGACGGCGAACTCGATGGCGGTCGACACGCCACCATTCATGATGCCGTAGGGCGGCACGATGTTGCCGACGTTGCGGGTGACGAACAGATCCCCAGGCGAACTCTGGGTAATCAGCTCCGGCAGGATGCGTGAATCCGCGCAGGTGATAAACATGGCTCGCGGCTTTTGCTCATGCGCGAGCTTGCTGAACAGCTCGCGCTGTTGCGGATAGACATCCTCGCGAAATCGCACGACACCGGCGACCAGACTGTCGAGCGCCTCCTGCGCCGTTTCATTCGTTTTATCTTCGAGACTCATGTTCGGCATCTTCTCTGTGGATGGGGATGAGTTCGACGCTACGCGCCCTGTGTTCGACACCTGGAAGTTGTGACAGCCGGTAACGACCGCGGATCGCAGGCGGACCGCGTCCGGCCAAAAAAAAGGGGGCCTTTCGGCCCCCTGAGGGACATCCGTCAGGCCTCGATTTCAATCAGCAGATCGCCAGGCGTCACCCGGTCACCCTTGGCGACATGCACCGCCTTCACCGTACCGGCGATGGGCGCCTGGATTTCGGTTTCCATCTTCATCGCTTCGCTGATCAGCACCGCCTGGCCCGCCCTGACCACATCGCCGGCCTTGACCAGCACGTCGACCACGTTACCCGGCATGCTGGTGCTCACGTCGCCGGGTGCGCTGGCTTGCTTGCGCTTGCTGCCGCCGTCACCGACGAAGTGATTCAACGGTTCGAACACCACCTCCTCCGGCATACCGTCGATGGACAGGAAGAAGTGCCGCTTGCCCTCACCTTTGACGCCAACGCCGGTGATATCGACGCGGTAGGTTTCGCCGTGCACGTCGATGACGAACTCGGTAGGTACGCCCTCGCCGCCAGCGGCACTGACCGCGCTACCGTCCGGAATCGGCAGCAGCGCCTCGGGCTGCAGCGTCCCGGCCTCGCGCTCTTCCAGAAACTTGCGACCGATGTCGGGGAACATGGCGTAGGTCAGCACGTCCTCTTCGCTGTGCGCCAGCGCGCCGATTTCCTGACGCAGCTTGTCCAGCTCCGGCTTGATCAGATCGGCTGGACGCACCTCGATGATGTCCTCACCGCCGATGGCCTGGCGCTGCAGTTTGGCGTCGATGGTGCCCGGCGCCTTGCCGTATCGGCCCTGCAGATAGAGTTTCACCTCGTTGGTGATGGTCTTGTAGCGCTCACCGGCGAGCACGTTGAAAAACGCCTGGGTACCGACGATCTGCGACGTCGGCGTCACCAGCGGCGGGTAGCCCAGGTCCTTGCGCACACGAGGGATTTCGGCGAGCACTTCATCCATGCGGTTGAGCGCGCCCTGCTCCTTGAGCTGGTTGGCCAGGTTGGAAATCATTCCGCCGGGCACCTGATTGACCTGCACCCGCGTGTCGACACCGGTGAACTCGCTCTCGAACTGGTGGTACTTCTTGCGCACCGCATAGAAGTACAGCCCGATCTCCTGGAGCAGCTCCAGATCGAGTCCCGTGTCGTAGGGCGTGCCACGCAGGGCGGCGACCATCGACTCGGTGCCCGGATGACTGGTACCCCAGGCGAAGCTGGAGATGGCCGTATCGATATGGTCAGCGCCGTTCTCGATGGCCATGAGCTGGCACATGCTGGCCACGCCCGCCGTGTCGTGGGAGTGGATGAACACCGGCAAGTCGATTTCAGCCTTCAGTGCGCGCACCAGCTCGCCAGTGGCAAAGGGTGTCAGCAACCCGGCCATGTCCTTGATGGCGATGGAGTCGACGCCCATGTCGCGCATCACCCGCGCCTGCTCGACAAAGAGTTCGACGGTGTGGACCGGGCTGGTGGTGTAGGCGATGGTGCCCTGGGCATGCTTGCCGGTCTTCTTCACCGCGGCGATGGCGGTTTCCAGATTGCGCACGTCATTCATGGCATCGAATATGCGGAACACGTCGATGCCGTTGTCTGCCGCACGGGCGCAGAAGGCTTCGACCACGTCATCGCTGTAGTGACGGTAGCCGAGCAGGTTCTGCCCGCGCAGCAGCATCTGCAGCCGCGTATTGGGCAGCGCGGCCTTGAGTTGCCGCAAACGCTCCCAGGGGTCTTCCTTGAGAAAGCGCACACAGGCGTCGAAGGTCGCGCCGCCCCAGACTTCCAGGGACCAGTAACCGACCCGGTCGAGCTTGCCGCAGATCGGCAGCATGTCTTCCAGACGCATGCGGGTGGCGATCAGCGACTGGTGGGCATCACGCAGAATGGTGTCGGTAACGGTGATTTTCTTCTGAGCAGTCATGGTTCGTTCCTCACAGGCCTGCGTGGGCGGCGATGGCGGCAGCGATGGCCAGGGCCAGTTCGCCCGGCTTGCGTTTGATCGAGTAGTTCAGCAATTCCGGATGGCTGTCGACGAAGCTGGTATTGAACTGTCCGCTGCGGAAATCCGGGTTTTCGAGAATTTTCTGGTAGTAGCTCGCGGTGGTCTTCACGCCCTGTACGCGCATGTCGTCCAGCGCACGCGAACCGCGCGCCAGCGCCTCTTCCCAGGTCAGCGCCCAGACAATGAGTTTCAGGCACATGGAGTCGTAATACGGCGGAATGGTATAGCCGGTGTAGATCGCCGTGTCGGTGCGCACGCCCGGCCCGCCGGGCGCGTAATAGCGGGTGATCTTGCCGAAACAGGGCAGGAAATTGTTGCGCGGCTCCTCGGCATTGATGCGGAACTGCAAGGCAAAGCCGCGGTACTGGATGTCTTCCTGCTTGACCGAAAGCGGCAGGCCGGAGGCGATGCGGATCTGCTCGCGGACGATGTCGATGCCGGTGATTTCCTCGGTGATGGTGTGCTCCACCTGTACCCGCGTATTCATTTCCATGAAGTACACCTCGCCATCGGCGAGCAGAAACTCCACGGTGCCGGCATTCTCGTAGCCCACCGCCTTGGCGGCCCGCACCGCCAGGTCGCCGATGTAGGCGCGTTGCTCGGGCGTCAACTGCGGGCTGGGAGCGATTTCGATCAGCTTCTGATTGCGCCGCTGGATCGAGCAGTCGCGCTCGAACAAATGCACAGTGTTGCCGAACGAATCCGCCAGTACCTGCGCCTCGATGTGCTTGGGTTCGACGATGCACTTTTCCAGAAACACATCCGCCGAACCGAAC
>Ga0114898_1001108_pt1 | contig 17070 bp, 15 predicted proteins | sample Malvired_Geostar_FD_83496 | JGI IMG/M metagenome (GOLD analysis project Ga0114898, IMG submission 83496) | Marine viral communities from the Global Malaspina Expedition - Malaspina viral metaG DeepMed_Geostar | ecosystem: Environmental > Aquatic > Marine > Oceanic | place: Mediterranean Sea... | reverse complement strand
TGGAGGCCAACTCACCGACATCGTGAATGCCCAGGAAGTCTACAAGAAGATCGTCGGCATGCAGATGCTGGTCGAGCGTGTCGACATGGGTGCCTTTCCCACCTTCTATGCAAAGTCGAACGACCCGCTGCTGGTCAAGCTGATGCAGCTCGTGATGACGGACGAAGCGTTCCATCACAAGTTCGGCAAAATCTGGGCCGACCGCACGATCCCGAACCTTTCGGAAGAAGAGCAGAACATCATCGAAGACTGGGCGGCCGAGTGTTTCCAGACGCTGCTGTTCAACCTTGTGAACCCGGAACAGAAGCAGACGCTCTATGGCGAGTTCGGCATCGACTGGCAGCAGGTGCAGCTTGAGATGCTTGAAGCCTTTGGTGACGAAGACCGTCGCGAAAGCATGAAGGAAGGCACGAACATCTTCCGCGTGCTGATCAAGACGCTTCTCAAGGCCGGCATCATCACCGATCGCACCAAGGCCTTCTATGCCACCTATGTGAACATGGATGAGCTGAAGAGCGAAGGCGACCATATGGTCGGCGACGACATTGCCGAGGATGGCATCCGCTTCCTCCAGAAGATTAATTTCGGCGCCAATGTGGATGCGCTGAAGAATGTCAGCATCTCGGCTGCCGAGTAAGCAGTCGGGCGCAAGACAAGGCGGGGACACTCTCTCCCCGACCGGCGAACAAATCGGGCGGCCCCTGGCGGGGCCGCCCTTTTTATTTGTGCAAGGCACAAAACGACACAAAAAAGGCCGGGTGCATCGCACCCGGCCTTGATTTGATTGTGCAATATTCGCCTAGTGCGAACGCATCAGTGCGAACGCTTGGGCAGCTCGACCATCAGTTCCTCGTAGCCCTTCACGAAGCTGGAATGGACGCGGCGGGGCTCGGCCAGCACCTTGATCTGCTTGTCGGGCCAACGCTTCATGATCTCTTCCCAGATGATGCGGAGCTGCATCTCGGCGAGACGGTTACCCACGCAGCGGTGGATGCCGAAGCCGAAGGAAAGATGCTGACGCGCACGTTCGCGGTCGATCACGAGCTCGTTCGGATTCTCGATCACGGTCTCGTCGCGATTGCCCGAGACGTACCACATGGCAATCTTGTCGCCCTTGGCGATCTTCTTGCCGGAGATCTCCGTATCCTCGAGCGCGGTACGGCGCATGTAAGCGAGCGGCGTCTGCCAGCGGATGATCTCCGCCACCATGTTCGGGATGACTGCGGGGTTTGCCTGAAGCTTCTTGTACTGCTCGGGGAACTGGTTGAGCGCGAGAAGACCGCCCGAGATCGAGTTGCGGGTCGTGTCGTTGCCGCCGACGATCAGGAGGATCAGGTTTCCAAGATACTCCATCTTGTCCATGTTCCGCGTCGACTCGCCATGAGCCAGCATGGAGATGAGATCGTTACCCGGCTCGCGCGCATTCACACGCTCGTTCCAGAGACCGATGAAGTAGTCGGCGCATTCGAGAAGTTCAGCGCGGCGCTGCTCTTCCGTTTCGATGAGACCGCCTTCCATCGGCGCAGCCGTCGCCACGTCCGACCAGCGCGTCAGTTTGCGGCGCTCCTCGAAGGGGAAATCGAACAGTGTCGCGAGCATCTGCGTCGTCAGCTCGATCGACACCCTGTCGACCCAGTTGAAGGGCTCTCCTTCGGGCAGGCTGTCGAGAATGTTGCCCGCGCGTTCGCGGATCGTGCTTTCGAGCTTGGCAAGGTTCGCGGGCGCCACGATGGGGCTCACGGTCTTGCGCTGGTCGTCATGCTTGGGCGGGTCCATCGCAATGAACATCGGAAGCTGGAAGTCGTCTTCCGGGTCGCGCAGCGTGATGCCGCCTTCAGAGGAGAAGACCTGGTGGTTCGTGTCCACCGCCATGATGTCCTTGTAGCGCGTCACCGACCAGTAAGGCCCGACCTCTTCATTGGTGGTGCAGTAATGGACCGGCGCCTCGGCGCGAAGGCGCTCGAAATAGGGCCACATGACATTGTTTTTGAAAAGAAGCGGATCAGCAACATCGATCTCCGCAAGCGGGGTCGAATAGGCTGCGTCGCGCGCTTCGTCGGCTTCGTATTTTACCGCTGCGTCGCTCATGGGATTTCCTCCTCCGGCATGTTCCGGCGTTTGTTATTCCGCTGTGTCAAGCATAACGGAAAGTGCGGACCTGTCATACGTAAATTGACGGTCACGTCACTTTTTATGTGATCAAGCTCAACAGTAGATTAGCAGCAGATAAGGGATTTGAAAATGACGGGTGCGTCATTTTCTGCGACAAATTGACCTTATATATGGCATATTACGGGAAATTAGTTGCCGAAACGCTGACGGGCCGAGAGGGCCAGCCCCGTGGCAACCGAGGTGAGCTCACCCCCGCCCGCGAGCTTTTCCACGCCGAAACGGACTGCGAAGAGGTTGCGCACTGCCGGGATGAAGGAAGAACCGCCGGTGAGAAAGACCCGATCGACCTTTTCGGGCGCGGTGCCCGTTTCTTCCAGCAGCTTGTCCACACAGGCGGAAATCTCGGCAAGCTCCGGCGCGATCCACTGCTCGAAATCGGCGCGCGTCACCTTCGCGTCGATTTCGACCGGGCCGAGAGTGAAGCGGAGCCTGGTTTCGTCCGCGCCGGAGAGACCGAGCTTCGCGGCCTCCACTGCCCGGTAGAGCGCAAAGCCCCGCTCCTCTTCGATGAGGGCCAGCAAGGCCTCCACTTCATCGGCCGCTTCGGCGGTGCGGGCGATCTCTTCGAGCATGCGCCGGGTCTTGCGCGTATTGATAAGGCTTAACTCGTGCCAGCGGCGCATCGTGTCGTAGGGCCAGGAGGGAACGGGAAGTACCTTCGTACCGCTTTTGTAATTCGTGCCCTTGCCGAGACGCGGCGCGACGCAATGCTCGATCAGACGGGCATCGAATGCATCGCCCGCCAGGCCAACACCCGAGACGCCAACAATGGTTTCGCCACGCTCTTTCAGAGTGCGCAGGCCGGGGCCGACATGCAGCAGGCAGAAATCCGAGGTTCCGCCGCCGAAGTCGCCGATCAGCACGAGTTCGTCGCGGTCGAGCGATGCCTCATAGGCATGGGCCGCCGCGACCGGCTCGAACTCGAAATGCACATCGGGAATACGGATACCATGCAGCGCTTCGCGCAGACGCGAGACGGCAAGCTCGTCATGCTCACTGTCGGGTGTTCCCAGACTGTTGCGCACGAAGCGCGCGGGACGGCCGACGACGACGGGCCCGGACGCCATGCGTTCTGTCAGTTCGCCTGCTTGCGCGGTTGCATCGATCAGCCGCGCCACCACGAAGCCGATCAGATTTTCGAGTGTAAAGCGGCTATTGAAGATGGTGGTCGAGGTGAAATTCGGATTGGCGAGATAGGACTTTACGGACTGGATCAGCCGTCCCTCGGCGCCGCGCTCCAGATAGGCATCCATCGCCGCCGGACCGGCAAAGGCGTGCGGACGCCCGTTCGCGTCGCGCTCTTCATCGTCGAAATAGAGGATGGAGCGGAAGGTCGGGAACGTTTCCGCCGCGTGGCGGACCGGCACAAGCCGGGAGGGGCCATCCGCGGGAGCAAGCGCCAGGGCGCTGTTGGTCGTTCCGAAGTCGAGACCGATGAACATCTGTTACCTCGTATCCGTCTGGCCGACGCTGCTCCGCAGCACCAGCCACAGCAATACGTTTGGGGAAATCCGGCGCGTTTTCCCGAAGTTTCGGGCGCTTTCAGGGCGGAAGGGCCGCGAGGAATACCGAACAGGCAACCCCTTGTCGAGTCGGAGAGCGCCGCATCGGCGGCTGGGGCGCTCGCGTACAGGGGCGCTCATGTGCAAAAGTGACGCAGGCGTCATTTTTGAATTGCTTGTGCGGCGCACAAATACCCACATTACGAGTACGGGGAATTGGCCGGGCTTTCCACGGGAAAGCGATCGATGACAGTGGAGAAAAAAATGACCGAAACGCGCCAGATTACCAAGGACAACGCCTATGACGCCGTGTCGCCGGACGATTTTCAGGCGATGATGAACACGGAGCGCTATAACCGCCGCTCCTCCGCCTTCGACAAGATCATCTCTGCGACCCATGACCATTTCTGGGATCCGCTCGACAAGCGCTATATCGACTTCACCGACCCCTTCGACTGTGAAAACGAAATGTTGATCGATCCGGAGCTCGTGCCGGAGCTTCGCCTCGCCTGCTTCGAGAAACTGTCGGAGAAAGAGAAGATCCGCTTCGTCAACGAGACGGCGCGCTGGATGATGTCGGCGATCCTGCACGGCGAACAAGGCGCGCTGAACCTTTCGGCCTCGCTCTGCCACATCCTGCTCGATCCGGGCGCACAGGAATATGCCGCAAACCAGGCGCGCGAAGAGGCCCGCCATGTGACGGCCTTCGCGAAATATGTGCAGTCGCGCTTCGGCAAGCCGCTGCCTTGCGGCGAGACGCTTGGGAACCTTCTCTCCGAGATGGTCAACGCGAAAGAGGTCTACAAGAAGATCGTCGGCATGCAGCTTCTCGTCGAAGGGCTTGCGATGGGCACTTTCGCGACCTTCTTCAACACGGCGCGCGATCCGCTTCTCGTGAAGCTCTGTCAGCTCGCCATGACAGATGAAGCCTTCCACCACAAGTTCGGCAAGATCTGGGCCGACCGCACGATCCCGAAGCTCGCGCCCGAAGAGCGCGACATCATCGAGGACTGGGCGGCCGCCGTTTTCCAGACGCTGCTCTTCAACCTCGTGAACCCCGAGCAGAAGAAACTCATCTATGCCGACTTCGGCCTCGACTGGCGCGAGGTCCAGGCCGAGATGCTGGAAGCGGTGACCGATGAAGACCGGCGCGAAGGCATGAAGGATGCAGCCAACGTCTTCCGCGTGCTCGTGAAGACGCTGCTCAAGGCCGGCATCATTACCGATCGCACCCGCGCCTTCTATGCGACCTATGTCGATATGGAAGAGCTCAAGGAGGAAGACGACCGCATGGTCGGCGACGATATTGCCGAGCAGGGGATCGAGTTCCTGAAGACGGTCAACTTCGCCAACAAGAAGAACCCGATGCATAGCGCGGCGGCGGAGTAATTTCCCGAAGGGTCCTCTCCAGAGGGAATCACTCAGGGTGGCCTTCGGGCCACCCTTTTTTTGGCGCCGGAACGAGGCCGCCTGCTAGAGTGCGGCCCCATGAGGGAAATTCACGAAACGCTCGCCGACGAAATACCGGACCTGCCAGCAGGACCCTGGCCGCTTCTCGGCGAAGGCATCTGGGGAAGCGTTCACGATCTCGGTGACGGCACGGTACTGAAGCTCATACGCCGCAATGGCGGCCTTGGCACGGGCGAAAGCAAGCATTACCGCGAAACCGCCGCCCTCACCCTTCTCAGTTCGCTGAAAAGTACGCGTTTCCGCCTGCCCCGTCTGTTGGGCTCAGGGCGTTTCGAAAATGCCTATGGCTTTTCAGGACCACCGCTCGCCGGCTGGCTCAGGCTCGAAAGGCTCGCGGGCAAGCCCGCAGATGAAGGCGGGCTTTACATCCTCAAAATGGATGAACGCGAAAGACTCGGCGAAGAGATCGGCGCGGCCATCGCGTGGTTTCATGAAGAAGGCGCAAGGCTTGCGGACGGGGCAACGAAGCTCGGCAATCCCAGTATCCGCAGCATCGACGAGGCGCTGGCGCGGATCAGCGCGCCCGACCAGCGCGACGGCCTCCAGCGGCTGAAGGAAATGTGGGAAGCCGAAGAAGGAACGCGAATCGTTCTTCACGGCGACCTGAATTTTTCGAACATGCTCACGGCGCGCGGCGAGAGCCCCGCCTTTCTCGATTTCGCGGAAGCAGGCGTCGGTTTGCCGGAGGAAGATTTCCGGCATTTCGACAATCCAGGCCCGCTGCGCGATGCGATCTTTCGTTCCTATGCCGCCGTCTCCGGCCACGCGATCGACATGCAGCGTTTTCACATGGGCGTCGCGGTCAATGCAGCCTGCTCACTCGCCATCGGCAGCAATAGCGGCCATCCGCGCGAGGCGATGCGCCGTGTCAGCTTTCTCGACGAAGCGTTGCGGCAGGCAGGCATCGAAAGCCGGGTTCAGCAATGACGAAAGACGACCTATCCCAGATGCCCGACATGGAGATGGATGAATTTCGTCTCTTCGACGGGCGGCAATCGGCGACAGCAGCAAGCGTCCAGCGGGGTGTCTGCCGCCTTCTCGCGCAGATGGGATACGCGCCGGTGACGGAGCTCACGCTTGCCACCGGGCGGCGCGTCGACATTCTGGCGCTCGGCCCCAAGGGCGAGATCATCGTTATCGAAATCAAGTCGAGCCTCACCGACTACAAGACGGATTCCAAGTGGGAGGAATATCTCGACTTCTGCGACCGCTTCTATTTTGCCGTGCCGCCCGAGTTTCCACGCGAGGTGATCCCCGAAGAAACCGGCCTCATCATCGCGGACCGTTACGGCGCGGAGATATTACGCGAAGGCCCTGTGACGACGCTTGCGCCAGCGCGGCGCAAGAAGCTCACGCTGCATGCCGCCCGTGTTTCGGCGCGGCGGGTATACCGGTTTCTCGAACAGGAATAAATACCGGACGAGGAGGACATGGCACGCGTTATTTGGGGGCGCGCTTGGCGAGAATGCGTTGCAAGGTCCGGCGATGCATGTTGAGACGGCGCGCCGTCTCCGAGACATTGCGGTCGCAGAGCTCATAAACACGCTGGATGTGTTCCCAGCGCACACGATCCGCCGACATCGGATTTTCCGGCGGATTGGCCTTGTCGCCTCCGGTTGCGAGGAGAGCGGCCTCGATAGCGTCCGCATCCGAGGGCTTCGCGAGATAATCGACGGCGCCGAGCTTCACCGCCGTCACCGCAGTCGCGATATTGCCATAGCCCGTCAGCACGACAATGCGGGCCTCGGGCCGCGACTCCTCAAGCGTGGCCACGACATCAAGCCCGTTGCCGTCTTCGAGCCGCATATCAACCACCGCGAAGCCCGGCTTCTTCAAGCGCGCAAGCTCCTTGCCGTCCTTTACCGTGTTCGCGGTCATCACCTCGAAACCCCGGCCTTCCATGGCGCGCGCCAGCCGCGTGAGAAACGGCACGTCGTCGTCCACCAGAAGCAAGGTGCGGTCTTCGGGTATTACGGGGCTTTCGGCCCCTGCGTCTTCATTCGTCTGGGTCACACCTAGTCCAATCTCCGCCGATTTCGCCCAACTTTATGCTGAAGGCCGGCCCAATGCCAAGCCGCGTCTCACTTAATCGGGATCGGACGCCGCCAGCGCTTCCGGCGGGAAAGCCGGGTCGGCCTCGATGGAGCGGCGTGGCCAGCGCATGGCAAGCCTCGCGCCCGCCTTGCCGTCCGTGCGATTGCCGATTTCCACCGTCGCGCCCGTGCGCTCAAGCAGTGTCTTGCCGATGAAGAAGCCGAGACCCATGCCTTCATGGCCTGCTTCAGGGTCCTGCATCGCCCGCTTGCGGCGCGGCCGCGTCGTCACATAGGGCTCGCCGAGTTTTTCCAGCACATCCGGCGTGAAGCCCGGCCCGTCATCCGTGATGGTGAGGGTGACGTGCCCCTTGCCGTAATGCGCGGCCACGCGGACCTCCTCGCGGGCGAAGTCGGCGGCATTCTCGATGAAATTACCGAGGCCATAGAGCATTTCAGGCCGGCGCCAGATTTCGGGCTCGCTCGCATCCTCATCGTCCGCCAACACTTCGATATGGAAGCCGACATCCATGTCGCGATGCGGCGCCACCACTTCATCGAGCAGGGCGTGGAGCGGCAGACGCGAATAGATGACATCGGTGCCATCGGGCTGCTTCGAGAGGCGCGAGAGAATATCCTTGCAGCGCTCGGCCTGACTGTTGAGGAGCACGAGGTCTTCCTTCATTTCCTCCTCGCTCGTCTGGCCGCGCATCAATTCCTTCGAGACGAGCGAAATCGTGCCGAGCGGTGTGCCGAGCTCATGCGCGGCGGCGGCGGCGAGCCCGTCCAGCGCGGACAAGCGCTGCGCGCGCGACAGCACGAGCTGGGTGGCGGCGAGCGCCGCCGACATGCGCCGCGATTCCTGCGAGACGCGCCAGGCATAGGCCGCCATGAAACCGAGGCCGAGGAGCAAAGCCACCCAGTGACCCGTCACATAGAGCGACGGCAGTTCCGGTGTTTCGCCCGGCCGCCACGGCAATGGCATGTGAAACCAGGAAAGCAGGGTTACATAAGTGAACGCCTGCGCGAGCAGAAGGCTTGTGCTCGCGAGTGACAAGGTCGTCGCCGAAATCGTTACCGGCGCCATGAAGAGGAGGGCAAAGGGGTTCTGCAGGCCGCCGGTGAGAAAAAGCAGCACGGCAAGCTGCGCCAGGTCGATGGCGAGATAAACCGCCGCCTGCCAGTCGGGAAGACGGGTCGCGGAGCGGTACCGAAGCGTCAGGAAGACATTGAGCCAGGCGGAAGCCGCGATGACGGCAAGACAAAGACCGAGCGGCAGCGGAAAGCCGAGACCGAAATGAACAAAAAGCACCGCGCCGAGCTGACCGGCAATCGCGAGCCAGCGCAGGATCACCAGCGTTTGCAGGCGGACCTGCCCGCTCCGGTCGCCAGGCATGCGGCCTGCGAGGAAGTTGCGGCGCAGCCAGCGCATGGCTACCCGGTCGTCGGTCATCGTCATGGAATTTCTCTCCGCCACCGTTTGAGCGAAGTCTAGAACGTCATGCGCGATACGTCATGAACTGGATCGCACATGGCCGGCGCTGGAGGGCCCGACATGGGGACGATCAGGCGTTGGAGGGCCAGCTGCCCGCGAGATCGCGCGTTTCGCCGATGCGCATGATCCAGGTGTTTTCCGGTTCGTAGCCTTCCGCGTCCGCGGCTTTGACAAAGCGCTCCGGCGGCTCGAAAGGCGGCTCCACCGTAAGGAGCACCGTGCCCCAATGCATACCGACGATGCGGCGCGCCTTGAGGTCTCGGCCCATCTGCACGGCTTCCTCGGGCGTGGCGTGAGAGGCCTTCATCATTTCGCGGGGCTCATAGGCACCAATGCCGAGCAGCGCGGTGTCGAAAGGCCCGTAAGCCTCGCCGATGTCACGGAAGATCGGCCCATAGCCGCTGTCGCCACCGAAAAAGAGATGATGATTTTCGCTCTTCATGGCGAAACCCGCCCAGAGCGTGCGGTTGGTGTCGAAACCGGAACGGCGCGACCAATGAACGACGGGCAGCGCCGTCAGGGAGACGCCCCTCACCTCGTAACGTTCATGCCAATCGAGCTCGATCACATTCGGAAAGCCGCGCTCGCGGAAGAAACGCGCCAGACGCAACGGCACCACAACCGTCATTTTTTCCTTGTTCGGCAATCTTGCGAGCGCGCGTTCGTCGAGATGATCGTAGTGATTGTGGCTGACGACCAGCACATCGATCTGCGGAAGCGCAGAAATCGGTACGCCCGACTTCACATAGCGGCGCGGGCCGAGACCGGCAGGACCTGCAAATGTCGTGAGATAAGGATCGGTGAGCACGGTCAGGCCGCCGATCCGGATGAGGAAAGAGGCATGGCCCAGCCAGGTGATGAAGTCGTCATCCGCCTGCGCATGGCTATTCAGTTCGCGAACGGCCTGTGGCCGCGGCACGACATGGCCTTCAGGCACATCCACCTTGCGGGCGCCCATTTTCAGCATTTCGAGAAAAAAGGGGCCGGCATGTTTCATCCGGCCCTGACCGCGGCTCGCGCAGCCGGGCGGGTTGCGGAACGTACCGTCCGGCATGTGATGCCAGGGACGGGATGTTTCACGCACACCCGCGCCGGACGCCGGCTTGCCGGTTTCCTTGCGGGTTCGCTTGGATGATGCGCGTCTGTTTGTCATCAGGCCTTGGGCACGAATGTCGATGCCATAAAGATAGGGCGATTTCGCATCGCAGCAAGAGAGGCCCTCGGGAACCGCGCTCTTACTACTGCATTTCCGCGTTACGCAGAAGTTCCACGAGCCCGCGCATATGGCTTTCTTCAGCGAGATCGAGCGCGGAACGGCCGGTGACGTCGGTTTCTGAGAGGTCCACACCGTGCTGGATCAGAACCTCGACGAGGGCAGCGTTGTTCGCTCTTGTTGCAATCAGCAGCGGCACCTCCCGGTTCGATCCCGGACGGTCGGGATCGGCGCCCCCCTCAAGCAGGGCGGCGGCGATATCGGTACGGCCTGAAAGCGCCGCCATGGAAAGCGCGGTTGTACCATCCGGCGCGCGGCGGTCGGGATCGGCACCATATTCAAGCAGCAGCTTCACCGTCGAGAGATGGCCATTGCCGACGGCGAGGATGAGCATCGGAATCCGGTCGCGGCCGCTTTCGTTGGGCGATACGCCTTTCACGAGAGCGCTCTTCAGCGTCTCGTTGTCGCCTGTGCGGGCGGCCTGAACCGTCTCGTTGTCGACCATATAACTGGAGGGGCCACCTGGCTGGATCGCCATGGCGGGTTCGGCACCAAGCAGCAGAAAGCCGAGGAGCGCCACCAAGGACGCAAGGTACAGCGCGCGTGTCATAGTGTCGCCGCGCAATGGTCCGCGAAATCGAAACATTTTCTAAAGGCTCGTTTGACGGTAGACAGGCAGGAGGGCCCGGCTTGCGAGCCGGTCTTCCCCCCGATGCAAGGGGTAGTATAGACCAAGGAAGGTTCCCCGTCCGCACTTCATGGCACCTTCAAGGCCAGGTTTCGCGATGTAGCGCCGGACGGCTGAGAAAGCCCGCGGAAACAGGGAGAAAATCATGACACGCAACGGCATCATCGCTCTCGTCATTGGCGTGGCGCTCGCCATCGCCGCGGGACTCTGGATTTCCGAGCTGGCGATCGGCACAAGCGAGGTGACCACCGAAACGGCATCCACCGGCAAGGCGCAGGTTGGCGGACCCTTCACCCTCGTCAATCAGGACGGCGAGACGGTGACGGAGGAAACCTATCGCGGCAAATACATGCTGATCTATTTCGGTTTTACCTTCTGCCCCGATGTCTGCCCGACGGAACTCGGCTTCATGACGGCCGCGCTCGACCAAATCGGCGACAAGGCCGAAAAGGTACAGCCGATCTTCATCACCATCGATCCTGAACGCGATACGCCGGAGGTGATGGCGCGCTATGTGAAGCTCTTTAGCCCGCGCCTTGTTGGCCTTACCGGCACGCCCGAACAGATCGACAAGGTCGCCAAGTCCTATCACGTCTTCTATCGCAAGGCGGAAGACGAACACTCGACCGATTACACGATGGATCACTCCTCCATCGTTTTCCTGATGGGACCGGACGGCGAATATCTCAAACTCTTCCCGCCGCAGACACCGCCCGACAAGATGGCCGAGACGATCGCGAGCCATATCGAGTGACAACACGGATGAGCGGTGGCGAGGCGCGCAAGACGGCCTGTTCCATTGAGGCTTTCTTCACCTCGCCGCTTCCTTGTCCGTGTCTTGACGCTTCAAGGGGAGGAGCTTATGTTCCTTTGCATGGAACGCATCCGGCATATCGCCTCGGGCCCTGCTCTCGGCCTCGACCTCGCCCTTCTTCGGGGCGCGCTCCTCTGCGCCTGAGCGCAGAAAACATCCCCTTTCCGACATTGCCGAATCCAAACTGCGCCGCAACGGTGCCACAGAGCCCCATGCCGCGCATCGCTCCGCCGAACGTGTGAGACTGACCCATGCTGAAGAATCCCTCCGTCAAATACCGCGCCTTCCCGCAGGTGCCGCTGACCGACAGGCAGTGGCCGGAGAAGACGATCACCAAGCCGCCGATCTGGATGAGTACCGACCTTCGCGACGGCAACCAGGCGCTCTTCGAACCGATGAATGCGGAACGCAAGCTCCGCATGTTCGAGATGCTCGTGAAGATCGGCTTCAAGGAAATCGAGGCGGGCTTCCCGTCCGCATCCGATACGGATTTCGGGTTCATCCGCAAACTCGTCGAAGACGGCTATGCGGGCGACGATGTGAAAATCGAAGTGCTGACGCAGGCGCGGCCCGAACTCATTTCGCGCACGATGGAAAGCCTGCGCGGGGCGAAGAACGCAATCGTTCACGTCTATAACGCGACGGCGCCGAATTTCCGCGAAGTCGTGTTCCAGCAAGGCAAGCAGGGCGTGAAGGCGATTGCGACGGAAAGCGCGCATCAGATCAAGGAAATCGCCGCGACCATGCCGGAGACGAACTGGACCTTCCAGTACAGCCCGGAAGTCTTTTCGGGAACCGAACTCGACTTCGCCAAGGAAGTGGTCGACGCCGTGACCGAGATATGGGACGCGGGCGAGAAGAACAAGGTCGTCATCAACCTGCCGGCGACGGTGGAAATGGCGACGCCGAACATCTATGCCGACCAGATCGAATGGATGCACCGGAACCTCGAACGGCGCGACGGGATCATTCTGTCCGTACACCCGCATAATGACCGGGGCACGGCGGTGGCCGCTGCCGAACTCGCGGTGATGGCGGGTGCGGACCGCGTCGAAGGCTGTCTCTTCGGCAATGGCGAGCGCACGGGTAATGTCGATCTCGTCACGCTGGCGCTCAATCTCTACAGCCAGGGCATCGATCCCGGTCTCGATTTTTCGCAGATCAACGAGGTCGCGCGCACGGCTGAATATTGCACGCAGCTGCCGATCCATCCGCGTCACCCTTATGTCGGCGACCTCGTCTTCACCGCATTTTCCGGTTCGCATCAGGACGCGATCAAGAAAGGTCTCGCCGCCTACAAGGAGGGCGACATCTGGCAGGTGCCTTACCTGCCGCTCGATCCGAAGGATCTGGGCCGTACCTATGAGTCGATCATTCGCGTGAACAGCCAGTCCGGCAAGGGCGGCGTTTCCTATCTGCTCGAAACGGAATACGACCTTCGCCTGCCGCGCAGATTGCAGGTGGAGTTCAGTCAGGCCGTGCAGCGCGTGACGGATGACAGCGGCAAGGAAGTACGCGCCGCCGACATCTGGGCTATTTTCGAAAAGGAATATATCTCCCGCAAAGAGCCTATCGAATATGTCTCGCATACGCTGTTCGACGAGGGCGGCAAGCAGGGCGTGAAAATCCGTATACGGCGCTTCGGCAAGGAAGAGCAGCTCGAAGGTTTCGGCAATGGCCCGATCGATGCCGTCATGGATGCGCTGAAGCTCGGCACGGAACTGCGCCACTACGAGGAACATTCCATCGGGTCGGGCACGGATGCGAAAGCAGTTGCCTTCATGGAGGTTGCCGATCCTGACCATCCCGGCGATCTCTTCGGCGTCGGAATCGACCCCAATATCATCACCGCCTCCTTCAAGGCGCTGATCTCGGGGGCGAACCGCGCAGCGGCGCGCCGGCCTCGCGAGGAGTGGGTCCGGCTGTGCGGCGGTGAGGGATAAGTCGCCCCTTTTTCGAGGCGACTGTCATCGAAACGTCATGAAAACGTCATGAAGCGGATCGCCGCTTCGTGACGCTTTCGCTACGCCCATAAATTTCCGTAATATTGACATAAGAAATTTCTTGGAGGGGAGCGGCGAGACGCCTACATTCTATGTTGCGCCGCAACATAACGGTGCATGGGGGAAGGACCGGCTTTCCGGCCATCAACCTGAAACGAGCCTGGGTCTCCGAGTCCCGAGCGAAGCGAGGTAGAGCGTGCTGTATCATCTCTATGAACTGAATCATGCCGCCGTAGCGCCCTTCCGGGCCGCCGCGGAAGTTGGCCTCTGGGCGCTCCGTCATCCGCTCAACCCTCTGGCCGAAAGCGTGACGCACAAGACGCTGGCAGCAACCCTCGATGTCTTCGAGTCGACCACGCGCCGTTACGGCAAACCGGAATTCGGCCTTCATGAAACGGAGATCGACGGCAAGCCCGTTCCCGTCACCGAGAAAATTGTCTGGGAGCGTCCTTTCTGCAGGCTGATCCATTTCGAGCGCGAGCCTTCCGCGATGAAGGATGTCGGCACGCAGCCGAAGCTGCTGATCGTCGCGCCGCTTTCCGGCCATTACGCGACGCTGCTGCGCGGCACGGTGGAAGCGATGCTGCCTTACAACGAGGTCTATATCACCGACTGGACGGATGCCCGGATGGTGCCGCTGACGGAAGGCGATTTCGATCTCGACGACTATATCGATTACATCATCGACATGTGCCACGAGCTCGGGCCGGACGTGCATCTCCTCGCCGTGTGCCAGCCCTCGGTGCCGGTTTTCGCCGCCGTTGCCGTGATGCATGAGAATGACGATCCTTACGTGCCGCTCAGCATGACGCTGATGGGCGGACCGATCGATACGCGCGAAAGCCCCACGGAAGTGAACCGGCTCGCGACCGAGCGCGGCACCGAATGGTATGAGCGCAACGTCGTGATGACGGTTCCCTGGCCGCATCCGGGTGTGATGCGCCGCGTCTATCCCGGCTTCGTGCAGCTTTCCGGCTTCATGGCGATGAATCTCGACCGGCACATGGACGCGCACTGGAACTATTTCGACCACATGGTCGAAGGCGATGGCGACAGCGCGGAAAAGCATCGCGAGTTCTATGACGAATATCTTTCCGTCATGGACATGACAGCCGAGTTCTATCTGCAGACGGTGGACGAGGTTTTCGTGAAGCACTCGCTGCCGAAAGGCGAGTTCACACATCGCGGCAAAGTCGTGCGGCCCGAAGTCATTACCAAGACGGCGCTGATGACCGTCGAGGGCGAGAAAGACGACATTTCCGGCGTCGGCCAGACGAAGGCAGCACACAAGCTCTGCACGAAACTGGCGAAGTCGAAGAAGGCCCATTGGGAGCAGCCGGGCGTCGGCCATTACGGCGTCTTCAACGGGTCACGCTGGAAAGCGGAGATCGCACCGAAAGTGCGCGAGTTCATGGCGAAGCATTCAAAGCGCTAGGGCGCCCGCTCACTTCGCGAAGATCTGCGCCTCGTCCTGGAAGGACTTGATCTCTATGGCATTGCCGGAGGGATCGCGGAAGAACATGGTCGCCTGCTCACCGGGCTTTCCCTGAAAGCGGATATGAGGTTCGACGACGAAGCGAATGCCTTCGGCCTTCAGGCGCGCGGCCAGTTCATGCCACGCGTCCCAGCCGAGGATGAGCCCGAAATGGGGAACCGGCACATCGTCGCCATCGACTTCGTTCACCACCCTGTCCCTGACCGTACTATCCCTGACCGTACTACCCCTGACCGTTCCGGCCGAGGCTACATCGGCCTCCTCGTGTCGTGGCGCGATATGGGCGACAATCTGATGGCCGTGGAAATCGAAGTCGACCCAGTGCGCGTCGGAGCGGCCTTCGGCACAACCGAGAACACGCCCGTAAAAATCTCTCGCGCTGGAGAGATCATCGACCGCGAAAGCAAGATGGAATCGTGGCATTGTTGACATGATTCGATCCTATCGCTTTTGCCTTCGGACAGGAATGACCGGACCGGCGTCATCCCCCTGAAAGGCCCCCGCAAAGGCCCGGGGTTCTGGGCTCGACCGCATTATGAACAAACCCGTGAAATCTGCTTCGCTCCATCTCGACTATCTGCAAATCGACGGGCGCACCGTGCCCGTCACGGTTCGCCACAATCCGCGCGCCAAGCGCGTGATCGTGCGCGTGGACCTTGCGGCGGGATCGGTGCTCGTCACCACGCCCTCGAAGCGGAATGTCGGCAAGGCGCTTCTCTTTGCGCGCGAACAGCGCGAATGGATTGCCGAACGGCTGCACCAGGTGCCCGCCCCCGTGCCCTTCAAGAACGGCGCGCATGTTCCCTATCGCGGCAAGGAACATGTGGTGCGCTATGTCGGCGTGCGGCGCGATGATGCCCGCGCCAAGGGGCCGGTGTGGCGCCTGCGCGGCGCGGACACGGGCAGCTTCCCCGAAATCCGGGTGACGGGACATCCAGACTTCGTGCAGCGGCGCGTGACCGACTGGCTGAAAACCATGGCGCGTGAGGAACTGAACGACCGAGTGCTTTTCTATGCCGAGCTTTTCGGCGTGCGCCCGTCGCGCATTACCATTCGCGACACGACAACCCGCTGGGGCTCGTGCTCGCCGACGCGCGCACTTTCCTTTTCGTGGCGGCTCATTCTCGCGCCCTCCTATGTGCTCGATTATGTGGCGGCGCACGAGGTCGCGCATATCAGACACATGAATCACGGGGCGCGCTTCTGGGCGCTTGTCGAGGAAGCGATCCCCAATTACGAGCCCGCCAAACGCTGGCTCGAAACGAACGGTCCGGGGCTCCACCGCTTCGGCGCGGACCCTGTCGGACTTTTCGCGGACGGCGGCCGCGGAAGCCCTCCAGCCAGATGAGGCTTTCGCCGGGCACGGCGGCGTTCACCGTGTTCCTTGCGGCGCTGACGGCAGTCGGCCCCTTGTCGACTGATATGTATCTGCCGTCGCTACCGGATATCGGACGCGACTTCGGCGCGGATGCGGGCGCGGTGCAGCTTACGCTGAGCGCGCATCTGATTGCCTTTGCATCCTCCCAGCTCTTTTACGGGCCGCTCTCCGACCATTACGGACGAAGACCGGTGCTGCTGGGCGGATTCGTACTCTTCATTGCGGGCTGCTTCGCCTCGCTTTTCGTCACCAATATCGAACAGCTCGTGCTCGCGCGCATCCTGCAGGCGGTGGGTGGCGGGGCTTCGGTGGTGCTGGCGCGCGCTATCGTGCGCGATCTTTTCGAAGGGGCGGAAGCCGGGCAGATGCTCGCCAAGATGGCGGCGATCATGGGGCTCGTGCCCGCGCTCGCGCCGATGCTCGGCGGCGTGGTGCAGGACTTCTACGGCTGGAAGGCGAATTTCATCGCGATGGGCGCTTTCGGCGCTGTGCTGGCGCTGATGACTGCGCTCAGTCTCGACGAGACGATGCCGCCCGCGCGGCGGCAAAGCGCGGCGCCGCTGGCGATCCTGCGGCATTACCGGCGGCTTCTCGCGGACAGGCGGTTTCTCAAATATCTCTCCATCGCCACGGTCGCCTTTTGCGGGCTGTTTGCTTTCGTCTCCGGTTCGTCTTTTGTGCTGCAAGGCATTTATGGGCTTTCGCCCATCGTCTATGGGCTCTGCTTCGGCGCGATGGCGGGCGGCTATGTCGGCGGCTCGCTGGCGGGCGGGCGGCTGGTGCGGCGGCTCGGCATCGACGGGACAC
>Ga0114898_1001099_pt1 | contig 17151 bp, 10 predicted proteins | sample Malvired_Geostar_FD_83496 | JGI IMG/M metagenome (GOLD analysis project Ga0114898, IMG submission 83496) | Marine viral communities from the Global Malaspina Expedition - Malaspina viral metaG DeepMed_Geostar | ecosystem: Environmental > Aquatic > Marine > Oceanic | place: Mediterranean Sea... | reverse complement strand
GCGTTCCTAATCACTGACGAGAATGATCTGGTAGTCGGTGCCACTCATGCTTCTGGTGATCTGATTTTGGCTGCTGGTAACGCCACCGCCATGACCCTTCTTTCTGACGGCAAAGTCGGCATCGGTGAGACAAACCCTGGTGCAGAACTGTACATTAAAAACTACCAAAATGCCGATACGGGGATAATAATAGATAATCAATTATCTTCTGGAACGCGCGATGAAGCTGGGGCATTCATAACCCTTGCTTGTGAGGGAGGAAGTTACGACCCAAGAATTAAATTTGTCTTGGGAGGCGGCGGTGCAGATTGGGCGATTGGGGTTGATAATTCAAATAGTGATAAGTTCGTAATCGCTGGTGGAACTGATACAGGCCCCGCTCTGGAAACTAATCCTAGATTAACAATAGATGGTTCTGGCAACGTGGTCATCGGTGGTACTGTTACAGCGAACGGGTCACTTATAGGAGTAACAGTTAACAATGCTAGTAATAATAGAGTATTCACTTCAACGGGTTCTGCGTTAAATGCAGAAGCTAATTTAGTATTTGACGGAACCAATCTTGGTATCGGCGTGACGAGTCCTGCTTCTTCACTTCATATTATTAGTCCAACTGCTGCGAGTAGCCCCTGGACCTCAACTGCAATTACTTTTGCTCCAGCTAATTACACTGCAAGAACATGGCAACTAAGATATGATGACGGTGGTGCTGTGGGGAATGCATTTAGTATAGCAGCTGCTGGTACAAGAATCTTATATATGACTTCTGCTGGCAAAGTCGGCATCAATACTGCCTCGCCAGATGGAACGTTGCACGTTCATGAAGGTAGTGCTGGATCTGTAACTGCTATATCAAACAGTTCTCTTGTAATTGAAAGTAATACCCACAACTATATTTCAATGCTTAATCCTGACGGTAATAACTCAGGAATAATTTTTGGTGAAGCAGACGATAATGATAGAGCGAGTATAATTGTTGACGGTGGTTCAAATGATATGACTTTCACAGCAGGTGCTACCGTTCAAATGACGCTTGATGGGGACAATGATCGTGTTGGTATCGGCACGACAGCCCCAGCTCATCTACTTGATATAGCAGGGGTTAGTCCTACAATTAGACTTCAATCTACACAAGAAGATTCAGATCCTAAAATTATGTTTTGGGATTATGCTAATAGTCCAGGCTTTCAAATGTGGTATGATGGAAATGCAGAAGATATGTATTTTGATAATCATTATACTGCAAATGCAGATATAATATTTAGAACACACGTTTCAAGTAGTCCCGTAGAAGTATTAAGATTAACTGATGACGGTAAAGTCGGCATCGGCCACGCGTCTCCTGACCAGAAATTGTCAGTTGAGGGACACATTCAAGTTCGGTCTGGTAATTGGCTGCTTCTCCGCAATAACGCTAACGACAACTATTCTTATATTCAAAATGCTGACACTGGTAGCGAGATACAATTTGCCACATCTGGTGTCAAAATGGTACTGACTAGTGCTGGCAATCTCGGCATCGGCACGACGAGTCCTGGCTCCCTTCTGCACCTCTTAGCTCCAACTAATACAAATGCTGAGTTGAAGATTTGTACCGATGATAATGAGATTAGCCGACTTGGTTTATACGAAGATGCGGCTGGAACACAACATGGTGCTTTCTTCCAATACAGAGGTGAGAGTAGTGATGTGCTTCAGATCGGGAGCATAAACTCAGGTACCGATAGCGTTTATATAACCATGACGGATGCCGGCAAAGTCGGCATCGGAACCGCATCGCCCATATCTACATACGGTGGTTTAGATGTTTCGTCGGGTGGTATGGGACTTGTTGTCGGGGCAGACGGTGATGCGAGTACTAGAACTAATTCAACCAATAAAGAAGCTCGCATTGGGATGCCTCACTATACCAATGCAGAGGAGGTATTCCAACTTGTAACTGGAGCAGTAAAGACATCAAGTAATTTAGTTACTATTGGTGGCGGTGCTTCTGCGTTCAATGCGGCAACGTCGATCAAACTCTATACTGCCGCGAATAATACAACGCTTGCTGGTACAGTCGCGATGACCATCGACTCGTCGCAGAACGTCGGCATCGGCACAACATCCCCTGGCGTCTTGCTCCATGTGGGTTCCGGTGATGCCACGCCGTATGGGGGGAATTCCTCAACCCGTGTGGGGTACTTTACAGCGGCCGGCCGAGCAGACTTGTACGTGCGAGACAGCTCGAATAACATCGAAACTATTGTCCGTGCAGGAACAGATAAATGCTATGTAGGATCATCGACAAATCATGATTTGCAATTCATCACGAATGGCTCCGACAAGATGGTTATAAAAGCAGACGGAATGGTCTTCGTAAACACAACTGGTATCACACCGCCGGGAACACAAAAGATGATTGTCAGTGCCAATTCAGTTACCTCGACAACCAATTGGCAGTTAGCGATTGAGGGGAATAATGACTCTGGTGTTCTCTTCATTGAGGATGGTACAAAGCGTGGCTTGGTCGGTTATGACGCTGGCAAGAGTCAGGTGATGGTAGGCGATAATGACGGGGACAATAGTTGGCGTATTGCAACCAACAGTGACACAATCTATGGATACACTGCTGATACTGCGAGGCTCACAATTTCCACTGGTCGAGTTAATGCTGCTCTACCTATGACGGTCACTGGTGCAGATTTGACTTGGACTGACGGTACAGATAGTGCACTTACGATACAATCTGCTGGAACCAATGCAACGTGGTTGAGAGCGGAAGCGGGAGATGAGCTGTATATAGGTGCAAATGCTGGATCGGGCTCCCCAAATTATGCTATCCGAATCCTAAACCCCGATAATGGTGTGGATTTCACGGGCCATGTCCGTCTAGATGGTCAGGTCACTATCGGTGATGGAAGCAATCGCCGTTACTTTGCTAAAGCTACTAGGTGGGGGTATGCCTCAACTTATCGTGCTATAATTCTGGGATCTACCAGTGCAACATATAACACCAATCATACTGGTGCTGTCACACTCGCATTCAACTATGATCCTAGTGGCAATGCAAACAGTAGCTTTGGTGGAAATGGAGAGGAAATCTTATTTAGGAACCCAACGAGATTCGTGCTTCCCAATGATGCAGATGACGGGTGGCATCAAACGATTGCTATGGTGGACGGTAAACTCGGCCTCAACGCGACCAATCCAGACGAGAGGTTAGAAGTTAACGGGTGCGCTGTCTTTAGTGGAGATAACGCGGTGGGTACCAATGCTCAGAATTACGCTCATGGTATAATGCTCCAATCAACCAGTGGTCAGGCTAGAATTTCTCCGATCTCTAATGGTAGTAATGATGTCAGTTTACAGCTAGGTGGTCTTAATAATGGTTCACGAACGTCTTACCAATTGCAGCTTTGGGCGAATGGTAATGTATGTGTTAACCACGACAACCAAGTCGCATCATTTTCGGCCAATGGAGCTGATGATAACATAACTGCCTCCTTTGGTAGTTCTCTTTCTACTACATCAAAATGGAATGGAATAGCATTTGGTCATACTATTACTCGTAAAGCTGGAATTTTCTTTGAACGACAGGGGAGTTATAGTGTAGGAAGGTTGAATTTCTGTATGGATAATACGGCCGATAGTACTAGTTGTGACAATTCTGACCGTTCCTTCTCTGTTAATATGGACAAAACGGTAGACTTCGGATATGCAACGTTGCATGCTGATGGTACCCAAGCACTCCCTGGCATTGCTTTTAATGGTGATACCGATACCGGAATATATCGAGTGAGTTCTAACGTGCTGGGTTTCTCTACAGGTGATACTGGACGGTTCTTTGTTTATCACAATGGTAATGTTGGTATCGGCAATTCGTCGCCAGGTGATAAACTCGTTGTAGCTGGAGATTGTACAGTTACTGGCACCATGTCTAAGGGAGATGGAGACTTTAAAATAAATCATCCATTGCCTGAGCTGGCCGATACACACTATTTGAGACATTCATTTATTGAAGGCCCACGTGCTGATCTTATATATCGGGGTGTTGTTGATTTGTCTAGTGGTACTGCGACAGTTAATATTGATACCGCGGTAGGAATGACCGAAGGAACATTTGAAGCATTATGTCGTACTGACGAGGCACAGGTATGGCTCCAGAATGATACTGGATGGGATGCTGTTCGTGGATCGGTATCTGGAAATATTTTGACCATTACTTGTCAGAATACTAATTCAACGGAGACGATATCGTGGATGGTTGTGGCAGATCGGACAGATCCTCATATTTTGAAATCGAAAATGTATGGTAATGGTGGACGAATGATATTAGAACCAGAAAAAACTGCACAGGAAAGGGGTTATACTACTTGACAAACGTATTAATGATATATATATTATAGTAGACTTTAAATTATTTAGGAGATTTAGTTATGGCAATAACATATGCTTGGAATTTTAACCCACTGGAGGTAACATACAGTTCAGCTAGTTTGGATAATGTAGTTTCTCAGGTACATTGGCAATATACTGCTGAAGTTGAGGGTACATCAAGTCTTGGCGTTTCTGGCAGTTTTCAAGGAAGAAATATTGGAGTGGCCACACTTGACCCCGTTGCTTCTGCTGACTTTGTTGCTTATGCCAGCTTGACAGAAGCTCTTGTTACCGGATGGGTAACTGCTTCGTTGGGCGAGGAGGAAGTAACAAGAATACATGCTAATGTAAGTGAGTCACTCGCTTCTCAGCTTAATCCAGTTACCGGAACTAATTTGGACAGACCTTGGTAGTAGGGTCTTGACAAACAAATCAATAATGGTTATATTAAACATGTTAAATAATTTTTAGGAGGTTACATGGCTAAGAAGAAAGCTAATGGCGAATCACAAACTGAAAGTACATTCCCACCGGAGCCCGTAGTGCTTCCGCCGGACCCACAGGTCCAGGCGGCCGATCCACAACAGCAACAGTTCACTGTAGTAGATGAACAGCCTATTCCAAAGGCTCTTTCTGTTCTTATTGTTAATTCGAACAAGACTCTTCAAGAAACTCAACAGAGACTTATGGGAGACATTAACGAATCCGCTAATGATCTTATGGGACTATTGCAGATTTCTCAAGAGGAAGGGTGGCTTTTGGACGTTGAAGGTCAACGCTTCGTCAGGGTGGAACCAGCTCAAGCTCAGTAGGAATGATACATGATTCTGCCGAATCGGTTGTTTTCCCGTTCGGCAAATACAAGGGATATACTCTTGCTCATGTAATCAGAGAACACCCACATTACATATATTGGATAAGAGACAATGCGGACTTCTCTCCTCTTTGGAGGGAAGCCGTTTCTCTTGCGCTCCAAAATAAGGATGTTGGTCAATTAGACCTACCCCGCGTAAAAGTAACTCAAAAATTTGGGAAGCAAAAAAAGACGGTAGAAATATCAGAAGTCAATGAGACTACTGCTAAAATTAATATGCCGTATGACAGATCTCTGATTGAACGGTTTAAGTTTGAGATTGATGGTCGTAAGTGGAACGATAAAGAGAAACATTGGCAATTTCCAATTGTTCATCTTCCAAAGGTAGTTTCTATTATAAAAAATTACGAGGTTAAATGTACTCGTAAAATTAAGAAACTTTATAAAGAACTTTTAGAAGAAACTAAAGTCCGACATGAGGTTCGTGAGAAGGAAGACACGGATTTCGAAATGCCAGAATTAAATTTACCTTTATTTAATTTTCAACGTGTTGGTGTAGAATTTGTATTTCATACGGGTGGTAGAGCACTAGTTGCTGATCAGCCAGGTTTGGGTAAAACTGTTCAAGCGATTGCGTATGCTCGGTTGATGAAACTTAAAACTCTGGTTATTTCTCCATTGTCTGTGGTGATTAATTGGAGAAAAGAAATTCAGAAGTTTACTAATTTAGATTCTACAATTTGGTCTACCAAAGATGTAGATGGTGATCTAGATAATCAATTTCATATCATAAATTATGATGCAGTTAGAAAAGTTCATGATGTTTTAGCTAAAATGGATTTTGATTTGTTGGTATGTGACGAAGCTACTTTTCTAAAAAATCGTAATACCTTACGGTTTAAATCTATTCTTGGTTCGTGGAGAGAGAGAAAACGATTCCCTGGCATCAAAACAGATCATATTATTTTCTTAACTGGAACTCCGGTCATGTCCAGACCCATAGAAGCGTTTACTCTTCTTAATGTATTGGACCGTGAACGATTTAATAATTTCTATCATTTTACTCAGCGTTATGGTGGGTGGAAAGGTATGCCGGTTAGAAATTTAAAAGAACTTCACGAACGAACTAAAGATTTAACCATTCGCCGAAAGAAATCGGAGGTCTTGCCAGAACTCCCAGACAAACAAAGAAATGATTTATATATTGATATGGCACCTTCAGAACGAAGAGAGTATAAAAATATTTTAGATGAGATTTTTGGTGAGTGGCGTTTTTCTGGAAAACCATCTGTGGCGTCTATGCCAAAAATACAATCGTATTTAACCAATCAAAAAATTCCAAGACTTAAAGAGATCATTGATGAGTATTTGGATAACGATAGATCTATTTTAGTATTTGGTTGTTTTGTTGATCCTCTAAAAAGATTAGCGGAAGACTATGGGTATGATGCCGCTCTATTCTACGGTGGAATGAACAAAAAACAACGTCAGGAGTCAATAGATCGGTTAGTGAGTAGAGAGGCTAGGGTTGGGTTCTTTTCGCTTAAAGCAGCAGGAATGGGGATTGACGGACTACAATCCGTAATGGATACCGTGATATTTATTGACAGGGACTGGGTTCCTGCCAACCACGAACAGGCAGAAGACCGAATCCATAGAATCGGTCAAGACAAGAAGGTTCAAATTTATTATATGACGGTCGAAAATACCATTGATGTATACATGAGTGAATTGATTAATGAGAAACAACAGATTGCGTCACAAATAGTAGATGGAGAAATTATAAATACAGTTAATACAAAATCTATCTTTACTGACTTTGTGAAAAAGTTAGCTTGGGAAAAAATGAAAGTATGATCTATTTATATATGTTACATTTAAACAAGGAGTTTAAAAGTTATGAGTGAGTTAATGTATCCCGTAGAAACTATTAACCTTCCAAGCGAGGGAAAATATTATCCAAAGGGACATCCGTTACGAGAAAATGGTGGTCAGTTAGAAATGAAGTATATGACTGCTAAAGAAGAAGACATTTTAACAAGTACTAATTTGATACAAAATGGTACGGTTATGGATAGGTTGTTGGATAGTTTGGTGGTACATGAAGGAGTAAAACCTGCTGATTTGACCACAGGCGATATTAATGCTGTTTTAATCGCTGCTAGAGTTTTGGCTTATGGTAAAGATTATTCAGTAGAAGTTGAGTGTGAAGAGTGTGAAACAAAGATTAGTCGTGTAATAGACTTGACTGAACTGGAAAGTCCAGATGATTTGGTTGATGTGGATGACGATGCATATCATCGTTTTACAACTGATACTGGTTTGGAAGTTGTTATTAGACCACTAACCCGTGGTGATGAGTTAACGGCAGAAAAAAATAGTAAAATAGTACAAACAAAATATAATAAAAAAGTTTCGTCAACGATAACTTCCAGATTGAAAAGTATTATTGTTTCTATTAATGGCGAAACAGATAAAAACGTTTTAGCATCTATGGTACAGAATTTGGTTGTTAAAGATTCTAAAAGAATTAGAGAGGAATTTGACAGAATTAATCCAACAGTTGATTTATCAATGGAAGTTGTTTGCGAAGATTGTGGTCATGTTATGACAGGAGGAATGCCCATAGGGGTAAACTTTTTTTGGCCTGACCTCGAAATATAAATTAGAATTTCACGATTTATTAGTTACTCTTAGTATGAATGTAGAGGGATTTTCTTATGAAACTTGGTATAATATGCCAGTTCGTTTGAGAAATCATTATGTTGTTGTTATACGAAAACAAACGGACGAAAAGAATAAACAAATGAAACAACAAGAACAACGTCTTTCTAATATTAAGGGACTTAAATAATGGCAACTATTCAGTTTGAAATGGGCGAAAGCACCATCAATGCTTGGAAAGAGAATACTGAAGCTCAGAATAAACTAATCGAAGCATTGGGTAATAAAACTGACTCAGACGATAACAATACACGATCATCGAACAATTCACGACTTGGTTTAAGTAAGCTTCTAGACAAACTCTCAATTCCCCTTCCCGGCGGAGTAAGACTCTTTGGTGTTGGATCGTTTATTGAAAGTATTGCAAATGCTAAAGGCCCCCTAGATAAACTTTCAACAGGGTTCGGTCAGTTAATAATTGGTACCATTGCTGTTACTGAAGGTTTCCTTGCACTAGGTAAACAATTAGGTGGTCTAACTGGCGGCCAAGCGATGGAAATGTCTCTTGCAGCACTTGGTTCGACTATAAAGGGAATCACCGAAGGTGAGTGGATTGGTCCCCAACGAATAATTGGAGCACAAGGAGCATTTGCTCAGGAATTTGGAGGATTGCTTACAACACAATCCGCAACACAAATAGCTAGAATGTCTCAAGACTTGGGTGTTAGTGTTAGTGATCTGGCTGGACTACACCGAGCGTTACAGGGTGTTGGGGTAAACGCAGAAGTAGCTGTAAACGCATTTAGAGAAGTAGGAGTCGGAGGTAAAGTTGCTACTGATGAAATGGCCAAAAACGCTGATGCAATAGCAAGAGCTGGTGGAGTAATGAATGAATTTATTCTTGATGGTATTGCAAATGCTAAAAAACTTGGGGTAGAGTTTAGTAAGATGGAGGACACATTAACTGGATTCAGTATGGATTTCGCAGGAACTGTAGAATCATTTTCACAGTTGAGAGCGGTTATACCAGGGTTTCAGGTAGATTTTGCAGAACTAATGCACACATCCTTAACAGGAACTACAGAAGATTTTATAGGAATAATTACGGGCGGACTTAGACGGGCAGGAATTACATCAAGTGAGGGGATGCCTAGGCATGTAGCTGAGTTGTTAAAAAACGCAACAGGATTCAGTTCAGCTGAAATAGATAGATTGTTAGATGGTCAAGGCCTTGAGATGGCCATGCATGATCAGCTTGATACAGATAGAAATAGTCTTCTAAAAACTCAGATTAAGTTGCTTTCTGCTGGATTTGGTGCAATAGTAGGAACTGTGATTGCAACTTCGGGATTTAAGGGTGTTCTTGGTATGGGTGGGGCTCTGCTAGGTGGCGCCATCGGCGGCGGTTTGTTTTATGGAATCACCAGTTCGGTACTCGGCGAGGGTCCGCCAGGAAATGACGTAATCTGGCGATCTGGTGGATCTCCACAATTACAGTCAATTAATCCTATGGATGACATATATGCTGTAAATTCTCTCAAATCATCTGGTGGTGGTGGTGGTAATGAAACTACTAAACTTTTGAGACAAATAGCTGCTGATTTAAGAAGTCCTAAACGAATGAAAATAGATGGACCTAGTTTTGATAAAGTAGTAGTTGAATCTGTTAACCGTAATGATCGTGGTATGATGATGGCAGGGAGTACTGCTTAATGAGTAAGATATTACAAAAATTTGAAGAACGCCATAAAGAAGCAAAGATGTATCGGGAGTCCCCTGTGAATAAAGCTCATGGGGTGAATCGAATGAAGGAAGATGGTGATGGCCATCCTTTACATTATGTTTATCCAGACGGAGAGATGCTTTCTGCCGGAGGAGGATGGCAGGGTACTAAATTAATGGACTCCGTAAAAGAAGATGTAGTTGCGGTTGTGGATACAGTGAGTCATCAGAGAGATACATCTAGAATTTCAAATTTTGAAAAGACAGCAGCTGGTGGAAGATTTTTACAAAACCAGATAGAGTTGCAACGAAGGAATACTTTTGTTTTTACTAGAAATTATAGAGAAGATAATTTAAAAGACCATGTTGATCCAACAGTTCACAAACCTCGACACGGATTTGAACATTCTCTGGATTCTGCAAGAGACTTACTTAGCATACCAGGGGAGTTTGCAGTACAACTAGGGAACACTGGAAAATTACAGGATGAAACTGTAGGTAATCTTATTACTAGTACTGGTCCAGTTTTTCTTAGATTAAATTCTAGAGAAGGAATGTTAAATTCTCAGCTAGATATTGTTAAAGTAGCTTCCGCTGCAGCTATGCGCAATGTGGTTGATAAGATAAATCGGTGGGAATGGATACAAGATGCTACAAGATGGATTGATAGTATAGGAGCTAGACTTGGTACCACTGAGGCTAATGAAAGGCCCGAAGTTGAGGTTAAATATTTAAAACAAATATATGAAGCTAATCTGGGGGTTTGGTCTGCCAATAAAGTACAAAAATATGGTCATGTTTATATGGACCCAGCAGTGTCGATTAGTGCACAAACATATCAAGAATCTTTTGGGGACCGTGTTGATAGTGGCGTGGGGTTTGGAGAATATGTACATTTAAGAAATCATGGATTAATAAACTTTTCTGCTTCTAGATTTTTTGATCAATTAGGAACAAAAATAGAAAATTTTGTTGGAAATCTTTTAGGTGGAGCAGTTAGGGGGATCTTTGCAGCTGTAAAGATTGATTTATCAAATCACCATGTTAATAGGATTAAGGAATGGGGCCAAAATAAGGTATCCGGTCTTGCAGGCATTTCTCTTATCCGATCTTTAAGAAATTTTACCGTTGATATTGATGATATTATTGAAAAGGTAAATGAGGTTGGTGGAGCCTTGGACCCCGATTTTAACTTAATACCAACTAATTTATATGAACGATATAAGTGGAGTATGGGTCAGGAAGGTGGTGCACGAAAACAAGTAGCAGCTACGGTCGCCGCGGGACTAGGCATTTTAAAGACACCTGCGAACGCACAGGGAGGCGGCAAAAGGACTTCGTATCGACCAGGCGCTTCCCTTCGGGCAAGAACATATGCTGAACAAGTACAAAAATATAAGGGTGAACAAAAAACAATTTCAATTGGTTTAGATCCTTACGATAATACTGCACGGATTAGAGGTCATAAGTCACAGGATGCATTTTTAGGACCGTCAGCTGACAATATACCACAGGATGATAGGGGAGAACATCTACCTAGTTGGAATGAAGATTTACACAGCCGTAGGAATAAACGATACTACAAAGATTGGCAACAGGTAGATCGTGCGATGTCTAACGCTGGCCGCGGAACCCTTTTTCGTCACAAGCCCAGTAAACTTGATTCTGATTCTATTGATGTTATAATGTCGGTGCAGGGTACAGAATTTCAAGAAGTTAGATTTAGAGCTTTTATTGAGGATATAAATGAAACAGTAACACCAAGTTATAATGAAAACAAATATATTGGTCGCTATGAAACATTTTATACTTACGATAGAGTAACTAGGGATGTTGCTTTTAAGTTAACATTACATGCATTTTCTAAAGAAGAACGAAAACAGGTTATGCAAAAGATGGCTTATCTAACAAGCCTAGCTTATCCAGAAGCTTCTGATAATTATTTAACTCCAACAATAACAAATTTAACTATTGGGACGGTTTATATGAAACAACCGTGTATTGTTCAAAATTTAACTCATTCTATTGAAGGTGATACTTCTTGGGATATTGATGAACAAACACCCATGACAATATCGGTTTCACTTGGAGTTAGGTTGTTAGATAAGAGACTGTATACATATCAAGGAGTTAAAGAACTTGTAGATTCTGATCGTAGTCCATTTGGGCTATATTTACACTCAGTAGATGGTGGCGGCGAGGAACCTCTTTGGAAGACTCAAGGACGTGCGGCTGATGCCAAAATGGATACGTTGTTGGCTAATCTTAATTGGCGTTCGGGGGGTTGATAAATTATGAATCGATTTAAAGAAACAAAAGTTCAATCAGTAGTTGGTCGTGGTGAGGTATATAAAATTTCACTAACCGATTCGTTTCACGATAAGACACAACTATTAACCACTTATACACCATCAGAAAAAGAAAGATTAGATATGATTGCTCATAAATTTTACGGTGATATTACTAAATGGTTTGTAATTGCAAAAGCAAATAAAGAAGTAAAGGGTAATATGTACGCTACCCCAGGCAAGGCTTTAGTTATTCCAAGGATATCCTAATGACGGGCAGATTTGATCGGCCCTTTCGGCCACATGTATGGGCAGAATTATATTCTCGAAAATTTCATGATACGGTTCAAACCTCATTCATCCCCCATGTAAGAGTAACTTCATTAGTTGGGGGTAATTTAAAAGATTTTTCTGGCACAAACCATGCCTTGAATGGTTTTACATTGGGCATCACTGATGTAGATAATATATCAACACTTGATGATTATTTTAATACTACCGGACAGGGAACTGTTGTTGGAATAACGTATACTGAGAGTGATGGTTTTCCTACACCAGTTAGAATAAATACTGGAAGCAAAAAATTACCTCCACCGGGCATAACGAGTGTGGAAATATCAACAGTTGCTAAGGGCGGCTTTACGTTCCATGCTACAGTGGATTTTAAATTCTATGGGAAAGAACAATATGATTTTATTTATCAAACAATTATGCGGCCAGGGAATCCAATTGTTATTGAATTTGGACAAACTAGACCTGCTGAAGTGGCGGGGCGCCCCGATTCTTTCCAAACGGATTTAGGATTTTTTAAAAGATTAGATGACAGACAGATTGGTATTTTTAAAGAACAGATAAAAAACAATAGACAGTTAAGTAGTAATTTTAATTCTGGAGCGGTCACGGGCCAGGTATCTAATTTTAATATTAAATTAAATGACCAAAACGAATATGAGGGGCAAATAGAAGTAATAAATACACAAGAGTTTTTATATACAATGTCCGTAGAAGAAACTTTTATTAGTTATGCGCCAACCGCACTTGCTAAAGCTAAAGCCCGGGCTGTGGCTGAAGAAGCTGGACGGCCCGCACAGCAAGCTGTTAATTATCTTTCAAAATCTATAAAATCAAATTTTGGAAGTGAAAATAATGAAGATTATAATCCAAAACATGATCTCGTTTTTCAACAAGTTATAAGAGATTCAGTTGGATTAACATCAGCATATTACGATGGGCAGTTGAACGAATATGTTGATGAACTACAGTCAGGTAGGTTGTCTGGCCTGGAGACTGATGATGGAGACTCGTTCAGCCTAGCTCGGCAGGTTATAGAGGGCAAGGTTGCAGCTATGGACGAAATGCGGTCAACCGAATATTCCCGTCAAATTTTATTACCGTATGCAATAGATCAAGAATATCTAGACAGCCGCGTTGCGGATTGGGCGTACGCTGAATCAGAGGTCGCGAAGCCTGACCGACAGTTCGTTTCAGGATCGTTGCCCGCGAACAGTGATGATCGTAGAGGTTTAAAAAGTCATACAGAAAAAAAATCAGATTATGTTTACATTTCTTTAGATTATTTTTTTAATAGATTATTAAATAAAATAATATATCAATCATATTTTGATAGACAGAACTGTTATGATAATAATGTTGCTGGAGCCTATGGAGGTGGGCTGATTTCAACTTGGGAGATGGCGAAGGAACCGGATGTAGGGATTGTGATGGAAGATCCCGTGCTCTCGCATCTCTGGGGAGTGTTCTCTACTGAAACTACGGGCGCAGAAAACCTGAAGAAACATAAAGAACTAATGAAGATTAAAGAGGATCACCAACGAATGGCGGCCGCCGACCCAGAACATTTTTGGAACCATCCTGTTCACACGGATAGGATTTCTGCTGCAGCAGTTGGGTCAACAGTATCACGAACGATTGATATGAACAGCAATAGTTTTGTAGGGTATTGGCCAGATTTGAGATCGGCTAATACTAGAGATGTTATAATAAATAATGAAACCATTTATCGGGCAACTAAACAGGGAACACCAGTGACGCTCCACGATGAGAATGGGGCTCCGATAAACTATATAATATCGAATGACAAGTATAGCCGTCTTATATATGAAGGACAAGGTACTATTTGGGGATGGACTAAGAGTGCGGGCAAACTCGCTGTCCGCGGCCTCATAGCAAGTGCTGATGTTATCGCCGCAGGATTGCCTTCTGCGGCCGTAAGTGCAGCAGGATTCGAACGGAAAACAAATGTGGAGGTGTTAAGAGAGGCCATAGCTAACAGGTATGCTATTCAATGGACGAGAGAATCCGATGCAACTCACGAACAAGGTGAGTATTATCGAATTTTCGAAAAATCAGATTATATGGGCGAAACTACTGTAGGGGACCAATACTTGGGAATTGAAGTTCCACACTCTTCAGGATATTTTTGGGAAAAGGGATATCTTCAGGGAAATTTAATGGATAAATATAATCCTAGATCAATTCACGAATTGTTTAAATTTAGTCCAGAGTGGAGAGAAAAAGATCAGTATACGGAGGAAAATAATGGGAGAACTTCATTTAAGGGAATTTATGTAAATTATCAGAAAATTAGGAGTGCTTTTTTATCGTCACAGTCTGTTGGAGAAGCTCTTAATAGAATTTTAAATATGGTAAATCGAGCATCTCTTGATACTTTACAATTGAAAATGAAATTTGAGTCTGAAGCAAAACCAATGCCGGGTGATAGATCCGGCCGCGGATTTGTTTATGAACATTATAAATTAAAAATTTCAGATAATTCTGTACTTCCTCAAAAAAAGGACATAGGCAGACCACTATATCAATTTTTTGCTAGTGATATTTCAGAAGCTATATCATATGATTTTGACTTTAATATGCCGTCTTCTATAGCTGCAACAGTCGTGGCAAATTCTTTTTCACCAGTTGAATTCTGGGCTGCGGGTGGAGATCCAAAGAATAAAGCTTTAATACATTATGGGTACCAATTGGATTCTTCGGGAATGTTAGCTGTTGAAAGTTTGGTGGACGATGATGACGAGGCCATTCCCGATCCCTCACAGACTATTACAGGTGAGGATATTCGCTGTCTTGGTAACCCGTTCGAAGTGGAAGAAGATCCCAATGATCCATCCGCGGGCACCGAAGCGGAGCCAGAAGATGAAATTCATAGAGAAATATTAGGATATAGGGAATTAGATCCTCCAACAATGAAACAAGATATTATTGCGGGTGGTCTATATAATCAAATACCAAGTACAGCTAATCTTATTATAAGGTTACAAGGATTAGAGGGATTTAGATTTGGTGATATGTTTACGGTTCGTAATGTGTTACCAAAGCCATATGATGAGAATAATATTTTTATGGTAACGGGATGGAATCATACTATAGATAGTAGTGGGTGGTATACAAATTTAGAAGCTCAAATGTGGGCTTCTAAACCACAAGGACTTGCTGAGATTGCAGAAAAAATGACAGATGTCGCAACTGTTGATCATCAAGAACAGTCCCCAGAAGATGGCGCCTTGAGAATGGATGAATCGGGAATGGCGACCACTAGGGATCGTGTTGAAAGGAACGTTCAACAGGGCCATTGGCCCACCGGAGAGCCGATGATGGGTACGCGCGTGACTTACTATAAGATGGAAGATGGTAAGCTAGTTAGCACTGGCCATAAATTTACACCGAATCAACAGAATCCAAATTGGGTACCTTCAAACGCATCAGGACGAGATTATGTGAATCTGTCTCGTGCAGAAGTTAATAAGAATCCCTTTAATCTTAAAGACGATGGAAGTAAGTGGCAGGGTGCAGTAATAGTCAACGGGGTGGTTCAAACAGAGACAGGCGCCCCAGGGGGGTTTATACGGTTCACGGAAAACAAGTGGGGATTCCGAGCTGGATTTAAGAATTTTATGATTAAGAATGATCGTAATATTTCCGCAATGAACGCTTGGAGTCCGCCCGCAACCAGGCCTAAGACTAATAGTATTAATGAATTATTACGAGAAGCTACTCCTTACGATGACAATAAAGAGTTTTATGACGGGAATGGTCATATAACGATTGCATCAAAAGTGGGAGTTGGGGTAGACGATCCAATAGATTTAAATGATGAAGAGATAGGTACCAAATTTGCTTTTGCGGTAGCTAGTATGGAAAGTGCTGTACCAGAGAGTGAAATGCAAGAGTATGGTACTGAAGCTTTAAATATGGTTTATCGCGGTACTTATCGTACATCCCAGTAATAAGGAAATATAATCACATGTATGCCATTGAAAACACATCATTAACGTTAGATCAAATTACACAGGCTGATAGGCGCCGTGGTTATGTTCCACGATACTTTGCTGCACAAATAAATCATATAAGGCAAGAAGTGTTTGAAGTAACTCTCAGAGATTATAATTTTTTTTATAATGTTAGAGATATTATAGTAGGTCATTTAAATTGGGCTATCACGGGCCCGTTAGACGATGGAGAGATGTGGATATATACAGGCAGTCCTATATATAATCGGGGAGGAACAGAACCAATTAGTATCCCAGGAGTCTTGACACAGAATCGCGGATCAGTTAGATTCCTTAGTAGGAAAATACCAGCGGTTAAAAACTATTTGACTGACTATAAACAGTTTTATGACGAGACTTAATGCAATTTTTAACAGGTTATGATTTACAAACACTTCTAAATTCTGACGAACCGAAGGTTTGTTTGTATCTGCTTTCAGATCCAGAGACACACCCTTTATTAAATTCTTTATCTTGCATTTATGTTAAGACCCAAGATGGAGAATTCTATTCTTCATTTACTCATGTTGACTATCCCCACCAAGATTATCAAGGATTGGTTCTACGAAATGCTTTTGTGTATGATATAAAGCAATTGTTACATTTGGGCGTAGATGTACAAGATTGTTTTGATTTAAAGTATTTTGATAATAAAGAAATTTACAATCAATTATCTACTTTTTATTCTATTCGGCTGAGTCAAGTTTCTAATTTGAATTCGGTCGTTCCTATCTATTCTCATTTGAATACGCTCCAACAAATTGGTCAATCATTAGATATTACTTTATTAGCGGATAAGAAGAAAGCTTTTGATCAAAAGTATTTAACTGCATATCATAATATTATTCCTTATGTTTTTTCTAAAATGGAATCTCAAGGATTGTTTGTTGATCACGATGCTTTTTTGAATTCCTTTGGATTGGAGAGACGTAATTTAATCAATGATGATAAGGTCTTAACTAATTACAATCATTATACCATCACGGGTAGACCTAGT
>Ga0114898_1001093_pt1 | contig 17178 bp, 15 predicted proteins | sample Malvired_Geostar_FD_83496 | JGI IMG/M metagenome (GOLD analysis project Ga0114898, IMG submission 83496) | Marine viral communities from the Global Malaspina Expedition - Malaspina viral metaG DeepMed_Geostar | ecosystem: Environmental > Aquatic > Marine > Oceanic | place: Mediterranean Sea... | reverse complement strand
TCACTGAACCGCTTGGATTAAGGCCAAGCCGTATATATAAAGATATAATTCCAGGAGGGTACAGTGACAGAACAAGAGAAAAATACAGGCAAAAACCTGGGTGTTCCACTATCTAGCCCGAGTACGGTGCCGACGAGTTCGCTGATCCCCAACCCTCACAATCCGCGATATCTTTTTGATCCCCTTCCTCTGAAGACACTAGAGGAATCAATACGCCGCGTTGGGATTCTGGTTCCACTGACAGTTTTCCAAGCCTCAGGCTCAAGTAAATACACTATCCTTGATGGCCAGCGACGTTGGATTTGCGCGCAGAGAATTGGCCTGCCAGAAGTGCCAATTAATGCGGTTGCCGAACCGACAACAGCACAAAACATCGTAACGATGTTTCAGATTCATAAGCTACGCAAGGACTGGGAATTGATGCCCACAGCCTTGAAGCTGAATGTTCTCATGATCGAACTCAACGAACGCGGAGATAGTCAGCTCGCAGACCTTACGGGTCTTGATACTGCCGTAGTCACTCGATGCAAGAAACTACTATGGTACCCAAAGAAGTACCAGGAGATGATGCTTTATGTAGACCCCGAAGATCGTGTTAAAGCTGATTTTTTCATTGAACTTTACACAATACTTACCGACCGAGTTGTCACCCGTGCTTCTTGGTTTGACCGAGACAAGCTTATTGAAGTATTTCTTAAAAAATATCAAAATCGACTATCCGGCTTTAAGGCCATCACTGATTTCCGAAAAATCAAGGCATATATAGCTATTGCCAGAGCCGCAAACAGAGAGGAAGAAATTCTCTCTCTATTAGAGCGCTTCATCAACGACGACAACATGCAGATTTCCGATCTTGAGATCGATACCGCACGAATCCACAAGCAAGCCTCTAAACTTTCTCGAACTATATTCAACCTAGAACAAGAGCTGGATGGGTTAGATGTAGAGGAATTTATAGGGGAGGAGGATTTGTGGAAACAGCTTGAGAATTTACTGCAAGTTCTTAAGTCAAAACTTACCCAAGCTGACCGTCGCCAAGTGAATGAGTCAGAAAATGACTGATGATGAGTTAGAGAGAAAGTGCACCTCGTGGGCAGAGCGCTTCCGGTTTTACCGTGATCCACCAACAAAAGAAAAATTAGGGTGCTGGTTAAAATATTTTGCCCCAAAAGATCTTGGTGTTGCGGCAAAAGTTCTTGATCATGTCATAATCGTTGGAGCCCCCGAAATCAACGAAGGGTATAAGGCCGCATTGGATAGTCTTACAGGTTGGAATCCTGACCCCAGTAAACGCTCTGGACGATGGTTTTTTGTTGGATTCGGAAGGCCCTCTGAAAGTGGCCCAGCTATGCTTCGCCAATTCCGGCATGCCAATAACTTAGCATACGGAAAATTCGATGAGTTGTTTCATGACCTCCGTGACTTACCTGAGTTAAAACTCACAGCATACGATCATGTCGTATTCGTTGATGATTTTTCGGGAACGGGCCGCCAAGTTACCAAAATGTGGCCTAGAGTGGCTGAACTTGTAGCGTCAGAGGCTCATTGCTACCTCGTGCTAACTGCAATAACCACTAAAGCACTGGAAAAGTTATCCACTATCCAGGAGCTTAAAGTGATTGCCAGTATGACTCTGGGTCCAGATCATGCCGTTTTTCATCAAGAAAATAAATCATTCTCAGACGAAGAACGCTTAATAATAGAGCACTATGGAAAACAAGCCGACCCATTAAACCCGAAAGGCTTTGGTGGACTTGGTGTACTATTTGTATTAGGCCACTCCACACCTAATAATTGCCCACCAATACTTCATGTTGACAAACCGGAGTGGCGAGGAATTTTCCCCCGTTACCTTAGATCAGAGGCTAGTGGTGGCACAGTTTAGTTACATGGGGACAAAAAGGCAGCTGGCGAGTGTAATTGAGCAGCAAACACGCCAATTGCAGCCGGGCCCTTTCATGGATTTATTCTCTGGTATTTCCGCAGCCGGAATGGCTGTTGGAAAAAATAGAAACATTTGGTGTAATGATGTGCAGAATTTCTCATGCACTCTTACTAGAGCAGTTTACACCTCAACCTCGGCCTATCGGCCCAAGCGCAACACAACGAATTACATAACTGATAAGTTCTACAGCCATCGTAAAAAACTATTAACTTCATTCGGAAATCTTCATGCTTATGAAGAAAAATCACTAGCGAGCACAATAGAACGTAAAATCGAGATTCAAAGTGAAATTGTATTGTCCACACGCGGACACCAAGATGCTCTAAGATCACAAGGCTTTAATTGCTTGTTTACTACAACCCATGCCGGCACATATTTTGGCTTCCTACAAAGTGTAGAAATAGATTCTATCCGATATGCTATTGATTTAGCTCTAAACGAGCAAGAAATCGATAAGGAGTCTCACCGCTGGATGGTTTTGGCATTATGCCAAGCCGTTGCCTCTGTCAGCAACTCTACAGGTCATTTTGCACAGTATCTAACAGCGAAACCTTCAAATGTGAGCCGCGTCGTATCGAAACGTCGCCGATCAGTATGGAATGAGTGGTTGCTTTATTTAAAAGAATTAAAACCTTTCGGCCAACCTTCATGGCGGTCAAAAAACAAGATATTTCAATCTGAAGCCAATACCCTACTAAGTGCTCTCGCTGCAGGCATAGAACGGCCCGGAATTATTTATGCCGATCCACCATATACTGAGGATCAATACTCGCGATTTTACCATGTTCTAGAAAATGTTGTACTTTATGATTATCCAACGGTGACGGGAAAAGGAGAGTATCGGCAAGATCGTTTCAGTAGTGACTTCTCGCTCGCAGGAAATGTAGTGGGAGCTTTTGAACGTATGATCAAGAATGCATCCAAGCTCGGCAGTGCGCTTATGATCAGCTATCCAAATAATGGATTGATGAAAAACTCGACGGAAACAATACTCTCTCTATTGCGTCAGTCATTTCCAATTGTCAATGACCCAATAGTAATTCCACATACGCATTCCACGATGGGTGCGTCGAAAGGTTTACAAAAGCACTCCGTTAATGAACTTATTTTTCTCGCTAAGCATTAAGTGCAGTGTAAAAGACGACAACAAATGCCAAAGCAGTAACGCCTAAGCCCTCACTCCCACTCAATCGTTCCCGGGGGCTTCGAGGTAATGTCGTAGGTCACGCGGTTCACGCCCTTCACCTCGTTGATGATGCGGGTGGCGACGCGCGACAGGAATTCCATGTCGAAATGGTAGAAATCGGCGGTCATGCCATCGACCGAGGTGACGGCGCGCAGCGCGCAGACGAACTCGTAGGTCCGCCCATCGCCCATCACGCCCACGGTCTGCACCGGCAGCAGCACAGCGAAGGCTTGCCAGATCGTGTCATACAGCCCGGCATTGCGGATCTCGTCGAGATAGACCGCATCGGCCTGGCGCAAGATGTCCAGCTTCTCCCGCGTGATGCCGCCCGGGCAGCGGATGGCGAGGCCCGGCCCCGGGAAGGGGTGGCGGCCGACGAAGCGGTCGGGCAGGCCCAGCTCGCGGCCCAGCGCGCGCACCTCGTCCTTGAACAGCTCGCGTAAGGGTTCCACCAGCTTCATGTTCATGCGCGCGGGCAGGCCGCCGACATTGTGGTGCGACTTGATGGTGACGCTCGGCCCGCCGGTGAAGGAGACGCTCTCGATCACATCCGGGTAGAGCGTGCCCTGGGCCAGGAAATCGGCGCCGCCAATCTTCTTCGCTTCGGCCTCGAACACATCGATGAACAGCTTGCCGATGGTCTTGCGCTTCAGCTCCGGGTCGCTCTGGCCTTCCAGCGCGCCGATGAAGGTGTCGCTGGCATCCACATGCACCAGCGGGATGTTGTAATGGTCGCGGAACATGGTCACGACCTCTTCCGCCTCGTTCAGGCGCATCAGGCCGTGATCGACGAACACGCAGGTCAGCTGGTCACCGATCGCCTCGTGGATCAGCAAGGCCGCCACCGAGGAATCGACGCCGCCCGACAACCCGCAGATCACCCGGCCGGAGCCGACCTGTTTGCGGATCGCCTCCACCGCCTGCTGGCGGAACGCGGCCATCGTCCAGTCGCCTTTGCAGCCCGCCACCTTCAGCACGAAATTATGGATCAGCTTGGCGCCGTCCGGGGTGTGCACCACCTCCGGATGGAACATCAGCCCGTAATAGTGCCGCCCCTCATCCTCGATCAGCGCATAGGGTGCGTTCCGCGACACGCCCTTCACCTGGAAGCCCGGCGGCAGCTGGGTGATGCGGTCGCCATGGCTCATCCACACCGTGTGCTTCTCGCCCGGCGCCCAGAACCCCTCGAACAGGCCGGAGGGCGCCTGCACATCCAGCAGCGCGCGGCCGAATTCGCGGTGATGGCCGCTTTCCACCGTGCCGCCCAGCTGCGCCGCCATGGTCATCTGGCCATAGCAGATGCCGAGCAGCGGCACGCCCATGTCGAACACCAGCTGCGGCGCGCGCGGGCTGCCCTCCTCCGCCGGGCTGGCTGGCCCGCCGGACAGGATGATCGCCTTGGGATCGAAGTCGCGGATGCGCGCGGGATCGACGTTGAAGGGGAAGATTTCGCAATAGACACCGGCCTCGCGGACCCGCCTTGCGATAAGCTGGGTGACCTGGCTGCCGAAATCGAGAATCAGGATGCGGTCTGTCATGGCGGGCTCGTTCTCAGCTTTCTTGCGGGGGGCTGCCGGCAGGTCCGCCTTGCGGCTTTTCCTGTGGCTTTTCTGGCGGCTTTTCTGGCGATCTGTGGTGGGGTCTGTCGAGCGGGCTGTCGAGGCGCGGAATCACGCGGCGCACATCGATCCAGTCATAGGCGGTTTCCGGTATCTCCTCCTCGCCGAACGGCGTCCCCATCTGCGAGGGGATGCGCTGGCCGGGGGCGGCGCCGAAGCGCAGATAGAAGCTCTCCGCCGGCTCATTGTCCGACGGCGCCCAGGCCCGTACGGACAGCTGGCCGACCGCCGCCATCGCCTTGAAGGCCGACGCCAGCAGCCGGCGCCCCACGCCCTGCCGGCGGTAGCCCGGATCGGCATGGATGGCGTAGATTTCCGCATCCAGCGCCGCATCCTCCTCGGACCGCGGCGGGCCGAAGGCGATGAAGCCGACGATAATTTCTTCCGCCGGTTTGTCGTCTTTCGCGGGTTGCTGCGGCGGCGTGCCGGGTGCAGGTGCAGGCGCCGGCGGGGGCACCAGCGCGGCGATCAGCACCATATTGTTGGTGCTCTCGATCACCTCGCCCCAGAAGGCGGCGGCGCGAACGTCGGCGAAATCCTCGAACAGCTCGTCCGGGACAGGCCGGCCGATCAGGCTGCGCAGCTGCACGCGCGCCACGCCGGTCGCATCGTCCAGCTCGGCGACGCGGACAGTCAGGATATGGTGCTGGCCGCTGTCGCTCATCACGCTGCCCTGCCGCTGTTTCCTTCCGCTACCGTGCTCAACCTTCGCTGCGGTAGTTCGGCGCCTCCCGCGTGATGGTCACGTCATGGACGTGGCTCTCGCGCAGGCCGGCATTGGTGATCTTCACGAAACGGGCGTTCGCCTGCAGCTCCTCGATGGTCTGGCTGCCGGTATAGCCCATCGCCGCCTTCAGCCCGCCGACAAGCTGGTGCACAACCGCACCCAGCGGCCCCTTATAGGGCACCTGGCCCTCTATGCCCTCGGGCACCAGCTTCAGCGTATCCTTCACTTCCTGCTGGAAGTAACGGTCCGCCGAGCCGCGCGCCATGGCGCCGACCGACCCCATCCCGCGATAGGATTTGTAGGACCGGCCATTATAGAGGAACACCTCGCCCGGGCTTTCGTCGGTGCCGGCGAACAACGAGCCGATCATCGCGACATCGGCCCCCGCCGCAATGGCCTTGGCCAGATCGCCGGAGAATTTGATGCCGCCATCGGCAATCGCCGGCACGCCCGCCTCGCGGCAGACCGCGCTGGTGTCCATGATTGCGGTCAGCTGCGGCACGCCAACGCCGGCAACGATCCGAGTAGTACAGATGGAGCCGGGCCCGATGCCGACCTTCACCGCGTCCGCGCCAGCGCCGATCAGCGCCCTGGCGGCTTCCGCCGTGGCCACATTGCCGGCAATGACCTGGGTGTAGTTCGACAGCTTGCGCACCTTGGTAACCGCATCGATCACCTTCTGCGAATGGCCATGCGCGGTATCGACCACCAGCACATCGACCTCGGCGTCGAACAGCGCCTCGGCCCGGGCCAGCGCCTCATCGCCGGTGCCGACAGCGGCAGCGGCGCGCAGGCGGCCCTTGGCGTCCTTGGTGGCGGTCGGATAAAGCTGCGCCTTCTCCATATCCTTGACCGTGATCAGGCCGATACAGCGATAGGCATCATCGACCACCAGCAGCTTCTCGATGCGGTGGCGATGCAGCAATTCCTTGGCCTGCTCGCCCTCGATGCCCTCGCGGACCGTGACCAGATTATCCTTGGTCATCAGTTCGCGCACCGGCTGCGCCGTGTTGCGGGCGAAGCGGACATCGCGGTTGGTGAGGATGCCGGCCAGCTTGCCGGTTTTCGATTCGACGACGGGAATGCCGGAGATATGGTGCTGCGCCATCAGGCCCAGCGCCTCGCCCAGCGTCGCGTCCGGGTCGATGGTCACCGGGTTGATGACCATGCCGGATTCGAATTTCTTCACCCGCCGTACTTCTTCCGCCTGCCGTTCGATCGACAGGTTGCGGTGGATCACGCCGATCCCGCCGGCCTGCGCCATGGCAATCGCCAGACGGCCCTCGGTCACGGTGTCCATGGCGGACGAAATCAGGGGAATTCCAAGCTCGATTGACCGGGTGAGACGGGTACGTGTGTCAACCTCGGTCGGCATGACCCGCGACTCTGCCGGCTCAAGCAGCACGTCGTCGAAGGTCAGCGCGTCACGGATCTGCATTGCGCCTCCATGCAAACGGGGCCGCACTATACACGAGTGCTGCGTCCTGTGAAGTACCAGATCGGGGAAAAAGGTGGCTTTTCTGATGCGCCCCGGCCAAGCCGCTCGACCGCCAGGTGACGGCCTTGCCCGACACGGTGAAGACATCGTAGGGATGGGCCTTGCTAAAGCCACCAGCGATGCCGAATATATTCGATAGGATTTTGGCCAAAGCGGTAGGAATTGATGACACGGCTTCTCAGGTGCCATGCGGAACAAAGCGGCGATGGGTGGGAGGCGACCTGCCTCGACCTCGACATCGCCGTGCAGGGCGACAGCTTCGAGGATGTCTATGCCGCGCTGCAGGACGCCGTCACGCTTTATCTGGAAACCGTCGCCGATCTTCCGGAACAGGATCGGCGGCGCCTCCTGAACAGGCCGGCCCCGCTGCCGTCACGCCTGCGCTTTCTCGGCTATGCGATCCGCAATGTCCTGTCGGACAGCCTGACAGGCCGGACCGCGTCGGCGGAGTTCACCCTGCCGATGGCCGCCTGATCAGCGGAACAGCGATTTCGGCAATCCACTCTGGCGGATCATTGAGCCTAGTGTACCCTGCTTGACCTCGTCGCCCTCGCGGGTGCAGGCGACCACGACAATTTTGGTTTCCCCATTCACCATGCCGCGATAAGTCCGGTGACTGCCCCGCTGGCGGGCCAGTTCGAAGCCGTTCGCTTCAAGAATACGCAGGAAGTCCCGGAAGTTCATGCAGCTATCGTGAACTGGCGGGTAGGTTCCTTCAATCAGAACGTTTGCGCAATATCTAGGGCTCGTATCCTCAGTACATACTACATTTAGCGATTCCGTCTGAAGTGCTCCCTACCCCCGCCGACTAGGCCTTCTTCTTGCCGTAGCCGCCGCCGCCCGGCGTTTCGATGATGAATACGTCGCCCGGCTTCATCTCGATCTGGTCGGTGTGTTTCAGCTCGACCACGGTGCCGTCGGTGCGCTCGACGGCGTTGCGGCCGGTCTTCGCTTCCTCGCCCCCGGCCATGCCGTAAGGCGGGATGCGGCGATGGCCGGACAGCATGGCCGCCGTCATCGCCTCGCGGAAACGGATGCGGCGAACCACACCATCGCCACCCTTGTGCAGCCCGGCGCCGCCAGAGCCCTCGCGGATGCGGAAATCCTCGACCAGCACCGGGAAGCGCCATTCCAGCACCTCCGGGTCGGTCAGGCGGCTGTTGGTCATATGCGTGTGGACGGCGCTGCAGCCGTCGAAATCCGGCCCGGCGCCGGAGCCGCCGCAGATCGTCTCGTAATACTGGTAGGTCTCGTTGCCGAAGGTGAAATTGTTCATCGTGCCCTGCGCCGCCGCCATCACGCCGAGCGCGCCATACAGCGCATCGGTGATGCATTGCGAGGTCTCGACATTGCCGGCGACCACGGCGGCCGGATAGTCCGGGTTCAGCATCGACCCCTTGGGGATGATGACTTCCAGCGGCTTCAGGCAGCCCTCGTTCATCGGGATGTCGTCATCGACCAGCGTGCGGAACACATACAGCACGGCGGCCTTGCACACGGCGGACGGCGCGTTGAAGTTGGTCTTCTGCTGCGGGCTGGTGCCGGTGAAGTCGATCTTCGCCGAACGCTTCTCGCGGTCGATGGAAACCGTCACCTTGATGACGCTGCCATCGTCCATCTCATAGGCGAAGCTGCCATCCTTCAGCACGCCGATGACGCGGCGCACCTGCTCCTCGGCATTGTCCTGGACGTGCTGCATATAGGCCATGACCACGTCGAGGCCGAAATGCCCGACCATCTTGCGCAGCTCGGCCACGCCCTTCTCGTTGGCGGCAATCTGCGCCTGCAGATCGGCAACGTTCTGGGTCACGTTGCGCACCGGGTATTTCCCGCCGGTCAGCAGCGCGACCAGTTCCTTCTCCCGGAAGGCGCCCTGATCGACCAGCTGGAAATTGTCGATCATCACGCCTTCCTGATCGACGGTCACCGAATCCGGCGGCATCGAGCCGGGGGTGGTGCCGCCGATATCGGCGTGATGGCCGCGCGAGGCGACATAGAACAGGATCTTGCTGCCCGCATCGTCGAACACCGGGGTGATGACGGTGACGTCCGGCAGATGTGTGCCGCCATTATAGGGCGCGTTCAGCGCATAGACGTCGCCGGGCCGGATATCCGGGTTCTCGCGCACCACCGTGCGCACGCTCTCGCCCATCGATCCCAGATGCACCGGCATGTGCGGCGCGTTGGCGATCAGATTGCCCTCTTCGTCGAAGATGGCGCAGGAGAAATCCAGCCGCTCCTTGATGTTCACCGAATAGGCGGTGTTCTGCAGCGTCACGCCCATCTGCTCGGCAATCGACATGAACAGGTTGTTGAACACTTCCAGCATCACCGGATCGACCTGGGTGCCGATGGCGACGCGGGTCGGCAGCGCCTTAACCCGGCGCAGGACCATATGGTCGCGGGTGGTGACCTCCGCCTGCCAGCCCGGCTCGACCACTGTGGTGGCATTGGCATCGGTGACGATGGCCGGACCGTCAACCTTGCAGCCCGGCAAGAGGTCGAGGCGGTCATAGACCGGGGCATCGTGCTTCTCCCCGCCGCTATACATCGGCAGGCTGCCCTTGGCCGCCGGCAACACGCCGCTGCCGGCATCGAGGACCGGATCCTCGGCGGAATCGGTGACGCCGATCACCTCGACCGACAGCGCCTCCACCACCATGCCCTTACCCTCCATGGAGAAGCCATAGAGCTGCTTGTGCGCGTCGATGAAGCGCTCGGCGATCTCCTGCCGGCTACCGAACTCCACCACCTGCGCGGTATCGGAGCCGTCATAGCGCACATGGACCTTGCGCAGCACCTTGATGTGGTCGTCCTCGACGCCCTGGCCCTGCATCTCGGCGACGCCTTCCTCGGCCAGCACGTCGAGCTGGCTGGCGAGGCCGGCGATCAGATCGTCGGCCAGCTTCGCCTCGACCGCCTTTTCCTTCAGCACGCGCAGATCGGCCAGCCCCATGCCATAGGCCGACAGCACCCCGGCGAAGGGGTGGATCAGGATGGTCTTCATGCCCAGCGCATCGGCCACGGAACAGGCATGCTGCCCGCCGGCCCCGCCGAAGCAGTTCAGCGCATAGCGCGTGACGTCATAGCCGCGCTGCACGGATATCTGCTTGATCGCGTTCGCCATGTTCTCGACCGCGATCTTCAGGAAGCCCTCGGCGACTTCCTCCGGTGTGCGCGTCACGCCCATCGACTTCTCGATCTCGGCGGCCATCTCGGTGAATTTCCGGCGCACCACATCGGCATCCAGCTTCTCGTCGCGCTTCGGCCCGAACACCGGCGGGAAGAAATCCGGGTGCAGCTTGCCGACCATGACATTGGCGTCGGTCACGGTCAGCGGCCCGCCGCGGCGATAGCAGGCCGGGCCGGGATTGGCACCGGCCGATTCCGGGCCGACGCGGAAGCGTGATCCGTCGAAGAACAGGATCGAGCCGCCGCCCGCCGCCACGGTGTGGATGCGCATCATCGGCGCGCGCATCCGCACGCCGGCGACCATGGTCTCGAAGGCGCGCTCATATTCGCCGTTGAAATGCGACACATCGGTCGAGGTGCCGCCCATGTCGAAGCCGATCACCTGATCGAAGCCGGCCATCTGCGCGGTCTTCACGCAGCCGACAACGCCGCCGGCCGGGCCGGACAGGATGGCGTCCTTGCCCTGAAACAGGAAGGCGTCGGTCAGGCCGCCATTGGACTGCATGAACATCAGGCGGGTATCGCCCAGTTCTCCCGCCACGCGATCCACATAGCGGCGCAGGATCGGCGAGAGATAGGCATCCACCACCGTGGTATCGCCGCGCCCGACCAGCTTCATCAGCGGGCTGACCTGATGGCTGACGGAAATCTGCGTGAAGCCGATCTCCTTCGCGACCTTCTCCAGCGCCGCCTCATGGTCGGTGTAGCGGTAGCCGTGCAGCAGCACGATGGCGAGCGAGCGGATGCCGCTGTCGAACACCGCCTGCAGATCCGTGCGCGCCGCTTCCAGGTCGAGCTTCGTCAGCACCTCGCCCTGGGCGGTCAGCCGCTCGTCAATCTCGACGACGCGCTCATACAGAAGTTCCGGCAGGGTGATCTTGCGGGTGAACAGATGCGGGCGGTTCTGGTAGGCGATGCGCAGCGCGTCCCGGAAGCCCCTGGTGATCGCCAGCGCCGTGCGCTCGCCCTTGCGTTCCAGCAGCGCGTTGGTGGCCACCGTGGTGCCCATCTTCACGGCCTCCACCTGCTCCGCCGGGATATCCTCCTCGGAGGTGCGGCCCAGCAGCTCGCGGATGCCCTGCAGGGCGGCATCGGCATAGGATTCGGGATTTTCCGAAAGCAGCTTGTGGGTGACCAGCGTGCCATCCGGCTTGCGCGCCACGATATCGGTGAAGGTGCCGCCCCGGTCGATCCAGAACTGCCACTCGCCCGCGCCGATCATCTGTGCCGCCATGTTCCGTCACCCTGCTACGATCCTGCGATCTTGTCGCACTGCGGTAACGTACCTAGCAACTTCCCATGGTCCTGTCACGGCCCCCCGTCACGCCCCCCCCGTCACGCCGGTCACACGCGGGGCTATGGCGCCGTGTCCTGCAGGACCAGCCGTTCCAGCCCGGCGATTGCCGCCTCGGGGGTTAGCCGGGCGGTGTCGATCACCACATCGGCTTCCGGCCAAGGGCGGTAGTCGCGCGCCTGCACGGCGGCCCAGTCGGGCTGCCGGTGCCCCGCTATGTCGGCGGCGCGGCCCTCCACCCGGCGGCGGTGCTCCGCCGTATCGGAGCAGATGATTTCGACCTGGAGCAGACCGACGCCGGCAGTGCTGGCGGCAGCGACCCAGCCGTCGCGGCTTTCGGGGACGGGGTTCACGCAGTCGGCGATGACAGTATGACCGATCTCCAGATTGCTGCGGGCCAGCGCCATCGCCGCCAGATAGCCGGCGGCCTGCACCTCGCCCGACAATTCGCCGGACTCGCGGAGCGCCTGCTCGACCTCGTCGATGCGCAGATAGACTGCCCGCAGCCGGTCGGCCAGCGCGCGCGACAGCGTGGTTTTACCGGTTCCCGGCAGCCCGCCGAACACGATCAGCATGATCCCTCCTCGGATAAGGCCGGCATCCTATCCTGCCGGCCCCTGCCGGGAAACTATGCTGGGAACCTAGGCCGCTTTCGCGCCGAGCTGCTCGAAGAAGCTGCCGACCGTGGTTTCCATCAGCCCGAAGGCTTCCTGGGCATAGCTGATCTGGTCGGGCAGGCCGAGATCGACAGTCAGCTCCGCTTCGCCATGATCGAACCGCATTTTCGGGTCGAACTTGCGCGACAGCGCCATCAGCCGGCGATTGTCGGACAGGCAGAACAAAGTCACCCGGCGCACCCCGCGATTGCGGGCCAGCGTGACGACGCGGCGCATCAGCTGCGTGCCGATGCCGCGCCCCTCGAATTCCGACTCGACGGTGATCGCCAGCTCGGCCTCGTCCATCCAGCCATTATGGGCGCGGATGACGAAGACGGCGCCGCGCAGCACGCCATCGACAAAACAGCCGAAGGTGATGCAGCGAAGCCAGTCGATGCTCTTGGTTTTGTTGGAGAGATAGCCGTCATCGACAAAGCCGCCGAAGCGGTAATAGCGCTGTTCGCGCGTCAGCCGCGCCAGATGATCGGCGTAAGCGGTGGAATCGGTCGGCCAGAGACGTCTGTAAACAATCATTGGGGCACCTAACCTGCTGCGGGTACCCTCCCTGGGCCTTGCGGCCACGACCATCCTTCGAACCGGAGCCCGGCGGACGGCTTGTATCGTATCGTCGCTTCTGCGATACGTTGCTGTGCGGAGCAATGTTGCACTGCACAATAGACGATACATAAATGTTGTGTCCGCGCGCCCATGTCAACGAGTATCTCGTGGCAACCGGCACTGGTGCCCTGCGGCATTTCTGGGTAGGGTCGGGGCAAAGCGGAAGACTGAGCGAAATATATGAGCATTTGGGGCAAGATCATTGGCGGCGCGGCAGGATTCGCGCTGGGCGGACCGTTGGGCGCGCTGCTGGGCGCGCTGGCCGGCCATGCCGTGGACAAGATCCGCGCCATCGACACCGTCGAGCCGTCGCCACAGCGCGACGAGGATGGCACACGCAAGATCGCCTTTACCATCGGCGTGATCGTGCTGGGCGCCAAGATGGCGAAGGTGGACGGCATCGTCAGCGAGCGCGAGATCCGCGCCTTCAAGGAAGTGTTCCGCGTCCCGCCCGACGAGATCAAGAATGTCGCCCGGGTGTTCAACCTGGCCAAGCGCGACGCGCGCGGCTTCGAACCCTATGCACGGCAGATCGCGGGCCTGTTCGAGCCTGGCTCGCCGGTGCTGGAGGAATTGCTGGCCAGCCTGTTCCACATCGCCAAGGCGGACGGACGGCTGCACGATGCCGAGATCAGCTATCTGAAGGAGGTGGCGCGCATCTTCGGCTTCGACGAATTCGCCTTCGAGCGTATCCGCGCCCAGCATACCGGCGAGGCGTCTGGCGACCCCTACACGGTGCTGGGCATCGCCGCCGACGTCGATGACGAGACGGTGAAGAAGACCTATCGCGACCTGATGCGCGAGAACCATCCCGACCGGCTGATGGCACAGGGCCTGCCGCAGGAATTCATCGAGATCGCCAACGAGAAGGTCTCGGCGATCAATGCCGCCTATGACCGCATCCGCAAACATCGCGGGATGAAATGAGCCTTCGCAAACGGACGGCCCTTCCCGGCCGGCAGTCATAAATATGGCGAGCAATCCCCCCATCGTGGCGCTGCGCGGCGCCAGTTTGAGCTTCGGCGGCAATCCGGTGTTCGAGAATGCCGACCTGCCCGTGGCCATTGGCGACCGGCTGTGCCTGGTCGGCCGCAATGGCAGCGGCAAATCGACCCTGATGAAGGCGCTGGCCGGCCTCATCGACATCGATTCCGGCGAACGCTTCCGGCAGCCCGGCGCGCGCATCGCCTATCTGCAGCAGGAGCCGAACTTCACCAAAGGCAGCACCGTCGGCCAGTATGTCGCCGAGGGGCTGCCGCCGGTGCAGGACAATGCGCCGCGCGATCATCTGATCGAATCCGTCGTGCGCAAGCTGGGCCTTGCCCCGGAAACGCCGACCGAGCGCCTGTCAGGCGGCGAGAGCCGGCGCGCGGCGCTGGCCCGCACGCTGGTTTCCGACCCCGATGTGCTGCTGCTGGACGAACCGACCAACCATCTGGACCTGCCGACCATCGAATGGCTGGAGCAGGAACTGGCCGGCTTTCGCGGCGGCATCCTGCTGGTCAGCCATGACCGCGCCTTCCTGACGCGGCTGGGGCAGAAGACCTACTGGCTGGAGCGCGGCGATCTGCGGCGCACCAACCAGAGCTTCGCGCATTTCGAGGACTGGGCCGACAAGCTGCTGGCCGACGAGGAGATGCAGGCGCAGAAGTTGAACCGCCGTATCGCCGAGGAGACGCGCTGGCTGCGCGAGGGACTGACCGCCCGGCGCAAGCGCAATATGGGCCGGGTGAAGGCGCTGATGGTGAACCGGCGGGAGCGTGCCGAGCGCATCCGCCCGTCCGGCCGCATGATCGTCTCGGTGGAGACCGCCGAAGGGGCGGGCACGGCGATCATCGAGGCCAACCACATCGCCAAATCCTATCCGACGCCCGAGGGCGGCGAAAAACTGCTGGTGAAGGATTTCTCCACCCGCATCATCCGGCGTGACCGCATCGGCCTGATCGGCCCGAACGGCGCTGGCAAGACCACGCTGTTGAAGATGCTGATCGGCGAGACCAAGCCGGATGCAGGCCGGGTGAAGATCGGCTTCGGCGTGGAGATCGCCTATTTCGACCAGAAGCGCGAGCAGCTCAATCCCGCCACCAGCCTGTGGGAAACGCTGGCGCCCGGCGGCGACACTGTCTTCATCAACGGCAAGCCGAAGCATGTGGCGACCTACCTGAAGGAATTCCTGTTCCAGGACCGCCAGTTCCGCAGCCCGGTCGGCAGCCTGTCCGGCGGCGAGCGCAACCGCCTGCTGCTGGCCAAGCTGTTCAGCCAGCCGCACAACTTTCTGGTGATGGACGAACCGACCAACGATCTCGACATGGAGACGCTGGATCTGCTGCAGGAAGTCATCGGCGATTATGAGGGCACGGTGCTGCTGGTCAGCCATGACCGTGACTTCCTGGACCGCACCGTCACCGCCATGCTGGCGGTCGAGGGCGAAGGCAAGGTGACCGAATATGCCGGCGGCTACCGCGATTATCTGGCCCAGCGCCCCACTCCGGTCGAGGATGCGCCGAAAGCCGCGAAGTCCGGTTCCGCGCCGAAGCCGGAGCGGCCGAAGGCGGCGGCGGTCAAGCTCAGCTACAAGGACCAGCGCGAGCTGGACCAGCTGCCCGGCATGATCGACAAGCTGGGCACCGAGATTGCCAAGCTGGAAGAAAAGCTGGCCGATCCTGACCTGTTCCGCCGCGACCCGGACGGCTTCCAGAAGACCAGCGCCCTGCTGGAGCGCGCGCAGGCGGCGCTCGCCAAGTCGGAGGATCGCTGGCTGGAGCTGGAGGCCGCGCGCGAGGCGCTGGAGCAGACGAAGACCGCATGACAATGACCCTGCGCGATGTCGCCCTCATCATCATCGTCATGGCTGTCTGGGGTGCCAATTTCGGCGTCAGCAAGCTGGGCCTGCAGGAATTGCCGCCGCTGCTGCTGGTCGGGCTGCGCTTCGCGCTGACGGCGCTGTTCCTGGTGCCCTTCACAAGGCTGCCGCGCGACAAGATGCTGCCGGTGCTGATGCTCAGCGCGTCGCTGGGCTTCCTGCATTTTGCGCTGATGTTCACCGGGCTGCGCCAGGTGGACGCCAGCACCGCGGCCATCGCCGCGCAGATCCAGGTGCCGTTTTCCGCCCTGCTGGCCGCCATCTTCTTCAAGGACCGGCTGGGCTGGCGCCGGGCGCTGGGCATGGCGCTGGCGATCGCCGGCGTGGTGTTGCTGGCCGGCGAACCGCAGACCAGCAGCAACATCCTGTATCTCGGCATGATCCTCACCAGCTCGATGATCTGGGCGGTGGCGGCGATCCAGATGAAGCAGCTCGCCGATGTCGATGCGCTGACGCTGAACGGCTGGATGGCCTTGTTCGCGGCGCCGCAGCTGCTGATCGGCTCCTGGCTGCTGGAGGACGGGCAGCTGGAGGCCATTGCCGGCGCTGGCTGGAAAGGCTGGGGGGCGGTTGCCTATATGGCGGTCGTCGTCACCATTTTCGGGTATGGTATCTGGATGAAGATGCTCAGCCGCTATCAGGTGAACCAGGTCATGCCCTTCACGCTGCTGGCCCCGATGTTCGGCGTGGTGGCCGGAATCGTCATGCTGGGCGAAGGCCTGACCCTGCTGAAGCTGCTGGGCGGTGCCATCACCATCTGCGGTGTCGCCATCATCACCATCCGCCGGCCACAGCAGGCGCAGCCCGCGGGACCACGATCATGACGGCGCCCCGGTCGTGACCATCATCGACAGCCCTTCGCCGAATTTCGGGCCGCGCCGCGACGGCAGGCGGCCCGACCTGCTGGTGCTGCATTATACCGGCATGAAGAGCGCCGCCGAGGCGCTGGAGCGGATGCGCGACCCGGCCTCGGAGGTCAGCGCGCATTACATGATCGACGAGGACGGCACCTGCCACCGCCTGGTGGACGAGGCAATGCGCGCCTGGCATGCCGGCGCCGCCTGCTGGGCCGGGGAGCGCGACGTGAATTCCGCCGCCATCGGCATCGAGCTGGTCAATCCGGGGCACGAGCATGGCTATCGCGGCTTCCCCGATGCGCAGATCGCCGCCTTGCTGTCGATCTGTACCGAAATCCGCGTCCGGCATGGGATCCTTCCCCACCGCATCGTCGGCCATTCCGACGTGGCCCCGGCACGCAAGCAGGACCCGGGCGAGCTGTTTCCCTGGAAATACATGGCCCAGCAGGGCTTCGGCCTATGGCCGAAGCCGAACCAGAAAGCAGCACCCGTCACGGCGATAGAGGCCGCCTTCCTGCTGGCCGAGATCGGCTATGACATCACCGACCTGCCCGCAACACTGGCCGCCTTCCAGCGCCGCTACCGGCCGTCGCTGATCGACGGCCAGCTGGACCGCGAAACCGCCGGCCTGATCAACGGGCTTGCCGGCATGCTGCCGCGCCAGGATGCGCTGGAGGCGAAGTAGCGGCAGCATGCCGGCAAGCCCGTTGATCAGGCCGGCGC
>Ga0114898_1001092_pt1 | contig 17181 bp, 19 predicted proteins | sample Malvired_Geostar_FD_83496 | JGI IMG/M metagenome (GOLD analysis project Ga0114898, IMG submission 83496) | Marine viral communities from the Global Malaspina Expedition - Malaspina viral metaG DeepMed_Geostar | ecosystem: Environmental > Aquatic > Marine > Oceanic | place: Mediterranean Sea... | reverse complement strand
TGCGTTTATGGGGGCTGCGGCACTGACGGGAACCTCTTTTCCGGGGTACGTGGCCAAGAGGTTAACACCGCCGCCGCCGCTGGAGGATGTGTGCCGGGTCACAGGCGACAAGGCGCTGATGGAGACCGTGGAGCGGGAGGGCGCCGGGGATGCGCGCGCATCGCTCACCGAATTCGGGAAGGTCACGGGGAGCGCGGAGGTGCTGGACCTCGGGCGGCAGGCGAATGCCTATCTGCCGGTGCTGAAGAGTTTCGACCGGTTCGGGTACCGTGAAGATCGGGTGGAGTTTCATCCCTCCTATCACGCGCTGATGGCGCTTTCGGTGAATCAGGGGCTGCATGGCTCGCCCTGGGACTATTTGAAAAGGGGACTGGACGCGAAACCGAAGTCCGGCGCTGTCGTGGCGCGGCTTGCGGGCACCTACATGATGACGCAGGCGGAAGCGGGACATGGCTGCCCGATCACCATGACGAATGCGGCGGTGCCGACGTTGATGTTTCAGCCGTCGCTGGCGAAGGAATGGGTGCCGCGCATTCTGTCGCGCGAATATGACCCGCGTTTCATTCCGGCGGACCAGAAGACGGGCGTGACGCTCGGCATGGGCATGACGGAGAAGCAGGGCGGCACCGATGTGCGCGCGAATACGACGGTGGCGCATCCCGCAGGCAAGGGCGGGCCGGGCGAGGAATATCGTATCACCGGGCACAAGTGGTTCTTCTCGGCGCCGATGTGCGACGCGTTTCTCGTGCTCGCGCAGGTGCCCTCCGCGAACGGAAAGGGGGGCGGCATCTCGTGCTTCCTGATGCCGCGCTTCCGGCCGGACGGGAGCGTCAACGCGATCCGTATTCAGCGTTTGAAGGAGAAGGTCGGCAACAAGTCGAATGCCTCTTCCGAAGTCGAGTTTCAGGCGGCATCGGGCTGGCTGATCGGCGAGGAAGGACGCGGTGTCCGCAACATCATCGAGATGGCGACCTATACGCGGCTCGACTGCGCGGTGGCGACAGCGGGGATGATGCGGCAGGCGGTGTCACAGGCCGTGCATCATTGTTCCTATCGCACGGTGTTTCAGAAGAAGCTGATCGACCAGCCGCTGATGGCGAATGTGCTGGCGGATCTCGCGCTCGAAACGGAAGCGGCGACGGCATTGTCGTTCCGTGTGGCGCGGAGTTTCGACCGGGCGCATGAGGACGAAGCGGAGGCGGCCTTCCGGCGCATCATGACGCCGGTGGCGAAATACTGGGTCTGCAAGCGCGCGCCGAACCTTGCCTATGAGGCGATGGAATGCCTTGGCGGCAATGGCTATGTGGAGGAAGGGATTGCCGGGCGCATCTATCGTGAGATGCCGGTGAATGCGATCTGGGAAGGTTCGGGCAATGTCATGTGCCTCGACGTGTTGCGCGCGCTGGGACGCGAACCGCATGCGCTTGAGGTTGTGTTTGCGGAATTGGAGAAGGCGAAGGGCGCGAGTGCTGCTTATGACGGCGCGCTCGAGGCGCTGAAGGATGCGTTCACGGATATGGGCTCGCTCGAAGCGCGGTCGCGGCAGATCGTGGAGCAGATGGCGAAAGTGGCGGCGGGGTCGTTGCTGTTGCAGCACGCGCCGAGCGCGGTGTCGGATGCTTATTGTGCGACGAGACTCGGGCGCGACTGGGGCGATGTCTATGGCACGCTGCCGGTGGAGGCGGATGTGAGGGCGATCATCGAGCGGGCGCGGGTGGCGGCTTGACGTTCTTCGTCATTGCGAGGAGCGATAGCGACTAAACGATCGAATCTGTGCCGTGTGGCTTCTGGATTGCTTCGCTTCGCTCGCAATGACGGGAAGAAAGACATGGGTGGCCCGGACAAGCCGGGCCATGACGGTTTTGGTTTGGTTTGTTTCAGCCAAACAACCACAGCATTAGCGGCATGGTGATGGCGGCGAGGATGGTAGAGCCGGTGATGAGGCTTGCCATCAGCGTTGCGTCGCCGCCGAGCTGGCGGGCGAGGATGTAGGACGAGGTTGCACCGGGCACCGCGCCGCAGAGCAGGACCACGAGGCGCGGCAGGCCCGTCACGTCAAAGGCGAGGCACCAGCCCATCATCAGAAGCGGCATGACGATGAGGCGGAGGGTGCTTGTCAGCGCCACGATCCAGCCGGTTTCGAGCGCATGCGCGGGCTTGAGGCCCGCGCCGATGGCGATGAGGCCGATGGTAAGAGCTGCGGCGCCGAGAATGTTGAATGTGGGCGCGAGCGGGCCGGGAAGGCCGAGGCCGGAGACGTTCAGCAGAATGCCGAGCGCGCAGGCGAGAATGAGCGGGTTCTTCGAGAGGAGACGAAGGATAGTGCCCATGCCCGCTGGCGTGTCGCCCGCATAGCGCGTGAGTATCAGCACCGAGAGGATGTTGACCGCGGGCACGAGGACGGCGAAGGCGACGGCAGCGAGCGTCACGCCTTCGGGGCCGAAGAGCGAGCCGATGGCGGCGAGCGCGACGAAGCCGTTCCAGCGCGCGGCACCCTGAAAAACGGACGAGAATTGCGGGCCCGATAGCGGCAACACCGCTTTCAGCAGCATCAGGATTGCGACCATCGAGAAGAGGCCTGCGCCGAGCGCGGAAGCCATGGGCCAGATGTCGTAATCGGCGAGGTTTGCGGTTGCGAGGGTGTGGAGGAGCAGCGCGGGGAAGAAGATGTAGTAGGTGAGACGGTCGAGCGGCACCCAGAGCCCTTCGCCAGGAAAATCCATGCGCTTGATGACGAAGCCGAGCGCGATGACGAGGAAGACCGGGACGAGGGAATTCAGGATGGGGAGCATGAAGGTGCCGGTTTTTGTTATGACCCGCCTTATTTTGGCCGGGTCGCGGCGAAGACTTGCTGTCCTACCAGAATGAGGGAGGGCAGGCTATGGGGTGGTGGGCGGAACAGATCGAACGAAATATCGACGGCTCGTCGGAACTGCCGAAAGTCGTGCAGAGGCTGAACATCGGCCGTATCGCCGAATGGTCGCCCGGCTATGTGCGCAAGGAATGGGCGCTCGATCCCGATATGCTCAATCCCGCGGGTGTGCTCTTCGGCGGCTATGTCGGCGTGCTTGCCGATCAGGTTTTCACTTTCGCCGCCATGACCGTTTTGGAAGATCACGAGAGCCTTCGTACGAGCGACATGCAACTTCGTTTCTTCCGACCCATCGAGCAGGCCCTGTGACGATCGAAGGGCGGGTCGTGAATCGCTCACGAAAGAGCGTTCAAGTCGAAGTGACCTTCAAGACGTCGGATGCAAAACTTGCCGCGAAGGCGAGCGGAGACATGGCGGTGCTCAGCAATGAGGCGCTGCTGAAGGCGGCACAAGCAAAGGGTTAGCCGCTTCCGGGTATTTCCTCGATGGAGATGCCGATTTTGAAAAGGGAGTATCCCTTTTCGGCTATTTCAGTCCTTACATCCGGGTTCACATCGTCCTTTTCGCGGATGCGAGTCAGTTCCCATTCTGCTTCTGTCGTTTCCGGCGGGAAGGGGGCGGGTTCTTTCAGCACCATGCGGAATTGCGGATACATCCGGTGACGGAAGAAGCGATAGGTCACGATGCGGTCTCCTATAGTTTCCGCAGGCGGTCGAGGGCCCCTTGCAGGATGTAGGCTGCAGCCATCTTGTCCACGAGTTCGGCGCGGCGCGCGCGGCTCGCATCGGCGTCCAGCAGCGTGCGCGTGACGGCCATTGTCGACATGCGCTCATCCCAGAAGATGACGGGGAGATCGGTCAGCTTTTCGAGGTTGCGGACGAAGGCGCGGGTGGACTGGCAGCGCGGCCCCTCGGTGCCGTCCATATTGAGAGGCAGGCCGAAGACGAGGGCGGCGACATCGTACTGTTTCGCCAGGGCGATGATGCGCTCGGCATCCGCGGTGAACTTGGTGCGCTTGATGGTTTCGAGCGGGCTCGCGATGCTTCGTGAGACATCCGAGAGCGCAAGACCGATGGTTTTGGTACCCAGATCAGCGCCCATCAGCCGGTCATGGCGCCCGAGCCCTTCTTCAAGTTCCTCAAGAGGTTTCACGTTGGCGCTCAAGTGCTTGTTACCTTTACGGAAATTATGGCGTGGCAGAGATTAGAAGGGGCGAGAGGACAAGGCAATCTGAAGGCTCATATATATAGTGATGCGCCGTTGCAGCGTAGGGCTCCTGCTTGTTATGTTCCGTCGCGATTCAACGAGCAAGGGGCGCGTGCAGCCGGGGCTCTGTCCCGAGGCGGAAACGCCCCCTTCCCGAACACCAATAGAGGCGGACCCATGTCGGTCGATCAGAAAACGGTCCGGCACATTGCCCGGCTTGCGCGGATTGCCGTGCGGGACGATGAGCTGGAGGCACTGGCCAAGGAACTCAACGGCATTCTCGACTGGGTGGAACAGCTCGGCGAGGTGGACGTCACGGATGTGGAACCGATGACGAGCGCGGTGGCTGTTGCCATGAAGATGCGCGACGACGTCGTGACGGTGGAGAACCTGCAAAAGGAAGTGACGCGGAACGCGCCCGGCGCGGAAGACGGCTTCTTCGTGGTGCCGAAGGTGGTGGAGTAAACGATGAGCGATCTGACAAAGCTGACGCTGGCCGCCGCCCGCGACGCACTGAAGAAGAAAGAGATCACCTCCACGGAGCTGACCGGGGCCTATCTCAAGGAGATGGAAGCAGCGGCGCCGCTCAATGCTTATGTGACGCCGACTGCGGAAAAGGCGCTGGAGATGGCGAAAGCCTCCGACGAGAAGCTCGCCAGGGGAGAGGGCGGCACGCTCGAAGGGGTGCCGCTTGGCATCAAGGATCTGTTCTGCACGAAGGATGTGCTGACGACGGCGTGCAGCCACATTCTCGACGGCTTCGAGCCGCCTTACGAGTCGACCGTGACCGCGAATCTCTGGCGCGATGGCGCAGTGATGCTCGGCAAGCTCAATAATGACGAATTCGCGATGGGCTCGTCCAACGAGACGAGCTTCTATGGCCCGGTGGTGAACCCGTGGCGGCGCAAGGGATCGGACACGAAGCTCGTGCCGGGCGGATCGTCGGGCGGTTCGTCGGCAGCGGTCGCGGCGCGGCTCTGCGCAGCAGCGACGGCGACGGATACGGGCGGTTCCATCCGCCAGCCTGCTGCCTTCACGGGCACTGTGGGCCTCAAGCCGACATATGGGCGCTGCTCGCGCTGGGGCATCGTGGCTTTTGCCTCGTCGCTCGATCAGGCGGGGCCGATCACGCGGGATGTGCGCGATGCGGCGATCATGCTGGGCTCGATGGCCGGACATGACGAGAAGGACACGACGAGCGTCGACCGGCCGGTGCTGGATTACGAGGCGGGACTTTCACGAGGCATCAAGGGGCTCAATGTCGGCATTCCGAAGGAATATCGCGTCGAGGGTATGCCGAAGGAGATCGACGAGCTCTGGACGCGCGGCATCGAATGGCTGAAGGCCGCAGGCGCTAATGTGAAAGAGGTGAGTCTGCCGCACACGAAATATGCGCTGCCGACCTATTACATCGTTGCGCCGGCGGAATGCTCGTCCAACCTCGCTCGCTATGATGGCGTGCGCTACGGATTGCGCGTCGATGGCAAGGACATCACGAGCATGTATGAGAACACCCGCGCCGAAGGTTTCGGTGCGGAAGTGAAGCGCCGCGTCCTGATGGGCACCTATGTGCTGTCGGCAGGCTATTACGACGCCTATTACCTGAAGGCGCAGAAGGTGCGGACGCTGATCGCGCGCGATTTTCAGGAAGCCTTCTCGGAGGTCGATGTGCTGCTGACGCCGACGGCGCCGTCGGCCGCGTTCGGTATCGGCGAGAAGAGCGACGATCCCTTGTCGATGTATCTGAACGACGTTTTCACGGTGACGGTGAACCTTGCGGGACTTCCGGGCATTTCGGTGCCGGCCGGGCTTTCGGCGGAAGGGCTGCCGCTCGGGTTGCAGCTTATCGGGCGGACCTTTGACGAGGAAACGCTGCTGCGCGCCGCGTTTGCCATCGAAGAGGCGGCGGGTTTCACGGCGGAAGCCGAAGCATGGTGGAGGGCGTGACCATGGCCGAGACAATCGAGACAATGGTGAGCGATTTCGAGCGCACGATGAAGGTGCGCGAACCGCGCAAGGAAGATCTGATACAGGGGCAGACAGGCGACTGGGAGATCATTCTCGGGCTTGAAGTCCATGCGCAGGTTTCGTCGAACGCCAAGCTTTTCTCCGCCGCCTCGACCAGATTCGGCGCAGAACAGAACAGCCAGGTGAGCTTCGTCGACGCGGCGATGCCCGGGATGCTGCCGGTTATCAATCGTTTCTGCGTGGAGCAGGCGGTGCGCACGGGGCTTGGTCTCAAGGCGCAGATCAATCTGCGTTCCGTGTTCGACCGGAAGAACTACTTTTATCCAGATCTGCCGCAGGGCTACCAGATTTCGCAGTTCAAGCACCCGATCGTGGGGGAGGGCGAAGTCGTTCTCGATATGCCGGACGGGCGGACGGTCAATGTCGGCATCGAACGGCTGCATCTCGAACAGGATGCGGGCAAGAGCCTGCATGACCAGCACCCGGCGATGAGCTTCGTCGATCTCAACCGTTCGGGCGTTGCATTGATGGAGATTGTTTCGAAGCCGGACATGCGCTCGGCCGATGAAGCGCGGGCTTATGTTACGAAGCTGCGCACGATCCTGCGCTATCTCGGCACCTGCGACGGGAACATGGAAGAAGGTTCCCTGCGTGCGGATGTTAATGTTTCGGTGCGGAAAGCCGGCTCGCGCCTTGGCACACGCTGCGAAATCAAGAACGTGAACTCGATCCGCTTCATCGGTCAGGCGATCGAACATGAAGCACGCAGGCAGATCGAGATCCTCGAAGAAGGCGGGAAGATCGACCAGGAAACCCGGCTTTTCGATCCGAAGACGGGTGAAACGCGTTCCATGCGTTCCAAGGAAGAAGCACATGACTACCGCTACTTCCCCGATCCCGACCTTCTGCCGCTCGAATTCACACAAGACTGGGTGAACGAGATTGCCGCGTCGTTGCCGGAGCTGCCGGACGACAAGAAGGCGCGTCTCATTTCCGATTACGGGCTTTCACCCTATGACGCGACCGTTCTGATCGGCGAAGGCGCGCGCGCGGACTACTTCGAGGCGGTTGCCAAGGGACGCGATGCGAAGCTCGCAGCGAACTGGGTGACGGGCGAATTGTTCGGCGCGCTGAACCGCGAAGGGCACTCGATAGAGGAGACTCCGGTGTCCTCGAAACAGCTTGGAGAACTCATAGATCTGATCTCCAACGGCACGATCTCGGGACGAATCGCGAAGCAGGTTTTTGATTCGATGTACAAAACGGGTCGTGACCCGGCCAAAATTGTCGAAGAGGAAGGCCTGCAGCAGGTAACGGATTTCGGGGCTATCGAAGCGGCGATCGACGCCGTCATCGCAGCCAACCCCGATAAAGTCGAGCAAACGAAAGTCAAGCCTCAACTTGCGGGCTGGTTTGTCGGCCAAGTCATGAAATCCACGTCTGGCAAGGCAAATCCGAGTGTCGTCAACGAAATTCTCGCGAAGAAACTCGGTCTATCATCCGACGACTGACGAAAATTTCCGACTCCTGAATGAACCGTTTGGTAACCACTTTCCCCGGAGAGTGGCGCGAACACGCGTGCACAAATCTGTTGCATTGTGTTGCCGAGCGCTTTTTACGCGCTCATATTGTTGTGGCGCGCCTGAGGGGTACGAGGGCGCTAGCAGTGTGTGCGTTGCGAGTACATGGATTGTCGCCAAACGAAACGGCACATCAGGAGCTAGAGAAACATGGCTACCACCACCAAGACCAAAGCTAAGCCGAAGGCCGCTGCGGCCAAGAAACCTGCAGCCAAGAAACCTGCAGCCAAGAAACCTGCAGCCAAGAAACCTGCAGCCAAGAAACCTGCAGCCAAGAAAAAGCCGGCTGCGAAGACGACCGCAGCGAAGAAGGCCCCCGCGAAGCGGAAGCCTGTAGCGAAGAAGACGACGGCGAAGAAGCCAGCCGTCAAGAAAACTGTCGCGAAGAAGGCACCTGCGAAGCGCAAACCCGCAGCGAAGAAGCCAGCCGTCCGCAAGACAGCGGCGAAGAAGGCACCTGCGAAGCGCAAACCCGCAGCGAAGAAGCCCGCTGTCCGCAAGACAACGGCGAAGAAGGCACCTGCGAAGCGCAAGCCCGCAGCCAAGAAGACGACGGCCCGTAAGCCCGCCGCCCGCAAGACGACGGCACGCAAACCCGTCGCTCGCAAGACCACCGCTCGGAAGACTACCGCCCGCAAGACTGCGGTCCGGAAGGCGCCGGTCCGCAAGGCTGCGGTTCGCAAGCCTGCCGCCAAGAAGGCACCTGCGAAACGGAAGCCTGCTGTGAAGCGTAAGCCCGCAGCGCGCAAGAAGGCGGCTTAAGCTACCGATATGAGCGATACGCGCCGGACAAAACCCGCCAAGGCGGCGGCGAAACGCTCCTCAGCAAGGCGAAGTCCCGCTTCCGGGCGGGGCAACGCCAAGCCGATCGAACTCTATTACTGGCCAACGCCAAACGGCTGGAAGATTTCGATCATGCTTGAGGAGTGCGCCCTGCCTTACGAGTTGAAGCCGGTGAATATCGGTGTTGGAGATCAGTTCAAGCGATCCTTTCTGAAGATCGCGCCGAACAACAGGATGCCAGCCATCGTGGATCCGAAGGGTCCGGGGGGGAAACCGATTTCGATATTCGAGTCGGGGGCTATCCTTCAATATCTCGGCCGCAAAACGGGGAAGTTCTATCCCGCAAGCGAGCGTTCGAGAATTGAGGTCGACCAATGGCTGTTTTGGCAGATGGCTGGGCTTGGCCCCATGGCGGGTCAAGCCCATCACTTCCGCCAGTACGCTCAGAACAAGATCCCCTATGCGATCAAGCGGTATACCGACGAGGTGAACCGGCTCTATGGCGTGATGAACAAGCGCCTGAAGGACCGCGACTATCTCGCCGGCCGTTACTCGATCGCCGACATGGCCTGCTGGGGCTGGATCGTACCCTATAAGAACCAGGGTCAGCGGCTTGACGATTTCCCATTCCTGAAAGACTGGTTCGAGCGGGTCGACGCCCGTCCGGCCGTCCAGAGGGGATTTGCTCTCGGTCGCGAATGGCGTCGGGGCACCATCGGGGACAAATCCAAAGAGGCCGAACAGGCACGCAAAGTGCTGTTCGGACAACGCGCACAAAAGCAGGGGCGGGGCTGAACGGTTCTTCCTCTTATGTTAAGCTCACAGCGTCTTCGGGAAACCGGAGGCGCTGTTTGCCTTTGGCGCTTCGTTTGCGCCGAACCGGAGAGCGATCCCTATGCGCCCAGTTCACGCTTTCTTTCTCGCCACAGCCGCTGTGACAATTTCCGGCTTGCCTGCTCAGGCCGAGACGGTGACGGCAACGGGCAGCCTGATCAAGAAGGATACTTACGGAACCGAAGAAGCCTGGGGGCGGACACTGAAGCTGCCGGAAGGCGGGAAAGTCGTGCGCGTAATGGACGGGACTTACGGATTCTCGATCCTCAATGCGAAGGGTGACGCGATTGCGGATTTCCTGCTGCCGCAGGATGCGGTCGGTCTCGAACTTGCGCCTGGCGAATACAAGCTCTCGCCTTATGTCTGCGCGCAGCATCGCCATCATCACGTTGAAGTGACCGTCGAGTACTGACAAAACCACAACGCCGCGGCCAGGCGGGCTCGACCTCGCTATCTTTCATTCCATATGCGCTCGACCGGAAAGACGCGGAGTGCGGGGAGGAGCCTTGTATTTCGTATATGCGAAAGGCGGAATGCGATGATCGATCTCTACACATGGACAACACCGAACGGACGCAAGGTCTCCATCATGCTTGAGGAGGCCGGCCTTCCTTACGAAGTTCACGCCATCAATATCGGCAAGGACGAACAGTTCGCACCAGCGTTCCTGAAGATCAGTCCCAACAATCGTATTCCCGCAATGGTTGACCGCGATGCGGATAGCGGACCCGTGGCGGTTTTCGAGTCCGGTGCGATCCTTATCTATCTCGCGGAAAAAACAGGCAAGTTCCTTGCGCCGAAGGGTGAGCAGCGCGCAAAGACGCTGGAATGGCTGATGTGGCAGATGGGTGGTGTGGGGCCGATGCTCGGGCAGGCGAACCATTTCATCAATACGGCGCCGGAAAAAATCCCTTACGCCATGGACCGTTATATCGGTGAAGCGGCACGGCTCATCAAGGTGCTGGACAAGCGGCTCGGTGAAGCGAACTACATGGCTGGCGATTATTCCATCGCCGATATGGCCACATATCCCTGGATCAGCATCGCCTTCGATCTGATCAGGCAGGCCAAGCCCGATGTGGTTGGCGAGGGCGCGAATGTGAAGCGCTGGCTCGATACCGTGGGCGCGCGCCCGGCGGTTCAGCGGGGTATGGCTGTCCCCGAAGTGTGACCTGAGAGACATCAACGGCAGATTTCATCATGCTTGCTCACCTATATCGGCATGGTGAGCGGGCCGTTAACCATTTTTTCAGTGCAGCAATGGAGAGTTGAAACCAGGGACGGAGAGGGGCTCCGTTCACGGAACAACGGGCTTGAAGCCTCGAATTCGAGGAGACAGCACATGGCTCGCATGCAACTCGAGCAAGTCGAGAAGAGCGAGCTTGCCGCGGAAGGCGGCAAGTGCGACGCGCTTTATAATCTCGGGCTGATGTATTCGACAGGTCATGGTGTGGAGGTCGATCTCGTGACCGCACACAAATGGTTCAACCTTGCCGCGATGAAGGGCAGCAACGAGGCGCGGATGTGCCGGTCGGAACTTGCTGCGGAAATGAGCGCGGCGGAGATCGCCGAGGCGCAGCGCCAGGCGCGTGAGTGGCTGGCTCACCAGTAAGCTTTTGTTTTGAATTGTGAATTCCATGTTTTCGGGGCCTCGGCCTTGGGGCGTGGATGCACCATGGCAGGCCGCGCAAAGGCGGTGACATGCCGTCGCGCTCCGCTTATCTTCCGGCCACCGGGAAGCCTCTCGCATGCCGCCGTATCGTCGGCGGCTTTGCTGCTTCCACAATTTTCGCATTCCCCCAGGAGTGGCCATGACCGATGCTTCGCCGCAAGCCGACAAGAATCCCGTCGAAGACCTGATCGATTTGCTCGACCTTGAGCGGATCGAGATGAATCTCTTTCGGGGGCACAGCCCCGATGTGAGCTGGCAGCGCGTGTTCGGCGGACAGGTGATCGGGCAGGCACTTGTTGCGGCCTACCGGACGGTGGAAAACAGGGTCTGCCATTCGTTGCACGCCTATTTCATCCGGCCCGGCGACCCGAAGATCCCCATTGTCTATGAGGTGGACCGCTCTCGGGATGGCAAGAGCTTTACCACGCGCCGGGTCGTCGCGATCCAGCACGGCAAGCAGATATTCAATCTGGCCGCCTCGTTCCAGGTGGAGGAGGAGTGGTTTGAGCATCAGGCCACGATGCCTGATGTGCCGCAGCCTGAAGACCTGCCGAAAGAGAGTGAATTGCGCAAGGCGATCGAGGACAAGCTGCCTGAAGCGATCGGTGTTCATTTCGCGCGTCCGCGCCCCATCGAAATCCGCCCGGTCAATCCGCAGGACTATATCGATCCAGCGCCGGTCGAGCCGGTGCAACATGTCTGGTTCCGGGCGCGCAAGGGCGTGGGCGATGATATTCCGCTCAGCCAGTGCATTCTCGCCTATGCGTCCGATATGACGCTGCTCGACACCAGCGTTCGTCCGCATGGCGTGAGCTGGGTGAGCGGCAAGCTGCAATCGGCGAGCCTCGACCATGCCATGTGGTTCCACGGACCGTTCCGGACGGACGACTGGCTTCTCTATACGCAAGACAGCCCCAGTGCTTCCGGCGCGCGCGGTTTCAACCGGGGCAGCATCTACACGAGGGATGGAAAGCTCGTTGCGTCGGTGGCGCAGGAAGGGCTGATCCGCTACCGGGGCGGCGAAAAAGGCTGAAGACGGGCAGAGAAGCTAAAATCCCCCGGCAACTCAAAGACATTGGCCTTGATGCGGCCGATAATCTTGGGCATACACGGGGAGCCGGAGAGGTGGCCGAGTGGCTGAAGGCGGCGGTTTGCTAAACCGTTGTACAGTGTAAAGCTGTACCGTGGGTTCGAATCCCATCCTCTCCGCCATTTTCCCCGATTTTTCGAGAATGAATCTGGAAGCCTGCGGGCCCGTGTAGCGCGGCGCGCGATTTGGCACTTTTTTGCGGATGATTTGGCACCTGAAATCGCATCGATTTCAGCCTTCTAATCGCCAGAGGCGTCCGGATTTCGCTTCGCCGACGGTGGGATGGTTTGCCGATGCGGCTTGACCTGGGCGATGTCGCAGCCGCAAAGCCGGATGTGGTCCAGGATCGCCTTTGCGACCCTTTCTCCTGCCTTGTCGTCCAGCGGGTGCTTCTTCGACAGCTCGGCAAGGTCGCGTTTGCGCTGCCTCACTGCGAAGGCGAGCATGTGGAGAAGGGTTTCATCGTCTACCGCGCCCATGCCTATTCTCCACCGGCGAAGCCGAAATTGGTGGCATGATGGCAAGAAACGGGAGAGCGCGCCAGAGCGGGCTCAACTACCCATTCACGATGTCAAAGAGCGAAGCCGATCACCCCGAGATGATCAGCTCGTGCACGGGCAAGCGGCCCTTCTGCGAACACGAGTATTGATGCGCCACCCGTTCGATCGTGGCGAACCGGAAGAGCTTCCGGATTTCGGGCACATCGTTGATGGACATGACGAAGCGGCCCTTGAGGTGCTTGCAGATACGAGCCAGCTCTGCGAAGTCCTCGCGTGAGAAAATGTCGACGCCGTAGTAGGTCTCGCACCCCCAATAGGGAGGGTCCAGATAGAACAGCGTCCCCGGCCGGTCGTATCTGCGGATGAATTCCGCGTAGGGCAACTGCTCGATATTGACGAAAGACATACGCCGTGTGGCAGCCATGAGCCGACGACGCACAGCGAAACTGTCCATAGCTTTTCGCGAAGTCGCGGTCGTGGCGAAGGTGGAGCCGCGCATGTTGCCGCCGAAGCGGGTGCGCTGAATGTAGATGAAGCGCGCTGCCCTTTGGGCGTCGTTAAGCGTACGAGGATCGGTCGCGACTAGCCGGGTGAATTCGCTCCGGGAAAAAGGCCGGAACCGCAATTCCCGCAGCACGCCGCGCGCGTCATCGCGGATCGCGCGAAAAGTCGTCACTACATCGTCGTTGATGTCGTTAATGACCTCAACCTTGGGCCGCTTGTTCCGCCCGAAAAAGGCCGCGCCCATGCCCACGAAGGGTTCCGCATAGCAAGTGTGCGGGATGGCATCGATTCGCGCGCCGAGTTCGCGAGCGAGAAGTGTCTTGCCGCCGATCCAGGGCGCGAGGCCGGGAAGCGGGTCTGACGCATCATCGCGAGCATCTTCAACAATGGCGATGTAGTGCGCACAGGTCGTCCGGTCGCGGTTAAAACACCGACCGACGGCGGAGTAGCTAAAACCTAACGTCACGCTCATCAGGTACATGCCGATATGGCGCCTGCGCGCAATCATTGCCCCTCGGCGCGTCGGTGAGAACAGATCGCCCTTGCGGATTCCGAGCACTGCCGACAAGGCATTTCGCATCGCCGCGATCTCGTCATTGTGAGACATCCGCATTGGCGGTGAGTAGTAGATATGCGCCGTGCCGCCAGACATTCCGCCCAGTCCTACATCGCCGCCGCGAAATTCTCGCTGACCTTGGCGTGACCGGCATCGTTCAAATGAACGCCGTCGCCAGCAAGGTCGGTCGAAGGGGCGATGTCGGAATAGTTGTCTATCAGCGCAACATCGGCAGTGTCGGACGTGAACTCCGAAATTACATCCGAGATGATTCCGTTATAGGCCGTGACGTTCGCTAAGCTCGTGCCGTAGGCCGAATACGCGGCGGCAGTCATCCTGATCACATTTGAAACCAGTACGCGCGGTGTCGGCTGGGCGCTTCCTGCAATGTAGTCGAGATAGAAGTTCTTCCCGGACGAGGTGACGGTGACCTTGACGGTATGACTTCCGCTGGACAGTCCCCCAAATCGCGAGCACGCGCTCGCGAATGTCGAACCATTGACTGTATTCATCGCGCCGTATGACCCGACGGTGCCAACAACCGCACCGTCAATCTCGATGTTTGCGCTACTCAGCGCAGAGGAGTGGGCCTGAATGATGTAGCAAAGATAGACGCTTTGGCCGTCCACCATTGCTTGTGCCGTAGCGCCGCTTTGTGTGCTGACCTTGCCGAAACCGTTGGCCGCCGTGTTGCTCCACGTCCCTGTGTATGACATGCAGGCGTCGCGGCCCTTGCACTTTTCGGGATAGGCCAGCCATGCAATCGCCTGGCGAAGGAACCGCTTAAAGAATTCCTGCTTCGTTGTGTCAGCCTTGTAGGTCCGGTGGTCGTTCGTACCCACCATGATCGTATAGGTCCGCCCGAGATCCGGCGCTTGCCCCTGAACCGCGTTGGATACATCAGCCGCCTGAGCGCCACTTGCGGCCGCGTTCACGGGTGCCATCAGTCCCAGCCACGATTTTGCCGGAGCCGTTGCGCCGACGCCGACAGTGTGACTGTCGCCGAAGGCTGTGAAGCCCTCCGCCGTGGCGGCCGACGCCGAAGCGCAAAGAAATGCCAGTGAGACAGAAATGATCCGAAGCAAATTCATAGTTCTCTCCATCTAGAAAAGGCTTGCCTCTAGCACGAGCTTCCAGTTCGCCAGCGTGATGCTGCCCAAACGGCCGGTGCCGTACACGGGAACAAAAACGCTGCTCGACGCTATCTGGTACTTCAGATCAGTCGCGTCTTTCGCAACTTTCACACCATACATCGTCGAGCTGTCAGCGGTGTATTCGATCTTAACCATGTCGCCTACAGACCAACCGTGCTGCGCGGTTTTGCAGATTAGCCAGGCGCCAACGGAAAATGGCAACGAACCGAGCCCGTGCGCCACACTCCCCTTTCCTCCCGTTGCGAGGTTTATCTCACCGCTTCGATACGTGAGTGCCGCAAGGTTAGATGCAACAAGCCCGCGGTCGCCCGCCGCTTTCGCCTTCGCTTCAGCGTCGGTAGCCAGTCTCAAAAGCCCGGCCGAGCCGGTCGTCGCATTGGCGATAGTCGCCAGCGCTGCCGTAACAAAGGCTGTCGTCGCAATCCGCGTAGTATTGTTCCCGGCCACCTGCGTCGGTGCGGTTGGATTGCCGGTGAGGGCGGGTGAGGCGAGCGGTGCCTTCAGTGCCAGCGCATTCGTTATCGTCGCCGCGAAGTTCGGATCGTTGCCGAGGGCGGCGGCCAGCTCGTTCAGTGTGTCGAGCGCTGCGGGCGACGAGGCGATGAGATCGGCGATGGCCGTCGCGACGAATTCGGTTGTGGCGAGCCGCGTCGTGTTGTTGCCGGCAGCCTGCGTTGGCGCCGTAGGGTTGCCGGTAAGGGCTGGTGATTCGAGTGTGGCATAGAGCGCGAACTTGGTGATGAAGAGCGTGGCGAGCTGGTTCACGGTCCCGTCGTCAAGCGCCTCGCCGAAAAGCACTTCGACAAGGTTCGCAAGCTCCTCCTGGACGTGGTTGAACCAGGGCGAGTTGAGCTTGGTCGGAGATTCGCCCGCAAGAACATTGCCCGCCTTGAACCCGTGCTTGCCCGCTCCGAATAGGTCGACGGCTTTCGTCGCCGTGTCGATGCGCTTCATGCCGCTTCTCCATAGCCGAATTGAATAATGGAATGCGAATGCGTCCGCCGCCGAAGCGCGCATTCGAGGACTTCATTGCCCCATGACCTGAGCGGGTCTTCACACGACATATCGACCGTTGCTTCCCTGATGGTGACTTCGGGGGCGTTTACGCGGAAGGCGTAGGCCCAATCCTCGGTATAGAGAATATCCTCGCAGTCGCTCTCGCAGCTAAACGGAAGGAATTCCGTAATGGTGACCTCGTAGCCGAGCGCAGCCGCGAGGCCGACAAAGAAGGGGATCGACTGGCCGCCTTTCGTCGTGACCTTCTGAATGACGCGCTCGCGGCGGCCGTCGAACGATTGGTCCGCGCCGCCGCAGGCGTCAGGAAGGCCGTAGGTCTCTTCCCAATCGGGCAGAGCTATGTCCGTCGTGTTCGGGTCCAGCTCGTCTTCGAGAAGGGCGAGGAGGGCATCCACGCGCGCAAGCTCCTGCGATGGCGGGACAACAAGTGCCCGCAACATGCTGCCCGCATCGCGCGGCCACGCGGTGCCTGTCGGAAGCAGGGAGAGAAGGAGTTCTTTGTAAGCGTCCGCGTTCATGGCGCGGCCCATGTAATTGCGCCAAGCCGGGCGATGTGACCGGCCGCTGTCGTGATTTCCTCCGGCACACCGACGAACTTGTGCGAATACTGGCCGGTCGCCGATGAGATGGCATCGGAGAGCCGTGAACGTGGAAGTGTGCCGCCCGGTTCGGCCTCGCGGATGAAGAAGTCGGCGGCTTCGGCTTCGACGGCCGCGCGCACGGCCGCCGTGTCCGGCGATATCTCGATCGTGAGGTCGATTGCAGTGGCGGCGGGGGCGAAGAGGTGAAGGGTTGCAGTCACCGGCCGCTTCACGTGCAGATTGGCCGCCACGGATTCGAGCGTGGGCGCGTCGGGTATGGAGCCGTCCGGCATGATGAACGTGACGCCGACGGTGCCCGGTCCCATATGAAGCGGATAGGGCCAGACGCGTGTCGCGCCCACGACTTCCTGCACCCAGCCGCGCCAGTCCGCATCGTTGCCGCCGTCCGCTTCTTCCTGCAATCGCTCGATGATGCGCGCGCGGAGAGACTCGTCGCGTTCGATATCCGCCCCGCCAGCTATGCCAGGCGGGGCGACTGTGGCTTGCGATTGGACGCCGGCGACCGGGGAGATGAAAGTGAGTTTGGTTCCAGCCGCCGTATTGCCCGCCGCGCCGGCGACGAGGGCGGCGATCTCGACCGTCGCGGCACCGGTCCCGTCCATCGTCGCGTCGTCGAGTGTCGCATAGCGCTCGTCGTCCGCGCGCCTCAGCTCCGTACCAGCCGGGACCGTCGTCGCGGGGGTGCCGGTGAGTAAAATGGAGCCGGAGGCGGCAAGGGCGGGGCGTCGGGTCACGATCGGGCGGCAAAGAGCGCCATGCCGCTCCAGATATTCGTCCTCTGCCGTGTCGGGAAAGCGTTGCCGGAAGACATATTCGATCCGGCCTTGCAGCTCGTGCGATACC
>Ga0114898_1001091_pt1 | contig 17208 bp, 20 predicted proteins | sample Malvired_Geostar_FD_83496 | JGI IMG/M metagenome (GOLD analysis project Ga0114898, IMG submission 83496) | Marine viral communities from the Global Malaspina Expedition - Malaspina viral metaG DeepMed_Geostar | ecosystem: Environmental > Aquatic > Marine > Oceanic | place: Mediterranean Sea... | reverse complement strand
GCGCCAGACGAAAGGCGAGTGGCAGCGAGGCCTCGCCCCCGCTCATGCGGCAGCTCCCGCCTCGACGCTTTCGATCAATCCGTCTTTCAGCCGCACGACACTGTGGCAGCGCTCCGCCAGCGCCTCGTCATGCGTGATGAGAACGAGGGTCGCGCCCTTGCGCCGGTGGAGGTCGAACATCAGCTCGATGATTTCCGCGCCCGTCGCCTGATCGAGATTGCCTGTCGGCTCGTCGGCGAGAAGGATCTCCGGATCGCCCGCCACCGCACGCGCCAGCGCCACGCGCTGCTGCTCGCCGCCCGAAAGCTGTCCGGGATAATGGGTCAGCCGATGCCCGAGCCCGACCAGTTTCAATTCCTCTTCCGCCCGCGCGAAGGCATCCGCCTTGCCTGCGAATTCGAGCGGGATCGCAACATTCTCAAGCGCGGTCATGGTCGGGATCAGGTGGAAGGACTGGAAGACAATGCCTATATGATTGCGGCGGAAGCGCGCGAGCCGGTCCTCGCCATACTGCGTGAGGTCTTCGCCCGCGCAGACGATGCGCCCCGAGCTTGGCCGTTCGAGCCCGGCCAGCACCATGAGGAGCGTGGATTTGCCGGAACCCGAAGGCCCCACAAGGCCCGCGGTCTCGCCTTTCGCGATGGAAAGGTCGATCCCCCGGAGAATGTTGACCGGACCGGCCGCGCTCGGCAGGCTGAGTGTTACGCTGTCGAGTTCGATAATCTTGTCGGGCAAACGCTTTGAGCCTTTGTGGTGAAGCAGGTCCGAAGGAAGGCAAACAATATCATGCGATATGGCCTCTCAGGCCCGCTTTGCAAGCTTTTCGCGAGCTTCCTGCTCGCTTTCACGCTTCTCTCGGCGGCCCCCGCTGCCCGTGCGGATGACGATACCATCACTATCGTCGCTCTCGGAGACAGTTTGACTGCGGGCTATCTTCTGGGGCCGGACGAAGGCTTTCCCGAGCAGCTCGAAAAGGCGCTTGGTCAGGCCGGTCACGATAACGTGAAGGTGCTGAACGCAGGCGTCTCCGGCGACACCACTGCCGGCGGCCTTGCCCGCCTCGACTGGGCCGTCGGCCCGCAAGCCGATGCCGTCATTGTCGAACTCGGCGCGAACGATGCTCTTCGCGCCATCGACCCCGCCGTCACCCGCAAGAACCTCGACGAGATCATCTCCCGCCTGAAAGAGCGCGGCCTGCCCGTCCTGCTGGCGGGCATGTATGCGCCGCCGAACCTCGGACGCGACTACGGCGCCGCCTTCAACCCCATCTTTGCCGAACTTGCAGAGCGCGAAGGCCTCGTGTTCTATCCCTTCTTCCTCGAAGGCGTGGCGGGCGACCGCAGCCTCAATCTCGGCGACGGCATCCATCCGACAGCGCAAGGCGTGCGCATCATCGTGAAAGGCATCCTGCCCGAGGTGGAGGAATTGATCGCCCGCGTCGAAGAAAAGCAAAGCGCCGCCCACTGACGCACCGCACATCGCAAGCTGCACATCGCAAGCTGCACATCGCAACGAGAACAATCAGATCACAGACGGGGAAACCGCATGGAATATCGCGAACTCGGGCGCACCGGCGTCAAGGTAAGCTCGATCTGCCTCGGCACCATGACCTGGGGCGAGCAGAACACCGAGGCTGAAGGCCACGAGCAGATGGATTATGCCATCGACCAGGGCATCAACTTCTTCGATACCTCCGAAATGTATGCCGTGCCGCCGAAGCCGGAAACGCAGGGTTCGACCGAAAAGATCATCGGCAGCTGGCTCAAGGCGCGCAAGAACCGCGACAAGATCGTGCTGGCAACGAAGGTCGCGGGCCGCAGCCCCATGAACTGGCTGCGCGAGGACGGCTCGCCCACCGAGCAGAGCAAGGCGCAGATCGAAGAGGCCGTCGACAAGAGCCTGAAACGTCTGCAGACGGATTATATCGACCTCTATCAGCTTCACTGGCCCGATCGCCCGATCAATCTCTTCGGCGGCCTCGGCTACAAGCATATCGAGGGCGACAGCCATCCCATCGGCGAGATCCTCGAAACGCTCCAAGCCCTCGTGAAGTCCGGCAAGATCCGCTATATCGGCCTCTCCAACGAGACGCCCTGGGGCACCATGACCTTCCTGCATTACGCGAAGACAAAGGGTCTGCCGCGCGTACAGTCGATCCAGAACGCCTACAACCTCCTGAACCGCACTTTCGAACTCGGCGGTTCGGAAATCGCACATCGCGAGGGCGTCGGCCTGCTCGCCTATTCGCCGCTCGCGCAAGGCTACCTCACCGGCAAATATCAGAACGGCGCGCTGCCCGAAGGATCGCGCAAGGCCCTTTTCAACCGCTTGCAGCGCTACGAAAGCCCGCAGGCCGACAGGGCCATCGAGAGCTACCTCGCCATTGCGAGGAAACACGGGATCAACCCCTCGCAGCTCGCCAACCAGTTCGTGACGACGCGCCCCTTCGTGACCTCGAACATCATCGGCGCGACGACGATGGAGCAGTTGAAGCTCGCCGTCACAAGCACGCAAGTGACGTGGACGGAAGAACTCGAAAAGGAAATCGACGCCGCGCATCTCGCCCAGCCGAACCCCGCACCTTGATAAGATCGAACGGAACCGCATGATCCGTCTCTTCACCGCCCTCGAAATTCCCGATGAAATCGCGGAGAAACTGATCCCTCTCCAGCGCGGGCTTGAGGGTGCGCGCTGGATCGAGCGGCCCGACCTGCATATCACGCTGCGCTTCATGGGCGACGTGCCCGAAGATATCGCGGACGATATCGACGAGGCCCTCTCGGATATCCCCGTCTATCCCTTCGAGGTCGAACTTGAAGGCCTCGGCGAATTCGGCGGCAAACATCCGCACACGCTTTATGCCGGGGTGAAGCCGTCGAACCCGCTCACCATCCTTCAGGGACGGCACGAAAGCGCCCTGCGGCGCGTCGGCCTCAAACCCGAAACGCGCAACTTCACCCCGCATGTGACCATCGCCCGCCTCGGCCGCGTCGAGACGGGCGCGGTCTATGATTTCATCCGTGCGAATTCGCCCTTCGCAGCACCCTCCTTCACCGTGGAGCGGTTCACACTCTTTTCGGCAAAGGCCAGCACCGGCGGCGGGCCCTATGTGGCGGAAAAGCACTATCCCGATTTCGGCTGGGTGAACGAAAGCGAAGACTAGCTGTCGTCGCGTGCCGCTTCCTCGATCACATGCATGTCTTCGTCGGAAAGCCCCATATGGTGGCCGACTTCATGCACCAGCACATGCGCGATGAGATGGTCGAGCGTCTCGTCGAATTCCGCCCAGTAGTCGAGCATTGGGCGGCGATAGAGAAAAACCATGTCGGGCATGTGCACGGGCTCCAGCACCGAGCGCTCGACATGTGAGATACCTTGATAAAGACCGAGCAGGTCGAAAGGGCTTTCAAGTCCCATCTCGGCCGCGATTTCCTCGTCGGGAAAATCCTCGACGCGAATCACGAGCCCCTCGCAGCGCGCACGGAAGTCTTCGGGCAGGCGCGCGAAAGCCTCGTCGGCAAGCCGTTCAAAATCCGCGAGCGACGGCGCCTTCACATTGTTCCAGTCCATTTATCCGTCATTCCTCTCTTGCGCGCAGAGCTTAAGAGGGCGAGGCTCTGCCCGCAAATAGTGACGCATCGAGGAGGTGGAAATGAGCGGCAAGCTGACGGCAAAGGAACGCAGGACGGCCCTCGCCGGTCTGAAGGGCTGGACGAAGGTGCGCGGCCGCGACGCCATCGAGAAGACCTACAAGTTTAAGGATTTCAACGAGGCCTTCGGCTTCATGTCCCGCGTGGCCCTTGCCGCGGAAAAGGCCGACCATCATCCCGAATGGGCGAATGTCTATAACCGCGTCGATGTCGTCCTCACGACGCATGATGCGGGCGGCATATCGGAGAAGGATGTGAAGCTCGCGACCTTGATGGACAAATGGGCCGGCAAGGCCGGCAAGACGGCTAAGAGCTAGGCGCCCGCATCTTGGCCGGATCAGCCACACCTCAGGTCGTCATTCTCGGCAGCGTGGAAAATATTGACCGCGACGCTCGTCTCGTGAAGCTCGCCAACGGTCGCGAATTCCCCTTCGGCTAACTCGTCGTGGCGAACGGCTCGACCGAATTGCCGGAATGAAAAAAAGCCCCGGTGTTTCCACCGGGGCTTTCACATTGAAGCGCTGAGAGGTTAGCGCGGCGCCATGCGAATGGCACCGTCGAGACGGACCGTTTCGCCGTTGAAGTAGCCATTCGTGATCATCTCGGCCGCGAGCGAGGCATACTCGTCCGGGTTGCCGAGACGCGACGGGAACGGCACCTGCGCGCCGAGCGCCTGACGCACCTTTTCCGGCGCGCCCGCGAGCAGCGGCGTATCGAAGATGCCCGGCAGGATCGTGTTGACGCGGATACCTTCGCGCGAAAGGTCACGCGCGATGGGGAGCGTCATGCCGACGACGCCCGCCTTCGAGGCCGAATAGGCCGCCTGACCAATCTGGCCGTCCTGCGCGGCGACGGAGCCCGTGTTCACGATTGCGCCGCGATCGCCACCTTCCAGCGGATCGAGCGTCAGCATGCCCGCCGCCGACTTGGCGATGCAGCGGAACGTGCCAACAAGATTGATCTGGATGATGAGGTTGAACTTGTCGAGCGGGAAATATTCCGGCTTGCCGGTTTCCTTGTTGCGGCTCGCGGTCTTGATGGCGTTGCCCGTGCCCGCACAGTTCACGAGGATGCGTTCCTGGCCGATGGCACCGCGCACCTTTTCAAAGCCCGCATCGACGCTCGCTTCGTCGGTGACGTTTACCTTCGCGAACACACCGCCAAGTTCTTTCGCCAGCGCCTCGCCCTTTTCTTCCTGAAGGTCGAAGATGCCGATCTTGACGCCTTCCTTGGCGAGACGGCGCGCGGTCGCGGCGCCAAGGCCCGATGCACCGCCCGTGATGATGGCGCTGATGCTATTGTCGAGTTTCATGGGTTCATTCCTTCTCTGAGCGGACCCTTGGGGCCGGTCCTGCGTTTCCCTGTATGCGGGATGCCTTCACCGGCCGCCCGATTGGCGCCGATTTAACAAATTCGGCGGCCAAAGATCGAGCCTTAAATCGCTTTTACCGGGCCTATTTGCGCGCCCCCTCGATTGACGCAACGTCGCCCTCGGCTTGCATGGGAGCCTTCATCGCCCCATCTTCGAAACTGTGAGACAAACAGGTCAGCTTGCAGGAGGGAGAGAGGTATATGTCCTCTTCTCGCGGAGAAATGGACGCAGAGAGCGCCGAAAAGGGGCTCGACGACCCCAAAAATCAGCTCCCCGCTGTCATGGCGCGGAACGAAAAGACCGTGCGCGAGGGCTTCTGGAAGAAGATGACCCGTGTGGCCGGCAAGGTGCCCTTCGCCGAAGAGGCCGCCGCTGCGTGGTTCTGCGCGCGCGACCCTGAAACACCGACCCGTGTACGCGCGACGCTTCTCGCCGCACTCGCCTATTTCGTCATGCCTGTCGATTTCATTCCCGACATCATCGCCGCCTTCGGCTTCACGGATGATGCGACGGTGCTGATGGCCGCTCTCGGCCTCGTGTCGAGCTACATGAAACCGCGTCACCGCAAGGCGGCGCGGGAGGCACTTGGCTTGCCTCCCGCGAAAGACGAAGGCTGATCTTCAGCCGGATGCTCACATCGCCCAGACGCCGCTCGCATTCGAGCGATAGCCGAGAGATGTATAGGCTGCATCGACCAGCGCCTGCCCGCGATCGTTGAGCAGGATGCCGAAGCCCATCCGGTTCATGTTGTAGCCGAAGCTCATCTTGCATTCGGGATCGGCAAAGCCGAGCGAACCGCCCATACCGACATGACCGAACGCGGCATCGCCCATGATGCAGCTTGAATTCGGCGAGCTCTTCAGCACCCGATTATCCATCGACTTCATGTAGCCAAGCGCGAAGCGCGTCGGAATGAGCAGCGTCGCATCTTCATGCGTCGCCATCGCAACCCGGCTCATGCGTGCGAGCGTGTCCTTGCCGGCCAGATTGCCACCGCCATTCGCGAGCGGCTGATACATGCCCGCAAGACCGCGCCCGTTGGTCATGCCGTTCGCCGAGCCGATCTCGGCGGCGTGACATTCACGCGAGTTGAAATCCGTATTGCCGCTATTGAGCAGGAAGAGGTGCGCCGGGCTCGTCGGATCGTTCATCACAGCCTGCGTGAACTTCGAGCCTGCGGCGGCGGGATCGGGTTCGGCAAAAATCATCGGCGCGACGCGCGGCTCGATTTCTTCCGGTGTACCGATCCAGAAATCGAGGCCGAGCGGCTTTGCCACTTCATCGGCAAAGAACTTGCCCATGCGCTTGCCCGCCGCTCGATGCACGAGTTCGCCCACCGTCCAGGCGAGCGTCACCCCGTGATAGCCGTTGCGCACACCCGGCTTCCAGAAAGGCTCTTCCTCTTCCAGCAGTTTCACCATGTAATCGTAGTCGTAATAGGCGCCATCCTTGAGCTTGGTGCGCAGATGCGGCTGACCGGCCGAATGATCGAGCATCATGGAGACGAGCGTCTCCTCCTTGCCGTTCTTTGCATATTCCGGCCAGTAATCCGCGACCTTCGCATCGAGATCGAGCTTCCCGCGATCGGCCAGCATATGCGCGCAGAGCGAGGTCGCGCCCTTGGTGCAGGAAAAGACGAGGGAGACCGTGTCCTTCACCCAGGGTTCGCCGCCGCGCGTCTTCTTGCCGCCCCAGATATCGACGACGGTCTTGCCCTCAAGCGTGATCGAGGCATTGGCTCCCACTTCGTCGCGCGTCTCGAAATTCTCGACAAAGGCGTCGACCACGGGCTTGAACTTCGGATCGTATGTGCCTTCCAGCGTACCGGCCTTCGTCTCCCTGGAAAAATTCTCCATCGTCTCTCTCCCTGTTTGTCTTGTTCTTATGTCTGTTTACTGCCGTCCCGGACGCAGTTCGCCATAGCCGGCCTCGATAAGCCGCTTGCGGATGATCGGTCCGACGGTTTCGTATCCCTTGCCGTTGAGCGTGAGCCCGTCCCAGCGATAAAGGTCGTCGCGGATATTTCCGCGCTCGTCGAGCATCGCCGTGGAAACCTCGATGAAATACATATTCTTCTCGGTTCGCACGTAATCCGCGATCAGCGCATTCGCGCGCTGCTGGCCATACCAGCGTTCTTCGCGCGCGGGCGCCGGGCGAAGCGAAACGAAATAGACCGGCGCATCCTCCCCTTCCGCGCGAAGCGAAAGCACGAAGGTCCGGAAATCGTTGAGCAGGTCTTCGGGCCGTCTTCCGCGCACATCGGAAAGATCCGCCGCGCCTGCCATGACGACGATGGCGCGCGGGTCGTAGGGCAATACGATCCGCGCCCGGTAGTGATTGATATGGGATATCCGCGCGCCACCGAAACCGCGCTGGATGACCGGAACGGGCGCCATCGCCTCGGCAAGGCCGGCCCACAATCTGAGGTCGCGCCCGCCAACGAAGAGAACCGCATTTTCGGGTGGCGGGTTGGAGACATCGCGGCGCTCGAATGCCGCGATCTCTCCTTCCCAGTATTTCGGGTCACCCGATGCGAGGAGTACATAAATGAGGAAGGCAAAAAGCGCGACGACGGCGATGCCGAACGCGACGCCGAATACGACGACAGACCGTCTCATCCCGCGCTACCCCTCATGCGCACTTGTCCCCGCTTCTTCGTTTTGTGACGTTATAGTGACGGTACGATGACGATCTTGCCCTTTACCTTGCGCGCCGCCATGTCTTTGAGCGCCTGGGCTGCTTCCTCGAACTTGTAGGTCTTGGAAACATGGGGGCGAAGCTTGCCTTCCTTGAACCACCCCATCAGCTCTTTCAGATTTTCCTGATGCCGCTTCGGCTCGCGCGCCGTGAACGCACCCCAGAACACACCAACAATCTGGCAACCCTTGAGAAGCGCCAGATTCAGCGGAATTTTCGGGATCGGCCCCGCCGCAAAACCGACCACGAGGAAGCGTCCTTCCCAGTTGGTCGCGCGCAGCGCCGCTTCCGAATAATCCCCGCCGACCGGATCGTAGACGACATCCGCGCCCTGCCCGCCGGTCAATTCCTTGATCTTTTCCGACAGCGTCTTTTGCGCATCGCGGTCAAGCGCACCCGAGGGATAGAGCAGCGTCTCGTCCGCGCCATGCTCCTTGCAGACGGCAAGCTTGTCCTCGGATGACGCAGCGGCGATCACGCGCGCGCCCATCACCTTGCCAAGCTCCACGGCGGCAAGGCCTACACCGCCCGCGGCGCCAAGCACCAGCAGCGTCTCGCCCGGCTTGATCTGTGCCCTGTCTTTCAGCGCATGATGCGAGGTGCCATAGGTCATGAGGAAGGCGGACGCGGTCACAAAATCCATTTCGTCCGGGATCGGCGTGACCCGCGCCTCATCGAGCGCGATCTCTTCGGCATAGCCGCCCCAGCCGCACGAGCCAATAACACGGTCGCCGGCCTTCACCTTGGTGACGCCTTCACCCACCTTCTTGATGACACCGGCAACCTCGCCGCCCGGTGAGAAGGGAAGCGGCGGTTTGAACTGGTACTTGTTCTCGATGATGAGGACATCGGGAAAGTTGACCGCCGCCGCATGCACCTCAAGCAGGACTTCGCCTTTCTTGGGTTCAGGACTTGGCACTTCCTCGATCACTAGGCTGTCCGGCGGTCCGTATTCCTTGCACAACACAGCTTTCATGGTCTTCTCCCTCCGCTTGCAGGTTTCTCAGTTTCGGAAATTCCAGTTCATCTCCCTTAACACAAGCGGATGGATTTCCGCCAGACGAAGGGCGTGAGGCCCATTTTGCCTTGGTTCCGCCACATGAATCGGTGAATTTCGTCCGGTTGCCGGACGGTCCGGCAGGCCGCGAAGGGGGCATTGCCAAGCGGTAACTGGAAATCGCTCGCGTCGACCGCTATGGTCAGGCCACCTTCCCCGGAGAAACTCGGGCCGGACGACCGGGAGCCCATTCGGAGCAGACGAGTTGGAGACCATGCCGCGACGCAAGACCTATTTTCCAGTGCTTACCATGGCCTGTGCCGCCCTTGCCCTGACCTTCGGTCTGGCATTTTTTTCCGCAGACGCAAAAGCCCAGGATGCTCCAAAGCTCCTCGGCAAATATGACGACTGGTCGGCCTACACCTATGGCTCCGGCAATGACCGCATGTGTTACGCCATGACCACGCCAGTGAAGATGCTGCCTCCCGGCGCCAACCGCGGCGACGTCTATTTCATGGTGACGCACCGCCCGGCCCGGAACACGCGCAATGAAATCAGCATGCGCGTCGGCTACCCCTTCAAATCCACGAGCCGCCCCTTCGCGACGGTCGGCCGCGACAAGTTCCAGATGTTTTCGGGCGTCAAGGAAGGCGGCGAGCACCGCTTCTGGGCATGGCTCGAAAACCCTTCCGAGGAAGGCAAGATGGTGCAGGCCTTGAAAGCCGGAAGCTCCATGGAGATCAAGGGAACGTCGGAGCGCGATACACTGACGACCGACACCTATTCGCTCAAGGGCTCATCGGCAGCACTCCGCAAGATCGACCAGACCTGCAAGAAATAGCGCCGGAAAAAGCCGATTTCAGCGCTATTGGCGCATATTGTACGCTCTGTGGTATGAAAAGCATTCCAGCCGCCTTGTCTTCGGGCAAGCGCGGCAGAATGCATTTGAATGACCGAACCAGCCCATGACCACGCTCGACATTGCGCATGAGAAGCAGCGTTCCGCGCCCGGGGCAGCCCTTGCCCCCGCACCGCAAGGCGGCCTGCGCCCGAGCCTTGTCGGCCTCACCCGGCCGCAACTCATGGATGCGCTGGCCGGTTTCGGCCTGCCCGAAAAGCAGCTCCGTATGCGCGCCGGTCAGATCTGGAACGGCATCTATAATCGCGGCCTGACAAATTTCGAGGGTATGACCACGCTTTCAAAGGATCTGCGCCAGAACCTGGAACAGGCCTTCGATATTTCGCGCCTCGAAATCATGACCGAACAGAAATCCGTCGATGGCACGCGGAAATGGCTCCTGCGTCTCCCCTCTGCGGTGCCGGGCGTCCCCGGGCCGGAAATCGAGACCGTCTATATCCCGGAAGAAGGGCGAGGTACGCTCTGCATTTCCTCGCAGGTCGGCTGCACGCTTACCTGCACCTTCTGTCACACCGGGACACAGAAGCTCGTCCGCAATCTCACGGCGGGCGAGATTGTCGGCCAGATATTGATTGCGCGCGACGCGCTATGTGAATGGCCGGATGGCGGACGGAATTCCGAAGACCGCCTCATCACCAACATCGTGATGATGGGCATGGGCGAACCCCTCTACAATTTCGAGAATGTGCGCGACGCACTGGAAGTCGTCTCGGACGGCGAGGGCCTGTCGCTGTCGAAACGCCGCATCACGCTTTCGACCTCCGGCGTTGTGCCGATGATCGAGAAGGCGGGCGCAGATATCGGCTGCATGCTTGCGATATCGCTTCACGCCGTGAACGACGAGACACGTAACAAGCTGGTGCCGCTCAACAAGAAATATCCGATCCGCGAATTGCTTGATGCCTGCCGGAACTATCCCGGCGTCTCGAATGCGCGCCGCATTACCTTCGAATATGTGATGCTCAAGGGCGTGAATGACAGCATGGAAGACGCGAAGGAACTCGTCCGCCTGCTGAAAGGTATTCCGGCGAAGATCAATCTTATCCCCTTCAATCCCTGGCCGGGTTCTCCTTACGAATGTTCCGACTGGGCCCAGATCGAGATATTCTCCGACTTCATCAATCGCGCCGGCTATGCAAGCCCCGTGCGCACACCGCGCGGCCGCGACATCATGGCAGCCTGCGGCCAGCTGAAAAGCGAGACGGTGAAGAAACGCGCCAGCGAACGATTCCAGGAAACGCGCGCCGAAGAGGAGGCATAGCCCGATGAAAGCCGCCATCTATCGCTGGAAGGTCGCGCCTGGAGACGAGGAATACTTCGCACGGCGCTGGCACGAGATCACTGAAGACATCATGCGCGATCATGGCGGCGGCGGTTCGCGGCTGCACCGCGCGGAGAACGGCGACTTTGTGGCCTATGCGCGCTGGCCATCGAAAGAAGACCGCGACAAGGCCTTCGCCGACTACTCGAAGGATCCGAACCGCGCCATCCCACAGCGCGAGGGCAAGGCGGAACTCATCGAGGAAGTCTGGCTCGACATTGTCGACGACCTGCTGATCCCGGAAGCCGAGCTTCCCAAGCGCTTCAGGTAGACCGCATTGCCCATTGGAGCGCCGCTTCGAGACGGTCGTTTCCCCAGAAGAGTTCATCGCCGACGACGAAGCTCGGCGCGCCGAAAATGCCGCGCGCAATGGCTTCCTCCGTCTGCGTTTTCAGGTGTTCCTTGTTCGCGAGTTCGTTCGAGCGAGCGAGAAGCGTCGCCGCGTCGAGACCGAGTGCGGAAAGTATCTCCGCGAGTACGTCTTCGTCGGAAATGTCCTTTTGTTCAGCGAAATTCGCGAGATAAACGCGGCGCGTGAACTCCGGCCCCCAGCTTTCATCTTGCCCCAACAGCGCAAGCCGCGCGGGTTTGAGCCCGTTCTGCGGAAATCGCACCGGCTCTTTCAATGTCAGCCCCTGTCCCTCGCAGATACGCGTCATGTCGCGCCACATATATTTTCCCTTGGCAGGGTAGATATTGAACGGGCTGTCGTTCCAGCCCTGCGCACCGAAGATCGGTCCAAGCATGAAGGGCCGCCAGACAAGCGGAACGCCCGCAGCCTTCGCAGCTGCCGCGACGCGCATCGCCGCCGGATAGGAATAGGTGCTCGCAAACTCGTACCAGAACTCGACCTTCATGGGGCGTCCCCTGCCATTATTATGCGGTCAGCAGAATGCCGCAAGCGGGCGAGGCTGGCGAGAGCCATTCAAACCCATATCCAAGCAAGCTGTTTTGCGGCTTTTCGACCGCCGCCGGAGCCGCCCTTGCCGCCTTGGCCGAATTCCCTATTATGCGCCGCAAAATACGGCTCTTTAGCCGTACCCCAAAGCAAACCCACCGCACTCAACCCCACCGCACTGGAGCCTCGATCCATGAGCGCCGACAAATCCGTAAACAAGGTGGTGCTGGCCTATTCCGGCGGCCTCGACACCTCGGTCATACTGAAATGGCTGGAGGAGACCTATGGCTGTGAGGTCGTGACCTTCACCGCTGATCTCGGTCAGGGCGAGGAACTGGAGCCCGCGCGCAAAAAAGCCGCGATGCTGGGCGTCAAGGAAATCTACATTGAGGATCTGCGCGAGGAATTCGTTCGCGACTACGTGTTTCCGATGTTCCGCGCCAACGCACTCTATGAGGGCGTGTACTTGCTCGGCACGTCGATTGCGCGGCCGCTCATTGCCAAGCGCCAGATCGAAATCGCCCACGAGACGGGTGCCGACGCGGTCTGCCACGGCTCAACCGGCAAGGGCAACGACCAGGTTCGCTTCGAACTGGGGTATGGCGCGCTCGATCCCGACATCAAGATTATCGCACCCTGGCGCGAATGGGACCTGACGTCACGCACGAAGCTCATCGAATTCGCCGAGAAGCACCAGATCCCGATCGCCAAGGACAAGCGTGGCGAAGCGCCCTTCTCGGTCGACGCAAATCTTCTGCACATTTCAGCAGAAGGAAAAGTGCTGGAAGACCCGGCCGAGGAAGCGCCGGAATATGTCTACAGCCGCTCGGTTTCCCCGGAAGCGGCACCTGACAAGCCAACCTATATCGAGATTGGCTTTGAGAAGGGCGACGCCGTTTCCATAGACGGCGAGAAAATGTCGCCTGCCACGCTGCTGACGAAGCTGAACAAGTATGGTGGTGACAACGGCATCGGCCGTCTCGACCTCGTCGAAAACCGCTATGTTGGTATGAAATCGCGCGGCGTCTACGAGACCCCCGGCGGCACAGTGCTGCTCGCCGCCCATCGCGGTATGGAATCGCTCACGCTCGACCGCGGCGCAGCCCATCTCAAGGACGAGATCATGCCGCGCTATGCCGAACTCATCTATAATGGCTTCTGGTGGAGCCCTGAGCGCGAAATGCTGCAGGCCTTGATCGACAAGAGCCAGGAAATGGTCACGGGCAGCGTACGCGTGAAGCTCTACAAGGGCTCGGCAACGGTGGTCGGCCGCTCCTCCCCCTATTCGCTCTATTCAGAAGCGCACGTCACATTCGAAGAGGATGCAGGCGCTTACGATCAGAAGGACGCACAGGGCTTCATCCGGCTCAATGCGCTCCGTCTCCGGCTGCTCGCAGCCCGCAACAAGAGAGTTGAGAAGTAACTGTAATGCGTATCGACGCCATCCCGATCGGCAAGAATCCCCCGGAAGACATCAACGTGATCGTCGAGGTTCCGCACGGCGGGCACCCGGTGAAATACGAACTCGACAAGGAATCGGGGACACTTTTTGTCGACCGTTTCATGCACACGGCCATGCAGTATCCCTGCAATTACGGTTTCGTGCCGCACACATTGTCCGATGATGGCGATCCCGTCGACGTTCTCGTAGTGAGCCGCATTCCGGTGGTGCCGGGCGCCGTCATCCGGTCACGTCCCATCGGCGTCCTCATGATGCATGACGAGGCGGGGCAGGACGAAAAAATTCTCGCGGTACCCGTCGAGAAGCTGAATCCCTACTACAAGAACGTCCAGAGCTATTCGGACATGCCCGACATCCTGATTCAGCGGATCACTCATTTTTTCGAGCATTACAAAGATCTCGAAGACGGAAAATGGGTGAAGATCGACGGCTGGCGGGATGCCGATGTCGCTCGCGAACTCATCGTGAAGGCGATCGAATCCGCGAAAAAGAGTTAGGCAGCCGCCGGGCAGCGGATCAGGGAAGTCGCCACGGTTCTTCCGGACCGAGCACGTGCCCTGCGACTTCCTGCATCAGTACCTTGCCCTTGTCGGAATTGGTAAGCACGACGACGCCCGCCCGGCGGGATGGCTCGATAACCATGATCCCGCGCAGTCCGATATTTGCACTTGTCTGCCAGAGTGTCAGACTGTTCTCTCGTTCTCGCGTACCGAAGCCAAGCCCCCAGCCGAACTTGTCGTTCCGCGTTTCGCCCACCGGCATACGGCCCTCTATCATGCTTGCTCGAAGCGGCATTCCAACGAGAGCTCCGTCGGCAAAGCCGGTCACGAAGAGGCCAAGATCATGCGCGCTCGAACGCAGGGACAGGGCGGCGTTGAAGTCGTCGCCATCGCGTGCCGGCAGTGGCACCTGCCATGTCATGAAAAGGAGGCTGGCCAGGAACACGAGGCCAAAGAGAAAGGGGCTGAAAGACCCGCGCCGCACACCGCGTGACACCACACCATCCGACCAGCCCCTGTCGAAGATGAAACGAAGATATTGCGCCGTCGCCACGGCGAGCCCGATACCCGCAAGCCAGGCAATGAAATAGCCAAGACAGAAAAGAAGAGCCCAGCCCCCAAGCAGGTAGTAGACGAGAAGGCTGGTACTGAGGGGAGCGATAATAGCGGCAGGGACAAGATCGAATGGTTCGAGTTTAAGGCGACGAAAACCGAACCGCACCACGACCAGGGTTACGAGTGCAAGCGCCACAAAGATCGCGACCGCCGGCCCCGCAAAGGAAAGTATCGGAACCCAAAGCGCATGATGGCCGCGCGCGACTTCGTCCAGCAGCGCTTCCGGAATTACATAGCCCGACGACAACATACCCAATGGCTGAAAGATTTTCTGCCGCATCAGGCGGTCAAACGGTACGCCCTCGATCTCCGACATCACATGCGCAAGATAGACATACCCCATACCGGAATACTGAAAATCCGTGCCGGCCTTGAAATCGACACTCCGTATACCCAGCCGAACCCGGTCGGACAGGCCGGAGCGATGGGCAAGCACCTGACGAAGCGTGATGCTGCGTGAAGCATCTTCATCGGGCAGCCATGGCGTTTGGAGATAGTCGGAAAGCGGTACGTCGAGCGACATTTTGCGCTCACGCACAAGCAACATGGCTGCATAAGCCTCGATCGACAGTCCGATACCACCCACCTCGAAAAGCGTGTTCGGCGTCACCTTCTGATCGCCATCGGCGGTACCGTATCCCTTCTCATAGACGATGCGACCATCATCTATGACAGCCAAGGCAACCCCGGGGATAGCGAGAGCCTGCATGCGCCGTTCGATGAAATCATCAAGCGCGTGACGCATTTCCGCTTGCGGCCATTCGATCATGCCCGCCTCCGGATTGTCTTGCGCCGCGGCCATGTGTGGAACGAGACACAGCGCGAACAAAAGGAGTAATGCGGACCACCCCCGGGATTGACCGTGCCTCTTGCCCGCCATTACTGACAGAGCCTCATGCCAGATGGAGCGTTGATGTCTGTATTCGGAGAAAAGCGCGGCCGCTGAAAGGGAAAACCCCTTTCCGCCAAACCATTCCACAAGGCGGCAGCCTGCCCGCACAGCGCGATTGTCTGTGCACGGTGTGAAGCTCGTCTCGCTTTGGCTTATCTCCGGAACGTTATTCATGAATATCTCGAAGTTCGAGCAGCGCACGCTGCACCCGCTCGCGCGTGGCGGCCGCGTCGAAAAGGACAGTAAAGGCAAGATTGTCGAGGTGACTTGAATCACCCGCGAAGGCCTGCACACCGTCCGCGCGCAACTCGACAACAGGGGACGTCAGGGCGCATCGATCCATCTAGAGCGTACCGTCACCATCTATCGGCATGCGCGGTACCTGGAAATTGAGTCGGAGCGCATCGATGCGCTCCCGAACCTCTTCTTCTAGGGGGCCACGCGCCTCCGCCTCGAGAATGGCGGAAAGCTCTGCGCGATTCTTCACGCCGAGCACCAGCGTGTCGACGCCGGACATCCCGAGAGCATAGCGATGTGCAACAATGGCCGGATCCTCACCCAGCTCGCGGACCAGAGCACGAAAAGGGGCGGCCTTCTCATAGTCGCGCACTTCCGGGTCGTCTGCTGCCAGCGGGCGGTCGATAGCGGCGGTGAGTGCGCCCGCCTGCACGGCACGAATTCCCATTACACCAACATCATTATTCCTGGCGGTTCGGATGATATTGCGCGGCTCGGGCGGCTCCTGATAGCGCCGCATACCGCCCGGCGAATCGAGAACATTGGTGACCGCCTGCACGACGTCCGGTTTCGGCGTGCCGCGAAGGGCATCCATGATACTGCGTGGCAACCCCGTACCGGTAATCCCCCATGCACCGATAAGCCCTTTCGCCTTCAGTCTCTCAAAAGCCGGGATGACTTCGTTGACGAAAATCTGCCAGCGCACGACACCGTAATCCTCGAAAGCCGGGTCTTCATATTCATAGTCATCCGGACAAATGTTCGAATGCAGGAAAAATATATCGGCCTGCTCGCGCTTCAGTGTCATGAGGCTACGCTGCAGGGATTTCTCAAGCCGCTCCATGACGCCAGGCAGGTGGCGTCGGCCGATCATGCATTTCGTCGTGACCCGGATACCTTCCGGCCATCGCCCGTCAAAGGCTTCACCTGCGACCGCTTCCGCTTCACCGCGCCCATAAAGCGGCGCGAGGTCGATCAGCGTGACGCCGCTCTCCACGGCGAGCCGGAGAGTGGCAATGGCTTCCTCGCGTGAGGTTTCACCCCAGATCTGGCCAAGCCCGCCGCCGCCAAGCGCCAGCGCACTGACCGGCCACAATCTTCCGAGCTGTCGCATTTCCATGGCTGTCAGAAATCCTCGGGAAGTTCGATGGCTTTGGCGCGGCAGGCAGCGATCACCGTGTTGCGCAGCAGACAGGCAACCGTCATGAGCCCAACGCCCCCGGGAACGGGTGTGATCGCACCCGCCACGCCGGCCACGTCTTTGAAATCGACATCACCTACAAGCCGCGTCTTGCCCTCGCCCTTTTCAGGGGCGGGCACACGATTGATGCCGACATCGATGACGGTCGCACCGGGCTTCACCCAGTCGCGCGTCACCATGTTCGCTCGCCCCACCGCGGCAACGAGAATATCCGCCTCCCGCGCGATGGCAGGCAGGTCACGCGAACGGCTATGGGCGATGGTGACGGTGCAATTTTCCTTGAGCAGCAACTGGGCTATCGGCTTGCCGACGAGATTGGAACGGCCGATGACGACGGCATGTTTGCCCGAGAGATCACCACCTGCCCTTTTTGCCATGATGAGGCAGCCTTCGGGCGTTGCGGGCACCATGGCGGGAAGCCCGCTTGCAAGACGCCCGGCGTTCAAG
>Ga0114898_1001086_pt1 | contig 17310 bp, 46 predicted proteins | sample Malvired_Geostar_FD_83496 | JGI IMG/M metagenome (GOLD analysis project Ga0114898, IMG submission 83496) | Marine viral communities from the Global Malaspina Expedition - Malaspina viral metaG DeepMed_Geostar | ecosystem: Environmental > Aquatic > Marine > Oceanic | place: Mediterranean Sea... | reverse complement strand
GGTATAGGTTGTACGTAGTCAACTTACCCTTGTGGGTAAGCCTTGGCTTCTTCAGCCTCCCAAGCCCATTGGATAAGTTCTTTGAGGGTAGATGCACGATAACCGTAGCCAGGATTGGTTGCTGTATCGTAGTCTGGGCCTAGCTTGAGAACGAAGGTTCGTCCTGGTAGTAGAGTATAGTACTGTTTGCCGTCCATGTTATTCACCCCCTTCAGTGTTGTCTGTGCTTGCTACGTTCTCAGGGTTCAGGACTGTGGGTAAGTCTGGTGCTGTGCCTGTGGCATCGGAGATGAGCTTTTCTATCTCTGCCGTAAAGTTAGCTAGGTCTTGGTCTTCTGTGCAAGACCAACGTTCAGGCTTACTACCAAACATGGAGAATAAGTCTATCATGCCTTCAGTGAATGCCTCGCTAATACGAGCTTGTGCCTCGTCGTGTGCTTTGTTGATACGAGCTAGCTGTTCGGGAGTCAACTTCATGGTATACCGTCCTTAAAAAAATAGAGTTTGTTGGTCACCAATCTTCACAAACTCGTCGTTCTTTATTCAGTTCGCAAGTCTTTTCTGATTGTCATGAGGAGTCTGCCTAAGTGGTTCTCACCAGGCTTGGCGCATTCAGGCTTGCATGGACTAACCTTGACTTTGGTAGCTCTTGCCTTTCGTTCGCAGCTACCCCAGTAATTGTCGTGCCACCAGTTGCCTTCAAGCAGGGGGGCTATGCCTATCTTCAATAATAGTTCTGCCATCTCAGACCCTGGTGCGAATTTCGTTCTCAGCACGAAGTTCATGATGCCTAGCTTTCTCTTCTCCCAATCAGGAGTGAGTATGGCTATTCGGTCTGCCTTGTCAGCTGGCTCTGCGCTTTCAGGCTGATACCTGTTAAGCTTCGCTACTATTCTGTTCGCTTCACGTTTGGCTTGTCCAGGCTCTGCGAAGCTTAGGATGTGATTGCGCTCTTCGGTGTCTTTCAAGAACTTTGCTGCTTGGTATGCATGTTCGCTGGTGCGGTAGGTGATGTCGTTGATAATGATTGGAGTAACATAGAAGTTTGATAGGAAGTGGTATGCCCCCGCAAACTGCTCAACTGTCCTTATGTCTATGGTTTTGATGATGCCCATTCTCATACCTCGCTTGAAATAAATTTACTGGGTGGATTCACTCACCATCCCCCCAGGAGTCTCGACACTCTTGTATCTGGATAAAGTCAAAGTCATCTATTGGAAAGATTCTGACTGTTGCAATTGGGTTGTTTACCACTGTGGGTATAGGTTCACCTAATTGTATTTGCCATTGGAAGCATGTGTTACCATCGTAGTGGATATCCCAGTGGTTGTCATCGACTATCATGTTATTGGTTACCCACACTACCTCTGCCGAAGCAAAGGTAGTATGGACACCAATGTAAATCATGGTGATGGTAAACCAGACTATGACCAAACCTAGAATAAGCGTAGCTGAAAGGGCAATTCTTTTGAGTGGGTTACTCATGATGTAGTCTTAGTCTCCAGGTTAAAGAAACTTAGGATGCTTGTGAGACATTTTCGTGGGAAGGAAACGAAGTCTTCTGTGAATGGTGATGGTTGAACGCCACCTGTCTTCGTTTCTTTGCGGAGTATGAGGAGTTGTGCTTTGTCACCAATGGGTGTCATACCATTTTCGATGACTTGCTTATCAAGATGTGCCCAAGCTTCGTAGCCACTGAAGTGTTCGTATTGACGTTCATTGTGATGGTCAGTTGAACGGTTGCCCAGGAGGTGGAGAGGGATTGCTCTGCTGATATGGTTTGGAATCTCTTGACCACTGATGTCTCTTTGTTCAGCCATAGCTGGGATATGGCAGTCATGTTCTTTGCCAAGTTGCGCTAGTAGGGTATAATCTGTCTTGCAGTTGAAACAGAATGTGAGGATGATGTCGTTTGTATTCAATTGTAGTTCGTTAGCTAAGATTTTCTTTATCTTCAAGAGAGAGTTATCGTCCTTATAGTTTGATTAGAGCTGCCTTCTTTGTCTTCTCCGAAAAAACTGATTGGGGGGTTACACATCTCACACCCCCGAATCATTCTTAATAGTTGTTGACTGTGACGTTGGTGACTTTGCCAGTAGAGAATTTTGCTACAGGTGGAGTGGTGGGGGGGAATCTCCAGGGTTTTGGCTTGCGCCGACGGGCCTTACTTATGATGTTGAGTTGTTTTTTAGATAGAAAACCTGGGTGTTCCTTTGCTGTTACATGTAGACCGTGTGGTAGTCCACATTCTATTTTGAATTGATAACATGCTTCTCCAGAACAGATGGCACATGAACATGTTTGTTGCCAATGAGAAGGTCGTCTACCACCATTGGTTGCTTTGAGGGAATCGTATCTTCTGATGGTAACGTGACCACAAGATAGGAATACCCACTTCTCGTTGATTTCTGGGTGTCCTAGGCAGGGTTTCGGATTTTCATTTCCAAGACCGTGCCAATTGGGAGTACGGCAGGGGGTTACTGGAGTTGTCCAAGCTGTTGCTATGATTTTTCGGTAAATGTCATTTCTTATTACGTAACCAATGTTGGGAATATTGGGTCTTGGTTCAAACTTAAACATTATTCTCCATACTTGTGGGATGCACGTTCTTCTAAGTCTTGTATGTATTCGTAAGCTCGTATGCCAGCGGAAGACCGTTCTCCGTAGCCAGGAAGACGCTCCATGTCTGGTTCAGGGTCTGGGTCAGTCTTCTCGGCTTCGTAGTTATCTTCAACTTCTGTCCACGGGGGGAGAGCTAGTACTTCTGCAATAGTGGTGTATGTGATGCACATCGAGCAAAGCTCCATTGGGAGGGGGAGGAAACCAGCGGTTACTAGTTTGGTGTCGTAAGCACCAATGGGTATATCACAGTTACAGCATTCAACGTCTTGGAAGTCTGGGATATATAGGTGATGGAAGAAGAGAAGGTCGAGTCCCTTGCGGTCTATGAGATTGGCTATGAAGTTCTTTATGGCTTTCATTCTATGCGCTCCTAGAAAAAATATATTTCTTTGTTCACAATACCACGAAGAAATATGAACGGCATAAAAAAAGCCAGACTATCTAACCCGTCAGCAAAGTTAGACAGCCTGGCTGGGGTGAGGGGGATGATGCTAGGAGATGTTCGCTAGCTTCTCATCCTTGAGGAAGTCAAGGAAGTCAGTCATCTGCTTCCAGATGGTGTCACTTGATGTTCCTTGGTTTTCCCATCCAACGAATGCAATGGCATCCCCCAAGGCCATAGCTGATTTGGAACATATAGAGCTGAGTTCCGCAAAGAGTTCGGCCTTTTTTATTAGGTCTGCCTTGATTGATTCTAATTCGATACTAGAATTCTGTTTGCTAGACATGGCTTGAGCTAAGAACTGGCTTCCTCTTGTGTCGGCAAGAATGCCGTTCTGACCAGTTCCTACTAAGTCTTTTAAGGTTGTAGTGAGATCAGGTGCTGTCGTTTTCTTTTCCCTGTTGAACACGTTGTACTGCCGTCGAACTTGTTCGATTGTAAGAGTTGGAATCTTACTCTTCAATTGTTCTAAGACTGCCTTGGGCTTGACTCCTATTTTGAACAGTTCCACACAACTATTTTTACTAGTCTGTGAAATGTATGTCCTTTTCTTCTTTCCTTTAACCATGATGCTTAACTTCTCCATTATTCTTCTTGGTATATTCATGCTGACTATCCTTTCGATGCCCCCTAGCTGGAGCAAGTAGCATCCAGCTAGGGGATATCAATTAGAACGGGTTAGGCTCCTGTGAGGGAGCGGATGGAATTATAGCAGGAATAGCCAATTTCCCAGTGGTATCGAGCATCAATCCACGCTGGGCTAAGTAGCTACCTACTCCATCGAATGGCATTTCTTCAGGGATAAATTTGTTGGTCTTGTCATATCCCCAGTTGAATGACAGATTTCTGGTGGTCATAGTACCCTTGGAGATTTGCATTCCCTTGGAATCCAGTCCCATGCACCTCTGACAGGGAGTTGTTGCTGGACGATACTGACCAGTATTGGGTTCAATTGTGAACTCTGGTGTTCCCCATTGTGCCAAGCCTATGACATTGATGAATGTTCGGATGGGGAGTCCACTGAACTCATCTATGTTCATGACGCATTTTGCGAGAGGCTGATTTGCCTTGACCTTTTCAAGACCTTGAAGTTCCCAAATTGCTCCACCTGGGAAATCTCCATCAGGGGTAATGACTGCTTCAAAGCCTTCAGGAATGACATGATAGCCAGCATCGCATTCGTTCACAACAACTGTGCTACCATTCATGCTATACTCCCAGGAGTACCGACGACCTTGACGACCAGCAGAGCCACTGTTAATGTTCAGAGTACCTGGAGCTGTGAATCCACTGTTAGGCTGGGCTGGTGCCTGAGGAGCTGGGGGAGCCGTGGGAGGAATGGGACTTGCTCCATCACCAGGGTCTATAACCATGTTGACCTTGCCATCAACGACCACGTATTTGATTTTGCCTGCAAGTTCTGGGTGTGCCGCAAACAGTTCTTCTTGAGACATGCTTTCTTCAGATGCCATTCTGCTTTTCTCCTGCTCACTTGGAGCTATTAAATTAGACTCGCCTTCCCCAAAGAGAAAAAACTCTGGGGGGCTGGTCACCAAACTCACACCCCCCAAATCGAACCCCTCTCCTAATTCTATTGATGGTTTCTTAAACCAGTTGTCTAATATTTCCTTTGCTGATTCCTCTTTCTTATTCTTTTGATTCCTTCTGTATTCCGCTGAACATCGGGGGGAACAAAAGAGTATTCCACTCTTAGAATTAGACTTCCTAGTAAGGAAAGAAGAACGAGTAACTTCCTTTGATATCCTGCAATTCCCACACGAAAACTTAACCCTAGTAGAATGTTGCTGACCTTGTACTAATTCCAATGCGATAAAGTTAGTTGTATTCATCAGAACTATCCTTTTCCCTAGAATCTTAAATTCTTCTAATTAATTGAGTCTGCCAAATAATTTTCTTCTTCTCTCTTCTCCTTTGCCTAGTTATTCTCTAGGTTAATAAGATTCTTTAAAGTAAACTACTTGTCTCCACATCTCCAACATTTAAGGGGTATTCCTGTCTTCAACATATGATTATGCATAGCACAGAAGTCCATATAATATCCCTTATCTAATCCTACATGATGAAGTTCTGCTATATTCTGACATTCTTTATACTCAAGACTTAGATTCCTGCTTTGTCCAATGAATTGACTGCACTTCTGTTCTTTCACTACTCTCTCTTCTTGTCTAGCTTTCCAATCTAATAACTGTCCTACTGTTATACTTAGTGGATTAAACCTAAGCATAGTTTACATCTTTCTTAATGCATTCTATTGCTGCTTCTAGGTCTGATATCCTCATTGTTATTGTTGCTTCTTCTCCTATTGAATTGTAATAGTGTATTCTAATACCTCTTCCTCTACCCCCCCTAGTAGGCATAGCATGAGTAATGTAATGAGCATACTTAATTATAGCATGTCCATTAGTAATCTTATACATCTGATGACGAGGAGGCTTTTCCTCTATATAAGATTCTGCATTAGTAGCATCAATAAGAATCTTAATCTCATTGTGTTCTATACTAGTTGGTTCTAACATTATTCTTCCTCTGCTAATAATCTTTGCACTTTGTTTCTTTCTTCCATATAGTGCATAGTTATTAGCATAGCTTTTCTTGCTATCTCCCGAATATCATAAGGGTCAACCAAAAATAAATCAGTCTCTCTTTTATCTCCTTTAGTTGATCCTTTAGAACTAATACCCTTAACTTCTCTTCTTCTTCCCCTAATACTATCACTTAGTATAAGTGGACTAAGAGTTAGAGACTGCACTAAAGAATGATAATGTATGATTAAGAATGCATCTAACCAATCCTTCTTCATTATCCTTTCATACTCTTCCATTCTATTTGGATTCTCTGCTAGATATATCAATGCATCTAATGCTGAATTCAGATTAATAAGAAGTCGTTCTTTGCCTCCTCCCCATTTTCTAATATCTTCTCTCATCTGGTCTTTCTGCTCTTGACTAAGAAACATTCTCATCCCCCAAAAGAAAAAACGTTTAGTGGTTGCTACCCAACACCACCACTAAACACGAAAATCCCTAACTCTTATCATCTTTAATATACAATCACTACATGGTTGTAGATAACTACTAAACTTCTCTGCTATTTCCCAATTGACTAAACAATGAGGACATAGGTATCTCCAATTAGGATAATGAGGAGTCGGTGGCAATGATTGTAGTCTTTTAATATCCATTTCCTTCACTTATTATATCCTAGGAGCCGTTCTCCCTAGAGCAACTGGTGAGATATTTATGCCTTGCTAGCTTAGGCTTCCCACGGCAGGACTAAGGATTTCTCAATCCCTCGTTTAAGTACTGTTATCAGCCGATGCATCGACCTGTACCACTCCTAGGACTGTTATTCTATTTCCATCTCACTGTAATCAGAATCATCTCTTAGTTCCTGTAATAATAGTTCATATTGAAATTTAAATGTATCTGATATGAATGTTGCATGTCCTGTCATTTCACAGTCATTCTCATGTACACCCTTAACTATTACAAGAGGTTCTAAGTTGAAGAGCTTCCACATTTCTAACTGAGTAACCATCCTATATAATAAGCATGGTTCACAGATATATCTAGCTGTTCTATAATTGTTCATTCTTCACACAAAACTTACACCAACTACCAGTAGGACATTCTTCCTTCTCATGTACTACTGCTTCAGGAACATCTTCAATCCATATCTGACTACTAGGAAGTTTATCAGGAGTATTATCAGCGTACCAATCTATACTCTTATCCTCTTCATCCTTTAGATGAGGATATAATTGAAAATCAAAAGCTTCAATGAATCTAGTAACATAATCAGGAAGTTCAATCTTCTCCGAAGCCTCGTTCCAAATAGAATAGTCAGTATACATTCTTGGTGAAGATTGCCATTCTTTTCCTTCAATAGTCATACATTCTTCTCCTACTGTAGTAGGAATATTAACGTATGTATCATTCAACCAAACACACTGAGCATATCGCTCATAGGTAGGAGTGATACATGTTAATCCAACATTCCACTCGATGTCATTGTTTATATTCTGCTTCAAAGCATTAGCAATAACACAACGACTACCTATTCCTACTTCACCTTCAGGAAATTCTTCTAAAGATGTTCCAAACATTTCATTGAACCACTGTATGGTATCAGAATACAACTGATTTAAACTTATAGAACGCATCATCTTACCTCTTTATCTAGTTCTTCCTTTAAATAAGTCTCTTCTAAGTGTAGAAGACATGTCTGCTTGCTTAATCCATATATCTTTAGAACAGATCAAACAACTGAATCCTAGTTTCTCCACAGGATATGTCATAGGAACCACATTCTTACTAGAACATTTGGGACAACTTAGTATCTCATTACTTATCTCACTCATTATACTCCTTACTTCCCCAGAGAAAAAACAAGATGGGGGCTTACACAAATCCCACCCCCATCCAAACAACTCTTTAAACTAATGCTTTGCATCCCAATTAGCATTAGAAGCAGCCTTAGCTCTAGTTAAATAACCTCTACCATTACAACGATAGCAATTATTATAGTCACCATTCTGTAACTTATACTTCCCATTCTCACACTTCCCACTATCACAGGGAGCATAGTAATCACTAGGCATTCCAACAGGAACAGGTTGTTGAGCTACTACTTGAGGCTTAGGTTCTACTGTAATAGTATTTCCTACAACAAAACTAGGGGCTTGAGCCATGAATCTAATTCCAATTAACTGAGCTTGATCATATACTTCTTCAACTTCTACTTCTACTACATTAGGATGTTGAGCAACCCATTCAATAAGTTTCATTATACTTGTATCTCTCTTTTTTCACATTCCATAAACGTGTTATAAAAATTAGGATATTTCATAGATAAGATGGTCATCATATCATACATATCACTAGGTTGTCTATGCCTAGTATCTTTCTCTGCATCCAACAAATTGTGTGCTAAATATAATGCTTTAGCTATTATGTAATCCCCTCTCATTGAATCCACTAGATTAATTGCATGTTCCTGTCTTTCTTCAAAGTCCTTCATTATTCTGCCTTCTCTTTTTCCTATAGATTTTTTGATTGTAAGTATTAATAGGAAGCTGGCCTCCTAATCCTACATCCCAACAATCCTCACAATAACCATTTGCTAATATGGTAACTCGTTCTAAGTGACTACTATATTTAAAGACCTTAACCTTTTTAAGTTTCGGTTTATAGTTTCTTTTAAAATTTCTTAGTTCCTCTTGAGTTAAATCATTAAAATAATTTAATATTAAGGGAAGTTTAGTAGGAGCCATATAAAATTCGGGTATAGCTCTAGTTTTTAAACAAAAACCAATACTTTCTTCAGGCATAGCAATCTCACTTACCTGTATAAAGCCTTCTCTTTCAATCATTCCTTTCCTTATTTATACATTAAGACTTGAATCTCATAGTAAAATGTTTCATTTCCTATAGTCTTCTCAACTATAAGAACAGGAAGACCATCAACTAGCTTATGATCTATAATCTTTCCTCCCACTAAATTTGCTATAGTATATTTAGAATCTATACTTTTAATAAGATGTAGATAATCTATATCACTCATGTTAATCCTCCTGGTAAACAATTTGTAAATTCTGGTATCCATCCTATAAATATTAACCATGTCATTTCAAACAAAGTAAAGAATGATTGTATTTCAAACCAACTACCAATAGATATATTACAATGATATCCTATCATCTATATCTAATATCTGATTGATAAGATACTCCCCATCCTGTTGGTGATGCTCTAGTAACCATCTGAGCTAAGTTTAATTCTTCATCTGCATAACCTATATTAAATCCACTAAGACCAATAGTATTTCTAATCTTAGGTCTAGCTCCTATAATAAAAGAATCTTCTGCTACATTGAAGTGCTTCTCTAGTACATGAGCTAAATTAATATAAGCTTCCTTTACTTCTTCAGGTATGATTCTAGGTCTAGAATCTCTGATATCAGCAGGAATAGAAGTATCTTCTACTACTATATAAATATCTGCTAATGCATTATGAATAAGTGAGAAGTTATCTTTAATCATTATCATTCACATCCCCAAACCATGTATCCATTTCTTTAATGTAGGCTTCTGGACTATTCTTCTCTGCTTCCATTTCTCTTGCTAATCTTTCATCTAATTGTCTAGAATATACTGGATGTATAATACGTTCCAATGCATCAGGAGGTATATTATACATATTTAGTTCTTCTTGATTCCAAACCCCACCAGTACGCCAATTCTTCTGGCCTAACCATCTTCCATTATAACCATATCTTCTAGAATATATCCAAGGAGTAGGAACACCACATCTATTACATAGATTTCTATGAGAATTTACTTCTCTAACTATATTCTTAGCTACTTTAACGGGAGTAAACTTTGTTCCTACATTTTTTGGTTCTACTATATAGGTCTGTCCTTCATGAGGAAAATCTCCAAGGTCAAAGTCCATTCTTACCTTTAGTACATTCTCTACTACAGGTTCCAGTATAGGTACTTCACCCCAAGACTTCTTCATGAGTTCCCTATATATATCTAGTTGTTCTTCTAATTGTTTTATGTATTCTTTCTTAGTAAGCATTAGTTAGTACACTCATTATAAGAATTCATTAATTCCACAAACAAATCTTCATTGGACTGCCTATCCATATTAGGATGCTCACAAAGAGGACAAGGATACTCTGGTTCAAAATCATCTACATGTTTTCCATCATCATGCTCACAGATAGAACAATCTTCTCCTTCATGAAAACCATGCTTACATAGATAGTATCCTGAATCTTCTTGCATTTCTTTACGAACTGATTCATAGATTCTTTCCTCTCTACATTGAGGACATTCACTAAGACTATTTAACTCTTCTATCCTAGCTTCTTGTGATACTCCCATTGCTGTACCTATTTCAAACTCCATCTCATCTGTAGCAGTCTGAACCCCACAACGATTGCAGTATCTATTACTCATTATCCTTCTCCACTTGTTCTTTGATAATAGCCTTAGCTAATCTAGCTTCTTCTCCACGCCAACCTTGAAGATTACTAAGAATATATATTAGTTGTGTCCTTCTCCCTTTAGCACTACTATTATAAAACTGTTCACCCTCCCATTCTGCTTGAGGCAGAGCTTGTATATAAACTCTAGCTGCATTCTTAGATACTGTATAAGGTTTAATACTAGTCCAGTCTAATGCCTTCTCTAATGCTTCCTTATATGTTTTCATACTTAACTCTCTTATAATTATATTTTGTAGACCCTGTGTTCCATCCATGTAATCTACCTAAAGTTTTACCCTGACAGTGCTTACTACACCATGTATGTTTATATCCTCTCTTTGCTCTTGCATTAGCATATGTTACAGTTCTTTGGAATACTATACCACATTCCTCACAAGTAAAATCTAATCTCTTCGCCTCACTACGACATGTACTACTACAATATTTTAGTGGTTTACGACATGGAGTACTACAATATGCACATAGATTAGGGGTACGAGTATTAGTAGGAAGGTTATTCTTTTTTAGGATTTGATTTATTCTCTGTCTACTAACTCCTAAGAGAACAGATAAATTAATAGTAGAGATAGTAGGATGCACATTCCTAATGTACAAAATAACATCTTGAGTTGTACTTGACATCTTTCCTCACCCTAATGATTCTATCCAATCATTACATTTCTGACAATATTGATCAAAATCTTTTCTTGTTAAGACTGCATTATCTCCACAATTATGACACTGAACTATGAAGATACAATTATCTAGACATTTACCACAGAATCCTGATGGCCCACCATACTTCATACTAGACATATCGAGTTCCGTAGCTGGCCCTCTATAACAACATTCAGATACAAAATCTATATATTCAGATGCACTACTACCATAATATTCTACAGTCTTCTCAATAGACCCAACATAACGGTGAGGCCATCCACGATTTCTATTTACTGTCATTCTTAAACTCCTCTTCTACTTCTGCTTCTATTTTATCTTCTTCTTCTTGGTCTAATTCATCACAAACTGGACAACTATCAATTGCTGTAATACCATGCACTCTACATCTTACTACTTGTTCTCCATAATATTCTTCATACTCATCTTTAGACATGCCATAGTCTCTATACATAACACTCCTCACAAAAGAAAAAAACAATTGGGGGATTCACAAATACAACCCCCCAATCGAAAACGGAAACCCAAGATTAATATTTAACTACATCTACATTCTTCAAATATTCTTTAACCGCCTTTAATAGTTTATCCTTTCTTCTAATTTTAAAACCATAGCGTTGAAGAACTTTCTTAGGACTACCAGCACTTCCTCTTCCATTCCTATAATAATTTTCATTGACTTCCTCTTCTAATTGTTGGACACACTGAGCCATAGTCCAATAAGTCATTTCAGTTAATGTATCTCTCATCCTTATCCAAGTAATCATCAGGAAGATAAGATAGTAGAACACCCGATGGTAAATATTCCACTAACATCCTGAGAGTATCTACTTCCTCCTTACCAATATCTTCATGAATTTGATCAACTACCGCAGCGACTAGAATCTCTTTCTCAATTGCTTTATGAGTAGTCTTAGTCTTACGATTTTTATGCTTACGACCTATAGTAATTCCTCCTATCCGAATATAATATCCTGACATTCTTGACACATACCAGAGATATTATATTCCTTTCTAGAGATATCATCTTTAAAATCTATAGCATCTCCTCCACATGTCATACATTTATGAGAGGCTATTTGAATTTCTCTACTCTTTCCCACAACTGAAGATAACAACAGGTCAATAGCGGGAGCCTTAGAAGTTGGAACAGTTAACATAGTAGTTATATGATAATCTAAATCACTCATGGTTGACAATCCCATACCTCGTCTTGATTTTCCTCAGTCATAGTATCTGTATTATTATACTGGTCAATCATTGCACCCATCTTAATTAATTCATTCACACTAGTTTGCTTAATAGATACATCTGAACCATATAATAAATTTTGAGTAAAGATTGTAGCTGCTGCTTCCCAAGAAGGTACTAGTCTAACATATTCTGGATTAACATTATATGCTGGTTCCATTTCTTCTCCCTATAGCTATATCTAAATCATCAAGCAACTCTTTTGTAAGTTTATAAGTATCATAGGCTTCATCAAAAGCTGTTCCATCTAGCATTATAGACCAGGTATTAAACCAAGAAACCCAAGACTCAAGCACCTTAATAGTAAACGTTCTATATTTTAATTCTTCTCTTAACGTACCATTTAATTCCCTCTGCTCTTCTGATGCTGCTCTGAGTAATCGGTTTTCTATTTGAAGCCGTTCAAGTTGTTCCCCTAAGACTTTTAAATCATCCATTATTGTTGTTGACATTCCTATACCTATTCCTTAATACCTCAATTATTACTTCAAGTGATTTTCTATTAGAGTGCATGGCTTTTTTATACCATGCACCCTTCTTCTTCTTATCTCGACGTTCCCATCTAGGTTCAGTCAAAGTAATCCGTATTCAATGCTTCTTCTATTGTGGAAGTATATTCAATAGATATTTCTTCATTAGAACGAAGTTGCATTTTAGTAGCAGCTAATTCTGCTGCTTCTGGATTCCAAAACTCTGCCACATGTTGTTTATCTCCCATTCCTTCTACCAATGGAGTCTTTGTTACCCTATAAACTTTATACATCATCCTCTCCTTCGTATGGAATATCCCACATCTTATCAAGTTTAGCAAAATCATCTTGCTTATGTTTACTCATGTAAACTCCGATTGAAGCAGCTGTTTGTAAAAGAGTTCTAAATTCTTTCTGTCTTATCATCTCATTATATGCTTCTCCATAAATACTTCTCTTTATACAGTATCCATGATACAAAAGATATAAGGCAGCATCTACTCCAGGTTGATTTAGAATAGATTCTATATGTGTCATATCACTTCCACCATCTTGTACATCTACAAGACTTGTTAGAATATCAACTCCTGATTGAAATATTTCATCAGGCATATTCGTTGGATTAGGTGGATACTCATTTGATTCATCCATTATTCTCTCCCAGACTTATTTGAATATAGGAGGAGATATTCTCTCCTCCTATATATTATACCATTTATTTTACATAAGCCGTTATTCCTAGATTCAGTACCTTACCATTCTTTAGAGTCTTAACAGGTTTATTACCTCCTGTAGTATAGACTACTTGCGTCTTACCTGATGACTTAGAGGGACGAGATTCAGCAACCTTATTACCTTCAAGGTCAAACAAACCAGGTCTACACTTCATAATCATGAAGCCATCCTCAGTAAATTCTACTTCTACATCATCATATACTGCGTCCCAAATGTTAAACTCTTGCTTTGCATTAATTTGCTCTGCCATTACTCACTCCTTAGAATATATTTAGTTACCCCAAAAGAAAAAACCATGTCTGGGAGCCACAAACCCACCCCCAGACATTCAAAACCCTTTAGTCTATTGCCACCAGTTATTACTAATAACATCAGACAAAATATTATCTATATATTTAGAATCTTCTAGTTCATCTTGGAAGAAATAAGTATTCTTATTTTCATAATCAATTTCATTATCACAAACTTGATTAGCTGGATGTTCTAAATTATTCCATCCAAATTCTAATTCCTTCCCGCACAGAAAACATCTTCCTCTTTCAGGATAGTTATGATAATCTAATTCAAATTGTCGCCAACTTAAACCAGTACTATCTATTCCTTGAAGATATTTCCTTCCACTTATGTTAGTTAAATATATTGACATCTTCTTCAACATCCTTCCATAGTTTTGGATTAGCTATACAGTGAGCGCATTCCTTAGCAGGAACAGACATCATTGCAGTCTGTCCTTTTATCTGATAGAGCTGCATAAAAGCTAATCTATCAGAAGGTAATACTTCACCACATTTATTACAAGTCATACAATCACTACAATAATTTCCTATGTTATTTCCATCGTTTATATATTCTATAATATATGTCTTCTCTTCACATCCTTTACATATTCCTATCATTAAGATTCCTCTTGAGTAGTTTCTTCTATAGCTTCTACCCAATCAATCTGGTCATCTTCTAATTCATAATCATCATGGTCAATTTCTGAGATAAACTTATATTGTTCCCAGTTATCTATAGCATCTACTTCAGTAGCACCTTCAACAATATACTCACCCCTACACCAATAATATTTATTTGTAAATACTTTCCACTTCATGCACACACCAATTCCTTATGAGAATTTACATTAGCAGTATTAATATTAACCACACTTAAATCAAACCAAGGCATAGATTCTAATGGTTCATATGTTCTGAACCCTGTCTTAATCTTCCATTGTAAATCTCCTTCCTTAGGATAATCTTTAGTCCATTTAACTGTAGATGTTTCCATTAACTTCTTTGCTTCCTTAGTAAGAGGAAGTATATATCTGAACTGCTTTCCCTTTATCCTACGGATATTCTTATAAGTCATGAAGTCATCTGTTAACCAGAAGATTTTCTCTTTACCTGAGAAGATAGCATTCTCTTCTAATAGTTTCCTAGTAGACCTAGGATGTATCTTCTCTCCATCTGGCCCAATATATATATCAGTCCAGATATATCCACCATACCAAAAATTAAATGCTTGGTATACATAGCCTGCCTTACCTACAATCCCATCAGCCCAGGTATATAGAAACTTCTTTTCAGGGCAATTAAGTTTGAACCATTTAAAAACTTTGGATAACATCTGAGTCTCTGAATTCCTGGGATAGATGTCATCCATACACATCTTACCAATCTCATAATAATCTTTACTCTCCAATGATGGAAATAATTTATGAATAGTATTATAAGGCTGAGTACCCCAGCCTAATGTTAATACTCCAGCTAAGATATTTCTATCATAGATACCCAGGTAATGCTTAGTTAACCTAGGCATGACCTTGGAGTAATGTCTTTCTTGAATAAAATCTATTGCTGTACGAGCATCAAGTTCTACTATATTAAAATCATATTTCATTAGACATCAACACAAAACTCCCAGTAGTAATCTTCTCTAAAATCTTGGGGATGAGCCATTAAGAACTCAAACATTGTATCTCTATAGTAATCTTCTAGGTCACTTATATCCTTCCACTGTAGTTGACTATCAAGTAAATTATCTACAGATGTTGGAGTTGGGTCTTGTACACATACTATTAAGTTATCAATCATATCTAACATTTCAGTCTTGTTCATTAGTATCCTCTACCATTGCAGTAATTTTAATGTTAGGTATATCAACAAAGTCTTGCCATCGTTGTACTACCTTAGACCAATCCCATTCGCTGGGATGATTTAAATATTCTTTCTGTATTACATACCCAGAAATTTCTACTCTGAATATTTTATCCATTCTTCTTCACCTTACTATAGTCTGGTATCTCTCTTATTGGATGTGTATATGGATATGGTTCTGGCTCCTTAGAAAATAACTTCTTATTTAGTTTTCTATTTGCTTCTGCTTCTTCAGGACTAATATGTGAATAAGGTACTCCCATGCTTTTCACCTGTTTATTATAAGCTGGACTTCCATCTTCCCAACGAATACCACCAGGATTATTAGTCATCTTCTTCCTCATCACACCATTCAGGTGGAATGCCTATCTTAATCCAATGTGTATCTGAATCATATTCATATGCGTAAAACATTTTATCTATTGGTTCACCTTGAGGTCTATACTCAACAACTATATCTACAATCTCATTAAACATCTGGTCTATAGTAGCCATGACAACCACACTCCTGTAGCTATAATACCATTAGTTGTTACCATCCATATGTTTATTAACTTACTAGACGGAACCCATATAGGCTTATTTATCTTGTTGAATGTTATTTTCTCTATCATAATTATTCCTTATTTAAATATCCTGCATACTGCATCCCTGGTTCATCATAGAACCATGAGATATGTACCTTAGGATGTTGCATCTTGAGGACATAATATATTTCCTCAGGTGGCCCCCACGGAGTATCGAAATGATACTCCAGAAAATCTCCTTCATCTATATCTAATCTTACATCACAAGCATCCCATTTGCTAGTCCAGTTTTCATTACACCAATCGTACCAGTTATCAGCACCATACTTATCATATAATTCTTGACTTCTTTGTTTAGTAATAGGTAAGTTACCTAGTGCAAACTCTGAATCAGAACGGTCTTTCTTATACTTTTCTATATCTTCTTCAGTATCTACTAGAGTAACAGGAGAACCTATACCATTTAACTCCTCAGGAAATGGAATGATGGCATAGAAACTCAACAGTTTCTCCCCATCCTCGTAAGAATATTTAACTGCTTCTTTGAATGCTTGTACATCTTCTTCTACACCAGATACAGTTACTCTATTTGCACACCAATTAGGCATCTTGACACTCCTTACATAATACTGAAATCATTTCAAGTGGACGTTTTCCATTACCTATTGCTAGACCACATTGTTGTACTAGGCCAGGTAATCTAATTACATTTAGACAAGACTTCTTCTTTTTAGGCATACTCATTCTCCTTAGTATATCTCATAGCCTTCATGTATTTGAATACGACACCTATCACAGAATTTCTGTTCTTGTGGATAATTCTTGAGGCTCCTACCACAACCATAACAAGAATTAAATTGTCGCCAAGGTCTATAAGTAAATTTATCTTTCTTCTGAGTCACATGTTTATCCAAGATGTATACCCCTCTTAACATTATGTCTAACATAAGTACGTCTTTGCTGCCATATTGGATTACTCCCTCCTAAGAATGGAAGTAAATTCTTAACATGGCCTACTACTTTACCATACTTATGATTTTCTTTAGCCCATGCCCAATTACCTACATCTATATAATATTTACTATACTCTTCTAAGATGTTAGTTTGTAGAAAGAACTCTTTATGTCTACTTACTAAAGAGCGTATCCTCTTTTCTATCCCCTTAGTCCTAGAATTATTAATATTATATATCAATACAGGAATTATTCTTTCTTTAATTACCTCAGTTTCTTCAAGAATTGAAATGCCACTAGTAGCATGTACTTCTCCCTTCTTTTTATTCTTACTCCCTTTAGGTCTGCCCATAATATCTCCTTACCAAGAAAAAACCATAGTGGGCTGGTCATCTACCCCCAACCCACTATAGCACATAGTCTATCTTCGGATAGATGCATTCTCCTGAGCAAGAATCCGTTTCCGTTCTTCAGAAG
>Ga0114898_1001082_pt1 | contig 17364 bp, 21 predicted proteins | sample Malvired_Geostar_FD_83496 | JGI IMG/M metagenome (GOLD analysis project Ga0114898, IMG submission 83496) | Marine viral communities from the Global Malaspina Expedition - Malaspina viral metaG DeepMed_Geostar | ecosystem: Environmental > Aquatic > Marine > Oceanic | place: Mediterranean Sea... | reverse complement strand
GCTGTAGCCGATTTGACCAAGAATGCTCACGACACGATTTCCTTCGACTCGATCCGGATCGGTTGGGCAAACGCCACGGAAAGGTGGCCGCCGCCGATGACACTGCGCTGCTGAGTGGAAAGAGCGACCGCATCGGTGTCGCAATTAAGCGCCGCTTGCAGCGGGCGCGCGACGGCCTGGACCTGCGCACGCGGCTCGACCGGTCGCGGGGCCGCGGCTCGCAGGTCTTCGAGGATGTTGCGGGTGTAATTTCGGGTTTCCGCGTAGGGAATCTTCTGCACCCAGGCCGCCATTCCGATTTCGCCCTTGCGCGGGTCGCCGTGGTCCTTGAGCCACTCGTCGACCTTGCCCGGGCCAGCATTGTAGGCAGCCAGCGCCAGCGCCTGATGACCCTCGTAACGGTCGAGCATCTTGTTCAGGTAGGCGCTGCCCAGGCGTTTGTTGTACTCGGCGTCGGTGGTCAGTCGCGCTTCGCTGAACGGCAGGCCGAGTTCGGCGGCCATGTCGCGCGCGGTGCCGGGCATCAATTGCATCAGCCCGCGGGCGCCTTTGGGCGAAACCGCCGCGATGTTGCCACTCGATTCATGCTTGATGACGCTGTCGACCAGTGACTTGAAGCCCGCCTTGCCACTTTCCCAGGCGCTGTCGAGGGCTTCGACGCCGCGCTGCCAGGTACCACGCAATGCGTGCAGGCCGCCCGCCTGCACGCCGCTGGCGGCGTGGCCAGCCAGGGCAGCGGGCACGGGCGCGGTGCCGGGTGCATCGCCGCTCAACTGTTGCACCAGCATGTCGGCGATGCCGGTCTGCCGCTTGCCGGCCAGGGTGTCGGCCAGCACTTCGTCGTAGAAGTCGCGCATGGTGTCCAGCTCGCGGCTGCGCATGGGGTTGCCGGCGCCGAGCACGTCGCCAGCCTTGCGCATCTGCTTGAGAATCTGCTGCAGGAACATCGCTTCGAACTGCTCGGCGACGACTTCCAGTTGCTGGCGCCGGGCCGCATTCGGCCCGTCGGCGCGCTGGCGCAGGGTGTTGAGGTGCTGTGGGAGGGAAACGATGCTCATGGTCGCCTTGGAACCTGTTCAAATCTGCTGCGCGTCGGGCCTGTCCGGTCAGGGACAAGCGCTTACATCACGATCAGTTCCGCGTTCAGTGCGCCGGCGCGTTCCAGCGACTGCAGAATGCTCATCACGTCGTCCGGCGTGGCGCCAAGACTGTTGATGGTGTTGATGATGCTTTCCAGGCTGGCACCCTCAGGCCACTTGAACATGGCCTTGCGGTCCTGCTCGATTGCGACATCGGACTGCGGCGTGACCACCGTCTCGCCGCGCGCCAGGGGATTGGGCTGGCTGACCTGAGGACGTTCGCTGATGGTCACCGTCAGGCTGCCATGGGCGACCGCCGCGGCTTTCACCCGCACGCCCTGGCCGACCACTACGGTCCCGGTGCGGCTGTTGAATACCACCTTCGGCCGGGTCCGTCCCTCTTCCACTTCCAGCCGCTCGAGCATGGCCATGAAGCTCATGCGCTGGGTGCTGGTGACCGGGGCGCGGATCGAAATCTTGGTGGCATTGAGGGCCGTGGCGGTGCCCTTGCCGAAGTAGGCGTCAACCGCGTCGACCACGCGGGTCACGGTCTGGAAGCTCGGCTGCCGTACGTTGAGCATCACGTCCGGACGCTCGGTGAAATCGCTGGGAATCATCCGCTCGACCGTCGCGCCGTTGGGAATCAATCCGCTGTTGGAGGTGTTGATCGCGACCCTGGAACCGCTGGCGCCCTCGGCGTTGACGCCACCGACGATCACCGCGCCCTGGGCAAGTGCGTAGGTCTCGCCATCGACCCCCTGCAGCGGCGTCATCAGCAACTGGCCACCGCGCAGGCTCTTGGCGTCGCCCAGCGATGAAACGGTGACGTCCACCGTCTGGCCGGCGCTATAGGACGGCGGCACCGTCGCGGTAATGGTCACCGCGGCGACGTTCTTCAGCTTCGGGTCGACGTTCGGCGGCAGGTTCACGCCGAACTGCTTGATCATGTTGGCCACCGACTGGCTGGTGAACCTGACCTGGTTCTTGTCGCCAGTGCCATCGAGGCCCACGACCAGGCCGTAGCCGATCAGCTGGTTGCCGCGAATGCCCTCGACATCTACCAGATCCATCAGCGGCACGGCGTGCGCGGATTGCCAGCACAGCGCGACGGCGGCAAGGAACAGCTTCAGGGATCGCTTCGGGCTCGTCATATCAGGGGCTATCACTTAAAGAGGGAACAACGGCGAGGCGAAGAAGCGGGTCAACCAGCCCGCCGAGTTGCTGTCGTTGAGCACGCCGCGTCCGGCGTAGGAAATCTTGGCGTTGGCCACGCTCTGCGACGACACCTGGTTGTAGCGGTTGATGTCGTCGATGCGCACCAGGCCGGTGAGCCGGATGTATTCGTCACCCTGATTCAGACGCAGCGCCTTCTCGCCCTTGATCTGCAAGGTGCCGTTGGGCAGCACGCGGTGCACGCTGACCGCAATGGAGCCGCGCAGGGTGTTCTGCTGCGAACTTTTGGCCGAGCCGTTGAATTCGCGCTCGGCACCGGCGGATGTCTCGACGTCCGGGTAGGTCTTGCCAAGCACCGTCGGGATACCGATGCCGACACTCGATTCCTTGCCGAAACTGGTGCCGGCGCTCTTGCTCGACTGGGTGGATTCGTCCAGTACCACGGTGAGGATGTCGCCGACCCGCACCGCGCGCTTGTCGCTGATCAGCGAACCGCTGTAGCCGGAGCGGAACAGACCGCCGCCGGTCGTGGGCGGCAGGCTGTAATCCAGCTCCAGCGGCTCGTACTCGCTCGACGGCTCGTCCGGCAGCATCTCGTTGAAGCTGGCACAGCCTGGCAGCAGGGCAAGCGCGACAAGCAGAATCGGGGTGCGCATCATCGATCTCAGACGGTCTGGTTGAGGAATTGCTGCATGCCGCTGGCCGCGTCGAGCACCTTGGCGTTGGCCTCGTAGGCCCGCTGAATGGCGATCATCGCCACCATGGCCTCGACCACCTGCACGTTGGAGCCTTCCAGCACGCCCTGCTTGAGCTGGCCAAGACCTTCCTCGCCCGGCACGCCTTCGACCGGTTCGCCACTGGCCACGGTTTCGCGGTAGAGGTTGCCGCCCAGCGCCTCGAGGCCACCCGGATTGGTGAAATTGACCAGCGTGATCTGGCCCAGCTCGGACGGAAGGGTGTCGCCGGCCAGCACCGCGGTGACGATGCCATCGGCGCCCACGGTAAAGCCGGTGCTGCCCTGCGGCACTTCGATGGCGGGCGCCAGGGGCAGCCCCTGGGCGTTGACCATCACGCCCTCGGCATTGAGCTGGAACTGCCCGTTTTCGGTGTAGAGGAGGTCGCCGATCGGTGACTCGACCTGAAAGAAACCACGCCCGACGATGGCCAGATCCATCGGCTGGCCGGTGGTCTGGATGCTGCCTTCGGTGAAGACTTTCTGCGTGCCGGCGACGCGCACGCCGCTGCCCAGCTGGATGCCGGACGGGACGGTGTTGATCTCGTCGGCCTGGGCGCCGGGCTGCTTCTCGATGCTGTAGAACAGGTCTTCGAAGACCGCGCGGTCGCTCTTGAAGCCGTTGGTGTTGACGTTGGCCAGATTGTTGGCGACGGTCGCCATCGCCGTGTCCTGGGCGGCCAGTCCGGTCTTGCTGACCCAAAGTGCGGAATTCATGCGTTATCTCCCGATCAGCTGCCGCGGATCATTCGGTTGCCGGCGTCGGAAAGGTCCTCGGCGGCTTTCATCATCTTTACCTGGGTTTCGAACAGGCGGTTGAGGCTCATGGTCGAGGCCAGCTCGTCGATGGCCGAGACGTTGCTCGATTCGAGGAAGCCGCTGGCCAGGCGTACGTCTTCGCTGGGCGCAGCGGGCTCGCCGTTACGCGTCACCAGCAGGCCAGCCGCGTTCTTCGTCAGATCGGCGGCCTGCACGTCGACCAGGCGGATGCGGTCGACCTCCGCCATCATCCAGTCGCCCGGCGCCATGATCGAGACGGTGCCGTCGTTACCGATTTCAACCCGGTCATGCTCGGGCAGTTGGATTGGCCCGCCCTCGCCCATCACGGCGCGGCCGTTGAGGGTCAGTCGGCCTTCGGCATCGATCTGCATGCTGCCCTGGCGCGTGTAGGCCTCGCCCTCGCCATCCTGCAGGACGATCAGGCCCGTGCCCTTGACGGCGAAATCCAGCGCGCGGCCAGTGGCCATCAGCGGTCCGGCGGCCAGGTTGACGCCGTTGTTTTCTACCACCGCCATGTGCCGGCTGTCGTAGCCGTAGCCCTCGACGGCAACCGCCTGGGCGCGCTCGAGGTCGGCGCGAAAGCCGGGCGTATTCACATTGGCGAGGTTGTTCGAACGCACCTGCAGCGACATCATCGTGCGGCTGGCGGCGGTCATCGCCGTGTATCCCAAACGGTCCATGGATCAGCCTCAGAGCGCGTTGAACAGAACCTGGGTCAGTTCCTTGTTGGTGGAAATCACCTGGGTGTTGGCCTGGTAGTTACGCTGGCCTTCCATCAGGCCCACCAACTGCTGGGTGAGGTCGACGTTGGAGCTTTCCAGCGCGCCGGAGGCCAGGGTGCCGAACTGGCCGATCCCTGGCGCCCCGAGCATCGCCGCACCGGAGGCGGCGGTTTCGGTCCAGGCGGTGCCGCTGATGTTCTTCAGGCCTTCGGCGTTGGCGAAGGTGGCCAGCACCACCTGACCCTGCAGCAGGCGCTCACCGTTGGAATAGGTGGCGTAGACCTTGCCGTCCTTCTCGACGCTCATGCCGGTCTGCTCGCCCGCGGCGTACCCGGTGGCGCGGTTGCCGGTGACGTTGAACTCGGAGCCGTACTGGCTGGTTCCGGTGTAGTCGAGCGCAATGTTCAATGGCGCAACGCCGCCGCCCAGCGTGACGGTCAGGGGAACGGTACCGATCGGGGTGGCCAGCGAGCCGTTCGCATCGAACGTCAGCGGTTGTGGGGCCGCCAGTGCAGCGCCGTCGACGTAGTAATGCGCTTGCCAGCTGTTGTCAGCGGTCTTGGCGAAGTACTGGGTCAGGGTGTGTTCCTTGCCCTGGGAATCGAACACCTTGGTGGTGTACGTGGAGTTGTAGCTGTCGGCCACCTGCGGATCGAAGGCCACCGCCGGTACGTCCTGGTTCGCGTCGAGGTTGGCGACGAAACTCAGCTCGTCGGTGGCCTTGGCTGGCAGTCCACCGGTCTTCATCTGCAAGTCGCCCACCACGCCAGTCTGAAGGTTGCCGGTGGCATCGGTCGGGTAACCCTGCAGGCGCTGGCCCAGACTGTTGGTCAGGTAGCTATCCTTGTCGGTGCCGAACATACCGGCGCGGGTATAGGCCACGTCGCCATTGCTGGCGCGGGTGACGAAGAAGCCGCCGCCGGAGATCGCCAGGTCCAGGTCACGGTTGGTGGTGGTCAAGGCGCCGCCCTGGCTGATGCTCTGGGTCGTACCGATCACCTCGACCCCCATGGCCTGGCTTTCGGCATAGAGGCTGCCGAAATCGGTACGCGACGATTTGAAGCCAACGGTGCCGGAGTTGGCGATGTTGTTGCCGATGGTGTTGAGTTGTTCGTTGACCGCCGACAGGCCGGTCAGTGCGATATTGAAACTCATGGGCTGATCTCGATGCGATAAGTAGGTAGAAAGCTGGCGAGCCCCGTTCGGGCTCAGCCGCCGAGCAGCCCGGCGTCGGCCTGGGCGAATTCAACAATGTTGTAGAAGGGCACCGAGCCGACGCCCTGGACCTGAAGCACCGGACCCTCGGCGCTGACCCGCACGTTGGAGACATGGCCGGCGACTTCCACCGTCGGGAATTCACCGTTTTCCGATTCGATGGCGATGCCGTATTGGCCATCGCGCAGGCCGTACTTGGCCGGATCGATCACGAAGGGCACCTTGCCGGCCGACTGTGCGCCCAGTTCGATACGGGTCTGGCTGCCGTTGGAGTCGGTCAGCAGCAATGTCGTGCGCGGCGAAGCGTGAGCCAGGTCGAACTGGCCCTCGACGGCGTGCCCGCTGAGTTCCAGCGACTCCACCGCCACACTCACCTGCTGGCCCACCAGGCCGGCGGCGGTGAGCGTCTGCAGATTGTCGGTCAGCACCAGGTTGTTCTGTGCCAGCGTTGCCAGGTTTTCCATGCTCTTGACCTGCGACATCGCCGAGAACTGGTTGAGGAATTCGGTGCTGTCGACCGGCTTGGTCGGGTCCTGGTACTTGATCTGCGCGACCATCAGGCTGATGAAGTTGTTCTCCATCTGCGTGGCATCGCTGACGTTCACCGCCTGCTTGGGCAGCGCATTGCCCGCGGCGTTGAGCGCGCCGCTGGTGTGGGTGTCATTGGTCACGGCCATCAGGCTTCTCCCAGCCGCAACAGGCTTTGCTGCATGCTTTTCACACGGTTGAGCACCTCTACCCCGGTCTCGAAGCTGCGCGTCGCCGACATCATGTCGGTCATCTCTTCGATCTCGTTGATGTCGGGGTAGTAGACATAGCCTTCGCCGTCGGCCAGCGGATTGCCCGGCTCGTAGCGACGCTTGGGTTCGGCGCCGGACGTGACGACGTCGAGCACTTGCACATGTGCTCCGCCAAGGCCGACGCCACGCGTCAGCGAGTTGTTCTCGTACACCGCGGCGAACATCGGCTTGCGCGCCTGGTAAACGTCCGCGGCGTTGTTGGCCGCCGAATCGGTGTTGGCCAGGTTGCTGGCCACGGTGTTGAGGCGAACGGTCTGGGCATTCATCGCCGAGCCGGCGATACGGTAGATGGAATCGAATGACATGACTTCAACGTCCCTCGATGGCCTGCTTCAAACCACGAAATTTCATCGTGATGAAGGTCAGGCTGGTCTGGAAATCCATGGAGTTGCGTGAGAACTGCGCCTGCTCGGTCGACAGCTCGACCGTGTTGCCGTCCTGCGAGGCCTGCCCCGGTACGCGGAACAGCAGCCGAGGATCGGTGCCGGCAGTGGACGCGCGCGGCGAGGTGCTGCTCTCCAGCCGCTGCATTTCCTTGCCGAAATCGATATCGCGCGCCTGGAAGCCCGGCGTGTCTTCGTTGGCCAGGTTCGCCGCGAGAATTTCGCTGCGCTGCATGCGCAGGCTCAGGGCGCGCTCGTGGACGCCGAGCGCCTCATCAATCCGTATACTCATTAGCCATACCCTTTTGCAGCTCAAGCAGGCCGAACGACAGCCCACCGCTTTTCGGCTTTGTGTGCAGAAACCGTGCCGAACCGAATTCGACAGGTAAGCATTTGATTTACATGAGAAATCCCTGCAGACGCGATCACCTTTCAGAGCCTGCGCTTCCGCATCGAACGGCGCCACGGAAGGAAAGCGGAAAAACGCCTTCCGCCTGGTGGGCGCTTGCGCTGGTCATGCTGGCCACGAGCACCCCGGCGCAGGCGGACGCCACCGTGCAGGTACGACAGGCCGTGGAAAACCATGTGCGCGCCATGCTCGAGCGGCAGGCCGAGCGCCAGGGCTGGCAGGGCATGCAGCTGCGATACGAAACCAACCTGCCCGCCAGTGTCGCCAGCTACCCACCCTGCGGCAGCGCCTTGCAAATCCGCGCCACGGGCGATGCGCCTTCGGCCATGGAGCGACAACAGTTGCAGATCAGCTGCGCGGATGCGCCCGGCTGGTCGGTGGGCGCGACCGCCCAGGCCCACGTGTTCCTGCCCGCCGTGCACGCCGAGGGCATCATCGACCGCGGCCAGACCATCGTCGGCAGCGACCTCAGGCTCGAGCGCATCAACATCGCCAAGGCCCGACGTGGCTACTACAACCGTCTGGACGAGGTGGTCGGCATGGCCGCCAAACGCCGTATTCGCGCAGGCCAGACCATCACGCCAGCGCTGCTGGAGCCTGCCATGGCGGTCAAGCGCGGAGAACCGGTGAAGGTCGTCGCCAGCAATGAGGGCATCGAGGCGTCGACCTCTGGCGAAGCCCTGGGCGACGGGCAGCCCGGAGACGTGATCCGCGTGCGCAACACACGCAGCGGCAAGGAGATCGATGCGAAAGTGATCGAGCCGGGCGTGGTGACGAGCACGTTCTGACACGCCGGTAAAAGGGGAAGAGGCAGTCAGGCAGCGCTCCACGCACAGGACACGCGGGTTCCCGGCCGCCAGGGGGCCTGCATTCCAGCCGCAGGATGGGTAGGTCACGAGCGACCATCAAAAATTTTGGCGTCAGGATTTAATCCTGCGACAGGGGCTGTCGCCTTACCTTTTCAGCAGGCAGTCAAGCCAGCTCCTAACAGCCCAATCGCACGAAGGATGATCATCATGGCTCTGTCCATTCACACCAACTATTCCGCCCTGACCACCAACACCGCGCTGAACAAGTCCAACAACGCCCTGGCCACCAACCAGCAGCGTCTGGGCACCGGCCTGCGCATCAACTCCGCTGCCGACGACGCCGCCGGCCTGCAGATCGCCACCCGCCTGAACGCTCAGAGCCGTGGCATGGGCGTTGCCATGCGTAACGTCGGCGACTCCATCTCCCTGCTGCAAACCGCTGAAGGCGCGCTCAACGAGATGACCGATATCATGCAGCGCATGAAAGATCTGTCCACCCAGGCTGCGAACGACACCAACTCCGCAGAAGACCGCACCGCCATCCAGGCTGAATTCACCGCGCTGTCCACAGAAATGGCGAACATTTTTGACAACACTGCCTACGCTGGCGAAGCGCTGTTCGGTGCAGGCAAGTTCGGCGCCGGCGCGGTCACGTTCCAGATTGGCGCCTCGACCGCCGAAACGCTTGAACTGGACGTGGCAGACAAGACCGACGCCCTCGATAGCCTGCTGGGCACGGATATCACTACGCTCGATATTACTACTCAAGCGGGCGCAAACGGTGCCATCGATACCCTAGCTAGCGCTTTGGATTCGATCGGCTCGCTGCGTGCGGATTTCGGCGCCAACATCAACCGCCTGAACCACACCAGCAACAACCTGGCGAACATGAAGGACAACACCGAAATGGCCAAAGGCCGGATCATGGACGCCGACTTCGCCGTCGAAAGCGCCAACATGAGCAAGAACTCCATGCTCATGCAGTCGGGCATTTCCATGCTCAAGCAAGCCGGCCAGATGCCAGGCATGGTCATGGGCCTGCTGGGCTAAGCGTCATCTAGCACGGCCGGTCGCAACGACCGGCCACAAAAAGCCCCGACTGGTTCGGGGCTTTTTGCGTTCAACGCCTGTTGAACCGTTCTCATCCGACCAGCGGCGAAAACAGCGGGCACAGCGCGGCGACACTATATATGCCGCAATACGCTCAAAATATGGGTTTTAAATCCTATATCTGCTGATGGGTGCGAATCGCCCGCCTCTACGATCCGATATCCGTCCGGCCATTGGCTGTAACAACCGGCTTGTAGTATCAAAAAAACGGCGCCAATATGCCGCCATTCGGTTTGCCAACCCCGTCACACCGAAAACTTCCTTTTCTCCCGTTTTTTCCAGGCGCTCATGACCTCATCTCTGACCCCCTCGGCCACCGATGCCTTCGTCTGCCCCCTGTTGAAAACCGGCCGAGCCGGTTGCTCGGCTCGCTTCGATCGCGCGCTGTACCAACTCGTGCTGTGCCATGAACAAGATGAAGACACGCTCGACCTCGGCTTCTCCGGCAGCCGGGTACTGGAGCGCCTGCTGCAGGCGCCCGGCGAAGTCGTGTCCCGCGAGGAACTGATGCGTTACGCCTGGGAAGGGCGGGTCGTCGGCCAGGGCAGTCTCAATCAACAAATCTATACGCTGCGCCAGGCGCTGTTCGATAGCCGCAGCCAGATCATCCAGACGCTGCCGCGCCGGGGTTACCTGTTCAATCCGCAATATCTGGCGCTCGAACCGGGGGCGTTGCCGGACGAGCTGGCGCCTGCCGCCGTTGCGTCGACACCTGAGCCTGCCTGCGTGGTAGAGCTGCCCGCGCCCAGCGCCATGACGATCCCGGTTGCCGCGCAGCCGAGCCGACGCGCCCGTTCATGGCAGGCCGCTGCGCTCGCCGGGACGGGGTTGATGGTTCTGGCGGCGCTGGCCACTCTGGGCTTTCGCCTGGCCAGTACGCCAGCGCCGTCCTTCACGCAGACCCTGGACATCAACGGTTTTCAGGTCCTCTACGTGGAAAAAAGCCAGCGCCTGCTCGATTCGCTGGTCAAGGAAACGCGCCTGCTGATCGATACCATGAGTGCCATGAATGCCGAGCCAGCCAGGCTGATCGTCAACATGTCCCCGGGCTTCTATGAAATCCGTTGCCTGCAGAGCGACGGCCGCGTCAATTGGCTGAAGGTGCACAAGAGCCGGATCCAGACGATCCCCAGCGACCATCTACTAGGGTGCCTGCAATGATCAACCAGAACGAAACCGGCGCGGTAGGCAGGCACATGCTGCGCATCATGGTGCCATCCGCCTTGTTGCTCTGGGCCTTCGTGGCGATGGGCACCACCGGCAACCTGTCCTCCAGCCTCGATGGTCGCTACAGCTCCAGCGGCCAGGTGGTGCTCAAGGACGGCGCGGCGATGAAGGTGAGCCAGAGCCTGGTCTTCACCAATGGGCGCTTTTACTCAATGACCCACAACGCGCCGGCCATCGTCGAAACCTCCGGACGGCTGGAAAGGGATCTGCTCGGGCGGGCTTCGCTGGTGGTCGAACAGGGCCAGGTCCACGGTCTCAAGCCGCAGAACCCGCTCGACGACGAACTGTTGTTCAACCTGTTCTATGGCGCCCACAAAGGGGCTCGGATCACCCTCGAGCAGATTGGAGCCTGCCTGTACGGCGTCGAAACCCAGCAGGTCTACTGCCCCGACGACCATCCGCACCGCGGCTGAAGGCACGGACTGAGCGGTCGCCTGCCGCACCTAGCGGTCCCGCCAAGCCCGCCGGCATTGCGTTTCAGCGACCGTCGCCGCGATAGCTCGCCCCGCTTTCGGTAAACCGCACCTGGCCGTAGCTGTCGCCGAACAGCTCCTCGTACAACGCCTGCGCCGAAGCGGTCAGCAGCAGGATTTCCACGCGGCGGTTGGCGCCGTTTTGCGGGTCATCGGGGTGCAGCGGCATGACGTCGGCCTGCGCGGTCACCTGCAGCACCGAACGCTCGGCCAGGCCCGCGTCGACCAGGGCGTTGCGCGCGCGCAGGGCGCGATCACCCGACAGGTTCCAGTTGTTGTAGCCGTTCTTCTGCCGATACGGCGTGGCGTCGGTGTGACCACTGATGATCAGCTTGTTGTCGACCTTGGCCAACACACCGGCGAGCACGCCCAGCAGCGTCTGGAAATGCGGGTTCAACGTGGCACTGCCGCGCTGGAACATGAAGCGCTGCTGGTCGTCCTTGATCAGGATTCGCAGTCCCTGCGGGACCACATCCACTTCCAGGTTGGCCAGCGCATCGACCTCGCTGGCCACCGCACGCATCAGCTCGGCGAGCGCCTTCAGCTCTTCGGTCGAGCCGAAGTGGCGGATGCCGTCCTGTTCGCGTTTCGATTCGACGCTGTCCGTCTCGCTGGCTTGCGGCGGGCGTACCGGTACCCCGTCGAGTTCGAGCGGCGACGTGCTGGTGCCGTCGAAAATGCCGGCGCCGCCATCGACGAGCGGATTGCTTTCCATCTCGCCGTAAGACGGGTTGGACAGTTCCATCTGTGGCTGGATGATCCACAACACCATGAACAGCGCCATCATGGCCAACGTAAAGTCGGCAAAGGCCACCTTCCAGGCACCACCATGCTCGTCGCCATGCCCCTTCTTGCTGCGGCGCTTGATGATGATCTCGTGCTCGCCGCCGGCGCCACCCTTGCCCCGGTTTCTCATGCGGCGTCCCTTTCTTCCTCATACTGGGTCACCCAGTTCTCCAGCTGACGGAAGGCGGGCTTGACGTCCTGTTCGATCAGCTTGCGGCCCGCATCCACCGCGAGCAACGTGGGCTTGCCGGCGACATGGGCGACCAGTGTGGTGCGCACGCATTCGAGCGCGGACAGTTCGGTCTTGATCCGCTGCGACATGGCGTTGGACAGCGGGTCCATCAGGCAATAGCAGAAGAAGATCCCGAGGAACGTACCCACCAGGGCCGCGGCGACGTGGGCGCCGATTTCCGCGACGCTGCCGCCGATGCTGCCCATGGTGATGATGATGCCCATGATCGCCGCGAGAATGCCGAAGCCCGGCATGGCCTCGCCGATCTTGTGCAGCGAACGCGCCGGTTGCAGCAGCGCATGCTCCATGGCTTCGAGCTCCTGCTCGAGAAAGCCCTCCAGTTCGTGGGCGGTGATCTTGCCCATCGCCATCAGGCGGAAGTTGTCGGCGATGAAGGCCATCAGGTTCTTTTCCTGAAGGATCAGCGGGTAGCGCACGAACAGGTCGCTCTGGTCCGGCTCCTCGATATGCGAGTCGAGCACCTTGAGGCCACCGACGTCGACCATTTCCAGCAGTTCGTAGAGCAACATGAGCAACTGGCGCTGGAATTCCTCACCGCGCCGCTGATAGGCGAAGACACCCTTGATCTGGTGCAGCATCTCGACCAGCACTTCCTTGGGGTTACCCACCACCAGGCTACCGAGTGCCGCGCCCAGGATGATGACCACCTCGGCGGGCTGCCAGAGCATGCGCATGTCGCCATTCGCCATGGCGTAGCCGCCCAGGACGCAGCCGATGATGATGAATGCACCTAATACTTTCTGCATGACGTTACTGGCTCTTCTCGGTTAGGAAGCGACAAGCCTTGCCGATCGCCTGTTTGCTCAGCTGACAGACCCGGGCATCGCTGACCTCCAGCACCAGGGCAATTTCCTTCAGACTCAACTCATGCTGGTAATACAGTGTCAGTACCAGCCGTTCACGCTCGTCCAGTCGCGCCAGCGCCTGCTCGAGCACACGCTCCTTGATCAAGCGCTCCTCGAACAGCTCGGTGGCATCCGGGAACTGCTCGTGACCGCTCTGCAGCAACTCGTCCAGGCTTTCGATCGCCTCGGACGAATCGGCCCAGAGAAAGTCCTGATAATCCTTTTCCCCAAGGCCGGTGTACGCCTTGATCTCCTCGTCGCTGGGCTCGTGGCCCAGTTGGCGAGACAGGTCGCGAATCGCATCGCGCACCCTGTGCGCCTGCTGGCGGACCTGGCGCGGGCGCCAGTCCTGGCGACGCAACTCATCGAGAATCGCGCCGCGAATGCGCAGCGAGGCAAACTTGCCGAACTGCTCGTCCGGCTCACCGTAGCGCCGCAACCCTTCGAGCAGGCCCATCATGCCGATCTGCTCCATGTCCTCGCGATCGAGCACCTGGTTGGCCTGCAGCGAGAGCTGCCGGACGATGCGCTTGACCAACGGCAGATACTGCATCAGCCAGCGCTGCTCGATGGCCGGGGCGAAGACCGACGAACCGGCCGGTGTGGCGCCGTAGTAGTCGACGGGGCAAGTGGCACTCATGGCGGGCCTTTACTGCACGATCAGCTTGTTGATCAGCACGTGCTTGAACGGCACCGCTGCATTCTTGCTGGCAAAATCGGCGAACAGGACCGTTTCCAGACGCTTCTGCAACTCGCTGAGTTTCAACCCGCGCAGTTCTTCGAATGGCAGTGACGACAGGTAGCCCACCACCGAGTTACGCACGATCGGTTCGGCCTGTTCGAAGTGCTTCGGCTCGTCGGAGGCATCGGCCTGCAAGGCAAGGTCCAGCACGAAATAGCGCTCTCGACCGTCGCCGCGCACGCTGACGATGACCTTTTCCACCGGGTAGAACTCGTATTCCGAAGGTTCGACCGGTTCGGCCGCGTCGGCCGCTTCGGCCTGTTCGGCTGCCCCCTGCATGCCGGGCTTGAGCAGCCAGTAACTGACACCAACACCACCGGCAACGGTCAGGACGTTGAGCAGCAGCATCAAAAGGACGAGACGGGGCGTCGACATAACACACTCACATTGGGTTGATTGGGTTGAATCGGGTCAAACCGTGATCAGCACATCCCGGGCGCGACCGCTTTTGCGGTCCTGCTCCGGTGCCGGCTCCTGCGGCCGAGCCGCCAGCGGCGACGGCTCGTCGGTCGGCGCCGCGCGCTGGCGCTGCTGACCCTGTTGTCCACCGCCGTCGGCACCCACCTGCACGTTGACCTGAACGAAATGCTGACCGACCAGTTCCTGGCGCAAACGGTCGCTGGTCTGCTGAAGCAGCCGCGCCACGTCGGCATTGGCGGCGGACAGCTGTACGTTCAGCCGTCCCGATTCGTGGCTCAGCAGAATCTCGAGGCTACCCAGCTCCGGCGGATCGAGGCGGATGGTGGCGCTCTGGATTTTCTGCTGGATCTGCAGATCGACGTTCTCACGCAGGGCGTGCAGCATCTGTTCGCCCCACTTGGCGTCCGGCGCCTGCAACTTCAGGGCACGATCAGCCGGCTGCAGCGGTGTTAGCTGCCCGCGCTCGGCGCCGGTGGTCACGGGTTCGCCAGCCTCCAACACCTCAGGGGCGCTCTGCAGCGGTTCGAGCGTGGCCATCGGCAGCGCGTCGGCCAAAGCGGGTGCCGCCGCCGGCTGTCCAGGGCTCATCCCGGCCGACCTGGGCATGGCGGCAGCGGCGGGATTGGCATCCGCAGCCCAGCCTGGATAGCCGCCGGCCATCAGCCCGTCCAGCGGATCGGCGGGCGCGCCATCCAATGGCGGCTCGCCTGCCGGCAATTGTGCCGGCAGCCAGGCGAGCCACTCATCGCCCAGCGGCGCGACGGCTTCCGGCAACGGCTGCGCAACCGGCCCGGACACGACGTCCGGTTCCGTGGCATCGCGCGCCTGAATCTCCGCCAGTTGCTGGTCGATCATGCCCAACAGCCACTGTTCAGGGGTCAGCGCTTGCGAGGTGTCATCAGCCGATGCAGAACGACCGCCCGGTTGCGCCACTTCACCCCGCTCGGGCGACGGCGGCAAGCGCATGTCCTGGGCAAAGCCCGCAGGCCGTTCGGCCGGATGTCCGGTCTCGCTGGCCGCCACCCTCATGCGCTCGCCGAAGCCGTGGGCCGCGCTGTCGGTCTGCTGCCGGCTTTTGCCGGGTTGGCCGCCATGGGCGGCACGAGCCTGCGCGGGCGGCGCGGACTCGGCGCTCACGGCAGCGGCGCGGCCGGCTGAAATCGACTGGATCATCCCCTGTCTCCGACTTGGAACATGTCAATTCGCTGGTAGGCGGCACGCCCTTCGGCGTACTCCAGGTGGTTCAGCAGCAGCAGACGCAGGCGCTCGCATTCGTCGGCGCAGGCTTGCACGCCTTCCCCATGCAGCTTCTTGAGACGGCTCTTGGCTGCACGGGCGGGCTCGTCGAGCGTCCGCCCGGCCAGCGCCTCGAGGCATTCACGGACGGCCTGATCGACGCGCGCCACGGCGTTCCAGTCGTTGGCCTGCAAGGCCTGGCGCAGCTGCGCATGCAGCTCGGTCAGGCGCGCGCTGTCACTTACGAGCGGCACTGACGCCCTCCCAACCTTCACGCAGGATGCCGAGCAGGTTGATCACTTCGTCCAGGCCCTCCAGCGACAGCGACACACTGACGTCGGAGAGGCGGTAGATGCAGTATTCATAGAGGCGCGCCAGCCCCTGCACGACTTCCCCACCGCCCTCTTCGTCGAGCGCGCCGTTGAGGCCGTTGAGGATATTCATGCACTTCTCCAGGGAAGCGCCCTTCTGTTGGTAGCGCTTGTGCTCGATATGGCCGCGGGCGCGCGCCAGTTCATCGAGCAGGCCATCCATCAGCACCAGCACCAGTTCGTAAGGCGAGGCGGAGGCCGCGCGGGCCTCGAGGTCTACCGATCGGTAGCTGTCGTAGCTGTCGTTTTGGAGATAAGTACTCATCCGAACAATCCGAAGGTCTGCTCCATGCTCTGCATGGTCTGCATCATGGTGGTGAATTGCCTGAGGTAGCGGCTGTAATGGGTGTCGTACTGCTGTTGAAGGTTTTCGAACTGGTCGTCGATGCGCCGCAGGCTCATGTCCAGCGTGTCCATGCGGTTTTTCAACATGCCGTTGGTGCTGCTGGTGTAGCTGCCGACCGTCTTGTCGATGCTGTCGAGCAGGTTGTCCTTGCCGGTGAACAGCGCCTCGAAGCCTTCCGGATCGTTGGCGACAGCGGCTTCGAAACGCGTAGCGTCGAGGGTCAACTTGCCGCTGCGGTCGGCACTGATGCCGAATTCGATCAGGCTCTTGCCACCGAAATCGGTACGCAGCAGGCCGTTCAGGCGGCTCTCGATGGAGCGCACGCTGGAATCGCCGGCCAGGGCACCGCGCGCCGTGCTGTCGCTGCCGCTTGCGGTCAGCGAATCGAAGCTGGTCATCAGGCTGTTGAAGGCATCGATGAAGCTCTGCGCCTTGGCCTTGGTGCCCGCCTTGTCCTGGCCAACGGTGACCGTCAGCGGCGTGTCGCCTGCCGCATGAGTCTTGCTGACCGTCATGCTGACGCCGTCGATGACGTCGGCGAAGGTATTGCTGGAACTGGTGAGCTCGATGCCACCGGCGCCATAACTGCCGCCCATGCGCACCCGCGCATCCTGGGCGGTCGACAGCTGCGTGGTGGTGGCTGCCGCGTTACCCGAAACGGCAAGGCTGAAACCGTTGGCGGCACCGGTCTGCTCGCTGGTCACGACCAGGCTGACCGCGCCATTGCTGCGTACCAGCGTGGCCTGCGCACCGAGTCCGGCGCCATTGATCGCCTTGGCCGCCTCGTCGAGCGTGCCGTAACTGCCGAGGTCGAATGCCTGGTCATTGAGCGTCAAGGTGCCGCTGAGGCTGCCATCGACGAGGCCCTGCACCGCCACCTGCTGCTTGCTGGCCAGACGCTCGACGTAAAAGTCATAGGTGCCTGCCGCCGCCGTGGTGCCGACGGTCGCCGAGGCGTAACCCTCCTGACTGAAGGTCGCGCTGTTGGTCAGCATGCTCGACGTGCGGCTGTTGAGCTTGGTCATCGCCGACTTGAAGGTCGTCAGCGATGTACGCAACGAACTCAGCGCATCGCGCTGGGACTTGTAGCGCGTTTCGTTGCGGTTAAGCCGATCCAGCGAAGACTGAACTTCGTAGGTCGCCAACTGCGTCGACATCTGCTGCACGTAATCGGAATCTATAGCCATCACCATCCCCTCTTGATGCTTGTAGAGCAAATTGGGTGCCAGGTCTCAAAAGCCCGTATTACGGGCTTCGCCGGGGCAGCCATGCAGAAAAAAGGCTTCCGCAACGCGACGTGACGAGGAAACGGGGAAACACCGTTTCCGCCTGCGGCGATGGCGGAACATCCCTGTATAAAGGCGACGGCACGGCGGGGTTTGTTAAAGGATTAATCCGGATGGGCTGGGATGGGCTTCTGGCTCTGGCTCTGGCTCTGGCTCTGGCTTGGCT
>Ga0114898_1001076_pt1 | contig 17421 bp, 25 predicted proteins | sample Malvired_Geostar_FD_83496 | JGI IMG/M metagenome (GOLD analysis project Ga0114898, IMG submission 83496) | Marine viral communities from the Global Malaspina Expedition - Malaspina viral metaG DeepMed_Geostar | ecosystem: Environmental > Aquatic > Marine > Oceanic | place: Mediterranean Sea... | reverse complement strand
TTTCTTCATAGTCTTTAACAAACTCTTTACTTAATTCGTAAAGTTCTGTTAGATCTTTTTCTTGTGGTTTTTTTCCCTCATCATATGCTTGATAAATATCATTAGCAACCATATGAAAGTCTGTTCCTATTTTTTTAGGCATTAGTTTCTCCTTTCTCTGCAATGTATAAAACATAGCAATCTTTTTCTTTCACGATTTTATAACCACCCCAAATGTCTGCATAATTCGTTTTATTCAAAAGAATTGACACAGTTTCATTTGCCGAGATCAATGTTTCGTGACTCGAATAAAATTTCCATCCCTCATTTAATCGACTAGTAAGTTTCTCAATTTTTCTTTCTGCATCCCATTGTTCTTGGGACACATAATGAGGATTATTATAATCCATTATTGATTGATCCACATAAATGGAAAACTTTTCAGCATATTTAAGAGGAATGTAGGATTGATCTCCGTGTTCTTTTCGTGATCCTCTTCCCCTTACTCTAATCTTATACCTAGCTGTATTAAGATATTTTCTAATATTCTTAATTACATTTTTTCCATTTTCATCGTTAGGTACATTACTTAACAAATGAATTGGAATAGTTCCGTTAATTGTTTTTTCGTACATATCTTTCTCCTTTTTTCTTCGTTTCTAATGCATACTTTATCAAAGTAGGTTAGCATCATACCCACTGAACCACCCCAGACTTTGGGGTGGTTTTCTGTATTATAATTCCTCCTCAGACCAACACCAATTATAAGAATTAAGATCAAAAGTTTTTACTTTCTTTCCCTCAACTTCTATTAATTCACTTTTAATGATCTTACTTTCGTAAACAGTTGATTGAGTTTCCTCATTGAAATCAATCTCCTCTTCAATAGTCAAAGTATCATCATCAACAACTTTAAAAACAGTTGTATGATCTCCCAAACCAGATTTTACGGAAAGTTCATTAAATTTCTTGACTTGGTCTAGTTCCACTTGGACAATTGACCATCCATTCCATTTTCTTTCTTGCAAGGAATAACCAATAATTTCCCCTATGCTATCTATTGATAATTTTACTTTTTTATAGATAGGTTTTGGTGGTTGATCCGTAAAAATAATTTTACTTTCTTTTACATCTCTTACAAACTTTGGATTGTCTAGATCAATCGAGTGGACAAAACCCCCACCCATTGCAGTAAAGAACAATCTATTGTCTTTTACTTCAGAGATACTATTATAAGCCGAAAAATCTGGCAGACAAAAATAACTTTTTACTCCGTTTTTATTTTTCGTACTTTTAATTTTCTCAATAATATTTTTATTCATATCTTTCTCCGTTTATTAATCTTCCAACATAAACAACTATTGGAATTAAAATTAATGCCATCAAACAACCTATTGCTGTTCCAAAAGCTAAATCGTAGGACAAGGTAATCATTCCACCACCAAAGTCTGAAAATGCATTTGCAATTCCACCACCCCACACTGCCCCTAGTCCACTTTGCAGTTTTTTTGGGATGTACTTCTCGATTTTATGACCTAGCAATGCCCCAAGAATAACAACAATATTATCAAGGTTGCCATAGGGAATGTAAGTGTCATAAAATTCTGGGGTGAGTATTCTTGTTTGAATAAATTCAATCATTCTATTCTCCCTTTCTGCATTTTGGAAGAGTTCCCTCTCCGTGACATTTCGGACAATTAATAAGATAACCCTCATCATCATAGTAGTAGCCTTTTCCACTGCATTTATCACAATCAACTTTTTCCCAAAGCTCTGAAACTTTCTCCCTCACTTTTGAGTCAAAGGCTGTACTAGTGACATAGTCATTGTCTTCCAAGTTTTCTTCAATTTGAATTGAGTCAATTTCACTTGAAATATCAACATTACCATCTGGAAATCTTTCTACAATCAACTTGGCAAAAAGATCCACATACTCAACTACATTTCTTTTCTGAACCTCAAAACAAATCTTCCAGAAAACTTCTTCTTTAAGTGTTTGTCTAGCTATGTCGAAATTATCATTAACGATAATTGCAGTATGTTCGTTAGGAAAAGTCTTTGATCCATCCTTGTTAGAGTAATCATTGAAATCATCTTCTGGATGAAAGTTGATCTTGTTTTTAATTAACAAGTTCACAAAGTCTTCAAAGTCTTTTGCAGTTGGAGTAAAAGTCCAGAAGTTTTTTAGATCAGCAAACTTTTTAAATTTTCTTATCTTTTCTGGATAAGTTGCCAAGACATCTTTCGTGAATTCAGTAAAAGCTAAATTCGGATTTACTTCCACAAGTTCTCTTTGGCTTTTCAGAAGACTTTCAAGACTTCCAATTTTATTGCCAATATTAAAATGTATTTTACTTGTCATATCTTTCTCTCTTTCTTGTCATTATGATCACTCACGGATTGAGTGATCCCATCTCGATCATCTCTGACCAAGAAATCTTTTACTTTTTCTTCTTTTTTAGATGGAATAATCTCATTGTTAGGATTAAACTTATACCTTTTCCATTTTTCTATTCTCAAGTTTTTATTTTTTATCAATCTTTTATTATATGAATTAGGGTATCTGCTAATATGATAGGATACTGTTTTTTCTAAAAAACCTTGTTCAATTAACTTTTGACAATATTCCAATGCTTGTTTTTTTGTTTTAAATTTCTTTCCATCTACAACAGTTAGTGACTCGATATAAATAGGAACATTATAAAATAGTGTTGTATTGCCATCTAAATATGATTTTCTTTTAGAAGATAGAACATCACATCTAATGTGATAATGATAATAAATATTGTCTGAAAGGATCATTTCTCTCTTTCTGTTAATGTAGGTATTACCTTATATAATATAATGTTATATGCAACCCCCAAATGAGGAAAATAAGGAAAAATGGTCAATATGCCGTTTTTTAAAAAAATAAATGTCTCTAAAACACCCCTAGAAAGGCTTTGTAGAGGTTGGGTGGTATGTTTAGACCTTTATATTATAAAATGTAATATTATATGATAATTAGGGGTTTTTGGAGATTTTTCCACACCAATCAAGGAAATTGTCCGTTTTCATATTGGATTTCATCATATTGACTCGATAGCAGACCAATTGGAGATTTCCCTTTTCATATCTCTTGATGTCGGAGTCAATTCGATCCACGGAAACATTGGTGTCCACTTTCCCTCTTCCCTTGATGTGTGTCATTGGAAGATTGGTGATGGAACATCTTCCCTTCTGCTTGTTCCACAGTTCCATCAGATATTTCAGTGTGACTTGAGGAGAAAGAGGATGCCTTGCCGACTGCTTGACATTGCATAGCCAATTCTTGAGAAACTTGTAGGGAGTTGCTGACAATGTTTCGTGATCCTTGTCTCGTTTGTAGAGTGACCAAACTTTCTTCTGATGCTTGGCAACACACACTTTACACCAAGACTTACGACCATCCTTGCTTTGAGATTTCTTATCAAACAAATTATGTGGTTTTTTTCTCTTGCATCTTGTACAAGTTTTAAAAACTCTTCTCATTCAAAAGTATTTAACAATGAGAAATAGATTTGGCAATAATGCTGAAGCTTTTGCTTACACTTCTATAGCCTTTTTTGATAACTTATTATTTTTATTTTTATTTTAGTGATGAATTTGGTGTATGAAGTGTAAGGATTGGTGTTTCTTGTTATGTGATAAGGGATTGATACTTACACTACTGTCTTTTTAGAAGTGTAAGATCTTACACTAGTAGTGTAAGGATTGGCTGTTTTCCTTAACACCACGAAGTAAAAATGATATTGAAATATTGAAAGTAGGTTGTATGAAAAAGACTATTGATGGAAGAAAATCCAGAAAATTGACTCCCAAGCAATTAAGATTTGTTCACGAGTTCTGTACTAAAACTTTGTTAGGATTGCAATCAGCATCTGAGTCAGCAAGAAAGTCTGGATATAGTGAGAGTGTTGCAAGAAAAATGGCTTATGAGATGCAAGATCCAAACAAATATCCATTGGTTGCCGAACACATTTACGATTTAAAAAAAGAATTGCAGAGTAAATATTCTGTTAATATGGATAAGCATATTGCTAGACTTGATGATCTTGGCAAAAAGGCAGAAGAAGAAAAACAGTTTACTGCATCTATTAATGCTGAACAATTAAGAGGTAAGGCAAGTGGATTGTATGATCCAACAATTAGGATGGAGTCTGCAATAGAAAACTTGCCAAGAGATGAACTGATTAAACGATTGGAGGAGTTGCAGAAAAAGGGAATTGGAATTGTAGGGGAAGAGAATGTTATTGAGATGGAGAAAGAACTAAATGGAAAAGATATTAAATTGATTGATGATAAGACAGAAGAGAAACAAACTACTTCAGAGGAAATGCAAGATAAGTTAGAACCTATCTAAAACTAGTTTTTTAAAAAAAGTGTATCCTTATATATAATGATAAATTATTACACATTGTAACAAAGTGAAAGAGTCCAATCTTGTTAAATTAATTAGGGAAAACATAGACATATACAATTGGTTAAGGATTGAAACAACAACATTGCAAGGCTTTCCAGATTTAATAGGTATTAGTTCACAAATGGATACAGTTTTTGTGGAGTGTAAGATTGCTATTGGATCTAGAATTAGAATAACACCTCATCAAGTATCAATGAATATAAAATTGTGGGAAGAAAGTGGTGGATGCAATTACTTCATTGTTTTGGTTCAACAAGCAAAATACCTTCCCCCAAAGGGAGTGTTTTTGTATGAGGGAAAGGTTGCCAAGGATCTAGCCATAAACGGTGTCAACGAACCACCAATCGTGAACCAATGGATCGGCATTCGTGATCAGCTTCGGATGGTTCACGAACATCGAATTTTAAAAAAACGGATCACGGATCACGGATCGTGACCCATATGATATTATATAATAAAATATAACATACGGATCACGGATCGATGACTGTGTAAGAATTGTGTAAGAACTGTGTATTCGTGGTTCGTGTTCAATTAATCGAGGAAAACTAGGGAATTTCCTGGAAAACGGCTAGGTACTTATGAATTATGGTAAAAATGGCAGAAAACAAGGATAACCCACCACCCCAAAATAGCCCAGGATCCCTCTGGGAGCCGCGGCCAGGACCATGTTTTAAATCCGCAGCCACCAATATTTCATATGAAAAGATTTTTTTAGGGCATACCCCCTTTTTTTAGTATAATCAGTGTCAGGAGTCCCAATGGAACTAAAAAATAATAAATTTGAAAAGTATTCAGATGACGAATTGAAGCTCTTACTTGCTATTGGTATGCATGATGACGGCATCAAAGCGCAAAGTAGCTTTTTGCATTTTGTCAGAATGGTATGGCCTGAGTTTATCGGGGGATATCACTCTCAAATTATGGCAGAAAAATTTGAACAAATTGCCAATGGTACATTAAAGCGCTTAATCATCAATATGCCTCCTCGTCACGGCAAGTCGGAGTTCTCTTCCTTCTTGTTTCCTGCTTGGTTGATGGGTAAAAAGCCAAAAACAAAAATTATTCAAGCAACACACACCGCCGAACTTTCTTATCGTTTCGGAAGAAAAATGAGAAATCTTATGAATGATATAGAGTACAGGAAGATCTTTAAGGATGTGAGCTTACGCGCAGATTCAAAGGCATCAGGAAGATGGGACACGAACCACGGAGGAGAATATTTTGGTGCGGGTACCGGCGGCGCGATTACAGGACGTGGCGCGGATCTTCTAATCATTGATGATCCTCATTCAGAACAAAACATTACGGATAATGCGTTCGACAGCGCCTTTGACTGGTACATGTCAGGACCCCGTCAACGACTACAGCCAGGCGGATCCATCGTTGTCATCATGACGAGGTGGAGTGAACGTGATCTGACGGCGCGCTTGATCAAGCAGCAGGCCGAAGTGAAGGCGGACCAGTGGGAGATCATTGAATTTCCCGCATTACTTCCAAGCGGAAAGCCGATTTGGCCTGAATACTGGAAACAAGAGGAATTGGAAAAAATAAAAGCCAACCTGCCCGTCATGTCATGGGAGGCGCAGTATCAACAGCAGCCGACATCCGAGGAAGGGGCGATCATTAAAAGGGAGTGGTGGAAGAGATGGACGAAGGAGAAAGTCCCTGACCTGTTGCACGTCATTCAGAGCTATGACACGGCGTATTCCAAAAAAGATTCTGCCGATTTCAGCGCCATTACCACATGGGGGATCTTCAAAGGTATCGAGGGTTTTCGTGATAATATTATTTTATTGGATGTCATCAAAGACCGGTGGGAATTCCCGCAATTGAAAAGAATCGCGCTGGAGAAATACAAGTACTGGGAGCCGGAGACGGTGATCATCGAGGCGAAGGCCAGCGGAATGCCGCTCATTCAGGAGATGCGGCAGATCGGCATTCCCGTGATGAGCTACTCCCCCTCCAAGGGCAATGACAAGATTACAAGAGTGAACGCGGTGGCGCCTGTGTTTGAGAGCGGGATGGTTTGGATTCCTGAGGGGAAAAAATTCTCCGAGGAAATGATTGAAGAATGCGCGGCATTCCCTTATGGTGAACATGATGATTTGGTGGACAGCATGACCCAGGCGATCATGCGCTACCGTCAAGGAAATTTTGTATCACTGAAGGATGACTATGATGACCCGCCCAAGGAATATGAACACATGCCGGAGTATTATTAGATGGTAGCTCAAGCCCTACCATTAGTTTTATTAGCCGAAGCAATGGGAATGTCCATTCCAATTGTTACCGATTATTACAAAGAAAAGGGAATTGATCTTTCAGGATATGATGCCAATGATCTCGTCCCTCTGGAAGTTTTATTGCCCGAACTGGCGGAGACTAACCGCATTAAGAAATACCAGACATGGGATGAAAGTTTTTATCAACCAAAGCCTGTCGTAGAGGATACGGCTTTATCAGAGATTATTGTCCAGTCCGATAAGGATGATGACGAAGTCATTGATGTCAAGGAGGAGGATCTGGAAGTGATGCCACGGACGGACGTGTCCACCGAACCTCCCAAAAGTCCCGACCCCATTGATCCAATACCTGATCCTGAAACAGTCGCAAGAGAAATAGCGACACAAGCGGCGCAAGAACTTATTGATAAAACCGTAGATAAACTGGGAGAAAAATATCAACAGTTGGAGAAGGAAAAGAAAGGTCTTGTCTTTCCCAAGGAAAAAACGGACAATAATTTAAGGTTGCACAAGATGCGCCTGCAAAACATCACGGATGGCAAGACGGACACGTACCCTGGCAATCCTCAAAATGATCGAATAGTCTTGCAGCCTCCTAAGGGATCCAACTTGCCGCCCATAGTCATCGGCAATATTACGTTTGAGGATTGGGAGAGTAAGATCCTTAGTGAGAAGGAACAAGTAATGGAGGACGCCAATTGGTACGCCAAGATTTTTGGTCACTTTGATGTTATGGCGCAAGGCGATAAGAAAATGCAAGAGACACTCACGAAAGCGTGGCTGTCGGGACAGCAGAATGAGACACCGGCAAGCGCACTTGCCAATGTTATTTATATTCACGAACAGTTCAAGCGCGGTGTTCCTTTTGATGAAGTAAAGGGAAAAGGATTAACTACCGCTAATGACGCCATAAAAAGCATCATTTACGACAAGGAGATTACAGGTGGCGTGGGTCAGAAAATTGCTGACTTCATTGATGCGGGTTATGGAAAAGACACGCGATCCATCATGGGAAATCAAGAAGACGGGGGCTCTCCGTTTGTTGTTGATGTGCACACGGCTCGCGATACGGGACTCGTGGATTCAATTTATTTGAATCATCTGGAAAAATTAGGCTACATTATTCCTGATGGAATACAGCTAGATTTTGGTCAAGGAGGAATTACGGGAACGAAATACGAAAACCGGGCGCTGTGGGGTCAACATCTTACTCAACATCTTAATGAGAAGAATTGGATGGGCAAGAACGATTGGACGCCGACGGAGATACAGGCGATTGGATGGATGAACCTAACCAGGATGTACAGCGGACTTGGACAAGGGGGCGACATTGAGTCGGCATTGAACAGGAACTTGCGCCGCATCGCGATGGAAGTGGATCCTGGTGAAGGATCTCAATGGGACATACAGTTTGGGGATCAGTACCGGTCATTGCCCGATGATAAAAAATTCAAGATCAATGAACTGGTGACAAAAAAGGCGATTGAGTTTGTCAATAAGTTAACGGGAATTGATTTTAGCAGCAATGTGCATGGTACCGGCGGCTGGGAACTGATTCAAAATCCCTCAACCGTGCAAGAAGCGTATATGTCTAAGGAGTCAGCCAAGGAAGCGGCGGCATTACTCGGACTGTTTACCAATCAAACAGAGATATGGGTGAACTCAACAAAGGAATTGACGAAAAATCCCCAAAATTATAGTTTATTTATTATTGAAGAGGGCAGTGCAAACTTGAGGGACAGTAAAACGCTCACGGGATTGTTTGAAAGAATCATTAATAATGATCCAATCGAACTTTTTAGGGGATATCAGCCCATAATGGTTAATGGACAACCTGGCATCCAGATTATCATTGACAAGGATACAATAAGCAAAGCCATTAAGGAAAAAAGGATAAAAAAAGCGGAAGTTTTGCCTTATATACAGGAATTTGCTGGAAAAGGTTTAAATGAAGCCATAAAAGACTTGGATTTTGACGTTAAAAACTATATATCTGAAACAGAATTAGAGAAAATAACTAACGATTGGACAAAACAGAAAAATGGGCAAAGTTTTATCAACTACATTAGTGAAAAATTTAAATCAATTGCCGAAGATACAGGCAGGTCCAACATCGATTATTTTCGGGAACAACTTACGGAGCTCCTCTCCCAACTCATCCAACAAGAAACAAGACCAACCAAAACCATCACCAAAGACACAATCAAAAAACTGACAAAGAAACAGTTTGGTGGTATTGTGGAAATACCACACTTCCATTATGGTGGATTTATTAATCTTAATAGGCTATAAAAAATCATGGCGAAAGATAATATAGACAAGGCCGTTAACGCTCTCGTCGGTGAGACGATTGAAGAGTCCATTGATACGAACGAGCCTGTTGATGTAGAAATTGTTTCCGAAGAAATAACCGTGTCCGACGAACCGTTAGACGCGACAGATGATTTTTATGCCAATCTGGCGGAGGAGATGGATGAGAGTGACTTAGGCTCTATCGCCTCCCAGTTAATGGAGGATTATGAAAATGACAAGTCTTCCAGGGAAGAGTGGGCGCGAACATACACGCAAGGATTGGATCTTCTTGGATTCAAGTACGAAGACAGGACACGACCATTTCGTGGGGCAAGCGGTGTTACCCATCCCTTGCTAGGAGAAGCGGTTACACAATTCAGTTCCACGGCTTTCAAGGAATTGATGCCATCAAGCGGTCCCGTTCGCACGCGCGTCGTGGGTGAAGAAACACCTGAAATTTATCAGCAAGCGCAGCGCGTGAAAGAATTCATGAACTACCAGATTACAACCGTGATGGAGGAGTACACTCCTGAACTGGATCAGATGCTTTTTTATTTGCCACTTTCAGGATCGACATTTAAAAAAGTTTACTATGACGCGCAGCTATGCCGCGCCGTATCCAAGTTTGTCCATGCGGAGGATCTCGTGGTGCCCTACACCGCGACTGATCTGGATTCATGCGAACGCATCACCCATGTGGTGAAACAGTCAGAGAATGACATTCGCAAGAAGCAGGTCAATGGTTTTTATTTAGATATTGATCTTAATCCCGCACCTACTCAGTCTCCCACCTATAATGCCGCCGATATTAAATCAAAAATTGACCGCATAGATGGCATTCAGCAAACAGGGGAGTCGCTGATGATTACCCTTTTGGAATTTCACGTGGATTTGGATCTTACGGGATATGAGGATAAACAAGACGGAAAAGAGACAGGAATTAAACTTCCCTATATCGTAACACTCGATGAGCAGTCAGCCCAAGTACTGGGAATAAGACGAAATTATGACGAAGGAGATGAAAAGTATCGTAAGAAACAATATTTTGTCCATTTCAAGTTTCTTCCTGGCCTTGGATTTTATGGCTTTGGATTAATTCATTTAATCGGAGGCTTGTCACGTACCGCCACTTTGGCGTTGCGTCAATTAATTGATGCGGGAACGTTATCAAATCTTCCTGCGGGTTTCAAGACACGGGGACTGCGTATCGCGGATACTGATGAACCACTTCAACCAGGAGAATTCAGGGACGTGGATGCGCCAAGTGGAGAGATTAGACAAGGCTTACTGCCTTTACCTTACAAGGAACCATCACAAACATTATTTGCTCTTCTAGGATTTGTGGTGGACGCGGGACAGCGTTTCGCGCAGATCGCGGATATGCAAGTAGGCGACGCTAATCAAGGCGCGCCTGTTGGAACAACGATTGCCTTATTGGAGCGTGGTTCACGGATCATGAGTTCCATTCACAAGCGCATGTATTATTCGATGCAGCAAGAATTTAAATTACTGGCCAATGTCATTCAAATGGATCTGCCTCCTGAATATCCTTACATGGTTGTGGGAGGTAACAGGATGATTAAGCAAGAGGATTTTGATGAACGGGTGGATATTATTCCTGTCGCGGATCCCAATATTTTTTCCATGGCGCAGCGCATTCAGCTCGCGCAGACTCAGCTTCAGATGGCGATGAGTGCTCCTCAACTACATAATGTCAAAGAGGCGTATGTTCGTATGTACGAGGCGTTGGGTGTCACTGATATTGATAAAATAATGAAAATGGACAAACCTGAGCCTATGAGTCCTACCACGGAGAATCAAAAATTAATCGAAGAGGATGGAATTGAGGCATATGAAGGACAGAACCATGACGCCCATATTCAGGCACACCTTATTTTTAGCTTATCCCCCATTGTTGAACTTTTGCCACAAATAGGGGTGGAATTAAACAAGCATATTCTGGAACATGTCACTTTAAAGGCAAAAGAGGCGGTTGCGATGCAAATTGAACAGGCCGAACAGCAAATGGGACAAGTGGCTGAAGGAGAACAGCTAGAAATGATGACGGAATCTCAAATTGCCGTATTAGAGGCGCAGTTCCTAGGGGAAGTCAAGCAAATGCAGGCGGAAATGAGTGGAGAGGGACAGCCTGACCCTGTCATTGAACTTAAAAAGCAGGAATTACAGCAACGCGCCCTTCATGATAAGGAAAGACTGCAATTTGATGCGACCAAACTTGGTTTTGAAGAACAGAAACTGCAGCAAAAAGACACGATTGACAACGCCCGTATTGATTCACAAGAAGATATTGCTCAATTAAGGGCTAATGTGAACCTAAAGAAATTTAATCAACAAGCAAAGGGTCCAGGATTTCAGTATAAAAAGAATGGGGGTAAGGTATGATAGTTACCGCTCAAGCTATATTTGATTGCCATTTACAAGGATTACATAATTACGTGAAGGCATCCGTGAAGACAAAAGAACACTATTTGATCATAGCGGAGGCGATGTTGGCCGTCTCGAAAGAGATCATAGCTCAACATTTAGGTGAGGACGATGCTTTACAAATTATAGAGCATGCATTACAAGATAATAAAACAACTTATCATTGAGGAAAGTATGGCGAAGGCAAAATATATAAACGGATCAAAATATCCTAATGCTAAAATGACTGTCTCTAACGAGATGAATCCTTATGCGGGTCCTAATGTAAATAAAACATCTGAAGTTTCAACAGCACAGGTAGCAATACCTGGACCAAAGGTTGTAGATAATTTAGGTAAGGGACCACAAGGGCAACGCAGTAAAATGCAAATTAAGAAAGTTCCTTTTAAAGGCGTTTTTTAATGACTTGCAAAAATTGCGGGCATGGATGCCATTGTTCTAATGGTGGATCGTGTACATCTTGTGATTGCAAAAATTGTGAACACGAGGTAGATTAATTTCCAATTTAATGAAGGAGGTTTCTATGAAACTTTTAAAAGATATTTGGGGCTGGCTCAAAGAGTGGAATGACTGGGGCATGAAAGACTGGCTGAAAGCCGCAATTCTAGTCGCAGTAGTGCTTTTTGTCCTATGGAAAATGTCAGGCGGCGGAGCATAGATGCTCAATCTCCTGTCAGGACTACTAGGCGGTAAAGGCGGGGCCCTTAAAACAATTTCTAGCGTTATTGATGATTTACATACTAGTGAGGAAGAGAAATTAGATAAAAAGATTTTAATGCAGCGCATTCAACAAAAGCTTGCGGAGAAACAGATTGACGTAAATATCAAAGAAGGCGCCCATAAATCCATTTTTGTCGCGGGCTGGAGGCCCATGATCGGCTGGACGGGAGCCTTCGCGCTAATTTTTGAGTTCATCGTGTCCCCGGGAATTGAATGGTATGCAAAGTTCTCAGGACTTGATATAACAGCTCCTGACATTCAAACTGGCCCCTTGCTGGCCATCGTTACTTCCATGCTCGGAGTCGCCGGGCTCAGGAGTTTCGAGAAGACAAAAGGATTAACTAAATAATGGAAAAATTATGCCAAAATTAACACTACTGCAAAAAATACAAAAAGAATTAGACAAGCTTGCGACTCTTCACACAAAGGAAGAGGCGATAATTGAGAAGATTGAAGAAATCATTCAAGAAGAGGAGGAGTAAATGCCACAAGGACCAGGAACATACGGAACTAAGAGAGGCAGACCGCCTGTTAAAAAAGCGAAAGGCGGGAAAGCTGTCTCAAGTTCAGCCGAAACATCTGTCATTAAAGGGGCAAAGGTAGCGGGTTCTAGAGAAGGATCTACAATTAAGGGCCCTAAAGCAAAAGGATCACGTGAAGGATCAGTCATTAAGGCAAAAGATGGTAAATGGATTCAGAAAGCGATCAAGAAACCAGGGGCGTTGCGTGCGTCATTAGGTGTTAAAAAAGGAAAAGACATTCCCGCTAAAAAATTAGCGAAGGCGGCAAAAGCGAAAGGCAAGCTCGGACAGCGTGCTCGGTTGGCTGAAACATTAAAAGGATTTAAGAAAGCTGACGGAGGCATGATTACGGAAATGTATTCTCGCGGCTATGGAAGAGGTAAAAAATCTAAGAGAAAACCGACTAAAATTTATTAATGCCCTTTAAATCGGAAAAACAAAAAAAGTTTTTATTTGCGAATAAACCAAAAATCGCTAAACGGTGGGCGGATAAGTATAACAAAGGCGGTACTGTAGTGAAAGTCAAGCCACGGGGATTTAGTCGCATGCTTCCAAGCAAAAGACCAACTACAAAGATATTCAGGAGTCAAGGAAGATGATGCTCGAAAAGAGGATCATGGATCATGAAGGATTTCGCAAAAAGATCTATGCCGACTCATTGGGAAAAAAAACGATTGGGTATGGCCACCTCATCACGGAAAACGATAATTTTGAAGAAGGTATAGAATATAAAAAATCCGACCTTCTGGATCTTTTTTACAAGGATCTGGAAAAAGCCAGAGAAGGCGCCAACCAACTTGTCGGCCACATAGAAGAGCTTCATATCGAAGCGAAAAACGTAATAATTGAGATGGTGTTTCAATTGGGAACCCAAGGTACTCGAAATTTTAAAAAACTGATTTTGGCCTTGGAGGAAAAGGACTATTTTGAGGCGCACGTCCAGATGCTGGACTCACGCTGGAGTAAACAGACACCAAGAAGATGCGCTGAACTTTCCGAAATAATGAAAAAGTGCGTATAGAGAATGGAAATAGTTAAAGTTGTTGAATGGCTCAAAAAAATATTAAAAACTAGACAAGATAACGTAAATGAAGCTATAACAAGTGATGTAAAGACTTTAGAGGATTACAAGTATCTTCTAGGGAAATTACATGCATATAATGAAATAAGACAGGAACTCACGGACCTGCTAAAAAAACAGGAGCAACTTGATGAATAAATTAATTGTACCAAAACATGTTTGGGATGGTAAGAAAAAAGAAAAACAAAAGCAAGAAGTTGAAAAAGTTCCAACCCCTACGGGATTTAGGATAGTTTTATTTCCCCTTAAACTCGATTCAAAATCAACGGCAGGAATTTATTTTACCGATGATACTATTGAACAATCTCAAATTACCACGAATATTTGTAAAGTCCTAAAATTAGGACCAGATGCATACAAGGATAAAGCACGTTTTCCTAATGGATCATGGTGTAAGGAAGGAGATTGGGTTTTAATTACCAAATATGCAGGATCCCGCATTCGCATAGAAGGTGGAGAATTACGGATCATTAATGATGATGAAGTACTGGCAGTCCTTGATGATCCCCGTGATATTTTGCCAGCAAACATTTTATAACATGGAGGTACCATGCCGGAAGCAACAACATCACCATCAGAAAAACTAGTACCAATTGATACTAGTGGAAACCCTGTTGATGTAACATTAAAAGAAGAAAAAGAAAAAGGCGTTATAGAAACAGCAGCAGAGGAATCTCCTGTTGTTGAAGTAAAAGAAGAAGAAGAAGTAAAAGTCGAAGAAGAAAAAGACTCTTCCGCGCACACTGAAGAAGAGCAGTATTCTCAAACCGTTAAAAAGCGCATTGATAAAATGACTTTTAAAATTAGAGAGGCTGAACGGCAACGTGAAGAAGCCTTAAAATATGCCGAGTCTGTAAAAAGAGAGAGAGATGAATTAAAAAATAAAGTTACCAAAGTTGATGAAGGATATCTGGATGAATATAAGAAACGTGTCAGTTCAGAACTGGATAAAGCCAACCAACTTTTAGGGAATGCGATTACCAAAGGTGATGTAAAAGCGCAAGTAGAGGCTAATAAAGCCATTGCAAGATTGGCGATTGAGGAAGAAAGGGCTAATTCTTCTACTCTACAACGAGAAAAAATAAAAGAAAATCTAGAGAAACAAGCTAAAGCAGCACCACAAGCCCCTCAACCTTTGCCACAACCTGATCCCAAAGCGGAAGCCTGGGCAGAAAAAAATGAATGGTTCGGTAAAAATGAGGGAATGACGTATACAGCACTGTCGATCCATAAAAAATTGATCAATGAAGAAGGATTTGACGGCAAGGGTGATGCATACTATAAAGAACTTGACAAACGAATACGAAAAGAGTTTCCTCATAAGTTTGAGGATAAGAACAAAGACAATCGAGTAGTCCAGACGGTTGTTTCTGCTAATAGATCGACAAAAAGTGGGCGCCGCACTGTGAGACTCACACCTTCACAGGTAGCTATCGCAAAAAAACTTGGTGTGCCCTTGGAAGAATACGCAAAACACGTGAAGGAGGCGTAATATGACTGAAAAGACAAAACTAAAAACCTCACGCAAAGCTGAAACCCGTGAAACGGGTGCTCGTAAAAGAGGATGGGTTCCTCCATCCAACTTAGAGGCACCGGAACCACCCACAGGCTTTCATCATCGATGGATACGATTCGAGTTTCGAGGTACCCAGGACGAAAAAAACGTTATGGGACGCATACGAAGTGGATATGAACCAGTTAAAGCTAGTGAATATCCCGATCGAATGGATCTACCGGCGATTGCTGACGGTAAGTATAAAGGTGTTATAGGAGTTGGAGGATTAATCTTGATGAGATGTCCGATCGAAGTAAAAGAAGACAGAGACATTTATTTTAAAAGTCTTACTGCCGATCAACAAGCATCTATTGAGAATGATTTAATGAAAGACGAGCATCCAGCTATGCCAATCTCAAAAGAACGGCAAAGCAGAGTAACTTTTGGTGGAGGTACCAAGTCCAAATAAGTTGGAAGGTCTTCCTCAAACATTATTAAAAGGATGTTAACATGGCAAACGTTGATGCGGCCTTCGGGCTGATACCAGTTGCTTGTCAGGGACAAACGGATAATAATGGTGGACAATCACAGTACCCGATCGGAGACACTCAAAGCACAGCTATCTTCACAGGGGACCCCGTTAAATATAAAAGTGACGGGACCATTGAAGTAGCGGCGGCGACTAACCCCCTATTGGGCGTGTTTGGAGGCTGTTTTTATACGGACCCAACAACAAGCAAACCAACCTGGTCCCCATATTTTCCTGCGAGCTTAGCTCCAGGGGATGCGAAAGCATTTGTATGGGATAATCCAATGCAAACATTTATTGCTCAGCAGGATTCTGTTGGCAGTAATATAGTTGCGGCCAATCTAAATGAAAACGCGGATCTCGTTTTCGGCGCAGGCAATACCGTTACGGGTGTGTCTGGCGTAGAAATAGATTCAAGTTCAGCGGATACTACTGCTACTCTTCAAGTGAGACTAATAGATTTTTACAATGTTCCAAGTAATAACACTACTGCGAACAATTCAATTATTGTCGTAAAAATCAACAACTCTCAACTTATGGGTGGTACTGGTACTGCGGGCGTATAGACTAGGAGATAAATTATGGCTATTAATAGAGCCCAGCTCGCCAAAGAGCTAGAACCTGGTCTTAACGCATTGTTTGGACTGGAGTACGCTCGTTATGAGAACGAGGCGGCACAAATATTTAGTCAAGAATCAAGCGACAGAGCTTTTGAAGAAGAAGTAATGTTAGTTGGTTTTGGTGAAGCGGCGGTAAAACCGGAAGGCGCTGCAGTTGATTTTGATACTGCAAAAGAATCCTTCACTGCAAGATACGTTCACGACACAATTGCTTTGGCATTTGCGTTAACGGAAGAAGCGGTGGAAGATAACCTTTACGATACTTTATCTGCTCGTTACACTAAAGCACTAGCGAGATCTATGGCTTATACTAAACAAGTTAGGGGAGCCAATATCCTGAACACTGCGTTCGCGACTACTGGCGGTGATGGTGCAACTTTAGCATCAACTACTCACCCAACAACATTCGGTGGAAACTGGTCAAACAGAAGTGCTACCGATGCTGACCTTAACGAAACCTCATTAGAGCAGGCATTGATTGACATCGCTGGCTTTATCGATGAAAGAGGCTTAAAAGTTGCAATGAAAGGCAGAAAAATGATTATCCCTGTCAACATTCAATTTGTAGCCGATAGGATCTTAGAATCCACTCTTAGAGTCGGTACGGCTGATAATGATATTAATGCAATCAAAAACATGGGTATGCTACCTGAAGGTTATGTAGTGAATCACTACTTAACTGACACAGACGCGTGGTTCGTGAAAACTGATTGCCCTAATGGATTCAAGCATTTCGTAAGAGCCGCCCTTGCCACTGGCATGGAAGGCGATTTCGATACAGGAAACATGAGATACAAAGCACGTGAGAGATATAGCTTTGGTTACTCTGATCCTCGTTGTGTATACGGATCACAAGGTTCATAAACTTACACTGGATCCTCCCAGATAGAAGAAGGCGCTTGAAAGAGCGCCTTTTTTGTTTTACAACTAAAGTGTTAATGTTGGTGAATACACGTCATAAGGACGGTGTATTTACTGGTCAAATTAAAAGGAGACTGACATGACAACACATTTTAACAATGGCGTTACTAACGTGGTTAAAGATAAAAGCC
>Ga0114898_1001075_pt1 | contig 17440 bp, 15 predicted proteins | sample Malvired_Geostar_FD_83496 | JGI IMG/M metagenome (GOLD analysis project Ga0114898, IMG submission 83496) | Marine viral communities from the Global Malaspina Expedition - Malaspina viral metaG DeepMed_Geostar | ecosystem: Environmental > Aquatic > Marine > Oceanic | place: Mediterranean Sea... | reverse complement strand
TGCTCGCCTGCGCGGCCACCGCCAGGCATGCCGGCGCCCGCCTGCTGCGCATCGCCGAACAGGCTCCGCTGGCCGCGCTCGCCGGTTTCGCCGCGCGCCTGCCGAGCTGGCCAGGCAAGGCGCTGCAGGCGATGAGCCTGATCGACGCGCGCTATCGCAGCGACATGCACGTGCTGGCGGCGCTGGGCACCGATCGCGTCGAAGCGGTACGCCTGAGCCACAACGGCCGGGTCTCGGAGATCGCCTGCGATCGACTGGCGTGCGGCTTCGGCCTGATTCCCAACACCGAGCTTGGCCAGGTCCTGGGTTGCGCACTTGCCGACGGCGCCCTTCAAACCGATGCCCACCAGGCAACGAGCCTGCCGGATCATTTCGCGGCAGGCGAATGCACCGGCTTCGGCGGCAGCGAACGGGCACTCGCTGAAGGTCGTATCGCCGGCCACGCCGCTGTCGGTGATTTCGACCGGGCCCGGGCGGGCTTCGCCGAGCGCGAACGCTGGCAGGGTTTCGCCGATCTGCTGCGGCGAACCTTCGTGCTGAACGAGCGACTGAAAACCCTGGCAAGGCCCGACACGCTGGTATGCCGCTGCGAGGACGTGCCCTACTCGGCGATGGCCGGCCACCGAGGCTGGGTCGAGGCCAAGCTGCAGAGTCGCTGCGGGATGGGACCGTGCCAGGGCAGGATCTGCGGCGCCGCATGTGAGGTCATGTTCGGCTGGCAGACACCCAAGCCGCGCCAGCCGATCAGTCCGGCGCGCATCGGGACGCTGCTCGCATTGGGCGATGACGAACCCGGCCGTTGAGCGTCACGCACCACAAGGCCGAGCCACGCCGGCTACCATTCGCCGGCCGCCGGTCGTATCCTCGGGCTACTTCCGCTCCTGGCGCGACCGATGCTCCCCCTGTTTGCGACCGACACGCCCTCCGATCTGCCAACGCTGCTCGCCGGCCTGAAGCTGATCGCACCGTTGTTCGACGCCATGCCGCAGGTGGTGTTTTTCGTCAAGGACACCGAGGCCCGCTATAGCCTGGCCAATCGCACGCTGGCAGAGCGTTGCGGTCATCAGGATGCTGCCGCCCTGATAGGCCTGACGGCCGAGCAGGTGTTCCCGAGCGGCTTCGGCGCGCAATACACCGACCAGGACCGTCGCGTACTCACCCAGGGCCTGCGCCTGGAGGACCAGCTTGAACTGCATCTGTATCCAGGCAGGCAGGCGGGGTGGTGCATGACCCATAAACTGGCGCTGCGCAATCGCGAGGGGGCGATCATCGGCATGGCTGGGGTGTCCATCGACCTGCAGGCGCCCGAAGCCGACAACCCGGCCTACCTCAAGCTCGCCGAGGTGGACGCCCACATCCGTGCGAACCACGCACGCCCACTCAGACTCTCCGAACTCACCGCCATTGCCGGCCTCTCGGTTGCGCAACTGGAGCGGCTGTGCAAACGGATATTCCGCCTCACCCCCCGACAGATGATCCACAAGGCCCGGCTGGACGCGGCCATCGAACTGCTCGGCGGAACGCTGCCCATTACCGAAATCGCATTGCGGTGCGGATACGCCGACCACAGTGCCTTCAGCCGACAGTTTCGCGCGCTGACCGGCCTGTCCCCCAGTGCCTATCGAAACGCCCTTTCACCCAATCATCGGGCACCTTGGTAACGCGCTGCTCCGATTTGTAGCAGCCAGATGCACCATGCACCGCGCCTGCGTGAATCCGACGAACGGTCACTGCGCAACCCGGGGTCAAGACTGCCCGTACCTGCCCGCTCTAGCTTGCGCCCTGCGCTGATCCAGCCGCGCATCCGGCACCTCTTTCGCCACGTTGCAGCCGACCGGCACGGCGATTGCTGTGCGGATAACGTATACGAAATCTCGAAACAGCTGCTTGAATCAATCAGACGATCAACCGCATCGACGAGGAAAGTATGAACAAAACCATCGCTGTGGCCGTTAGCGCTCTGCTCGCCGCCTCCATGACGCCCTTTGCCCAGGCCGACAAGCTCGACGACATCATCGGGTCAGGCAAGCTGCGTTGCGCCGTGACCCTCGACTTCCCACCCATGGGCTTCCGCGACGAAGGCAACAAGCCCGCCGGCTTCGACGTCGACTACTGCAGCGACCTGGCCAAGGTGCTCGGCGTCGAACCCGAGGTGGTCGAAACGCCTTTTCCCGATCGGATTCCCGCGCTCGTCTCGGGCCGTGCGGATGTGATCGTCGCGTCCACCTCCGACACCCTGGAGCGCGCCAAGACGGTGGGCATGAGCGTGCCCTACTTCGCCTTCAACATGGTGGTGCTGACGCGTGAAGAGACCGGCATCGACGACTACGACGATCTGAAAGGTCGCCCGGTCGGCAACACCAGCGGCACGTTCGAGGCCATCGCGCTCGAGAAAGACGTGAAGGCCTGGGGCGAAGGCAGCTTCCGCGCCTATCAATCGCAGAACGACACCATCCTCGCCGTTGCCCAGGGTCACGTCGATGCCACGGTGGTGACCAACACCGTCGCGGCCTCGACCATCAAGTCGGGCAAATACAAGGGGCTGAAGATCGCCGGTGACGCGCCCTATGTCATCGACTACGTGTCGCTGGCGGCCAAGCGCAGCGAGTACGGCCTGATGAATTACCTGAATCTGTTCGTCAACCAGCAGGTGCGCTCCGGGCGCTACGCCGAACTGTATGAAAAGTGGGTCGGTGGCAAGCCGGTCGACCTGACCGTGCCAGGCGTCTACTACTGATCGTCGGGGCCAGCATGCTGCGCAGCGATCAGCAGCCCGCGACTCGGCAACCGCCGACGACCGTCGACATCCCGGGTCGCTGCCTGGTGCCGGGGGGCGCTCAGGCGGCGTGTCTGCACGCGGACACGGGCCTGAGTTTCTGGGGGGGTGTCGATCCAGGCAGCGGCGAGGTGATCGATCGGCATCACCCGCTCAGCGGTCGGCTCATCGCCGGCACGGTATTGGTCATCCCGAGCGGGCGCGGCTCCTGTACCGGTAGCAGCGTTCTGCTCGAGCTCATCCTCAACGGTCACGCACCGGCCGCACTGGTATTTGCCGAACCCGATGAAATCCTCACGCTGGGCGTGCTGGTGGCGCAGCAACTGTTCGGCCGCTCGCTGCCGGTGGCAAGCATCGGGGCGCGAGCCTTCGCCGCGCTGCGCGAGGCCAGCTACCTGCGCGTCGACAATGGCCGTGTGCTCGGCTTCGCCGAGCCGCCAACCGACCATTGGCACGCCTCGGCCGCCAGTCCGAACGATGATCCACCCGCAGGAATCATCCTGACTGAACACGACCGGGCCATGCTGACCGGCGCCCACGGCAAGGCCACCCAGGCGGCCATGCAGATCCTGCTGCGCATGGCGGAGCTGCAGGGAGCCCAGGCGCTGGTGGATATCACCCAGGCGCACATCGACGGCTGCATCTATACCGGCCCGGCGAGCCTGCGCTTCGCCCGCCAACTGGCCGACTGGGGCGCACGCGTGAAGGTGCCGACCACGCTCAATTCGATCTCGGTGGACCAGCGACACTGGCGCCGAATGGGCGTCGACGCGGCATTCGGTGAGCCGGCCAGCCAGTTGGCCGACGCCTATGTCGAGATGGGCGCCAGCGCCAGCTTCACGTGCGCGCCGTACCTGCTCGACAGCGCCCCACAAGCGGGCGAGCAGATCGTATGGGCCGAGTCCAACGCCGTGGTCTACGCCAACAGCGTCCTGGCCGCGCGCACCCTGAAATACCCTGACTTCCTAGATATCTGCATCGCCCTGACCGGCCGGGCACCGCTGACGGGCTGCCATCTGGCAGATCGGCGCCACGCCACGCTGCGTATCGACCTGCCGCCGCTGGCGCACCTGGATGATGCGTTCTATCCACTGCTCGGCTACCACACGGGGCTGTTGTGCGGGAGCGAGATTCCGCTGATCTGCGGTCTCGAGCAGGCCACGCCCAGCCTCGACGATCTGAAGGCATTCGGCGCCGCCTTCGCGACCACCTCGGCGGCACCGATGTTTCATATCCTGGGCATCACACCGGAGGCCACCTCGGTCGAGGCCGCACTGGGCGGCCAGGCGCCACGCCGCACCCTTCGCATCCGACACGCCGAGTTGCTGGAAAGCTGGCGCGAACTGGACAGCGCCGAATCCGTGCAAGTCGACCTGATCTGCCTGGGTAATCCGCATTTCTCGCTGAGCGAGTTCGCGCAGCTCGCGCAACTCTGTGCGGGCAAGGTGAAGCATGCAGGGGTCGCCGTGCTGGTGACCTGTGGCCGCGCGATTCAGCGTCAGGCCCGTGAGGCTGGCCACCTGTCGGTTCTGGAGCGCTTCGGCGTACAGGTCGTTACCGATACCTGTTGGTGCATGATCGACGAGCCAGTCGTGCCGCTGAACGCTCGAACACTGATGACCAACTCCGGCAAATACGCCCATTACGCTCCCGGGCTGGTCGGCCGCCAGGTGCACTTCGGCAGCCTCGCCGACTGTGTCGCCACCGCGTGCAGCGGCCAGGCAGGCGGTCGTTTACCACGCTGGCTGGACGCTGGCCTCGACCAAGGAGTGTGCTGAGCGATGTTCGACTACACCTTCCATTGGCGCCCCGCCCTCCGTGCGTTGCCGGACATGCTCGCCGGCGCGGTGGTCACCTTCGAAACCGCCGCGCTGTCGATGATCTTCGGCGTGCTCATCGCCCTGGCCCTGACGGCGATGCGTGAAACCCGCAACCCGCTGCTCAAGGGATTCGGCAGCGCGTGGGTGTCGGTGGCACGCAACACGCCATCGCTGTTCCAGATCTACGCCCTGTATTTCGGCCTCGGTGCGTTCGGCTGGCACATTAGTTCATGGGCCGCACTGCTCGCCGGCATCACCTTCAACAATGCCGGCTATCTCGCGGAGAACTTCCGCGGAGGCCTCAGGGCCGTCCCGGAAACTCAGATGCGCGCCGCACGCTCGCTGGGCATGAGCGCATTCCAGGCGTACCGGCTGATCGTGATTCCGCAATTGCTGCGCATCGTTTTCCATCCGTTGTCGAACCAGATGGTCTGGGCCGTGCTGATGACGTCCCTGGGGGTGATCGTCGGTCTGAACAACGACCTCACCGGCGTCACCCAGGACTACAACGTCAAGACCTTCCGAACCTTCGAATACTTCGCCCTGGCGGCGGTGATCTACTACCTGATTGCCAAGCTGATCGTAGCGGTGGCCCGGCTGATGGCCTGGCGGCTGTTCCGCTATTGAGGAGTCGTGCATGTTTTCAACCAGCCTGACCGCGACCGATCTGCTGTTTTTGCTCAAAGGTGCCGGTGTCACCTTGATGCTGACGTTCTGGGCGATGCTGCTGGGCACCGTTGCCGGCACCGTCTTCGGCCTGATCCGCGCCCTGTTTCCACGGGCAAGCCTGCCGCTGGCCTGGTTCCTGGACATCTTTCGCAGCGTGCCCCTGCTGATCCAGTTCGTCCTGTTCAATGCCTTGAAGAGCATCGTCGGGCTGGACTGGAGCGCCTTTACCGTCGGCTGCGTCGTGCTTGGCGTCTACGCCGCGGCGTTCTTCACTGAAGTCGTGCGCAGCGGGGTATTGGCGGTACCGGGCAGCTTGCGTCTGGCCAGCCGTTCGCTGGGCCTCAGCTACTGGCAGGACCTGCGCTACATCGTCCTGCCGGTGGCGACCCGGGTAGCCTTTCCGGGCTGGGTCAACCTGGTGCTGTCGGTCATGAAGGACACGGCCCTGGTGATGTGGATCGGCATCATCGAATTGCTGCGCGCCTCGCAGACCATCGTCACGCGGATCCAGGAGCCGCTGTTGGTGCTCTGCATCGCGGGGCTCATCTACTACGTCATGAGCCTGGTGGTGGCCCGCCTGGGCGCCCGGCTGGAAAAAAGGTGGCAGCAATGATTCAGATCGACAAGGTGCATAAATCCTTCGGCGAACTCGAGGTGATCAAGGGCGTCGACCTGACGGTCAACAAGGGCGAGGTGGTGTCGATCATCGGCGGCTCGGGCTCGGGTAAATCAACCCTGTTGATGTGCATCAACGGGCTGGAATCCATCCAGCGTGGCTCGATCCGGGTCGACGGCACCGAGGTGCACGCCAGGGGCACCGACCTGAACAAGCTGCGGCGCAAGATCGGCATCGTCTTCCAGCAATGGAACGCCTTTCCGCACCTGACGGTGCTGGAGAACGTGATGCTGGCTCCACGCAAGGTACTGGGCAAGAGCCGTGAGCAGGCCGAGGAGCTGGCGGTAAAGCAACTGACCCACGTCGGCCTGGCAGAGAAGCTCAAGGTCTTCCCCAGCAAACTGTCCGGCGGCCAGCAGCAGCGTATGGCGATCGCCAGGGCACTGGCCATGTCGCCGGATTACATGCTGTTCGACGAGGCCACTTCCGCTCTGGACCCGCAACTGGTGGGCGAAGTGCTCGACACCATGCGCCTGCTGGCCGAAGACGGCATGACCATGGTGCTGGTGACCCATGAGATGGGCTTCGCCCGCGAGGTGTCCGACCGTGTCGCGTTCTTCCGCGACGGCCTGGTGCACGAGATCGGCCCGCCCGACCAGGTGATCAGCAACCCACAGAAGCCGGAAACCGCGGCGTTCCTCAAATCCGTGATCTAGGGACCAGCGATGCGATCGAGCAAAGTCATCCATGCGGTCAGTTGCCACGCCGAGGGCGAGGTCGGCGACGTCATCGTTGGGGGTGTCGTCCCGCCACCCGGCGATACGTTGTGGGCACAATCGCGCTGGATCGCGCGCGACGAAACCCTTCGCAACTTCATGCTCAACGAACCGCGTGGCGGGGTGTTCCGTCATGTGAACCTGCTGGTTCCGGCCAAGGACCCGCGCGCGCAGATGGGCTGGATCATCATGGAGCCCGCCGACACGCCGCCGATGTCAGGCTCCAATTCGCTGTGCGTTGCGACCGTGCTGCTCGACAGCGGCATCCTGCCGATGACCGAGCCGCACACCCGCCTGGTACTCGAGGCACCGGGTGGCCTGATCGAAGCGGTCGCGCAGTGCCGGGACGGCAAGGTCGAGCGGGTCGAGGTCACCAACGTGCCGTCCTTTGCCGCCAGGCTCGACGCCTGGATCGAGGTTCCAGGGCTGGGCTCGCTGCAGGTCGACACCGCCTACGGCGGCGACAGTTTCGTCATCGTCGACGCCAGGCGCCTGGGCTTTTCCCTGCGCGCCGATGAAGCCGCCGATCTGGTGGCCACCGGCTTGAAAATCACCCAGGCGGCCAATCAGCAACTGGGCTTCGTCCACCCAACCAATCCGGATTGGTCGCACCTCTCCTTTTGCCAGATCGCCGCGCCGGTCGAACGCATCGACGGCATCGCGACAGCAGCCAACGCGGTAGTGATCCGCCCCGGCAAGATTGACCGTTCGCCTTGCGGCACAGGGTGTTCGGCGCGCATGGCGGTGTTGCATGCCAAGGGGCAGCTGGCAGTCGGCGAAAGGTTCATCGGCCGCTCGATCATCGGCTCGCAATTCGATTGCCGGATCGACCGCCTGGTCGAGCTCGCCGGACGACCTGCGATTGTTCCCTGCCTGTCAGGGCGGGCCTGGATCACCGGTACTCACCAACACCTGCTGGACCCCAGTGACCCCTGGCCGGAAGGCTACCGGCTTTCCGATACCTGGCCCGAGCACGTGGAGATCTGACTCAACCCGCCGCCCGCCACAAGCTGGCGGCGACACGCAACGCGGCCAAGCCACGGCCGGATTCGCAGCAACCTAACCAGGACCACCCCGGGCGAGGACCGCCCAAACGGAACGTATACGAAATACCTTAGCGGAGGCATCCATGAGCAAACGAGTCAATTGGAGCGGTGTGTTCCCCGCCGTCACCACGCAATTCAACGAGGACTTCTCGATCAACCTGCAGGAAACCCACAAGGTCATCTCCAACGTCATTCGCGATGGCGTGTCGGGGCTGGTGGTGTGCGGTTCCGTTGGCGAAAACACGTCGCTGAGCGCCGAAGAGAAGATTGCCGTCACCGAAGTTGCGGTGGACGCCTCCGGAGGGCGCGTGCCGGTGATCTGCGGGGTCGCCGAATTCACCAGCGTGCAGGCAGCGAAAGTCGCCAACGCGGTGAAGAAGGCCGGCGTCGACGGGGTGATGCTGATGCCGGCGCTGGTGTACGGCTCCAAGCCATTCGAGACCGCCGAGCACTATCGCTATGTGGCCCGGCATGCCGACGTGCCGCTGATGGTCTACAACAACCCACCGATCTACAAGAACGACGTCACGCCCGACATCCTGATCTCGCTGGCCGACTGCGACAACGTCGTCTGCTTCAAGGATTCCTCCGGCGACACGCGCCGTTTCATCGACGTGCGCAACGAAGTGGGCGACCGCTTCGTGCTGTTCGCCGGCCTCGACGACGTCGTCCTTGAGAGCATCGCGGTCGGCGCAGAGGGCTGGGTATCGGGCATGTCCAACGTGTTCCCGAAGGAAGGCGAGACCATCTTCCGACTGGCCAAGGCAGGGCGCTTCGCCGAGGCCATGCCGATCTACGAATGGCTGATGCCGATCCTGCACCTCGATGCACGGCCTGACCTGGTGCAGTGCATCAAGCTCTGCGAAGCCATCGCGGGTCGTGGCAGCGCCTTGACTCGCCCGCCGCGCCTGGCCTTGCCAGACGCCGACCGGGCATTCGTCGAACAGATCATGGCCAAGGCGATGGCCAACCGACCGCAATTGCCCGATGTGGGGCTCTGACGCCGACCGGACCAGGCCGCGTGACGGCCAGGTCCGGCATTCGAAACCATCCGGTTCAGCCTGACCGCGTCCCTCATCGGAGGGCGCTTCATCGACATGAGAGGTGCACCATGCGCATCAACAAAAACAAGCTGCTCGTCACGCTGGGCCTGGCCCTGGTGTGCGCCAGCAGCCAGGCAGCCCAGACCTACACCGTGCCGACCTCGGTTCCCGAAGGCAGCTTCTTCTTCGAGAACTTCCTGGTCCGTTTCGCCAGCAACGCCGACCTGCTGACCGATGGCGAAGTGAAGATCCGACCGGTGGGCGCGGGCGTGATCGTTCCCGCGCTGCAAGTCTTCGAGTCCGTACAGAACGGCGTACTCAAGGCCGGTCACTCCACCTCGACCTATCTGGTCAATCAGGACCCGCTCAACAACGTCTTTGCCAGTTACCCCGGCGGCATGTCGGGCGAAGAGACCCTCGCGTGGCTGTACGAGGGCAACGGCCTGAAATACCTGCAGCAATTCCGCGAGCAGGAAATGGGCCTGCATTCGATGGTGGTAGGCGTTGGCAGTACCGAAATCCTCGCTCACGCAAACCGGAAGATCGAGAAGCTGGAAGACTTCAAAGGGGTCAAGTACCGCACCGCGGGGGCCTGGGCTGAAGTGGTCAAGCAAGTCGGTGCCTCGCCGACGGTGGTTCCCCCGGGCGAAATCTATACGCTGCTGCAACGCAAGGGTGTGGATGCGGTGGAGTGGGCCACGCCGGGCGCGAACCTCACCGAGGGCTTCCATGAAGTTGCGCCCTACATCCTCACGCCCGGCGTGCACCAGCCATCGTTCGTCTGGGAGTTCTTCATGACCCGCGAGAGCTGGGACGCGCTGGACAAGGACATCCAGGAAAAGCTCGAAGCCGCGGCCAAACTGACCACCCTGCAAAGCTATTTCCATTTTCTCGATGCCGACATGAAAGCCATGCAGACCTACAAGGACGCGGGTATCGAAATCCTCCGGCTGGATGCGACGGCAATCGAAGACCTGGCCAGCCGCGGTAACGCGCTGGTCACCTCGCAGATCGAGGCGCGTGCGCCTGGCAAGACCGACGCCAAGGCGATCCTCAAGGACTATCAGGACTACATGCAGCGCTGGTCTGACAATTCGTCCTACCTGTACCGCCACTGAGCAACGCCGTCGGCCATCCTCGTGGTGGCCGACCTGGAGGTTCGATGAAGCGTACCTGTTTCGACTGGCCGGCCACCGCCCTGCTCTGGGTGGCATGCGCGATGGCTGCATTGCTGGTCCTGGCGATGATGTTCGAGGTGTTTTCGCGCTACGTGCTGAACGCACCGACGCTGTGGGCCTTTGACATCTCCTACATGCTCAACGGCGCCATGTTCATGCTCGGCTGTGCCTACGCGCTGAAAATCGACGCTCACGTGCGCATCGATTTTCTCGCCGCACGGCTCAGGCCGGCCGTCCAGCGGTGGATCAACGGCGCCTTCTACCTGCTGCTGTTCGCACCGATTCTCGGCGCGCTCACCTGGACGGCGGGCAAACGTACCTGGCACGCCCTGGTCACGGCGGAGGTGGAACACGTCAGTCCCTGGGCTCCCCTGATATGGCCCTTCTACAGCGCGCTGGCCATCGGGTTGGCCGCGTTGACGTTGCAGGTGCTGGTCGATGCGTACCGCTATTTCACCGGCCAGAAGCAGCCCAGCGGGGGATTGCCCGAATGATGGATTACGTGCCGCTGTTGATGTTCGCGCTGCTGTTCGTCTTCATATTCGTCGGGATACCGGTTTCCTTTTCGCTGATTACGGTCTCGGCACTGTTCGGCCTGCTGCTGTTCGGTGAGAACATTTTCCAGCAGATGTTCGGCTCGCTGCTGCAGGCCTCCACCAACTTCTCGCTCTCGGCGATTCCCCTGTTCGTCCTGATGGGTGCGATTCTCGAGCGAAGCGGCCTGGCCCGGCGGCTGTACGAAGCGCTGCAGCTCTGGCTCGGCGGGTTCTCCGGCGGGCTGGCGATGTCGACCATGCTGATGTGCGGCATCTTCGCCGCCAGCTCGGGTATCGTTGGCGCGGTCGAAATCGTCGTCGGCATGATGGCCATCCCGGCGATGAGCAAATACCACTACGACCGCTCCCTGATTGCCGGCACCATCTGCGCGGGCGGATCGCTGGGCACGATCATTCCGCCCTCGGTGATCGTCGTGGTCTACGCCTCGATGGCCCAGCTGTCGATTGGCCAACTGTTCGCCGCGACATTGATCCCCGGTGTGCTGATGCTGGTGATGTTCATGGTCTACATCGCGGTGCGCTGCTGGATGACCCCCGCGCTGGCACCCGCCGTGCCGACCCTGCAAGCCACGCCGCTGGGGGAAAAACTGAAGGTCACGCTCAAAGCGCTGATACCGCCGTTCCTGCTCATCTTCGCCGTGCTCGGCTCGATGCTCGCGGGCATCGCCTCACCCACCGAGTCGGCGGCGGTCGGCGCGTTCGGCGCGGCGGTGCTGGCGCTGTGCTTTCGCGAGCTGACCCTCGCCCGGCTGATCGAGGCGCTGGTTTCCACCATCACCATCACCGCCATGATCATGCTCATCGTCACGGGCGGCACCATGTTCACCGCGATTTTCGCTGCCAGCGGCGGTGGCTGGATGCTGGCCGATTTCATGGGCGAAATGGACCTGAGCCCCTATGCGCTGATCCTGGCGCTGATGGGCATCGTGCTGATCGCCGGCATGGTGCTGGACTGGATCTCCATTGTGCTGATCTTCGTACCGATCTTCATGCCCCTGGTGAAGATGGCTGGCATCGATCCGATCTGGTTCGCAGTGATGTTCATGGTCGTGGTCCAGACCGCTTACCTGACGCCGCCCCTGGCGCCGTCGATCTTCTACCTGCGCTCGATTGCGCCGCCGGACATGAGCTACGGTCACATGTACAAGGGTGTCGTGCCGTTCATCGCCATCCAGCTGCTGCTGTTCCTGATCATCCTGGGGGTACCGGGTATCGCCACCTGGCTGCCGCGCCAACTGTTTTGAACCGCCCACCCTTTCGGATTCACAAAGGAGAAACCCATGGCCCGCATGACACTGGACGAAGTACGCGCGCTTGCACACCGCATCCTGCGCCGGCACGGATTCACCGAGCCCTATGTCGTGGCGATCGCCGAGAGCATGGTCGCGGCTGAGCGCGACGAATGCAGGTCCCATGGCATCTACCGTCTGCTGGGCTGCATCGCCACGCTGAAAGCCGGCAAGGCGATTGCCGATGCCGTGCCAGAGGTCGTCGACCATGCGCCATCCATCGTGCGCGTGGACGCAAGGGGCGGGTTCGCCCAGGTGCCGTTCCAGGCGGGCCTGCCGCTGCTGCTGGAGAAGGCGCAACGGCAAGGCATCGCGTTGATGGCCATCAACCATTGCGTGCACTTCTCGGCGCTCTGGTCCGAGATGGAAACCCTGACCGCCGCCGGACTGGTTGCGCTGGCCTGTACGCCGAGCCATGCATGGGTCGCCCCCGCCGGTGGCAGCAAACCGGTATTCGGCACCAACCCGATCGCTTTTGGCTGGCCGCGCCCAGGCAAGCTGCCCTTCATATTCGATTTCGCCACCAGCGCCGTCGCACGCGGCGAGATCGAACTGCATCGCCGGGCAGGTAAGCCAATCCCCGAGGGCTGGGGCATCGATACCAGCGGCAAGCCGACCACCGACGCCGCGCAGGTCCTCGAGGGTGCCATGCTGACTTTCGGTGGCCACAAAGGCTCTGCGCTGGCCGCCATGGTCGAACTGCTTGCCGGACCGCTGATCGGCGACATGACCAGCAGCGAGTCGCTGGCCTTCGACGCGGGCACCCGATCGGCGCCGTACGGCGGCGAACTGATCATCGTGATCGATCCCAGGCGTCTGCTCGGCGACACCGCCGAGGCGCACCTCGCACGCGCCGAGACGATGTTCGAATCCATTCAGGGCCAGGGCGCAAGACTGCCGTCACAGCGCCGTTACGAGGCCCGGCAACGGACGCTGCGCGACGGCGTGGACATACCCGATGCGCTGTACCACGATCTGATGGCGTTGCTGGAGCAGCCTGCCTGAGCCAGGACGTATGGCCTGGGCCGCCAGCCCTGTGGTCTGACAGGTTCGCGGCTCACTGGCCGGCCCGCCCTCGCGCAAACCGGACAAGCGCGGCGCATCCTGAAAGCGCCATGAGCCGCTTAAAAGCGTGTCAGCGACACTCCGCCGAGGACGGCAACAACGGGCTGACCATCATCAGGTCCGGAAACTCCATCAGTTGCGCATGCAGCTGGCGCTGCTCGTCATAGCTTTCGATGGCGCGGCGGAAATGCATGCGGCGCTCGTCCTGCTGCTTGCGACGGGCACGGGCATCGACGTTGACGTAGGCTTCGCGGTGCTGGGACATGCTGGTCTCCCGAGAGTAGGTACTGGGAGGCTCAGCATCGAAGCTGCCGGTGACGTTATGAGGTCAGGCTGATGACGTTGCGATGACGATCACCGCAACGTCGTTGGCGGCGCGATGGGCCTGCCAACTCACTCGTCGTGAGGCTTCACCGACTTGGGCGACAGGCGCAGGCTGCGCAGGCTGCGCTTGACGCTCTTGAGGTGATTCACCAGGCTCGGTCCGCGCGCCATGGCGACCCCCATCGCCAGCACGTCGATGACCACCAGATGGGCGATGCGCGACGTGAGCGGCGTATAGATTTCGGTATCTTCCTGAACGTCGATGGCGAGGTTGATCGTGGCCAGCTCAGCCAATGGCGTCTGGCTCGGGCACAGCGTGATCAGCGTGGCGCCCGATTCGCGCACCACATTGGCAGTGATCAGCAGGTCCTTGGAACGCCCCGACTGCGAGATGCAGATCGCCACGTCGGTAGGCTTGAGCGTGACCGCCGACATCGCCTGCATGTGCGGGTCGGAATAGGCCGCCGCACTGAGCAATAAGCGGAAGAACTTGTGCTGGGCATCGGTCGCCACGGCACCGGACGCCCCGAAACCGTAGAACTCCACCCGCTCCGCCTTGGCCATGGCCGCCACGGCACGCTCCAGCGCATCGGAATCGAGGCGTTCGCGCACGTCCATCAACGTATGCAGCGTGGTATCGAAGATCTTCAGCGCGAAATCGGTGATCGAATCGTTTTCGCTGATGGCGAACTGGCCAAAGCTGGCACCGGCGGCGAGGCTCTGCGCGAGCTTCAGCTTCAGATCCTGAAAACCCAGGCAGCCGATGGCACGACAGAAGCGCACGATGGTCGGCTCGCTGACACCCACCGTATGGGCCAGATCGGCCATCGAGCTGTGCATCACGGCAGCTGGATCGAGGAGCACATGGTCGGCGACTTTCAGCTCCGACTTGCGCAGCGAACTTCTCGATTGAGCGATGTGTTGCAGCAGGTTCACGTTCCGGACTCGCTATGATCAATACCTGGCAGGCGTGGTCGAACGCAGCGATGCGCTCGCAGCCGACCTGCCGGCTGGGTGTAGTGGGCTTGTAGTTATACTACAAGGCTCGCGGCATCGCCCACCTATTGAGTCTGTTCACCTTCTAGGAGTGATGCTGTGTCCATTTCCTGCGACATGCTGGTATTCGGCGGTACTGGCGACCTGGCGCTACACAAACTCATCCCTGCGCTCTATCACCTGCACCGCGAACGTCGGCTGCACGACGACGTGCGTATCCTCGCGATCGCTCGCCAGGACATCGACCGCGACGCCTACCTGAGCCTTGCCGAACGCCACTGCCGTGCGGAAATCGCGCGCACCGACTTCGAGGCTGGCATCTGGAAAGCGTTCAGTCAGCGGCTCGACTACTTCGCCATGGACGCTTCGCAACGGGGCGAGTTCATCGGCCTCGCCCACCACCTCGGGCAGTCCGAGGGGCGTGTGCGGGTGCACTATCTCGCAACCGCGCCGAGCCTGTTCGAGCCCATCGCATCCAACCTCGAAAGCGCAGGACTTGCGGGTGAAAATGCGCGAATCGTGCTGGAAAAGCCCATCGGGCACTCCCTGGATTCCGCGCTCGAGATCAACGCGGCGATCGGCGCGGTGTTCCCCGAATCGCGCATCTACCGGATCGACCACTACCTCGGCAAGGAAACCGTGCAGAACCTCATGGCGCTGCGCTTCGCCAACGCGCTGTTCGAGCCGATCTGGCGCAGCGGCCATGTCGACCATGTCCAGATCACCGTGGCCGAGACCCTTGGCGTCGAGAACCGCGGCAGCTACTACGACCACGCCGGCGCCATGCGCGACATGTTGCAGAACCACCTGTTGCAGCTGCTGTGCCTGGTGGCCATGGAGGCACCCGTCCGCTTCGACGCCAAATCGATACGCGGCGAGAAAGTGAAGATACTGGAGGCCCTCAAGCCCATCACCGGCAATGACGTACAGGACAAGACCGTGCGCGGCCAGTACGGCGCCGGGCGCATCGGGGGCCAGGACGTGCAGGCCTACTATTTCGAGAACGACGTCGATAACGACAGCGACACTGAAACCTTCGTGGCGGTGAAGGCCGAGATCGACAACTGGCGGTGGGCCGGCGTGCCCTTCTACCTGCGCACCGGCAAGCGCATGGCCAGGAAACGCTCGGAAATCATCATCACCTTCAAGCAAGTGCCGCACATGCTCTTCACCAAGGGCGAAGTGAATCGCCTGGTGATCAGCCTGCAACCCGAAGAGAGCATCAGCCTGCAGGTGATGGCCAAGGCGCCGGGCAAAGGCATGCAACTGCAGCCGGTCGAGCTGGACCTCAACCTGGCCAAGGCATTCAGCACGACCCGCCGCTGGGAAGCCTACGAACGGTTGCTGCTGGACGTGATTGACGGGGATTCGACGCTGTTCATGCGGCGCGACGAAGTGGAAGCGGCCTGGAACTGGGTCGACCCGATCCTGCGCGGCTGGCAAAGCCACTACCGCAAGCCGAGGCCATATCCCGCTGGCACCGACGGCCCGGAGCAGGCGCATCAATTGATTGAACATCAGGGTCGCCACTGGTGGCGCTGAGCCACCGCGTGCAGGCGCCGCAGCAGGCGGCAGGAACCGTTGCAGCGCGCGGAGCAGAGCGGTTCGCTGCACTTGGCGACAAGTAACGCGGCGACCGCCCGACAACTACCGCAGCAACTTCGCCAACCGCCGCAAAAATAACTCGCCACAAAAAAATCATCACGCAGAAGCAGTAGCCAATCTGCCAGGCGCCTAACTGGCGATATATACCGTGGATATCACCGCCTCGTATCGGTAGTTGAGCAGCCAGAATTAGCCAGATTCTCAGCCCAACTTTGGTTACTTGCGACCCACTCCCACCGCAGCCGGACGGCGCCGCACAGGGCGGCACGCAATCTCGCTACAACCCGCATCTTTACTGGGCTCCATAGGCACTGACCGTCTCCCCGACGGGCTTGCCCGCATGCGCCGAAGGCCGAGCCCAAGGATCCATCGGCATACGAGCGATAATGCCGGGATGGCCTTGCCGTATTAGCGGTGAAATTGCGCGGTGATTTCGCGAGTTCCGCAGAAAGTTCAAGTTCCTCGATAAGCGGCGAACTTTGCCGATATCCGCGCGGCGTTCTTCCAGATTATCCGGGGCTCGGGTTGAGATTAAATTTTTGATGTGTTTATCCTAATAAAGGATTCAATCAACAACCCAAAGGATTTGTTTTGAGTGTTCCTACCGTAACGCTCCGTCGCCCCACCGACGGCGACGGTTCTGCCCTCCACGATCTGGTAGCCCGCTGCCAGCCCCTGGATACCAATTCGGTGTACTGCAACCTGCTGCAGTGTTCCGACTTCGCTGATACCTCCATCGCGGCCGAAGATGCAAACGGCCAGTTGGTAGGTTTCATTTCCGGTTACCGACCACCCGCTCGCCCCGACACGCTGTTCGTCTGGCAGGTCGCGGTGGACGCTTCGATGCGCGGCCAGGGTCTGGCTTTGCGCATGCTGATGGCCCTGGTCACTCGGGTCGCCAGAGAACACGGCGTCCGCCACCTCGAGACGACCATCTCGCCAGACAACGGTGCCTCGCAGGCGCTGTTCAAGAAAGCCTTCGCCCAGCTGGAAACCGACTACAGCACCCGCACGCTGTTTTCCCGCGCCAGACATTTCGCGGGCCAGCACGAAGACGAAGAGCTTTACCGGGCGGGTCCGTTCGACGCCACCGACTCCAAAAGAATCAGAGGTAATCCCATGCAAACGTTCGAACTGCACGAATCCGGTGTCCGCAGCTACTGCCGGTCCTTTCCGGTGGTCTTCAAGCAAGCCCGCGGCGCCGAGTTGATTACCCGCGACGGCAAGCACTACATCGATTTCCTGGCCGGCGCCGGTACGCTCAACTACGGGCACAACCACCCGGTGCTCAAGCAGGCGCTGCTCGACTACATCAGTGACGACGGCATCACCCACGGCCTGGACATGTATTCCGACGCGAAGGAACGATTCCTGTCCACCTTCGACCGGCTGATCCTCAAGCCGCGCGGGATGAACTACGTCATGCAGTTCACCGGCCCGACCGGCACCAACGCGGTCGAAGCCGCGCTCAAGCTGGCCCGCAAGGTGACAGGCCGCAACAACATCATCAGCTTCACCAACGGGTTCCACGGTTGCAGCATCGGCGCGCTGGCGGCGACGGGCAACAAGCATCACCGTGGCGCAGCCGGCGTACCGCTGACCGATGTCAGCCGCATGCCGTACGCCAATTACTTCGGTGAGAAGGTCAACACCATCGGCATGATGGACAAGCTACTGACC